>Ga0137300_1014_pt1 | contig 103498 bp, 98 predicted proteins | sample RamsorwD2O_NANAE_FD_97190 | JGI IMG/M metagenome (GOLD analysis project Ga0137300, IMG submission 97190) | Mouse cecal microbial communities from Vienna, Austria - N-Acetylneuraminic acid amended with D2O_NANAE | ecosystem: Host-associated > Mammals > Digestive system > Large intestine > Cecum... | reverse complement strand
TTCGGCATCCACTAGGAGCCCGCCATGCCGTTCCCACAGTCTGTCGATGACATTGCCAACGACATCGCCGACCATCGCCGGCGCAATGCATTGCGCCTGCTCGCGATGCTCGGTCTGGGCGCCGCACTGCGCCCCGCCGGCGCGGCTGCCACCTGGCCGTCGCGCCCTATCCGCCTCGTGGTGCCCGCTTCAGCCGGAAGCGGCCCCGATCTTTTCGCCCGACCGCTGGCTGAAATGATCGGCAAGCGGCTGGGCCAATCGTTCGTGATCGACAACAAGCCGGGCGCCACCGGCATCATCGGCAACGACATCGTCGCCAAGGCCGCGCCGGACGGTCAGACCCTGCTGTTCACTTACGCGGCAACGGTAGTCATCAACCAGACGCTGCAGCCAAAGATGCCGTACGACGGCCTGCGCGACCTCGCTCCCATCGCCCAGATCGGCGCAGGCGGCAACTTCCTTGTGGTGGCGCCCGACTTCCCCGCCCGCAACCTCAAGGAGTTCGTCGCACACATACGCGCGCGGCCGGATGCCTATGACTACGCGTCCTGGGGTATCGGCTCGGGCGGCCATCTGACGATGGAGGCCCTGAAGATGCAGACGGGCATCCGCCTGCGGCACGTGCCCTACAAGACGGTGCCGCAGATTCTGAACGACATGCAGGGCGGCGTCGTGCGCGTGGCCTTCGTCGACACCTCGTCGTCGCTGCCATTGCTTCGCGCGGGGAAGCTGCGCGCGCTGGCTATCAGCGGCACGCGGCGCGGCTCCGCCTCGCCCGAGGTACCCACGATGACCGAGCAAGGCTATCCGTTCGACACCAACAGCTGGTACGGCATGTTCGCGCCAGCAGGCACCCCAGACGCGATCGTGCAACGGCTCAACGCGGAAGTTAACCTCGCCCTTGCCAGCGCCGAGATGCGCGAACGTTTCATGCAGTTGAACATGGCCGATCCGCCGATCAGGACCGCCGCGCAATTCGCGCAGACCGTGCGCGATGACGTGACGGCGTGGGGCAACGTGATCCGTGCCAACCACATCACCGTGGACTGACCATCGAAACCCGAAGACACCATGACCCTGAACGCCACCACACTTGACCAGCGTATTGGCGACGCCTTCGTCTACACCTTCCCCTTGCATGACGTGGCGCGCACGCGCTGGCGCTTCACGCAGCAGGAGACCACACGTGGCAAACCGCCTAACCGGCTGCATCACAACCGGCATCTGCTGGACGATCGCGCCCGGCAGGTGACAATGCCCAATAACGACACGTTGTACTCGTCGGCGTGGCTCGACCTGTCCGACGCACCCGTGACGCTGGCGATGCCTGACATGGGTGACCGCTACTACAGCGTGGCACTGCTCGATGCCTTCACAAACAACTTCGCTTGCCTGGGCCCGCGCACCAACGGCCTTGGCGCCCACACGTTCGTGATAGCCGGCCCGGCACACCATGCCAGCGCGGCAACGGCGCTACCGGTCGGCGCGACGCTGGTCCGGGCGCCTTGCAACGATGTCTGGCTGCTGGCGCGCACGCTCGTCGATGGCGAACACGATGCACCCGCCGTGCATGCGCTACAGGACCAGATGCAACTGCAGGCCAGCGCCAGGGAACCCGAACGGTTCATCACTACACCCGACGAATCCAGTCCGGCCGCATATCTGTCGCTCGTCAACGAGACCCTGGCGCGCAACGGCGTGCCGGCCGACGAACAGTTCATGGTCGACGGGTGGGCCGATCTTGGCATCCGGCCTGGCGCGCTGGACGCATGGAGCACGCTCGATCCGCAGGTGCGCGATGCCTGGACGCGGCTGTGGCCGGCGCTGCGCCACCGGCTCGAACACCCGCCCAAGGGCAGCATCCGTCGAAGCGGCCCCAAGGGCTCGTGGTTCAGTGGCACAGACCATATCGGCAACTTCGGCAAGGACTACGTGTACCGCGCCTACATCGCGCTCGTCGGACTCGGCGCGCTGGAACGCGCGGAAGCGATCTATGCAACCGCCCTGGTGGATGGCGACGGACAGGCACTCGACGGTGGGCACCGCTATCGGCTGCACGTGCCGGCGAACATGCCTGTCGACGCATTCTGGTCGCTGTCGATGTACGAGTTCGAACCGGATGGCCGGCGCTTTTTCACGGCCAACCCGATCCGCCGTTATGCGATTGGGGACCGCACGCCCGGACTGATCCGCAATGCGGACGGATCGCTCGACATCGCCATCCAGCACGCGCAACCCGAGGCCGGCACCGCCAACTGGCTGCCCGCGCCTGCTGGCCGGTTCTCGATGGCCCTGCGGTACTACCACCCGCAGGCCGACCTGATCGAGCACCGGTTCGTGATGGCGGACACTGAGCGCGTCGCCGGGTAACCTGGGCGGGGTGGTCCGATGCGTCGGTGCCCCGCCTGACGGCCGTCAGAACGCGCCGCCCTTGCAGTCGCCCGGCGGGTTCTTTTAAGAAGCTTGCGCATCTCGCTGTCACGCAAGCGGGCCACGGCTCAGCCATGGGGGTTGGCACCATCTTCCGGCGTCATCGCATCAACGAATTCCCAATACGTTCTCATATTTGGGTATGCGATTGGCGCTGCCTGCCCGTGCTCAGAAGCGAACATTGAGCGTGGCCTGGACGCCATGGTCCTGGGCGTTGCCGGCGATCTGTCCCTGATAGGCCAGACCCAGCGTTGCCGTGCGGCCAACCTTGACGTCGAATCCGGCCTCGATCACGGCGCTGTCCTTGGCGATTGGTACCCCGGCCACGGCAAAGGCGCCGAGGACCGTGGGAGTCGCGCGGTGCCTGGTGGTATCGGCAGGGCGCTATGCCGCGCGCCGGTGCCAATGGCGTCTTACCACCCGCCCGCCGCGCGGGCATGGAAGTTGTCCCGATTCGACTTGCTGTGTTGTGTCGGTGGCCGGCTGGCGGCCGCAGCGCTTGATGATTCGCTTCAGATTCATGACGACTTCCCCGGAGTCGGTGACCAAGTCGAAGACCGACTCGATGACCAACTTGATGACCAATGGCATCCACGCCGAGTACGTGACCCGGCGTGGCGCGGTGTTTGGAATAGGAGTGCGTGACCTGGCAGCCGGGATGTCCAGCCTGCCACCCGTGCCCTGACCGTGTCTTGGATGTGTCTTGGACGTGTCTTGAGGCAGGAGGCAATTAGATAAGTGACGGCAACGCCTGCCTATCACTACAAACTGGTATTTCGCCGCGATGCGCCAGCAGCGTGACGGCACCACCGCGAATCCCGGCGATATACCCCACTAAATACTGGTTTCAAGGGATGGCCCGGTGTGGTCGGCGCGCCGCATAATGCGCGCTGATTCGTCTCTTCTGGGAGCCCGGGCCGATGCCCTTGCGCACGCTTGCCGCCGATCTGACCTTGCCTGCGCCGGCGTTGCTGGTGGAGGACGACCCGTTGGTCTCTCGCCGGCTGGAGAACCTGCTGCAACAGCTCGGCTATGCGCCAGATGCGCTTGTACTGGCCGCTTCGCTGGCCGAAGCACGCGCCCGCGTGGCGGACCAGCCCGTGGCGCTGGCACTGGTGGACCTGGGCCTGCCCGATGGCAGCGGCATCAACCTGATCGCCGAGTTGCGCGCGGCCGACCCCGGACTGGGCATTCTCGTGATTTCCGCATGGAGCACCCAGGATGCGATCCTGGCCGCCCTGCGTGCCGGGGCCACCGGCTACGTGGTCAAGGAACGCGACGATCTTGAAGTTGCACTGGCCCTGCGCAGCGTGCTGCGCGGCGGCGCGCCCATCGACCCGTTCATCGCCCGGCGCATCATTGAGGAACTGCATCCCGGCCCGAGCGAGTCGGCTAACGCGCAGACGCCCGAACCATCGGCCGAACGCCTGAGCCCGCGCGAACACCAGATCCTGCGACTGGTGGCAGATGGGCTGGCCAACCGCGAGATCGCCGAGCGCCTGTTCCTCTCGCGCTACACCGTGGAATGCCACATCAAGCATATCTATCGCAAGCTCGCCGTCTCGTCGCGCACCAGGGCGATCAACGCTGCGCGCTCGCGTGGCTTGCTGGGATGAAGCGCTGGCTCACCTGCCTCGCGCACCTCATGCTGTGGCTGGTTGCGGCGTCGGCCTGGGCGCAGACACCAACGGCCCAATGTTCGGTGCGCATCCTCACCGTCAGCACGGCCGAAGCGGGCCCACAAGGCGCGCGCCCCGATCCCTCGCAGTGGCGCTCGGTCACATTGCCCGACGACTGGAACCGCCGCCAGCCCGGCTTCGGCGGCAGCGTCTGGTATCGCATCGACTGGCAGCGCGAATGCCCGGGCACACTGCGCGAACCGGTCGCGCTGGTACTGCAATCGGTGGTGATGGCGGGCGAAGCCTTCATCAACGACGAGCCGCTGTGGCGCGACGCGCAACTCATCGAGCCGCTGTCGCGGAGTTGGAACCTGCCGCGCCATTGGCGCCTGCCCGAAGCCTGGATTCATGACGGCGTGAACACGCTCTGGGTGCGCGTGGTGGGTGTGGCCGGGCAGTCCCTGGGGCTGGGGCCGGTTTTCCTTGGTGATCCGCTGGCGATGCAGCAGCGCTATGACGAGCTCTGGTGGCGCCATCGCACGCTGTTCATGATCAACGTCATTGTGTCGGGCGTGATGGCGGCACTGTTCTTCTGCATCTGGGTGGTGCGGCGCGAGCAGACCGCTTATGGCTGGTACGCGCTCATGTACCTGTTCTGGGTACTGTTCATTGCCAACGTGCTGGTGACCACCCCCTGGCCGTGGCAAAGCACGCTGACGGTGGCGCGTTTCAACACCATGGCGCTGCTGTTGTCCATCGCCTGCTTCTGTGTGTTCACCTGGCGCTTTGGCGGGCAGCACCTGCCGCGCATCGAACGGGCACTGTGGTGGATCACCGGCTTACTGCTGGCCACCCAGGTAGTGGTGCCGGATGCGTACGTGGGTCATGCGCAGTTGGTGGGCATCATGGTTGCCGCCGCGATCTTCTACTTCAATGCCCTGCAGTTCTTATTCCACGCGCTGCGCACACGCCAGCGGGAGCACGCGCTGCTGGCAGGCTGCCTGCTGATCCTGCTAGCCGCCAGCCTGCACGACCTCCTGCTGTTGCTGGCCGTTCTCCGCGGGTCGTACCCAATCTCGCCTTACACCAGCATTGTGGTCACCCTATGCCTGTCCGGCATCCTGGGGCTGCGCCACGCGCACAACGTACATCGTATCGAGCAGTTCAACCAGGAACTGGCCGACGGCATCAGCGACGCCCGCGCCGAACTGGCCACGACCCTGGCACGCGAGCATGCGCTGACGCTGGGCAACACCCGTCTGCAAGAACGCCTGCAGATCGCGCACGACCTGCATGACGGCGTGGGCGGATCGCTCGTGCACATGATGGCTCTGGTCGAACAGAGCGAGGCACCGCTGCAGCGCCAGCATGTGCTTTCCATGCTCAAACTGATCCGCGATGACCTGCGCCAGACCATCGACAGCAGCGCCAGTGTGGGCGTCGAGGTACCGGCGACGCCACTGGAGTGGATCGCGCCTCTGCGCTACCGCTTTACGGAACTGTTCGACGAACTGGGCATCGCCATCGACTGGCAGTGCCCCGCCCAGTGGCGGACACCGCCCTCCGCCCTGCAGTGCCTGGCGCTGATCCGCCTGCTGGAAGAATCACTGACCAACGTCGTCAAGCACAGCCGCGCGCGGCGCGTGCGCGTTTGCCTGGAACTCCCCGACGCCAATCGGCTGATGCTGAGCATCGACGACGACGGCGTCGGCTTCGACGTCGCGGCGGTGCGGCAAGCCGGCATGAGCGTGGGGATGCGCAGCATGCACCTGCGCATCGCGCGTGTGGGCGGCACGCTGACCGTGAACTCGCAGCCAGGCCACACCATGCTGAATGCTGAACTGGCACTCAAATCGGTCCAGCCGCCACAATCGGACGGCGAAGACACTCCCAAGGCACTGCAAGCGTCGATGTAAAGCACGGGACGCAGCCTTCCGCGTCACTACCCGCGCAACGTCGGACAATCACTGACAGCAGCCATCGCCCGCACGACCTATAAGAAGAGTTGAAGATTCATCCGGCAACGCGCTCGCGCTGCCGGCGTCTGGATGCACTCGCGCATCCTTGCGAATTTCAACCTGGAGGAGGTATCGCGATGACGAATCGAAGGCGATTTTTATCGAGTATTTCGGGAGTTGTTCTGGCCACCGTGGCCGGGGTTGATGGCAAGGCGGAAGCGCAAACTACTGCGAAACTGGATGAGAAGGACCCTCAAGCGGTAGCGCTGGGATACAAGCACGATACAAGCAAGGTCGACAAAGCCAAATTCGCGAAACACGACGTCAGCCAGAAGTGCAGCAATTGCCAGCTATACCAGGGCAAGCCAGGCGATGCATGGGGGCCCTGCCCGATCTTCGCCGGCAAGCAGGTCTCCGCGAATGGATGGTGTAACTCGTATGTGAAAAAAGCTTGATCCACGCAGTATTGACTTGGCAGATTCGCACGATAAAACAACGCGAACCCCGCCCCCTTCGACGTCGCCGGGCACGGCGCCTATGCGTGCAACGGTGCGCTCATCAACCGGCGCACCGTAGAGATATAAGCCTCCGGCGACTATGCGTATGCGTGGTATCGGAAGGCTACCTTTACTCTGGACCGCCGATCGTGACCCACATCGTGGGGACGGGCGTGACATTCGCCGCCAGCAGCATCCAGTGTGACGCCGCTTAGATCGCCGACTCCGGCCATCTCCTGATAACGGACAGTGCGTGGACGGGCCAGCGCCATGGTCTCTCTTCGAGCGGAGGCACCCCGGCTGAGCCCAACATCATTTCCGTGCGTAGCGGCTCGATCATCGCGGCAACCTGCTGAACGTCAGCATGATCGGGCATTTCAAAAATGCCTGGCAGCCATGAAGAACGCGTCAAGAGCGACTATGGCCTCCCGCCGGTACGCATCCAACTACCCTTCGGCCGCTTGCGGCATGGAAAACTCAGCCCAGACTGCCGGCTTCTGCAAAGCGGCAATCTCCCGGTATGATGCCCGCCAGGCATCGATTTTCTCCACTCGAACCATGAAAACAAAGGTAAGGGCCACCGTAGTTTGCGCGCGCGGCGACCGCGTGCTACTGGTTTCAAAGGACGGCAGCAGATGGGCGCTACCGGGTGGCCGTCCGACCAAGAATGAGACGTTTGCTGACGCAGCAGGCCGGGAACTTCTGGAGGAGACCACGTTACTGGCTCGCGGGCTCGGATTCTTGTTTCAAGTCGTTGGCGCAACCACCGTGCACCACGTCTTCGTCGCGAATATTGGGAAATCGGCCGTGCCGAAACCAAGCAAGGAAATCCAGGGCTGCCAGTGGTTTTCGCAAGCCGAGTTGGGAGAGATCATCGTTAGCCCAACGACCCGTCACATCATTGAGAGCGTCTGGGCAGAGCGCCAGCGTTAGAACTCGGCGGCAGGCCGCTTGCGACTTTCGACTTGCCACTTGCCACTTTCGGACATTCGCTGCTCCGTGCGCAAAATCAAACTGGCGCGAGCGAAGGGAATACCCACGCTGCAAGCAGCGTGCCTACAAGCTGGAAGCTTCGCCAGCGATGCGGCCGGACTCACCAGCGCACCAGCGTGGTCTCGAACATCGATGGACCGATCCTGACGATCGCCAGCCGCTACCCATCACTTTAGCCGGGCCAGGGTCGTCATAGCGGCGAACCTATTCCGCCGTAACGAAATAGAAAAAGCCCCGCCAGTTCTCTCCCGGCAGGGCTTCTTGCACAACTTCGAGGGCTACCTTAGATCGGTTCGATCTTGGTCGCCGAGGGGCCCTTCTGGCCTACGCCGGCCACATAGCGCACTTTCTGGCCTTCCTGAAGCGACTTGAACCCATTGCCCTGTACTTCGGAAAAATGGGCAAAGAGGTCGTCTCCGCCTGCATCCGGCGTGATGAAGCCAAAACCCTTCGAATCGTTAAACCACTTTACAGTACCGGTTTCCATGTAGAAATTCCTTAAAAATTCTCGTCGTGCCGAAATAGCGGACGAGGCATGACGATCAAGGAGGAAACATGGAGAGAAAGTGGTGCTGCCGAGGTAAACACCTAACGCTTCGAGGTTACGCTTGAAGATCCTGCCATCATACTTATACAGGTACACCGCATCTCGGTCAATGAACATCTCACAGCAATCAATGCGTATCTGGCAAGCGCGGCACGAGGTAATGAACGGAGCATCGACGAAGCAACCCCAGGCTTTTCGACGATGCATACTACAGTCGCAGTCTTTCGGCACAAGAGGTCTTCATATGGCTCATCGAGCCTTTGCACCCACCCACCTTTATTGACTACGCGAACGCATCGAAACGGATGCCCCGTTCCGATCATGGACTTCGCGCAAGGTCTCCATGGCACTTGGATTTGCCCCCGTACTTCCGGACACCGCCTCACACTAAGGTTGATGAATCGGTCCTGCGTCGGAACTCGCGCGGCGAGCGATATTTCAACGCGCTGTGAGGATGTTTCTCGTTGTAGTGCTCGAATGCAATGGCCAAGTTGCGCGCAGCCGTTGCCGCGTCGGGCTTCGGCATGAAGGCGACATAGTCACGTTTCATCGTCTTCACGAAGCTTTCCGCCATGCCGTTGCTCTGCGGGCTGCACACCGGCGTCGTCAACGGCTTCAAGCCGATGGACGCCGCAAAGCTGCGGGTTTTGTCCGCCGTATAGCCCGAACCGTTATCCGTCAGCCATTCGATTTCAGCCGGCGAGCTCAGCGCGGCGCCAAAACGATTTTCGACGGCGGCGAGCATCACGTCGCGCACCACATCGCCACTGTGGCCGCCGGTCGTCGCCGCCCAGCTCATCGCTTCACGGTCGCAGCAATCCAGCGCGAACGTGACGCGCAGCAGCTCGCCATTATCGCAACGAAACTCAAAGCCGTCCGAGCACCAACGCTGGTTGCTCTTTGCTACTGCGACCTTGCCGTCGTGTCGTCGCTCAGGGCGTGGTGGCCGTGCTCGGCGCTGCAGCAGCAGGCCGTGAACGCGCATCACCCGATACACCCGCTTGACGTTGACCGGAGCGGCGCACCGGGCTTCCCGCTCACTTCGCAACAGGCCCCATACGCGTCGGTAACCATAGCTCGGCAAGTCGGCAATGAACAAGCGGATTTCCTCGACCAGGTCCACGTCATCCGTTTCCCGGGCCGCGCGCCCGTCCTGCCAGTCAGCAGGCCGTGCGAGCTTTGCCGCTACATTCGAGCGCGCTACACCGAGAACGTCGCAGACCTGCTTCACTGGTCGTCCCCCGGCAATGATGGCGAGCGCGCAATCCATTTTTTTGCTCGGCCATACTCCACGGCTTCGCGCAGGATTTCCACTTCCATCGTCTTCTTGCCCAGCATCCGTTGGAGCTCTTTGATTTGCTTGAGCGCGTCGCTGAGTTCCGAGGCCGGCACCACTTCCTCGCCGGCACTGACCGCCGACAAGCCGCCGTCCTGATGCAGCTTGCGCCAATGAAACAGCTGATTCGGATTCACGCCATGCTGACGCGCGACCATCGAGACCGTCTTGCCAGGCTCGAAACTCTCCCGCACCATCGCCAGCTTTTCTTCCGCCGACCACCGCCGCCGGCGCTCCGGCCCCGTCAACACTTCCATCACTTCTTGCTTATTGTTAGTCAAAAACACAGTCGTATGCCTACCCGCTATTGTAAATGGGAGACTGTGTCCGGAGCTTCAGGGGGCTGCTCCAGCACTCCTGAGCCGTGCCTCACACAACAGCATCATCTCGATCCAAGTACGCGGAGCAACGCCACACTACGTTGAAGCGGACGGTGCCCAGATTTGAGCGGCAGAGTTTCATTGACTACGGTAGGAAAGCCCCGTATAACAGATTGAGCAGGATCTTCAAGCAGCCACGCCACCTGGATTGACTTGCCCGCCTCTACGGGGCCCCTCTTCAATGCCGTCTCCTTGATCTTCTCGCTGCGCCGCACTTATTGGGGCGTAGATTGCGCGAGACAACGACGGAGACGAGCACATCCCTGATTCGAATCAATGGCGCATGACCCCTCGCATCCAGCGCGATGCGAGCGAATTCACGCGCCAGTCCGCTCCGGTACGCGCTTGCTTCCTTTCTGTTCCGCCACACCTCGTCCGGAGTTACTGAGCCGACAGACCGTGGAAAGAGGCCAATCATCTGCGGGAGAAGCGTGTGTTGGCAATCTACTTTTCCAGTTTCGCATTGCTTGTTCTCTCGCAGTTTTTTGAGTGGCACCAACGACGAAGCGAGACACCGAGCCGTACGCTCTACTGGGTTAGCGCGTTCAGCTACTCCACATCATTGCTGGTGATGGTATGCGCTGGCGCCACGATCGTCATAGGCAGCTAGGACAGATGCAATTTGAGGAACGTCTACCATGCCGGCACGAATGAGATGGCTGTGCCAAGGATACCGAGGCATGTACATACATGTCGCGGCATTCGAGGAACCCGGCGAGCCCATTCAAACGTGTGCCCCCGGGCCGAAATGGCGCTATCGGATGGCCATCCGATACACGGCAGACAGGGACGATCGGATATTTTTTGAATCCTTCGACGAAGAGGATGACTACTACACGCACACGGCGGCGGAGCAGGCAGCCCTTCACTATGGCAGGTTCGCCGTCGATCTGATTTATGGCATGGCTTGACGAAGCGCCGCGTCTCACCATGGAGAGCCACAAGACTGATTCCATGCGCCGTTCGCAGCGGTGCACGACCGTCAATCGCTAGCCACCTGCATTCGGATTGAAGGTACGAGACAGTCTGCCAAGGCGATGGTGGTAACTCTCAAGCATTGGTGGCGTACCTGAACGCCGTGACAGAAAGCGCGTGCCGGAACGCCCCTTACGTGGAGCGACATAATGGACAACTACCCTGCTGCAAACTGCAAGGGCTTTGATATCTACCCGTTGGTCTACAAATTCGACTCGCCTCGCGAATGGCACGAGCGCCGACCAGACCGCTCATACAGCGCGTCCGTGGTCATCTGTCGGGAAGGCGAGCCACCGAGCGGAAATAGCGCGCGGGTGTTTCACGTCCCAGACATGCACTGGGCTGACTTAGGGATAGCAAAGCGTGCGGCCATACGACATGGCGAGCACATCATCGATGGCCAGGTCGTAGGTGAGTCGCTAGCTGGCCTTTGATCGAGAACGCTCAACGCGCCGCGCAGCAACAGCGCCATTCGCCCCTCCCGAGTAGTCATCGAGCGCGTCCTGACCAAAGGCCGTAGGCTCATCATCCTTACGCCGCATCATGGACCGCGAAACCTACCATGGCACTCATCAGGGCAGCGCTGCTTGGCACGATGCTGGCAACAGCATCCTCCGCGCATGCAATACGTTGCGAAGGCAGTGGCAAGACGCTTTACACCCAAGATTCGGCGTGCCCAGATGGCTACGGAATCGTTGACGGCTCGCACAAAGGCAGCGTCTCGGTGCTTGGAAAGAGCGAGCACGTACGAGAAAACGAAGCGACCTTCCTGTCTGACCGCGCCTTGGAGCGAGAGACGATGCGCGGTCACGAAGCCAGAATCAAGATGGCATCGGGCGTAAGTCAATCCCGCGCTGAAGCGTGCGAAGCGTTGGGTTATCAAGCGCGATCTGTTGACGCGGCGATGGAGCAACCGAACGATCCCCACGCACTCAATACCTTGCGCAAGCTCCACCGAAACATCCAGGAGGAGCAGCAACGAAACGACTGCTAGAACTGTTGGGCACACAACGCTACGCTCGCCGAAGTGCTGGCAGGCACGCCTCTCGCCGGCAAGGATTGCATAAAGATGGTACGATGCGCATGCGTCGATGATCTTCGACGCATGCGCCGCCAGGACGACATCATCACTAGAAGAGCGTCATCGGCCACCCGGGTGTACTCCGGGTCTTCGAGGCAACTACTGCCCGTAACCATATCCGACCGGCGGCACGGCCGCTCCGCAACACAGCGCATGTACACAACGTCGCTGGCTTGCGCAAGTAAGGTCAACGTTGCGCCTGTCGCCACCCGCCTCAGCACGCGCATCGACGACGTGACCCATTTCTGCTCAGTAGGGCCACCATTTGGATTGGTGGTTACGACGAATCCCGATCGACCTGCCCTTGCGTAGCAGCAGAGCCGACTCGAAACAGAGAACAATTTGAATCAAGATTTCACTCCCTTTACCGTTTCCGTTTACCCAATTCAGCAAGAACCAGGCATCTGGTTCGCAAGCTACATGATCTCCGAGTATCGAGGCGGCGCCGAACGCGTAGTCGCAAACGTTTCGATGCGCCACGTCACCCATGGCTCGGAAGCCAAGGCCAAACAGGCGGCCCGCAACGCTGGTGACGGCGCTGTTGCCCACATGGGACGGCAGTCATTTGAACGGCACCCTACGAACCTCCCTACGCAATGCGCGTGACCCCGCCTGACACTACCGGAGCAATACATGGCTAAAGAAGAATTGGTTGAATTTGGTGGAAAGGTTTCGGAAGTACTTCCGGACAACCGCTTTCGCGTCATCCTTGAGAACGGGTTCGAGGTGTGGGCCTATTCCTCGGGTCGTCTCAAAAAGAATCGCATACGTGTTCTCGCGGGGGACCGCGTTACGCTTGAAATGTCACCATACGACCTTACGAAAGGGCGTATCAACTATCGTCACAAGTCTTGATTACTAGTTGGCGACGGGCTCACCAGGCTGTAGAGCCTCTGTCGATCGTACTGGCGGTCGGGGTTACGCGATAACGACGGCGCGGCGTGGAGGAGCGACTCCGCGCACAACATCCGCGCCGTCAGGATTTGCGATGGTTCAGCGGATCGAAGGATTTCCGCTCTTTGATCTGGCCATCTCGGTCATGGATGAAGAGCTTGACCCCGTCCTGCTTCGCGGCGTCTGTGGCAGCAGCGATTGCCTCGACTTCTGTTGGAAACAGAACGGTAGCGCCGTTTGGCCCCTCCACGACCACAATCCAACCTCGGTCGTCATCCGGCATGACGTGGATATTTCGAGAAGCCATAATTGCCCCCAGTTGATGGCGCTGTACACCCAGTCTCGCGTAACCAGGTGCATCTCCGCAATCGGGCGCTGTCCCACGACGGGTAACGCACCTCCGTTGGTAACGCACATCCGTTGCGCATAGACAGTGACCGTCTGCGACGTTTCGGGCAATCCAGCACAAACCAACTATGCTTGTCTTGTTAGTAGACAGGTGAGAATGGCGAAATGATGATCGAACCCATCCTGCTGGTCGCCACGCGCGTCGCGACATTCGATGGGCAGCAGGCGCTGACCAATGCCACCGGTTTTTTCTTCGAACGAGATAATCGCCTGTTTGTTGTGACAAGCCGGCATGTGCTGTTCGATGAGCCAAGCAAGCACTTCCCTGACCGGATCGAGATCGAGTTACATGTCAATCCGGAAAACATGGCGGAGTCCATCGGCTTCTCCATTCTGCTGTATCGAGATGGCAAGAGTGTCTGGCGCGACGGGCTCGATACCGCCGGCGGGATCGACGTGGGCGTCATCGAACTCGACCGCGCTGCGTTGCCGCCAGAGATGGTCTATCGGGCCTTTACGCCCGCTCACCTGCATAGGCCGCACGACCCCATCGAAGCGGGCACTTCGTTACTGATTGTTGGATTCCCGCTGGGCTTTCATGACACGCTTCATCATTTACCCGTGGTGCGGCAGGCTGTCATCGCTTCCTCATTCGGCATGCGCTTTAAGGGGAAGGGCTACTTCCTGACCGATGCCCGGACGCATCGCGGCACCAGCGGCGCACCGGTCGTCACGCGCATCCTTAGTACCGATGCCGGCACACACGCACTGCCATGGATGCTGCTCGGCATTCATTCGGCGCGGCTGGACGTGAGTTCGCGGGACTTCGAACTAGACGAAGCCCTAGGTTTGAACTCCGCCTGGTACGCCGACATCTTGCTGCCGCTCACGGAAAAATGATTCGCAGGCGCAAACTGGCAGCAGCGGCATCATTCGTTGCGGGCGGCAGTACTTGCGCAGGGATGGCGCCTGAAAAGACGACTGGCAAGACAGCCTGTGACTGCGCGGTGGGGCGTTGACGTGTCCTACACGTCCGCCCACGTGAATATGGTGCCAGCGTCGATTATCTGGATAGCGTAGGCTCGCGCGACAACCATAGCCTCGCTATCAGAACGGAATATGCCGGGAGCGACGAGGTAATCCGTTCTTCGATCAAAGATGTTGGCCGTGGAGCTGGAACCATATATCCGAACTTCACCTGTCCACTGCGCTCGCTCTTTGGATGCAGCGGACACTTCGTAGCCGAAGTCTCCGTGCCGATGGACCGGACCCACCCTCGCATCGACCCAACGCATGCCAGCTCTTTCAGCCTTCTGCGATGCCTCTTGCGCGGTTCGATAGGCATCGGGACCAAGATCGATCACATGATCAATTGCGACATCGGCTTGATGCTCCGTCACAATCAGGCGGGGGTTGTACTCGCCACTGGCAAGCAATTGCGGATTGCAGTTGATGATGTGCCGCCTGTAGGTGGTAGCCATTTCAAACTCCCTGGTTAGCGCAAGCCTAGCATGGCGAAAGAACGCCCCATCCTCGACGGCCGCCAGTACGCAGACCCGGCCGATCGTAAAGCCTCAGTCGAAAGCTATCGAGCAAGGAAACTCAGCAGAGTTTGATCATGCCCAAGTTGATTCTCGTCGGGATGAGGACTTGGGACCGCAGTGTGTGATTAGACCGGATTCTTGTCGATCCGAAGCAACGCTTCGTCCATTGCGTCGATCGCAGCAAGCTCGCGAGTAGGATAGCTGTTTCCATGGCTGCTAAATGTTGTGCGTCCGTCGATGGTATAGGTCCAGCACCAGTCCCCGTATGTCCTTTCGACAACGTCAAACTTCAGGTGGCGATCCTTGTACATCAGACTCTCGAACATAGTTCTCGCATTCAAATTCAGCATGATTTAGTAACCCTCGATACCCCTGAGGATATCAATCGCAGCCAACGCCGTGTGAGCAGCCCCCATTGCGCACCTTAACACTCCTGCCCAGGGCAGGAGTACGTGGAGTATGCGCGGCACGGATCGTCTGCGTGCGATTGCTGCACAAGCTATGTCTCTGGTTTCGCGTGATGACCTGGCCTAATGGGATGCAAGCGCAACGCCAAACAACGCCATGGGTCACCTGCCCGCATGGTCTACTGCTACAACGTAGCGCACCACCGTAGCTTTGGTGAGAGGCTGTCAGAATCCTTCTAGTATTCGTCGACACCCAGGATCTGATCAATGGACGCCCGTGCGGCGAGCTCGCCCACTAAATGTGCCCAGCGACGCGAAAACGGGGACCCCATCACCTTGAGGCGCGCACCGTAGACTGCATCACGAGCGCGAATCGGCCCCTTGATCTGGAACCAAGCATCAAACATCCCCTCGGACGTGTTTAACAAATCAATGCGTATTGCGAAACCTCTGTACTCTGTCGTGCGTTGCATGCTCATCTCCAAGTCGTTTTGACATTCTTCGCAAGGTCAAGCCCGAAATCGAAGGTGACATCGCAGATGGTTGGAGGCCAGGCAATCATGCCCACCTGATTCTCGGCATCAGGTCGTTGTGCTCGTCAATCGCTACACCACCCAGTTCGTGAATCAACTGCTTCGTGGATTCCTTGGAGTTCGAGTCGCAACTGGAGATCATCAGCAACTGGTCTGGTGTCATTTGCGCTTTCTGCCGCCGCAGTCCGAGACGGCTAATCCTGGTGCCGACCAATCCCCCGACCCACCAGCCGCTCATGGCACCTAGCGTCATAGCACCAACATAGGCAATGGCAGTGGCACTTGTACCGACTGAGACTCCGTATCTCAAAACAGCCAGCGCGGCGATGATCGCGCCGACGAAGATTCCGCTGATCGCCAGTTCTTCGCGATACGTGGTCTGACCAACGTCGATGCTTGGCAACCCGTCCACTGGCTGATTGTCACGCTGGGAAAACCAAGGCCCCACAATCAGTGCTGATGTATTGGCAAGGTCGCCGAGTCGCGCTTGTGCCAATCGTGCGGTAACGACGTCTTTCAGAATGAAATACAGCAACGTACGCATTGTGTTACCTCACTCAGCATTATTCTTCTGCCGGCGATCCGACGGACGACTGTGGAGAAATTTCGCCTCAGCGCGATCCCAGTCGAACAATAGCGTGGCTGCCCCATGCCATTGAGTTGCCACTACGCGTATGAATCCAGGTCTCCTTGCCGACCAGGTGGTCACGCATAGGGCGCGTGATGGGCAAGCTTCGGTCGAGAAGGATCGCAATCGCCGGGCATCGATTGCATCGATCCTGGCGCACGTCGGACTTTCCTGGATATTGAGGGTGTTGGCGAGCAAACGTCGCCGCGTGGCATCTTGCATGGAGTTTCCAGGAAATCCCCGTGAGTGACTTTAGGAGTCACCAGTCCTCAGACGTCGTCGAGGGGGAAGCCCGGAAACGAGCGAAGGCGCTCCGAAACCGATGATCATCGGGAACGCTCTAGCTAAGAGTATAGGGGGACGTTTAATCCCCTCCTATCGCCCTTACAAAATGGCTCGGCAAGCGTTGCGTCGTGTACTTTCGATCAAGCTCAAACCACCCGCCGAGGACGATCCATCCCTATCTGATCATACGGCCCGTTGAGCGATCCAGCTTCCAGAGGGTGGTCCACCAAGGACCCCTAGCCTACGCGATCAACGGACTGAACCATGTCAGTTGCGACGCCTACCATCAGCCCACTACGCCAGCGCATGATCGTAGACATACGGATTCGAGAGTCTGCGCCCCGACTACGGGGCCTGACGCCGAGCGCATTGTGCTCAAGGTCGCGGATATCTTCCGCCTCCACGGTCCACCTGCTTGAGCCTCGGGCAGTTGCATGTCATGTCGGGCATCGTAGGACCAATTGATGTCACTTGGAAGGATTATTACGACGATTGCACTCACAACGCTTTGTTCAGTTGCCCACGCCGGCATGTTCAGTACACGCGCAAGGAAGCATGTTTGCTGAGTGCTATTCGGAGTGCGGTACAGGACCTGATGCAGGTAGAACCGGAGGCCGTCAGAGCAGACAGTGCGCGGTCTCTGGCAAATCCGGCGAAGTGATTAGGATCGGATCCCGCTCGCCCTCATTGTCAATCGCAGTGTGAGCTGACAACAGCCAGAGAGCCGCGCAGGTCCGGGCAATCTCGCGGTGCAGCGCAACCGTCATGCTGTAGCGCCGCACCCGCTGCTGACTCACGAAGTCCAGTTAGCGACTGGCAGCCTTCAGAGAAGAACGCCCGCGAAAGCAGACTCAAGGGAAGGGCCAAAAGCATGCCAAGCGCGCACTCAACGTATGAGTGCCGCTGAATGCTGCATGGCCATGCAGACCATCCAGCGGCCAGGAACGACGAGCCGCAGCGATTATCCTCTGGGCCAGAGAATCAATTGCGTGTTGCGAAAACTAGCGATCAGGGCGTTGTCGCCACCGCGACGGACCTCAGCATCCCAGACCTGAGTCGTGCGCCCTTTGTGAATGGGGCGCGCGGTGCAAATCACAATGCCATCGCGGGCCGTTCCGAGCATGTTGCTCTTGAGTTCTACTGTGGTGAACCCGCTGGCCCCGGCTGGTAGGCTTCGCACGGTCCCATAGCCGCAGCATGTGTCCGCGAGCGAGACTACCGTTCCCGCATGCAAGTAGCCATTCCAAGCGCCCAAGGCACGACGCACCTCAAGCGTCGCCACTACTTCATCCGGCTCCACTTTGACAAAGCACATGCCAAGAAGGCCAGGCAAATAGTCAGCACCGGCCGCATTCCATTCTTCCAGCGTAACTGGGGGATTAATGTCCATGAGTTACCTCGATGGTTACAGGGCAGTTTCGCATTCTACTGGTCTTCCCGGCCACTGCGCCTCCGGGGCCACCGCAATAGCAGCATGGGAATCATCGCGAGCATGTTCCATCCTGGCCAGAACTTCGCGAGCGCCAGCGCAGCAATCGCGCAAGCGGTGAACATCCTGCTGCGATAACGCAATCGCTTGGCCGTGGCTGTGGCAGTGGTCGCGGCATCGAGCAGTAACTCGTGATGCTTCAGCACATGTGCAATCCTGCGCCACGTACACAGGGCGATGCACAGTAGATGCCCACTGTATAGCTGGGATGCAGTCGCGAGATCCCCATACGCTCCTTGCACTGATTGAGAGAACGGGAAGAGACTAACAAGCGCGAGCAAGATCAGTTCGATACGAAGGAGGTCCGGATCGATCTTTGAGAGCAAAGCAAAGGTGCGCTGCTGAACGACCCAAGAGGCAGCGATCACAGCAAAGCTCAACAGCCAGATCGTCGCCTTGGGCAAGAGTCCGGCCAGCGCCTGGCGCAACGCCGCGTCGTCCACGCCGGGGGGTAGCGCAGGCAGGCGCAGGTCCAGCACGAGAAGTGTTAGCGCGAACGCGAAGATGCCGTCGGCAAGTGCCTCGAGGCGGTGCTTGCTAAGAACTGGCGACTCTACCGGCAGTGACATGGATGCCCCCTTGAACTGAGAAGCCGGACGCGCAAAGGAATCTAAGTGCACGGCGGCCAATGGCGGTCAGTTGCGGCCAGTTACGGCGCAGACAAGCATTTTGGCATTCAACCACGCCTTTTCGTGGGCGACCGCACATTCTTGCGCACTCGGCAGTAAGCAATATGCTTTGATTCAGCCCGCAATCGACAACGACTGAATAGATTGAGAGGTGAACCGACAATCGACGATCATGGACAGGCCCTTCCTCGACGGTACGACGATATCCCGTCCCAGGCTGTGTTTGCTTCCGCACCGACCTCATGACGTCCGGCGTGTGTGAATAGATCGAGAAACAGCGTGGCGACAACCTGGTCCATCGCGATTCCCGATGATGAAACGTACCTCAGCCCGATTGATCGCCCTTTCGATGCATAGTTGGCTACATCTCGCCGCCGCAGGACCGTAGTGAGCATGTTCCGGTACCACTCCAGGAAACCTTGATGACTGCCGCATAGCGGCCTGCGCCATGACCGAGGCTCACACGTACCCGGGTCTCGCGAGGAGCGGAAGAATTGTCAGGCTCAACAATGTCGGAAGCACACCATGCGCAAACTCATAATGGGCATTGTGGAATTTCGCGAGAAGATGCTACCGCGGTACGCAGAACAGTTCAGCAAGCTCGCGCTCGCGCAAACGCCTGATGCGCTCTTCATCACGTGTTCGGATAGTCGGGTTGTTCCGGACCTGCTCGCATCGACGCATCCCGGCGATCTTTTTACGATGCGCAACGTTGGCAATCTGATACCCCCTGCAACCGCGGAAGGGGTCTCGACCGGCGATCTCTCCGAGGCAAGCGCAATCGAGTACGCGGTGTTGGTGCTAAAGGTCGCGAATATTGTCGTGTGTGGGCATTCCGAATGCGGCGCTATGAAAGCTGTCTACTCACGCAACCCGAAGCTGAAAGCACCAAATCTTGACAAATGGCTTTACCACGCCAGCAACGCGGCGTTCCGCCTCGAACACGAGGGTGCGCTCGATGAAAGCCTGAAGCCGCACGACCAGCTGTCACAACTCAATGTCCTCGTGCAGATCGAGCATCTGATGACTTACCCGATCGTACGCCGGCAAGTTATGGCCGGGGCGCTGGTACTAAGCGGCTGGTGGTTCGACATAGCGACCGGCGACATGTACGCCTATGAGCGGGCGAGCCGTTCGTTCGAGGTCATTGACCGCGCGCTGGCCGAGCGGCTTGCTTCGCGCCTTGCCTCGCGCGCGCGGTGAAGGCCGGGACGATATCAAGATGGCCATCCGTACCACGCGCGACGCGCTCTCTCGCATTTTCTACCAGCGCTGTTTCTGGCTCTTTGTAGTGTTGCTCACGCTCATCGGCGCGGTGTCGTTTGTCCCACCGACCGACAGTGGCCGTCTCGTCCTGAACATCGTCAATATGTTTCTGCTGCTGGCGACCGTGGCAGCCGTCGGCCGCACAACCCTGTCGTTCGTGATCGTGCTGTTACTTGCCGTTCCGGCCATGTGGTTCCAGTACCTCGGCCTTTGGCACGATGACGACAGCAGCCTCGCCATATCCTGGCTGTTCAGCGTTGCGCTTTACTTCATCACCGTCGCGTACCTTCTCCGCTATGTCTTCCAGCCCAGGATCATGACGCCGGACAAGCTGTTTGGCGCCGCTGCCGCCTATCTGTTGATCGGCGTCCTCTGGGCGTACGTCTATGCGAGTATCGGATTCTTCTATCCGCAGTCGTACATGGTCGTCGGGCAGCCGGGGAGGCTCGTCTACGCCGACGCGCTTTACTTCAGCATAACCGTCCTGACGAGCACGGGCTTCGGCGACATCACGCCACTCACGCGCCCCGCACGCGGCATGTGCATGGTGGAACAGATCACCGGCAGCTTGTTCGTCGCGATCCTGATCGCCCGCCTTGCTGGTGTCTATCCTCCGCGAGAGAGTTACACGGACGACAAATCCTAGTGCCCTCAAGCTAGTGGAACAACTCGGTGTAGGACAGTATTCCGCGTCCAATGCCACCTGTGACGAGAACCCTGCCGTCCGCCAGCAATGTTGCCGTGTGTTGCTCGCGCATTTGCTCAAGGCTGCCGACCTGGGACCAGCTTCCGGTTGTGGGGTTGTACAACTCGGTCACGAACAAGTCACGGCCGTCTGTTCCGCCAGCCACCAGTACTCGTCCGCTTGCCATGAGCGTGGCGGTATGGAAGTCACGTGCCTGTTGCAAGCTGCCGGTCGTTGACCACGTACCCGCCGCAGGATCGTAGAGTTCAGCGGTTGCGAGCGCATTTGTGCCATCGAATCCCCCGACTGCGAGCACCCTGCCATCGGTGAGTTGCGCGGCAGCGTAGACGTTACGGGCCTGGCTCATGCTGCCGGTCGGCGACCACGTGCCCGTGGCGGGGTCGTATAGCTCGGCCGAGGCCAGCGCGCCACCGCCGGCGTCTTCTCCGCCGGCTACCAGGACCCTGCCATCGGGCAGCAACGTGGCGGTATGTTGTTTGCGTGCCTGGCCGAGATTGCCGGTGGGCGACCAACTACCCGTGGCTGGATCGTAGAGTTCGGCCGAGGCCAGTGCTCCCGTACTGCCTCCCTGCCCCTCGCCGCCTGCCACCAGCACGCGGCCATCGAGCAACAGCGTGGCAGTGTGACTGTCACGCTGCTGGCCCAGGCTTCCGGTCTGCGACCAGCTACCTGCGGCCGGGTCAAACAGTTCCGCCGAGGACAGCGCGTTCCCTCCACCGGTACCGAATCCCCCTGCCACCAGGACTCGCCCGTCGGGCAGAAGCGTAGCGGAGTGCGCTTGCCGGCTCCGCGCCAGGCTGCCCGTTCGCGTCCAGCCGTTCGTGGACGGATCAAACAACTCGGCAGCGGAGGTCGCCTGCTTCCTGTTCCCTGCCGCCACCAGGACTCGACCGTCGGGCAACAGCGTGGCCGTATGCCGGAAGCGCCCTAGATTCATGGCATCGGCGGGTTGCCACCCGCCGACCTGGGCTGCTGCCACCGTAAGGGAGATCTGCGCGGTGACGCTGCCAGCGCTATTGCTGGCGGTAACGAAGAACGTCGTCTGGGCCAGTTCGGCAGTGGGCGTGCCGCTGACGACCCCGCTCTGCGTGTCGAGGCTCAATCCTGCCGGCAACGCAGGGGATACCGAAAACTGGGTAACTTCGCCGCCAGAGTAGGCGGGCTCGTTGTACGTGATCGGCACGCCCACGATGTATTCGGGTAGCGCATCCACATAGACGAGGCCAGCCGGCGGCACGACCGCCGCAGCCACTTCGATCGTCAGCAGGGCCTGGACGCTGTCCACACTGTTGGCGCCCGTCACCGTATAGACCGCTGATGCGGTCACTGCAGTGGGGATGCCAGTGATGATGCCGGTCTGAGGGTCCATGGCAAGGCCCGCCGGCAAAGCCGGCGAAACGCTGTACTGTGTGATCTCGCCGCCCGTGCTGATCGGCGTGTTGGGCGTGATCGACGCATTGGTCGGGTAGATGACTGACCGGTCCAGGTAGTCCAGGCCGTCTGGCGCGATGGGAACGTCCTTGACTTCGATTTCGACCCGGGTTGTCGAACTGCCCGCAGCGTTACTCGCTGTGATCGTGTAGACCGTGGCATGGCTGTCGCCCGTAGGCGTGCCGCTGATCGTACAACTCTGCGGATCGAGGGTCAGGCCCGGAGGCAGCGGCGGCGATACCGTGCATTGGGAAATGGCGCCCCCGCTATGACTCACCGTGTCTGGGACCACTGGAACGCCGACTGCGTAGATCGGCGATTCGTCCCGCTCGACCAGGCCGGCTGGTGATGTCAGAACGTTGATCGTACTGCCCCCACTATCGCTGCCGCCATTACCACACCCCGTCAAGACGATTGGCAGAGACACGAGCAGAGTCGCCAGCCAGCGCAGATTCGGCATCTCAAACTCCGGCAGGATCATTTGATCCAACTAGCTTAGATCACAGTTCGGCGGCGCAATGATGGACGAAAGGTCCATTAACTTTGAGATTTCATGTCCCGCCTCAAACTTAATAGGGTGCCAATCCCAGACGAATCAATGGGTTGCGCGGCACGGCACCAAACTGACTGGTTCGAATTCTCACAGCAGGTGGGTAATAGTTGCGGCCTGCCTCGCTGTGACTGGGAGCAAGGAAGCGGCACACTGCCAATGCGAGTCGACGCGCTTCAGATCGACCATTTATTGCCGCTTCCAAATCCCGCCCTTGTTGACTGGAGCGCTGTCTTAAGCCGACGTTAACAGCACGTAAAGCATCCTGCCCATCAGAAGTTCCGTATCCGGCTCGATGAGGAATTCTGGCCGCATAAGTGCCATCGCTCGTGGCGGGATGGCCCGCATTACCTAAACGCATTTGCTGATATCCGACGACACCGGTCAGAACGCCATCGCTACGAAGATCTAAGCCGTGGCGGAGCGGGGTCCGCCACCGCCTGTGGGCGCCTGACGACATCTGCCTCCCCAGTACTTACTCGCTCGCGAAGCAATGCCAGTCTTACTTTCCTACGCGAATAACGACTGATGCAATGCAAGCGAGTAAGACGGTGCAGAGACAGATGAATATCAATGCCGCATGGGCTGAGGGCGGAGCCGTCTCGAGCGTGAGCGAGCGATGGCGATACCACCCCACAGCAAACATGGCCAAAGCGCCAACGACAACCAGCAAGGCGGCCACCCACAAGCCGGCGGAATGTGCCTCCGCGGCGGCGCGCACTAGTAGAGCACCGTTGACCAGTGTGGAAAGTGCTGTACGTCTCCATGCGAGCGCGGTGCGCTCCGGCTGGGCGCCAGGATCGCGACTCACTGAAGCTTGACCACCAGTCCGACAGTAAGGACCAATGCTACGCAGCTGATCACAGCACTGAGCAGCGGGATGCCGATAGAGGCAGGAAGGGGCCCGGAATGACGCATCGCGATCTCATTCCCCTTCCAACGAGAATAAGCGCAGCCTGCCATCACCGCTGCCAGCAACGACAACGCTAGTGCTACACAAGAAAGTACGGCTTTCGATTCCACATGGCTAGCGAATTGGTCGAGAACAATGCCGCCAGCCAAGACGGCAAGTGCAGTCCGAATCCAAGCCAGAAAGGTGCGCTCGTTCGCAAGCGTGAATCGATAGTCCGGCTCCTGACCAAGCATCTGCCACTGCGGTCGCTTCATACTCGTACTGTTCCTTGGGACAATGACTGGGCGCCAGGCGCATACAGATTTGGTACCCCCTGCTCCTGGAGCCATCCAGTGGTACATGAAAACCAACATGGAATCGTCGATTTGACGAGGGTATTCCAAATACCGACCGGATGAGAGGCAAGCCAGGAGGGATGATCGTCGTTACTGAAAATTCAATGACGCAATGAATCAGATCGCAGGATAGGCGCTTGCCTCAGTGAATCTGAATGCCAGTCTCGGCAATCTTCTTTCCCCAGGTGTCGTAGTCGCTGCGAATGCGGTCGCGCAACTCGACTGACGTCGAGGTCCGCGGCAGCATGCCCATGCTCTGAAGTCGCTCTGCAATGTCTGGCCCGTTGACAGCCTTACGCAGGGATTCCTCCAACCGCCTCATGACGTCCGGCGCAACTCCCGCAGGTGCCACCAGGCCGTACCAGGAGTTCAGGCCGAACTGAATGCCGAGCTCCCTGAACGTGGGAGCCGAGGGGAACATCGGAGAGCGCTGCGGCGAGGTGACGGCAAGAACGCGCACCTTCCCGGCCTTCACTTGCGTCGACGCCAGGCCCCATCCACCGAAGACCGCATCGATTTCGCCGCCCAGCATGGCCATTACGGATTCGCTGGATCCCTTGTAAGGAATGTGCAGGATGTTAACGCCAGCGGCCTTGTTCATGACCTCGCCGCTGATGTGACCCGCGCTACCCTCTCCCCATGAGCCAAAACTGAGTTTTCCCGGGCTAGACTTTGCCCGCGCCATCAGATCAGCATAGGAGGTGATCGGCGAGTTCTTCGCCACCATCAACGCGTTTCCTGAAACGGAAATCAGGCCGATCGGGGCGATGTCGGTAAGCGGGTCAAAGAGTCTCTTGGCGACAAGGTGAGGCGACAGCGCGAGTGCCGCCTGGTAAACGATGCCGATGGTGTATCCGTCAGGTTTCGCGTTTGCGACCGAGGCCACACCGATCAATCCGCTGGCGCCAACCTTGTTCTCGACGACGATCGGCTGTCGCAGGTCCACACTCATTTGCCGGGCCACGAGGCGCGCGAGGATGTCGGGCTCGCCGCCCGCGCTGGCAGGTACCACTAGCCTGATTGGCCGCACCGGAAATCCGGTTTCCGCCTGCGCCGTGGCACTCAGGGAGATGCAGCAAAGCGCCGCAAGGGAGATCAAACGAGCAAAGTGTTTCTTCATGACGTTAACCTGTAAGGAGGGAGGTCAGCGGTTGGCGTCTTCAAGTATCAGATCGACCGCCTTCTCGCCAATCGCAATCGACGGCGCGTTGGTGTTGGCAGAAGGCATCGTCGGCATGACGGATGCGTCTGCGACACGCAGGCACGCCACGCCACGCACGCGCAGGCGCTCGTCCACCACGGATCTCGCATCGGTACCCATGCGGCAGGAGCCGATGGGGTGATAGGAGGTCTGGCCGACCGCGCGCGCGTAGTCGAGCAGTTCCTCATCGGAGTTGCCCGCGGGACCGGGTCGGGTTTCCCGCACCACGAAGCGCGCGAGGGCCGGCTGCTGGGCAACTCTGCGCGCCAACCGCAGTGCCCCGAGCATCGAAGCGACATCGTCGGGGTGCTGCAGGTAGTTGGCGTTCATCGCGGGTGCCTGAGCAGGGTCAGGCGAAACGATATGCACCGTGCCCTGCGACTTTGGCGTGAGCGCAAAGGTCCCGATGGAGAAGCCGGAGAACTCATCCAGGACCAACTTGCCGGCCGTGCGCGCGTCGGCGCTCGATAGGTAATGCAGCTGGAGCTTCGCGTCCGCCTGACTCAAGTGCGGCGCGGTGCGCACCAAGGCATGCGCGACCGCGCTACCGCTGCTCATGAGACCGTTGCCATGCACGGCCAGGCGCGCCGCCATCAGTGCCTTGCGCCACAGGCTCGGCATGATCTGGTTGAGCGTCACCGCATTGCGAGATTCGAAGGTCAGGCGCACATGCAGATGGTCGCGCAGACATTCGCCCACCTCCGGCGCATGATGCCGCACGTCGATACCCAGGGCGCGCAGGCGCGCCGCATCGCCAATGCCTGAGAGCTCCAGCAGTTGCGGGGACTGCAGCGCACCGGCTGAGAGGATGACTTCCTTCGCGGCAAGCACTTGGCGCAGTTCGCCGCCGACTCGGTACTCGACACCGCATGCCCGCGAGCCGTCGAACAGAACGCGCTGTGCCATGGCGCCCGTCTGCACGCTCAGCTTGCTGTTGGCGGGCAGAGACTTCAGGTAGGCATCGCGTGCACTGACACGCAGGCCGCGCCGGGTGTTGAGCTGGAGGTAGCCAACCCCTTCGTAGTTGATGCCGTTGTAGTCCGGGTTGGCAGGTATGCCGGCCTGCACGCAAGCCTGCACAAAGCCCTCCATTAGCGGCAGATGCGGCCCATACTCGCTCACCCGCACCGGGCCGGCGTGTCCGCGCATCGCCGGGTCACCCGCCCGGTAGCACTCCGCACGTTTCAGATAGGGCTTGAATTTGTCGCTGCCCCAGTCTGCGAGGCCATGCTCGTCGCGCCAGCGGTCGTACTCCTGGCTATCGCCGTGCACCCAGATCATGCCGTTGACCGCCGAGGAACCACCAAGCACCCGCCCACGTGGCCAGTAGATTTTCCGGTCGTTCAACTGCTTTTCGGGTTCCGTGAAAAAGCGCCGCACGACCCGCTCATCGCGAATCAGGTAGGCCACCCCCGCAGGCACTCGAACCCACACCTGGCGCGAGTCATTGCCCGCCTCGAGTAGCGTCACGCTGTGCTTGCCAGAGCGTGCCAAGCCAGCGGCCAGAGCGCAGCCGGCGGAACCGGCGCCGACCACGACGTAGTCTGCCGTTGTCTGCGTCGCCTTCATGCGAGGGTTCCCAGGTTGCGCATCAATCGCTGCGCCTCCCTGCCCATGCGCTCGAAGCGAGCGTCTGGCTGCTCCGGCTGCAGAAACGTCGGGCCGAAGCGCGGCGCTGTCGGTGCAATGGTCAGTTCAATCAGTGCTGGAGCAGGCTGGGCCAGGCAGGAAGCAACGCCCTCCCGAAGGTGCGCCGCCTGGTCAAAGCGCGTTGCACTGGCATAGCCAGCGGCCTTGGCCATCGCGCAGAAGTCGATCGGCGCAGAACCCGCCACCGCCAGGTTGGCGCCGCCGTTGAACTGCACCCCATTGGCAAACACGAAGTGGTAGAGGTTCGCCGGGCGCGCGCCCGCGACTGTCGCCAGCACGCCAAGCTCCATCAACAGACTCGCATCGCCGTCCAGCACGATAACCTTGCGCTGCGGGACCGAGAGCGCCAATCCCAGCGCCAAACCGGCCGCGCCGCCCATCAGCGGCACGGAGGAAAGGCCGAGCGCATAGTCCGGATCGATCTGATCCATGCAGTTCATGGCGGACATCGTGCTGACCACGATTGCCTCGGCGCGCGCGTCGCGAATGATCTCGCAAGCTTCTTGTGTATTCAGAGTCATGCTCAGTTCCATCCGGTGTAGTGACCAATCAGCACAGCGGCAGGCATGTGGCGTGCAACGCTGGCTCTCGCCGCTTCCTCGATACAACCAACGTCCTGCGGCCCATCCAGGCGCCAATGCGGGATACCCATCACGTCCAGCATCGGTTCCACGAGGTTCACCACACGCCGGCGCGATTGGGCAGGGTCCTGTCCGACATTGTCGAACTCGCGCCCGAACTGGCCAACCACCAGCAGCATCGGCAGGCCAGCATCCAGGCCAACGGCGCGCAAGCTGTTGATGCAATTGAGCAGGCCCTGATTCTGGATAAGTACGGCTGTCCGCTTACCACCAATCTGCAAGCCCCCGGCCACATGGATGGCCTGGTTCTCGTCCGAGCAATGGATGACTTTGAATTGCGCGCGGCGATCGAGCAGGGCGTGAACCGAGAGCTGAACGAAGTCAGGCACGGTGACGATGTGATGCAAGCCGCTTGCGTCAAGGCAGTCGACGATGGCACTTGCGGCAACCGATGAAGGAAGGGAGGTCATGGGTTCGCTTCTGGAAAAGGTGCAGGTAGTTTAAGAAGCAAGCCAATAATCGACTATTCAGATAATCTGATACATTGATGCCAAAAACGTATCGCCCTGATCAGGCATTACCACCGTGGACGACCTTAACCATCACCTGTTGCGCAAATTGCGCCTGCGGCATTTCGAGCTGCTGGGCCACCTCGGGGAAGTGGCGACTGTGCACGCGGCTGCCAAGCGCATGCACCTCACCCAGCCGGCGGTGTCGCGCATGATCCAGGAGATCGAGGAAATCTTCGGTGGCCCCCTGTTCGATCGCACCGCGCGTGGGATTTCCGCCAACCACATCGGGCTCGCGTTGATGCGTCGCTCCGGGATGCTGGTGGCAGAACTCGCAGCAGCCCAGCAGGAGGCCACCGTGATGCGCGCGGGCGCCAGCGGGATGCTGCGCATCGGCACCTTCTCGGGCTCTACCTCATTGCCGCAGGGCATCGTCGAGTTACGACGACGCATGCCGAATGTCTTCGTTCAGATCCGTGAAGCGCATGTGAGTCAGCTCATCGCCGACCTGCTGCAGGGCGAAATCGATTGCATCGTCGGGGCGCTCGCGCCCGATGAACTAAACAATGAGCGGCTGGACCGCCTGCGTGTCGACGTGCTGGCCGAAGATCACATGTGCGTGGTCGCGTCGCGTACCCATCCACTGGCCAAGCGAAGGAAGATCAGCTGGAATCAACTTGCCGAACAGCAATGGATCCTGCCACCCCGAGGCTCCCTGCTGCGCCGCGCCGTCATCGCCGCCAGCCTGACGGAAGGCATCACGCCGCCACAGCCGTGCATCGAATGCCTCTCTCCCCTCACGGTGCTAACGCTCATTCGCCTGGACCCGCGTTGTATCGGGCCGATGCGCATGCAGCAGGCACAAGAGGAGGTCAGAATCAACAAGAGCCTGGTCATCCTGGATGTGCAACGCATCGCCGCGATGCCCCCCTTGACGATGATCACCCGAACCGCAACGGGTATGCGCGAGCTTGTGGTTGCTCTGAAGAGTTGCCTCGTTGATGCAGTCGGCGGCAATTCCACGAAGCCGACTATCTCAGGGTAAGCGTCGTCGAGCTTGCCGCGAGCGCGGCCGCCTGCTGAGCATACCTGCACGAGAACAGGAGCCGTCGCTACCAGCGCCGAACAGCTTCCAGTACCGAACGCGCTGTCCGACGTGGCAACGGCCAATGCAAAAGACGCGCGCGCGGAGCTGCGATCGAGCTATACCAAGCTATTCCCCTGCACTCCCAATAACTGGCTCCGGGCAAGGAACACCGCCGCTTGAGCCACACTATCTGTTCAGGTATCGTCTCGCGAGTCGTGCGGTGGATGCACCCATGCGGACTACCTACCTGTTGATTGTGAGAGGTGAGAACTGATGATCGACCATACCGGCGTCAACGTTAGCGATTTCTCCCGGAGTCTGGGCTTCTACGCTGCTGCGCTTGGCGCGATTGGCATCGTCAAGATCATGGAAATTCCGGCCAGCGTGACTGGACACACTGACGTGGCCGGATTCGGGCCGCCGGGAAAGCCGGAGTTCTGGATTATTTCGGGCGCCCCCAACAAGCCACCGCTGCACGTCGCTTTCCGCGTAGACAGCCGGGCGGAAGTCGATGCGTTCTACAAGGCCGCCATGGCGGCCGGCGGCCGCGACAACGGTGGCCCCGGGTTGCGACCGCACTATCATCCGGACTACTACGGCGCCTTCGTTCTCGATCCAGACGGCCACAACATCGAAGCAGTCTGCCACCAGGCCGCCTGACAACGCTCGGTTGAAGGCGGCAACGATGGGGATCAGAAGTTGTGGGTGATGCCCAGACCGAAGCCGCTGACCGCATCGCCTGCCTTCAGGCCGGGCACGGAATTGGCCGACAGGTTGTAGCTGGCGGTGGCGTGGTTAACCAGACGCGTATAGGCCGCCCAGAGTTCGGTGCGCTTTGACAGCGTATAGCCATAGCCCAGCGACACCTGCCACGCGCCGGAATCAGTGCCCGGCAGGCCGATACCGCCCACGGCCTGGACGGTGTTGCCGTGGGCATTGCCCCCCTGCGTGTACGACGCACGGAACGTATGTGGCCCGCGATTGTAGGTAGCCGCAGCCTGCCACGCATCGCGCCGCACCGACTGCCCCGGCGCAGGCTCGTAGCTGAGCCGCTCATAGGCGGCGCGCAATCTGACGCCGCCGATGGCGTACACCAGTCCGACCCGATCGGCGTAGTCGTGCGAGCCGCTATAGAAATAATCGCCGTGGTACTCGTGGCCCCACGCCGCATACCATTGGCCGGATTCATAGCTGACCAGCCCAGACCAGGCAATCGGATTCGTGGTGGCAGTGCGGTTTTCCGGCATCGATACCGCCACGCGCGCCGACACACCGCCCCAGTCCGGCGTGGCGTACTGGACAAGGTTGGGCTGGCGACGGTCGAACGACTGCGGCGAGACGCCATTCGCGGCGGTCACGAAGCCATTCCCCATGATCGAGTTGGACGCGAAGATCCCTGCCGTGAACGGGTCCACCTTGTACACCGACACGTAGCGCAGGGGCATCTCCCACTGCCCCATCCAGAACTGCCCCCAGGGGCCGCTCAGACCAACGGCAGTATTGCGGTCACCGATCTGCGCGGTGCCGGTGCCGTCCATGCGCAGGTTCGTCTCGATCTGGAAGAAGGCACGGTTGCCGCCTCCCAGCGACTCCCCGCCACGAAAGCCGAGCACCGACAGATCGTTGGACAGGCGTGCCAGGGACTGGCTGCGCCCGTTCCCGGAGATCTGGATCGACTCGACGTTCTCCTTGATGAAACCGTAGATCTGCACGCCGTCGCTCTGGGCGGCGGCTGGGGTGGCTGCACAGAGCAGCACGGGAAAAGAGGCAACGAGCGGTGCGAGCCGCCCCCGGTACAACGGTTCCATTTTGTCTCCATGTCGTTATGAGTACAGTTTCTTACAAACGAACTCATATTTGAAGTTCGTGTATACACCAATAAGAAACGGTATTCATTGCATGGAGACCGCCTGTAGATTCGACTGTTACCAGCTGTTGCGCACCTCCGCGTGCCCGGCGTCTTCCCCGTCCCCTTGTGCCGCACCGCCGCGCTTCCGGTACCAGAGCCAGTAGGCCGCCGACAGCGCCAGCATGAAAGGCACGCCCGCCACCAGGGTCATCCTGAACTCCGGCGTGAACCACGTTGTCACCAGCGTGGCGAACATCAGCCCCGCGCCGAGCAGCGTTGTCACCGGAAAGCCCCACATCCTGAAGGCGAGCGGCCGCCCCCGGTGTTGCCGCCGAAAGAACAGATGCGTGATGAAGATCATCAGCCAGGTGAACATCGCACCGAACATCGAGATCGCCATCATCAGCATGAACGAGGCATCCGGATACACCACGTTGAGCACCACCGCGAAGGCGATGCCAACGGTGGACAACAACAACGCCGTCATGGGCACGCCGCGACCGTTGACCTGACCCAGCGCCTTTGGCGCGTAGCCCGCGCGGGACAGGCTGAACATCATCCGTGTGGTGATATAGAGCTGGCTGTTCATGGCAGACAACGCCGCCACCAGAATCACGAAGTTGAACACCGCTGCGGCACCCGGCACGCGCGTGGCCGCCATCACCCTGACGAACGGACTTTCACCGGCGCCGGCCGCCGTCCACGGCACGATCATCAGCATCAGCGCGAGCGTCAGCAGGTAGAAGAACACCAGACGCACCATGGTCGCGCGAAATGCGCGCGTGATGGCGGTCTCCGGGTCGCGTGCCTCGCCGGCCGCCACGGCAATCATCTCGATGCTCAAGTAGCTGAAAATGGACACGATCACCGCCACCCACATACCCCACATCCCCTTCGGGAAGAAGCCACCATGCGCGGTGTAGTTGGCCAGCCCGATGCCGGACCCGTCCGGCGCGCGTGTCACCACATAGGCGCCGAGCAGGATAAAGCCGACGATGGCGGCAATCTTCAGCATCGAGAACACATACTCGACTGCGCCGAACACCTTGACGCTGGTGGCGTTGATGCCGGTCAGCGCAGCGGAGAAACCGACGATCCAGTACCACCCGGGCACCGCCGGGAACCAGTACTTCATGTAGACCGCGATGGCCGTGACTTCCGTGCCGACCGCGAATACGATCGACGACCAGTAGGCATAGCGCACCAGGAATCCGGCCAGCGGCCCGATGTAATGCTCCGCATTGGCGCCGAACGAGCCGGAAGTCGGATGCGCCACCGTCATCTCGGCCAGGCAGCCCATCAGCAGCAAGGCGATCAACGCCCCGATGGCGTAGCTCACCAGCACGCTCGGGCCGGCGAAGCCGATGGCAAACCCGCTCCCCAGGAACAGGCCCGTACCAATCGCGCCACCGATGGCGATCATGGAGAGCTGTCCCGTGGACAGCCCCCGATGCAGCCCCTGCTCCCGCTCGACGATTGCGTCGAATCCCTGTTGCTGCCTCATCGCTTGTCTCCTCTTATTGTTCTGGCCGTTGCACTCAGGTCACTGACTTGCGCGTGCGGAACGCTTCCGTGTTCCACGCCTCGCTTGTGACGATGTCCTTCAGTGCTGCGATGGTGTCCCAGATATCTACGTGGCGAACGTAGAGCGCGGCAAAACCGAAGCGCAGGATGTCAGGGGCGCGGAAGTCGCCGATGATGTTGCGCGCGATCAGCGCCTGCATGATCGCGTAGCCCTCCGCATGCCGCAGCGATACCTGGCTGCCGCGTTGCTCTGCATCACGCGGCGTGGCCAGCGTGAAACCCAGTCCCGCCAGTTCCTGCTCGGCCAGTGCAATAAACAGGTCGCCCAGCGACACGCTCTTCTCGCGCAATGCTTCCATGTCGACACCGTCGAACGCTTCCAGCGCGCTCTCCAGCGAAATCAGGCCGAGTTGCGGCGCGGTACCCGTCAGCATCCGGTCGATACCGGCATGCGGTGCGTACTCGTGCGTGAACGCAAATGGCTGAGCGTGGCCATGCCAGCCGGAAAGCGGCTGACGGACATGCTCCAGGTGGCGCGAGGCGACGAACACGAACGCAGGCGCACCGGGGCCGCCGTTCAGGTACTTGTACCCGCACCCGACCGCAAAATCGACCTCGCAGCGATTCAGGTAGACCGGCATCGCGCCCGCCGTGTGGCAGAGGTCCCAGACCACCAGCGCGCCCGCCTCGTGCGCACGGCGGGTCATTGCCTCCATGTCGTAACGCTTGCCCGTCTTGTAGTTCACGTGGGTCAGCGAGACGATAGCCACGTTCTCGTCGATTGCGGACATCACCTCTTCCGGATCGACGCAACGCAGCTCGCAGCCCGTCATCTCCGCAACGCTCTCCGCAATGTAGACGTCGGTCGGGAAATTGGTACGCTCGGCGAGAATCACGCCGCGGCCGGGCCGCATACGAGTGGCCGCCACCAGTACCTTGAACAGGTTGACCGAGGTCGAATCGGCCACGATCACCTCACCCTGCCCGGCGCCAATCAGCCGGGCAATGCGATCGCCGGTGCGCTGCGGCGCGGGATACCAGTCGGCATCGTTCCACGAACGGATCAGGCCTTCCGCCCATTCCTGTTCGATGGCCACCTTCATGCGGGCTGGCACATTGGCGGGCATCGCGCCCAGGGAATTGCCATCGAGGTAGATGGTGCCGGCCGGCAGCGCAAATCGTGCGCGGCAGCCAGCCAGTTTGTCTGCCGCGTCCAGTGCGGCACAGTCTTCGCGAATCATCATGGGTTGCGGGAATGCTGCTAGAAAAAAGCGTGGAAATGCTGGTGTCCCGTCGGGACATCAACCCAGCGTGTCAGGCCGCGCGTCCGGGATGGACTTGTCCGCAGTGCGGGCAGCGGCGCTTGTCTTCCGAGGCGTAGAAGCTCTCGAAAAGAGGCGGGAGGTCGGTGACGATGCTCTTGAGCTGCACCTCGACGCGATGCACCAGGTGACCGCATGCGTCGCAATACCACTCGAATCCGTCCAGCATGCCGGCGGGCCGCTGCCGCTCGATCACCAGGCAGGCGCTGCCGGCCTCGGGACGCTGCGGGGAATGGCGAACGTGCGGGGGCAGCAGGAAGATGTCGCCCTCTTTCAGGTCCACCCGCTCGCGCCTGCCGTCGACCCAGAGATTCAGGTAGGCATTGCCGCGCAGCTGGTAGAAAAATTCCTCGAGCGGATCGTCGTGATAATCCGTGCGGTGGTTGGGCCCGCCCACCACCGTCACGATGAAATCGCTGTCCTGCCACACCTGCCGGTTGCCGACGGGCGGCTTCAACAGGTGTGCATGCTCGTCGATCCAGCGCGGGAAATTGAAGGGCGCTCCGTAGGTCAGCATAGGTGTCTCTCTCCGTCGGTGTCGCGTCGCAAGGCGTCACCGGCCTCTTGAATGGCTCGACCGGAGTCTAGGGGAGCCACGCCGGCCTCGATAATCAAACATCCGGCGCTGGCTATCCCGAACAGGAATACCAGCGCGTCCCGAAGCCCCCCTTTCGGAATGTGTCACTCAGCAAGGCAGCGGCACGTCGGGCACGTCGGGCACGCTTGCCTGCGCGGCCTCTCGCAGGCAAGCGATGAATGCACGGCCCGCCGCGCTCTGTTCCTTGTTCGAACGCACCGAGAATCCAACCGTGCCGAAGGCGCAGGTCTCCGGCAGGTCGAGGACGCGCAGCAGGCCCGCGCGCGCGAACTGGTTCGCCGCCACGCTTGGCATCAGTGCGATGCGTGGGGTCTCCATCAGCAGCCCAAGGTTGGTCAGCAGCGACAGCGACTCGACAACGTCCCCTGGCAGCGGCAGGCCGGCAGTGCGGAATAGCTGCTCCGCTGCCAGGCGTGCCGGAGAGTCGGACGTCGGGAGTATCCACGCCGAATCGGCCAGCTCGGACAGGTGCCCCACGCGATCCGGTGCGTCGCCGTAGCCCTTGCCGACCACCGCGCAGAGCGACTCCTCGAACAACACCTCATGCGCCAACGGGAATGCCGTGGCAATCGGCAGTTCGCGCTCGGGAAGGCGGCCGACGACGATGTCGAGGTCTCCCGTGGCCAGCGCCGGAAACAAGTGGGCGGTGGTGCCTTCGCGCACGGTCACCAGTACGTTCGGTGTGCGCGACTTGAGCATGGAGATGGCCAGCGGCAACAGTCGTGCCGATGCCGAGATCAGCGTGCCGACGATGACGTGTCCGCTGGTCCCCAAGCGGAAATCATTCAGCTCGTCGGTCATGTAGCGCAGTTCGGCCATCAACGACTTGACGCGCTGGCCGAGCAGCAGCCCAAGCTCCGTCGGCATCACGCCGCGATTGGAACGCAGGAATAGCGCGCCATCGAAGCAAGACTCCAGTTCGTGGATCACCTTGGTCACGGCTGGCTGCGTCAGACGCATGTCATTGGCGGCGCGCATCACCGAGCGCGTCTGCAGCACCCGCTCGAAGATCATTAGTTGGTTCAGCTTCAACCTGCGAATCAGCGAGATCTCGCTGAGTGGATTGACGGACATTTGAGCCTCGGAATCACAAAGTTTGGAAGTCCTGCACGGGCAGCCGGTGATTTCCCACGCCATACATGCTGTATAGCGCACACACATTCGGGTCAACCCGCTATTACCAAACCCCCTCTGTGTATAAGAAAATAATCATCGGAATACACATAATCGTCTACGTATAATTTGTAACGCCCGAGTATACACGCTGAGGAAATACGCGGGAGAGAGGAAGACGCCGCCGGGCGACGTCTTCCGCACGACGGCAGGGGGAGGTGCCTGCGGCGATGACCAGCGACCCACGCTGGCCGCGCCGCCGTGCGGATGGACGTTGCCCGCGACACAAGAAACGAAAAGATTCGGAGACACAATGAAAAGGAAGCTGCTTGTACCGGGCGCGATGCTGTTCGCATGCGCTGGTGCCTACGCCCAGAGCGCGGTATGGCTATCGGGCTACGTCGACCTGAACATCGAGCACCTGATTCAATCGGGCCCGGCCAGCGTCACGCGCATGACCAGCGGCGGGCTGAACAACTCGCGCTTCAACCTGAGCGGCGTCGAGGATCTCGGCGGCGGCTACAAGGCCGTGTTCACGATCGAGCCGATGTTCTCCGCCGACACGGGCGTGCAGTCGGCGCAGTTCCGTCAGTCCTTCGTCGGACTCAAGAGTGCGGACCTGGGCGAGGTGACGATGGGCCGCCAGTTCACGCCTTCGTACTGGATTGCGGGTTACGCGGACCCGAGCTGGGCCGCCGCGTACAGTATGGTGAACAACATGGAGTTCTTCTACGCGTCCTATCGCGTGGACAACGCCATCCAGTACAAGACGCCGACCTTCTACGGATTCACCGGCCGCGTGATGTATGCGTTCGGACTCGAAGACACGACGCGTGCGGGGCGCTTCCTCAGTATCGGCGTGGACTACCGTAACGGCCCGCTGTTCCTGGGCGCGGTCAGCGAGCAGCAGTACACACGCGACATCCACCAGGCGTCGCAGATCCCGTCGTCACGCGACAACTACTTCTCCGCGGTCTACCGCATTGGGGGCTTCGAGCCAACCGCCATCTTCCATACCTATAAGGGTTACTACGCGTATCCCCCCTATGTGGCGTTCAATTCGAGCGGCTGGGATGCCCAGATCGGCGCGCGCTGGAACATCGACGGCCGCAGCCGCTTGTATGGCAGCGTGGTCTATCGTCACGACGACAACAACAAGAGCATCACCAGCGCGACCGGTTTCGTGATCGGCTACATCTACGGCCTGTCCAAGCGTACCGATCTCTATGCCACCTACGCACACGTGCACAACCAGAACACGGTGCCGATCGCGTACCCGGTGACCTTCCAGTCCAACCCGAGTCCCGGACAGAACCCATCGGGGATGCAGCTTGGCATCCGCCACGCCTTCTGAACACACCCGCTTGCTGCCGGCGCTGCAGATGTGGCACCGGCTGGAACCACATCGCCTGATCAACAAGGAGTCAGTCATGCATCATCCCCAACGCCGGCATCGCCACACGGCCCTGACCAGGGGCTGCGCCCTGGCAATCGCCCTGATGTCCACCGCCCTGCTGCCGCTGGCCGCACGGGCCGCCGGCGCCGAATCCGCGCCTCCCGCAGCCGCCACCCCTGCCGTCACGCCGAACGCAGGCCAGGTCACGCCGGGCACGCCCAACGTCAAGGACCCGTACCTGGCAGGCTGGCTGCGCCTGACCCCCGACCGTCGGCCCACCGCGCTAAAGGCCGGCGTCGACTACGGCATGGACCCGGCCACCGGCGAGTTCATCTGGCCCAAGGCCACGCAGGAAGTCCACAACGGCCAACGCTTCCCTGGCGAGATGACCACGTGGGACAAGAACACCTACTCGAAGAACGTCAAGGTTCTCGCCTTCTACCCGGGTGTCGGCTCGCCGTTCCATGCCTGGAACAACATTATCGACTTCGAGGGCAAGCGATACCTGTACATCCATGATCGCGACTACCTGCGCATCATGGACGTGACCGACCCCGCTCACGGCAAGGTGGTCTACTCGCAAGGCGGTGTCTGGGGTCCCAAGGGATCGAGCGAAAAGTATGATCCGAACACCGTGCAGGACTACCTCGGTGGCGCGACCATCGCCTGGAGCAAGAAGCTGGGCAAGCCGGTCATGGTGGCCTCGTATGAAATCGGCCGCTACGGCCTGATGCAGGAGAAGATGGAGCAGCCCGACAAGGTCGCGGCTCAGCGCCACTACAACTCGCTCAAGGGCTTCAAGGTGTTCGTCATGGACGGCCCGCTGCCCAGCCAGTGGAGACTGCTGGCAACCCGCACCACGGACACGCAGCATCCAGATGCGCCAGTGGGCCAGCAACAGGGTTCCGGCTCGCTGGATGCGCCCGAGTACTACGGCGGCAAGTACATGATCGTCGCATCGGCGCCCGACGACAGCTACGCCCTGACCGAATACCCCAACTATCTGTACTCGCCCGGATACCAGGTCTGGGACATGTCGGACCCGGCCAATCCGACCTTCGTGTCGCAGGTGGCGGTACCGGGGCAGATCCTCGGCAATGCGGAGCATGAACAGACCTACCTCATGAACCCGCGCGCGGGTAACCGCACCTCGTGGATGGGGGCACGCAATCCCATCTTCCTGCCCAAGTCGCTCGAAGCAGGCGGCAAGATCGGCTTCGGCGCGATGGGTGGTCTTGGGTTCTATGCGTTCGACCTGTCCAACCCCGCCCATCCCAAGATGCTCGGCAACGTCAACACGCCGCCGAGCTACGCCGGCACCGAGTTCGACAATGCCGACGTAAGCCAGTACGAGCGCACGGGCTACGTGTTCACAAACGGCTATCCGATGAACCGGGATTGCTACGAGCCGTACAAGGACATCTTCGTCGTCGACGCGCGCGATCCCGCGCGCCTCAAGGTGGCGGCCAAGCTGCCGCGGCCCGAGGTCCCGGCCGGCGCGCCCTTCACCAGCTTCTGCCAGCGCGGCGGCAACTTCGGGCCCAAGCGCGCCAACGCCATCGGTCAGCCCGGCGGCTGGCGCCAGGGCATCGTGCCGTACTCGTTCTATAACGCCGGCGTGCAGATCTATGACGTGAAGAACCCGGCGCAGCCCACCATCGCCGGCTACTTCATTCCGCCGCTGGCCGACGAGACGCAGCTGCCGTCTTACACGCTGGGCAAGGGCGTGTTCGCGATCTACACGGAGTACGACCGCAACATCATCTGGGCCTTTACCGAAGACGGCGCCTACGCACTGTCGACGCCGTTGCTCGGCGAACCCGTGCTCGGCGCGCCGGCAAAGCCCTGGCCGCGACGCTAAGCATGTCGGCCCGCCACGCCTTGCGTGGGCCGGCGGGCCGGTCTTTCAGGCGACACGATGAATTGATGAAGTCGAAGATGAAGTCGAAGAAAGCGTTTGTTTTTGCGGTGTACTCCACTTGGGCGGCCGTGCTCGGCCTGTTGAATCCGGCCGCGCACGCCGCCCCTTCTTCCAGTGAGGAAACCTGCCGCGCGTGTCACGCGCTCGATACGGTCAAGGTTGGGCCGCCATTCCGTGCGATTGCCTCGCGTTATCACGACGATGCCGACGCCGTCGACAAGCTGAAGCAGAGCATGCTCCAGGGTAGCAGCGGGAAATGGGGCACGGCGCAGATGCCGCCCAATCCCATCACGCCCGCCGAAGCCACGCGCTTCGCGCACTGGATCCTGCAGCTTGCGGCACCGGGCCAGCGCAACTAGTGGCAGCCGACGCGCCGGCTGCCACATGCGCGCCGGCGGCGTCGCGCTCAGCCTGCCAGATCGACCGGATGGGCCGGCGCAGCGTGACGGAACCATCCGTCCAGATTGCGCAGCAGCGCCTCGTGCTGGGCCACGCGCGTTTCGGGCGAACGGCCCGCCATGTGCGGCGTCAGGATGACCTGATCCATCTCGCGAAACGCCTCGGGCACCAGGGGCTCGGTTTCCAGCACGTCGAGCGCGGCACCACCCAGTTCGCCGCGTCGCAGTGCCTGTACCAGCGCCTCGGTATCCACCACGCTGCCACGCGCCACGTTGACAAGCAGGCCGTCGGGACCCAGCGCGCGCAGTACCTCCGCGTCGACCAGATGCCGAGTGGCCGGACCGCCGGGACAGGTCAATGCCAACACATCGCTTGCGGCCGCCAGCGAACGCACGTCGCCATACGGCGTGCGGTTCGGCTGCAGAGCGCCACTGCGGCGCAGGTAGGCCACGCGCATGCCCACGGCCTCTGCCAGCGCGGCCAGACGCTGGCCGATATTGCCAAGCCCGACGATGCCCAGGGTCTTGCCGCGCACGCCCGGCCGCGGCGCGCGCAGCGCATCCCATTGCCCCGCCTTCAGGCCGCGATCGAGCATCGCAATGCCGCGCGACCACGCCAGCATCATCGCCAGCGCGTGGTCCGCCACGACCTGGCTATTGGTATCCGGCGCATGGCACACGCGCACGCCACGCATCCGCGCCGCATCCCGTTCGATGTTCTCGTAGCCGGCCCCAAAGCTCGCGACCAGTTCCAGCGCCGGCAATGCGGCCATCTCGGCCCCGGTCAGTCCCGTAGAGCCATTGGTCAGCACTGCGCGCGCCTGCACACGCTGCGCCTCGTCCACCGCTGTCCACGGCACGAACCGGTAACGCGGCGCATGCGCCCGCAGCCAGTCCTGATCCAGTGGCAGCCGCGTCAGCACGACCACCTCCCCTTCGTCTTTCATGCACGCCAGCGACATTGCCTCGCTCCCTTTGGCTCGTTGTTGATGGGTTCTGCGTCGATACACGGTACACGATGAAAAGTATCACTTACGCCTTGACATGTATACACGTAGAAAATAAAGTATTCACAAACGCGGATGTGCATAAAACGAACCGGGAGACCGAGTACGTGCTGCGCATACCAACTTTGTCCGACAACACCAAACAGGAGACATGGTGAATTGGTATAGCCTCGCCACTTTTGAACTTGCCGGCCGGCAGCAACCCGGCCTGGTCGTCGAGAACACGCTCTATGCGCTGCCCGATGTGGGCCAGGCGTGCGGCATCGAGGCATCGCGCCTGCCGCAGGACCTGAATGCGGCACTGGCGGACTGGTCGCGCCATGCGCCGCTGCTGGCCGACGCCGCCGCACGTATTCCCGCATTGCGCGCGGCTGGCAAGCTCGCCGCCGTGGACGCCGCCGCCACCTATGCGGCGCCCTATCGGCCACGCCGGATCTTTGGCACCGCCTCAAACTTCTACGAGCACGCGGACGAGATGGGCACCAAGCTGGCTGCCCGCAGCGAAAGCCAGCCCTACATATTCATGAAGGCTGAAACCAGCGTGGTGGCCACCGGCACCACGGTGCTGATGCCGCCGGAAACCAAGAAGCTCGACTGGGAAGTGGAGCTGGGCGTGGTGATTGGCCAGGCATGCCGCCATGTCAGCGTGGAGGACGCGCTGTCGGTGATCGCCGGCTATACCGTGTTCAACGACATCAGCGCGCGTGACCTGAACCGCCGCACCGACTATCCGTTCACGCACGACTGGTTCCGCGGCAAGAGCTTCGATACCTTCGGCCCGATGGGCCCGTGGCTGGTGCCCGCGGCCTGCATCCCCGATCCGCAGAACCTGCGCATGACGCTGCATGTCAACGGCGAAGCCATGCAGAACGGCAACACCTCGCAAATGATCTTCTCGGTGGCCGAGCAGATCGCCTACCTGTCGCGTATTCTGACGCTGCAACCTGGCGACCTTATCGCCACGGGCACGCCGGACGGTGTGGGCATGGGGCGTGGAGTCTTCCTGAAGCCTGGCGACAGCATGACGGCCTGGGTCGAGCAGATCGGCACGATCGAGAACCGCGTCGCGCTGGAACCGGACGCACGCTAGCCACGCGCCGGCCACAGCCCGCTTCGCCAGGCAAACCAGGCAGGAGACAATCACATGACCCCCATTCGAACCCGCAAGCTGGGCCACCTCGTCCTGATGGTGCGCGATCTCGAAGCATCGACGCGCTTCTACACCGAGGTCCTGGGACTTACGGTGTCGGACCGTATCGCCGACCAGATGGTTTTCCTGCGCGCCGGCGAGGACCACCACGACCTGGCACTTTCGCGGCTTCCGCCCGACGCGCCCGACCGCGACACCCCACCCAGCTACACACGGCCAGGGCTCGAGCATTTCTCGTACTACGTGGAATCGCTCGATGAAATGCAGCGCGCGGTCGAGGTGGCACGCAGCCACGGCGTCACCATCGAGCGTGGCATCGGGCAGCACGGACCCGGCGGCAATTGGTTCCTCGTCTTCAAGGATCCCGATGGCAACAACGTCGAGATCTATACGGAGATGCAGCAGATTCCCACCGGCAGCGAGCACACCGCGCAGACTTGGGAGCGAAACCTGGAATCGTTTGACCGCCATCGCCTTGCACACTTCGTGGTGCCGCCGGCGCCGGGCCTGCTCGCGGCCAAGCAGCGCAGCGAGCAACGGCCTGCCCCGGCAGAAGACGACGATGCCGGCAAGGACACCGGCGGCGGAGCGGGCGCATGACCGGGAGCGCCATGCCGGTGGCATCGGCGTTCCCGGGACTCTCGTCCTCGCAGGCCAGCGCCATGCTGGCCCTTGGACCACGCTGGACCGATGACATCCAGGCCAACCGGCGGCAGGTATGCACGATCTACGACAGCGTGCATGCGGCACAGCCTGCCGACGGCGTACGCAGCCACGCGAACATTGCCTACGGTACGCACGCACGGCAACGGCTCGATCTCTATCTGCCGGAGGGCAGCGCCGCCGGCGATGCCCGGCCAGTGGTGGTCTTCGTCCACGGTGGCGCGTTCATACGTGGCGACAAGGATGCCAGCCCGCATATCTACGCCAACGTGCCACGCTGGTGCGCGCGGCAGGGCTACATCGGTGTCAACGTCGAGTACCGGCTGGCTCCGGAGGCCTCCTATCCCGCCGGGGCCGAGGATGTGGCCATGGCGCTGGCGTGGTTGCGTGCCCATGCACGCGCCCATGGCGGCGATCCAGGGCGCATCGTATTGATCGGCCACTCCGCGGGCGGAAGCCACGTCGCAAGCTGCCTCAGCGACCCTGCCTGCGGCGAGAACGGCTCTGGCGTGGTCGGTGCCGTGCTCGTCAGCGCACGCCTGCAGGCCGACACGTTGCCGGACAACCCCAACGCCAACGGCGTCGCCGCGTACTACGGCAGCGACCCGGCACTGCAACTGGCCCACGCGCCGATGCCCTTCGCGGGGCGCCTGCGTGTGCCGTTGATGGTGGCCTTCGCGGAGTTCGAGAATCCCTACCTGGATCTGTACGCGCTGCAGTACGCGGCGCGCGTACGCGAGGCACAGGGGAGCAGCCCGCGCGTGGTGCAGGTGGCACGCCACAACCATACGTCGATCGTCGCCCACCTCGGCACGGCCGACACCACATTCAGCCAAACCCTGAGCGAGTTTCTGGAGACGGTCACGCGGATAGCTACGTAGCTCCCAACCCACCGACCCCACCGCCCTACCAGACAAGCATCAAAGAAAAAAACAGGAGACAAAGTCATGCCCACCCAACAACTACGGGGCGTGTTCACCCCCGTCGTCACCCCGTTTCATGAAGACCTGTCGATCAACCTGCCCGCTTTCGTCGCGCACTGCAAGCGGCTGATCGCCGACGGCGCCGGTATCGCCATCTCGGGCACCAACAGCGAAGCCTGCTCGGAAACGTTCGAGGAACGCATCGCGCTCGTCGATGCCGCGATCGATGCGGGAATCCCCGGCGAGCGCGTGCTGGTGGGAACCGGATGTTGCGCCATCGACGATGCCGTGGTACTGACGCGCCACGCCATCGATCGTGGTTGCGCGGGTGTGCTGGTGCTGCCACCGTTCTTCTTCAAGAACGTGAGCGAAGACGGTGTCTTCGCCTACTACAGCGAACTGATCGCGCGCGTCAACGATCCCGCCCTGCGCATCGTGCTGTACCACATCCCTGCGATGTCTGGCGTGCCCATCTCGCTGTCGCTGATCGAGCGCCTCGTGCAGGCATTCCCAACGCATATCGTGGGCATCAAGGACAGCAGCGGCAACTGGGACAACCTGGTGGCCATGCTCGAGCGTTTCCCGTCGCTCTCCATTTTTCCAGCCTCGGAACTGCTGATGCTGCGCAGTCTGTCGCTGGGTGCCGCCGGCTGCATCTCCGCCACCAACAACATCAACGCGCGCGCCATTGCGCAGGCATTCGCCGACGCCGCCGACGCAGCGCGCCTGCAGCCAGCGATCGCCGCGGTGCGCAGCACGGTGGAGCGATTCCCGATGGTGGCCGCCGTCAAGCACACGCTGGCGCAGCAGACCAGCGACCCCAGCTGGCGTCACGTGCGCCCGCCCCTTGTGCCGCTGGCGGCGGATGCCTCCACCGAGTTGCTGCAGGCACTGGCCGGCATTCCCGCCATGGAGGCGCGCGCATGAATCCGCCGCCACTTGCGGCGTACTCGCCTGCGCGCCGGGCCGGTGGCCATGTCCACCTGGCCGGCATGAGCCCGCGTACACACGATGGATGCGCGGGCGTTTCGACCGGCGCTAACGGCGAGCGTGTCTATGACCTCGCCGCGCAGACCGAGTGCGTGCTCGACAAAATCGATCGTGCCTTGCTGGCGGAAGGACTCGAACTGGCCAACTGCGTGACGATGACTTGCTATCTGGTCGACATGCGCGACTACGCCGCATTCAATGCGGCCTACGATGCCATCTGCATGCGCCGCTTTTCCAGCGCGGGCCAGCCCTTGCCGGCGCGTACCTGTGTGGCTGTGGCCGCGCTGCCGCACCCTGACATGCGCGTGGAGATCACCGCGACGGCCTGGGGGCCGGACACGCCGGAAAACCCAGGCAACGCACGGGGTGCCGCATGAGCGCGCCAGTCGCATCCGATGTGCTCGACACCCTGTTCCTGACGGCCCGCAGCCACAACGGCTGGCTCGACGGGGACGTCTCCGACGCCACATTGACCCGGCTCTACGCACTCGTCAGCCAGGGGCCGACCAGCGCCAACTGCAGCCCGATGCGCCTGGTCTTTGTGCGCTCCGACGCCGCCAGGGCAAGGCTCCTGCCTACCCTCGCGCCAGCGAATGTCGACAAGGTCAGGCACGCCCCAGTCACCGCCATCGTGGCCTACGACACGGCGTTCCACGCGTTCGGCGAAACCTTGTTCCCGCACCGTCCCGCCATGTTCGACACGTTCGCAACGGACCCCGCACTGGCTGCGGAAACGGCGATGCGCAACGGCTCGATGCAGGGCGGCTACCTGATTCTGGCGGCGCGCGCGCTCGGCCTGGACTGCGGCCCGCTCTCCGGCTTCAATGCAGACGCGGTGAACCGCGCCTTCTTTCCCGACGGGCGCTGGCGTGTCAACTTCCTGTGCAACCTTGGCAAGGGAGACCCGGCGCGACTGTTCGCAAAGCTGCCGCGATTACCCTTCGATCAGGCCTGCCGCATCGAGTAGCACTGACGGCCGCAACCCATCACAATGTCCCCCTGCGCACAGAGCCAGAAGGCCGGTGCAGGAGAACTGGAGGAGACCATGAACATTTCCCATCTGCGCGCCCGCCTGCGCGCCATCACCCGCGGGGCCGCGCTGGCGCTGTGCGCGCTCGTCGCCGGCCCCGGCTACGCGCAGGAGCCCTGGCCATCGCGGCCGGTCACCATTGTCGTGCCCTTTGCGCCGGGCGGTAATACCGACATGATCACGCGCCTGATGGCCGAGCGCCTGACCAAGGCGTTCGGCAAGCCATTCGTCGTGGACAATCGCGGCGGTGCGGCGGGCCTGATCGCGGCCGAGTACGTCGCGCGCGCGCCCGCCGACGGCTACGTGCTGTTCATGTCCACGCTGACGCAGATCGTCACCGCGCCAATGACCAACAAGATCCGCTACGATCCGGTGCGTGACTTCGTGCCCATCATCAACGTCGGCGGCAATCCTTTCGTGCTGACGGCCAGTACGCGCAACAACTTCAAGTCGCTCGACGATCTGGTGCGCTATGGCAAGGCCCACCCCGGCGCACTCAATGTCGGACATGCCGGCAATGGCGGCCTGACGCAACTCTCCGCACTGCTGTTCCTGAACCGGGCCGGCATCCAGGCCACCATGGTTCCGTATCGCGGCGGCGCGCCGGCGCTTGCCGATGTGCTCGCCGGCCAGATCGACTTGTACAGCGCCAGCGTATCGGAAGTCATGCCCTACAACGGTACCGGCAAGGTGTCCCTGCTGGCCGTCTCCAGCGACAAGCGCCTGCCAGTGCTGCCAAATGTCCCCACCATCGCCGAGACCTTCCCGGGCCATGAGGTGGATACGTGGAACGGGCTGGTGGGACCGGCAAAGATGCCTCCGGAAATCGTCGACCGCATCGCCGCCGAATCGAAGAAGATCATCGCCGAGCCGGAGTTCCGCGCGCGCCTGGAGAAAGCCGGCATCATCCCCTTGGGAGAGACCCGCGACGCCTTTGCCCAGCGCATCCAGAAGGATCGCGCGAAGTGGAAACCCGTCGTCGAGGCGGCTGGCATCCAGCCCGAGTAAGGCTGGGCCGCAGGTATTCCGACCCGGAATAGACAACGGCGAAGGATTCAATTTCCAGCGATGTGACCGCTGCCTACACTGCGTCTCAGACCATCGCCGGAGACTGCACCGTGTCGCTCCCTTCCGCTCTCTATCGGAACTACGTGGATGGCCGCTTCGAGGAAGCGGCCAATCTTTTTCCCAATCTCTCACCGGTCGACGGCAGCATCGTCGGCCACATCTGCGAAGCCGACGCCAGCCAGGTGGATCGCGCGGTGCAAGCCGCACGCGCCGCAATGGAGGGCCCCTGGGGCAACACCAGCGCCGCCGAGCGCGCCCGGGTGCTGCATGCCGTTGCCGACGGCATCGAACGGCGCTTCGATGAACTCGTCGCCGCCGAGGTGGCCGATACCGGACGTACCGAGCAACAGGCGCGCGCGCTCGACATCCGCCGCGGCGTGCTGAACTTCCGCACGTTCGCGGACCTGGCCAGCCAGGCAGGCGGCGACTACTTCGACATGAGGACAGCCGAAGGCGACGTCTTCAGCTACACCGTACGCAAACCCCACGGCGTGGTCGGCATCATCTCTCCATGGAACCTGCCCATGCTGCTGATGACGTGGAAGGTGGCCCCCGCGCTGGCCTGCGGCAACGCCGTCGTCGTCAAGCCATCAGAGGAGACCCCCGGTAGCGCCACGTTGCTGGCCGAGGTCATGCATGAGGCCGGCGTGCCGGCAGGTGTCTTCAATCTCGTACACGGCTTCGGCGGCGGCTCGGCAGGCGAGTTCCTGTCGCGGCATCCAGGCATCGACGCCCTCACCTTTACGGGTGAATCCCGCACCGGCAGCACCATCATGAAAGCGGTGGCTGATGGCGTGAAGGAAATCTCCTTCGAACTGGGCGGCAAGAACGCCGCAGTGGTCTTCGCCGACTGCGATTTCGACAAGGCCGTGGCGGGCGTGATGCGCTCCAGCTTCACCAACACCGGGCAGGTGTGCCTGTGCTCCGAGCGCGTCTACGTGGAGCGGCCAATCTTCGAACGCTTTGTGGCGGCGATGAAGGTGCGCGCGGAAGCCTTGCGCATCGGCTACCCAACGGTGGAGGGCGTGGAGATGGGTTCACTGATCTCCCGCAATCACCGCGACAAGGTGCTGTCCTATTACGCGCTGGCGCGGGAGGAAGGCGCGACTGTCGTCACCGGTGGCGGCGTGCCGCATTTTGGCGACGCGCGCGACAACGGCGCCTATGTGCAGCCCACCATCTGGACCGGCTTGCCTGACTCGGCACGCTGCATTCAGGAGGAGATCTTCGGACCGGTCTGCCATATCGCGCCGTTCGACACCGACGCCGAGGTGGTGAAGCGCGTCAACGATTCGCGCTATGGACTCGCCGCCTCGGTGTGGACCCGCGACCTCGCGCGCGCGCACCGCGTCACACGGCAGTTCGACGTCGGCATCGTCTGGGTCAACACCTGGTTCCTGCGCGATCTGCGCACGCCATTTGGCGGCACCCGGTTGTCCGGTATCGGCCGCGAGGGTGGACGCCATTCGCTCGACTTCTATTCCTCCCTGACCACCATCTGCGTCAATCCCTGACGCCATTGCGAGAGACCGCATGCTGAACCCCGAACTCATCCAGGTTGCGGACCAACTCCGGTTCGCCTCCGAGCATGGCCAGCCTTGCCCGCCGGTGCGCGATGCCATCGCGCGGGCCGCCAGCGCCGGCGCCGATCCACTTGCGCTGGCCTACGCCGTCCAGCAGCGCAACACCGAGCACGCACTCGCCGCCGGCCGCCGGCTGGTTGGCCGCAAGATCGGCCTGACATCCGTCGCCGTGCAAAGGCAACTGGGCGTGGACCAGCCAGATTTCGGCATGCTCTTTGCCGACATGGTGCGCCAGGACGGTGAAGAGATCGACTGGGGCGATGTCCTGCAGCCCAAGGTCGAAGCCGAGATCGCGCTGGTGCTGGAGCATGACCTGCCGCACGCCGCGCACACCGTCGCCGACGTGATCCGGGCAACCGCCTTCGCGCTGCCCGCCATCGAGATCGTTGGCAGCCGGATCGCCAACTGGGATATCCGGCTGACGGACACCATTGCCGACAATGCCTCGTCCGGCCTCTATGTGCTGGGCACGCGGCCCGTTTCGCTCGCCGCGCTGGATCTCCCGCATTGCGGCATGGTCATGGAACTGGCCGGCGAACCGGTCTCAGTGGGCAGCGGCGCGGCCTGTCTTGGCAATCCGTTGAATGCCGCCGTCTGGCTCGCCAACACGATGAGCCGCGTTGGCGCACCGCTGCGCGCCGGCGACACCATCCTTACCGGCGCGCTCGGCCCCATGGTCGCCGTGCAGCCGGGCAATGTCTTTACCGCCAGCATCGAGGGCCTGGGTAGCGTGACCGCGTCGTTCCAGGCCGTCAGACAAGGAGACGCCTGAGATGAAACCCTGCAAGGTAGCCATCATCGGTTCCGGCAACATCGGCACCGACCTGATGATCAAGATCCTGCGCCACGGCAAGCATGTCGAAATGGGCGCCATGGTGGGGATCGATCCCGCCTCGGAAGGCCTGGCGCGCGCGACACGCCTCGGCGTGCCGGTCACCGCCGCCGGCATCGACGGCCTGCTGGCCATGCCGGAGTTCGGTGAGATCCGCATCGCATTCGATGCCACCAGCGCCGGCGCGCACGCCCGACACAACGCCACGCTGCAGGCGCACAACGTGCGCGTGATCGACCTGACACCAGCCGCCATCGGCCCCTACGTGGTGCCCAGCGTCAATGCCGGCGAACATCTTGATGCGCCGAACCTCAACATGGTCACCTGCGGCGGCCAGGCCACCATTCCCATCGTGGCGGCCGTGGCCAGCGTGACGCCGGTCCACTATGCGGAGATCGTGGCCTCGATCGCGAGCAAGTCCGCCGGCCCCGGCACGCGCGACAACATCGACGAGTTCACGGAAACGACCTCGCGCGCCATCGAATCAGTGGGCGGCGCCAGGCGCGGCAAGGCCATCATCGTTCTCAACCCGGCCGAGCCGCCGCTGATCATGCGCGACACCGTGTGCTGCCTGATCGACGAAGCCGACACCGCGGCGATCGAAACCGCCGTGCACGCGATGGTGGAACGCATGCAGGGCTATGTGCCCGGATACCGGCTCAAACAGCGTGTGCAGTTCGACCGCATCGACACACCGATGAATGTGCCCGGCCTCGGACCGACGACCGGCCTGAAGGTCACAGTCTTCCTGGAAGTGGAAGGCGCCGCGCACTACCTGCCCGCCTATGCAGGCAACCTGGACATCATGACGAGCGCCGCACTCGCATGCGCCGAACGCGTCGCACAGGCATTGGGCAATCATCATGCCCTGTCGGCAGCAAGCTAAGGAGCCGGTCATGACCGACAAGAAACTTTATATCTCCGATGTGACCCTGCGTGATGGCAGCCACGCGATCCGTCACCAGTACTCGGTTCCGCAGGTGCGTGCCATCGCACGCGCGCTCGATGCGGCAGGCGTGGACTCGATCGAGGTGGCGCACGGCGACGGCCTGGCTGGCTCCAGCTTCAACTACGGATTCGGCGCCCACACCGACGTGGAATGGATCGCGGCAGTGGCGGAGTCCGTGCAGCGCGCAGCGGTGGCCACGCTGTTGCTGCCGGGTATCGGCACCGTGCACGACCTGCGCGAAGCCTACGCCGCCGGCGCACGCGTGGTCAGGGTGGCCACGCACTGCACCGAGGCCGACACGGCGCGGCAGCATATCGAGACCGCGCGGTCGATGGGGATGAATGTCGCCGGCTTCCTGATGATGAGCCACATGATCCCGCCCGACAGGCTGGCCGGCCAGGCAAAGCTGATGGAAAGTTACGGCGCGCATTGTGTCTACGTGGTGGACTCCGGTGGCGCCTTGACCATGGACGGCGTGCGCGCGCGCTTTCGTGCGTTCAAAGACGTGCTCGATCCAAAGACTGAGACCGGCATGCACGCGCACCACAACCTCAGCCTGGGCGTTGCCAACAGCATCGTCGCGGTTGAGGAAGGTTGCGACCGCATCGATGCGAGCCTGGCCGGCATGGGCGCGGGCGCGGGCAATGCGCCGCTGGAGGTCTTTATTGCCGCTGCCGAACGCATGGGATGGCACCACGGCTGCGATCTCTACCAGTTGATGGACGCCGCCGACGACATCGTGCGCCCGCTGCAGGATCGCCCCGTGCGCGTGGACCGCGAAACGCTGGCGCTCGGCTACGCCGGCGTGTATTCGAGCTTCCTGCGCCACGCGGAGAGCGCGGCCGGCAAGTACGGCCTGAAGACCGTCGATATCCTGGTCGAACTGGGACGCCGCCGCATGGTGGGCGGGCAGGAAGACATGATCGTCGATGTGGCGCTCGACCTGCAGCGGTCGGGCGGCGCGAAGAGCAAGGAGGCAGCATGAGCCATCACGCCGCCATTGCAGGCGCCCTGGACGCGGCCGCGCGCGACGCCGCGGCGATCGGCCAGTTCAGCGCGGCCTCGCCGTTCACGATTGACGAGGCCTACGGCATCCAGGCCATGTCGATCGAACACCGCTGCCAGCGCGGCGAACGCCGCGTAGGCATCAAGCTGGGTTTCACCAGCCGCGCCAAGATGATCCAGATGGGCGTGGACAGCCTGATCTGGGGATGGCTGACCGACGCCATGATCGAGGAAGACGGCGGCCGCGTGGATCTGGAACGCTATATCCATCCGCGCGCCGAACCGGAGGTCTGCTTTCTGACCCGCCGCGACATCACTGGCCCGCTGACCCTGCTGGAGAGTGTCGACTACCTGGAGGCCGTGGCGCCGGCGATCGAGATCATCGACTCGCGCTACCGCGATTTCCGCTTCACGCTGGAAGATGTCGTGGCCGACAACTGCTCGTCGGCGGGACTGGTCGTCGGCCCGTGGTCGCGCAATGTTGATGTACTGGCCAATCTCGGCGTGGTGCTGCGCATCGACGGCCGCACCAGGCAAACGGGTTCGACCGCCGCCATTCTCGGACATCCGCTGCGCAGCCTCGTACAGGCATCGCACGTGCTGACGCGCGCCGGCGCAGTGCTGCCAGCCGGCAGCCTGATCATGGCGGGAGCGGCCACGGCTGCGGAAGCGTTCGTGCGCGGCAACCATGTTTCGGCAACGATAGGCGCGCTTGGCCGCGCTTCTTTCCTGGCGGCATGACGCCATGCCTGCCCGGCTACCGGGCAGGCCTTCACAACGAAAAGAGCAAACATGCAGGCAAACTCCGCTTCATCAGTGGTGGCCGGAAAGGCCACGCCACGCGGCACCTTTCCCCATGTGCGTCGCGCTGGAGACTTCCTGTTCGTCTCGGGCACCAGCTCCCGCCGCGCCGACAATACCTTCGAGGGCGTCGAGGTGGATGCCATGGGTACGACCGCACTGGATATCCGCCGGCAAACCCGCGCTGTGATCGAGAACATTCGGGACATCCTGCGCAGCGTGGGCGCGGACCTGGAGGACGTGGTGGAAATCACCAGCTTCCTGGTGGATATGAACGACTTCGGTGGCTACAACGCGGTGTATGCCGAGTACTTCGGCTACGAAGGACCGACCCGCACGACCGTGGCCGTGCACCAGCTTCCGCATCCGCACCTGCGCATAGAGATCAAAGCGATCGCCTACCGTCCGCTCACGTCCCAGGCAACATGAAGAAAATCGATATGCATGCCCACTTCTTTCCGCGAATCACGCGGGAAGAAGCCGCCGCGCTGGACGCGGACAACGCGCCATGGCTCGCCGTCGACAGCGATGGCGAATCGGGCCACATCATGGCCGGCGACAGACGTTTCCGGCCCGTCTATCGCGCGCTATGGGACCCCGCGCTGCGCATCGAGGAAATGGACCGCAACGGGCTGGACATGCAGATCGTCTGCGCCACGCCGATCATGTTCGGTTATGGATACGACGCCAGCGCCGCAGCCACATGGGCGCGCCGGATGAACGACCTCGCGCTCGAGCATTGCGCCTATCGCCCGCAGCGCCTGAAGGCGCTGGCACAGGTGCCGCTGCAGGACCTGGACCTGGCGTGCATCGAAGCCTCACGCGCCAGGGAGTCCGGCCACGTTGGCGTGCAGATCGGCAATCACCTGGGTCCGCACGACCTGGATGACGAGCGCCTGGTCAGTTTCCTGGTGCATTGCGCGAACAACGATATTCCGGTGCTGGTGCATCCATGGGACATGATGACCGACGGGCGCATGAAAAAATGGATGCTGCCGTGGCTGGTGTCGATGCCGGCGGAAACGCAACTCGGCATCCTCTCGTTGATCCTGTCCGGCGCGTTTGAGCGGATTCCGGAAACGCTGAAGCTCTGCTTCGCCCACGGCGGTGGTGGTTTCGCGTTCCTGCTGGGTCGCGCGGAGAACGCCTGGCATTGCCGGGACATCGTGCGGCAGGACTGTCCCCACCCGCCCTCCCACTATCTGAAGCGGTTCTCCGTGGACAGCGCGGTATTCGACGATCGTTCGCTACGTCTGCTGGTGGAAGTCATGGGTGCCGACCACGTGATGCTGGGCTCGGACTACCCGTTTCCGCTCGGTGAACAGGAAATCGGCAAGCTGGTCGCCAACAGCCCCGACCTCGATGAAACGGACCGGACGCGGATTCTGGCAGGCAATGCCATGCGCTTCTTCGGTCTGACAGGCTGAGGGCCCGCTGCACATCGGTGCTCCGCCGCTGTATCAGACAGCGGCGGACAGCGGCGGACTTGGATGCCGCCTCGCCCGGTATCAGCCCGCGCTTTTCGCGCCGCCGGCCTGCTTCGACTGGATCAGTTCCATCACATGCAAGGTTAGCCGCGTGGTGTGGCTGCGCATCGCCAGATAGGCCTGCTCGGGATGGCCGCCCAGCACTGCCTCCACGATCTGCTGGTGCTCGCGGTGCGAAACCTCGAAGCGGCGCTCGACGCCCGACTGCGCCGCGCGGAACGGCGCCAGCCGCTCGCGCAGGCTTTCCACCGCGGCTACCAGGGTCGCATTCTGGGTGCCCTGGCAGATCAGTTGATGAAAGCGATGGTTCAGGGTCAGGTAGGCGTCACTGTCGTGTTTCTCCGCGGCGGAGATGGCCTCTTCGTGCAGGAGTTCCAACTGCCGGCGCTGCATCGCGCTCATCCGCTGCGTGGCAATGCGGCAGCACAGCGACTCCAGTTCGCACAGTGCCTCGAGCATATCGGCGAGTTGCTCGGGGCTGGTGTTGATCACCACCCCGCCGCGACGCGGCACCAGTTCTATCAGGCCGCGTGCATCGAGCAGCCGCAGCGCCTCGCGCACCGGCGTGCGCGATACCTGGAAACGCTCGGCCAGCGCAGGCTCCTCGAGCTTCGCGCCGGGCGGCAGCGCGCCCGAGATGATCTCGTCGGCAAGTTGCTGGCCAATTTGGGAAGCGATGGTGGTCACGGTGTCCTCAGGTCTGGTACGCGCTGGATGCGACGCAATTATACGCGATGAAGACTGGTTATTTTTATTTACCCATATGAGTACTTTTTTCTTTTATTGAACACACTTTGTGTGTAGTGTATACACATACACCAAATCGAACTCGGGCGTCCAACCTGGGTCCGCAACGACGACAACACACTGACCACAAAGAGGAGCACACCCATGAGCAGCAAACTGCGCCATATCGCCTTGTCCGTCCCGGACCCCTGGGCCGCGGCCGAGTTCTATCAGCAGGCCTTTGGCTTCCGCAAAGTCGGCGAGACGGATTCGTCGCTGGCACGCGGCGTCTACCTGACTGACGGCACGATCAGCATCGCCCTGCTGAACTACAAGAGCGACCACGCTGCCGGCGAAGACCGCGGCAAGGACTTCGTCGGACTCCATCACATCGGCGTGTGGGTCGACGACATCGTCGAGGCACGCAAGACCGTGGAAGCTGCCGGCGGCCGCTATTACATGGGCGAAGTCCCGGTGAAGGGCAACATCTTCTACGAGGTGAAGTACCGCGACCCGAACGACATCATCATCGACCTGACCGACCACGGCTGGGGCGGCGCCTCCAAGGAAGCAAACGGCGGCGACGAGGGTCCGGCCCTGCGCAATCCCGACCTGAAGGCCGACCGCAGCGGCATCTGACGGGCCTCCACGCGCCGCCGGCGCCCTGGTCGGGGAGACACGGGCACCCGGCGCGCGCCAGGCCTGCCCTGCGTCCGTGCGAACGCACGGCGCGCAGGGTTGCGCGTCGCGGCCATCAACTTGCCCGTCAGTTCGGCCAGCTATGCATCCCCCCACCCCGATGCGCGCTCGCCGCTTTGCTCAGCCAGTTCTGCAAGATTTTCTCGCTGGCCTCGCGTGCGTACCGATGGTCGCAAGGAGTCTGCGTCATGAAACACCTCGTTCCGAGGCTGGCAAGCATGACGTCACCCGGACCGGCCGATGCTGGTGCCCTATCGCATTCGTATCCCGTCTGGCAGTTGATGGGTCAGGTCCGGTGTCCAAGATCGGCCAGTCTCGGCCATCGAAATTTTGTTGCCGAGCGACTGCTATGCAGCTACAAATGGGCACTGACCCAGACCGACGTCATTGAGTCGACGCCTGTTCCCGACAGTGAGCGAGCTTGACGAGGCCGAGGGTCATTCTTTCCCCCAGCAAAATCTATCAAAAAACTTCGACGCTGCTTCCGCGCTATCTGCGTCAAAAGTCGCCAGGAGCACTGGATCCGATCCAATCGAACTTGCTTGCTGAACGAACTGACCTTTGCCTATCACACACTTCTGTCGATCGCCATCTTCATCCGTTCCTTCCCATATCTCAAAAGTTCTTTTCATAAGTTCCTCACGGAACGAAGGCAATTCCCTCGAATACACCTATATCGACTCGCACCGAGCCACCGGCAGATATTACCTCTGAGCTCTGGAACGATTCTTCAAAGTGTGCCCTCTGCCCGCCCTCCACGCTCTTCGAGACCATAGAACGGGCCGCCTTCTTGATCGCGCCTGCTCTCGACATGTACTTAATTGAAATCCGATACGCACTTTGGGTATCGGTCGCGCTCTGTAAGCCCTGCTGAGACGTTGGTGCCCTCTGCCATCGGGCTCTTCGGCACTGCGTTTGTCACCTCCGAGTGCACTCCAATTGACGCCATCCCGGTCGATTTCGGCCATTGAGGACTTGGTAGTGCAATGACCCAAATGGCTCGATCAGCGACAACCATGCCCCTGACGATCGGCGCCCGCCCAGATCGTCCCGGAGGATCGGTCACCCCGTCTTCGTTCAGCCTTCTCGCCAGCTCGTACTGCCTTCCCCCCGTCAGCCCTGTTGCCCCGATACGAAAGCGCCAGCCGGTTCGCTTTGGCGAGCCTCGGCCAGAATCCAGTCCAGAAATGCATTCTGCGCGGCGCTCCGTGGCCGCTGTGCGTCTACACAGGTGAAATAGCCGCGCCCGGTGTCGACTCGCAAATCAAAAGGCATCACCAGTTCACCGGTTTCCAGCTCGCGTTCGATCAGGCAGGGTTGCGTTAGCGCGATACCCAGTCCGGCCTTCGCCGCAAAGATCAGATTGATGCTCAGGTCGTAGCCTGGGCCCAGCTTGGGTGTGACCCCAAGTCCGGCCGCTTTGGCCCAGAGCGCCCAGTTTTCCGGGAAATTCGTATGGTGGAGCAGCGCCTCTTCAAGCAAGTCTCCGGGACGCTTCAGGCGCGAAAGCAACGATGGCGCGCAGACCGGAACGAGTTCGCGTCCAAGAAGGTATTTCACCTGCATTCTGGCCGGCCAACGTCGCTTGGGGCGCTTCACCTCAATCCAGATATCGATGTCATCGCGGCTGAAGTCTTCGTCATGGCGAAATTGCCGCATTTCGACGTCCACATCCGGGTGCGCCGCCCTGAAGCGCGCGAGGCGGGGAAGCAGCCATTGAGTACCGAGCGTGGGAATCACGCTCAGCCGCAGTTTCCCGTCAGCGCGTGGCCCCTGAAGTCTGGTCGCCGCAGCCTCGAGGGCCAGCACATGGCGCTCCGTCAATTTGCGTAACTGGCGGCCTTCTTCGGTCAGCGCCACACCCTGCGATGATCGCTCGAATAACTGGCAATCACCCAGGTGCTGCTCCAGACGTTGCACTGCTCTGCTGACAGCCGCCTGGGTGACGCAGAGTTCCTCGGCCGCCAGGCGGAAGCTGCGCAGGCGACTCACCGCCAGAAAGGCATGCAGTTCCACCAGTGAAGGAGAGCGAATTTTCATGGGTCATTACATTTTGTTATCGTGCTCAATGGTTTTGTCGTTTGCTTGCGGATCTGCGTCTGCTTAACCTTCGGGCAACGCTAACTCGCACGCCGGCAATGTCCATCAATCGTCGCACCTTTCTCAAAGCAACCGCCCTTGGCAGCCTTGGTGGCCTGGAACTGCCCGTCTTTGCCGCCGACAAATATCCCACACGCCCGATCACTCTGGTTGTGCCGTTCTCCCCGGGTGGCTCGGTCGACGTGTCCGGTCGCCTGATCGCCGAAAGGTTGGGCAGAGCGATTGGCCAGCCTGTGGTCATCGACAACCGGCCCGGCGCCGGGGGTGCCATCGGTTCGACGTATGTAGCGAAAGCACAGCCGGACGGCTACACCCTCATCGTCACCTCGCAGAGCACGCATGTCGTGAATCCGGCGATGAACCCCAAGCTGCCCTATGACGCTGTGAAGGGCTTCTCGAATATCACGCTCATCAGCCGACTGTCAAACGTGCTGCTGTGCAATGCGTCGCTGCCGATTCGCAACTTCGCCGAACTGGTCAAATACGCGCGGGCCAATCCCACCGCGCTGAACTATGCAAGTGCCGGGACGGGCTCGGTGTCACACGTCAGCATGGAGCTTCTCAAAGCCCAGGCGGGTATCCCGATGACGCATGTGCCCTATCGGGGCGCCGGTACCGCGTTGACCGACCTGCTGGGCGGGTCGGTGCAACTGACCTGGAACAATCTGTCCTCCAACCTCGACCACATCCTGCAAGGCAAATTGCGTGCGCTGGCCGTGGCGGCACCGGCGCGCGTGCCGCAACTGCCGGATGTGCCAACCTTTGCCGAACTCAAGCTGCCTGACCTGAATGAGACATCGTGGACCGGCCTTGCCGCCCCGGCAGGGACGCCGCATGCGATTGTTCAACAGCTCTACCTCGCGGTACGCAAGATCCTTGCGGAACCTTCGACTCGGTCCATCTGGACTGCGAAGGGCATGATCGTGCCCGAGGACATTACGCCGGAAGCCTATACCAGGGAAACGGAACAGCGCATCAAGTTCTACCAGCGCATCGCCAAAGACAACCACATCACTTTGGATTGACGATGGCCATCGATTCCAAGGCAAGTACAGCGCTTCCCGACCTGCTCCCCCTGCACGACGAGCTTGCCGCGCTGCGGCAGCACATCCATCGGCATCCGGAGCTGGCCTTTGAGGAGCACGACACTGCGGATCTGGTTGCCGGGAAGTTGCAGGAATGGGGATACCACGTAACGCGCGGCATCGGAAAGACGGGGCTGGTTGGCCAGTTGCGCGTGGGGAACGGTGACAGGTGTCTTGGCCTGCGCGCCGACATGGATGCCCTGCCTATCCAGGAAGACACCGGGCTTCCCTACGCCAGCATCCGGCCCGGCCTCATGCATGCCTGTGGACACGATGGCCACACCGCGATGCTGCTTGGCGCGGCAAAGCACCTTGCGGCCACACGGAACTTCTCCGGTACGTTGAACCTGATCTTTCAGCCTGCAGAGGAGCGCGGGTTCGACAGCGGCGCCAAGGCCATGGTGGCGGATGGTTTGTTCGATCGCTTTCCTTGCGACATGGTGTTTGCCATGCACAACCATCCCGGTGCACCCCAAGGCCGGTTCCTGATGCGTCCGGGACCGTTTCTCGCCGCGGGCGATCGGGTGTTCATCAAGGTCATCGGCCTGGGCGGCCACGCCGCGCGCCCTCATCTTGCGGTCGATCCGCTTGTGGCAGCGGCTGCCATCGTCATGGCACTCCAGACCGTAGTCTCTCGCAACGTCCCCCCCAACGAGTCGGCAGTACTCACGGTTGGCCGGCTACGTGCGGGAGACGCACTGAACGTCATTCCGGCCGAAGCCGAGATCGGCATCAGCGTGCGCTCGTTCAGCCCGGAGGTGCGCGCACTATTGAAGGATCGCATCACCACGCTGGTCCACATGACTGCCGAATCGTATGGCGCGAAAGCTGAGATCCGCTATGTGGAAGGCTACCCGGTTGTCGACAATGCCGCCGACGCGGTTGCCCTGGCGGCGGAAGTTGCCACGGCGCTTGTTGGCCCAGAGGACGTAGACCGCGACTATCCGAGGATGATGGGTAGCGAGGACTTCGCCTACATGCTGCAGGAATGCCCGGGGGCGCTCGTCCGCATTGGTAACGGTCCATCTGACGGCGGGCGCGGCTTGCACAACCCGCGCTACGACTTCAATGACCGCAACCTGGCGTTGGGTGCAGCGTACTGGTGCCGACTGACAGAGACGTTCTTGGCCTGAGCCCAGCCTGGGAGACGAAAGCAGTACGTGCGGCGGCGAAGAGGGGCAATCGAACAACCCGCATGGGTCGGGCAGAGGCGGCCTCGATTTCCCAGCGGCCGTCCGTCCGCGGCCATGAGAAGCGGTTCACCGCTCTCTCGAAGCCGGGCATTCAATCGGCTGTTCGATTTCGAAAGCAGCCGGATCAAGTCAATGAGCCTATGTGTGGTTTCGCACCGTGCAAGGTCCACTGTCATTAATCACAGTAGACCGCGGCGTAGTGCACTCTCATCATACGGACAGCTGCAAGGATGTTTAGGGTCACCCCATGCGTTCCGATGGTCGACGCACGAAACAGCGGCCGGACTCGCACTTCGGTCGACCAAGAGTATCGCTGCTGAGCGACTCTCCGCTGCACGGAAACAGCCTGAATCACATCCGGCAAGCCGAACGGAGACGCTCATGCAGTGGGTTTCACGGGAACACCCCGGGATCGATCGGATCGCCAGCCCCTGGCTGATTGCACGCTTCATCGACGAGACACCAGACTTCCTGTTCGTACCACCGGGGGACGTGCTCCGCATTGCCAATGAAACCGGCGCAATTCCGTATGACGTCCCGAATGCCGAGCTCACGACCGCAAACGAGCTTTGCAGCTTCGACGAACTCCTGGACAAGTACTACCTTGCTGGCGACCCTGCGCTGCAGTTGATGGCGGGAATCGTGCGCGGAGCGAGTACGTCGCGGCTGGAGCTGACCCCACAGTCAAGCGGGCTCCATGCCATTTCACTCGGACTGTCCCGCATTTTCGCTGACGACCGCGAGTTGCTCGAATATGGCATGGTGATGTACGACGCGCTGTATGCATGGTGTCTGAGCTGCCAACCAGAAACGCATGTGCCAGCCACGCGACTGCCAAAGCGAAGCTAGTCGGGACCGGCAAGCCGTCCAACGGCAGCTGGACGCGTCAAGTTCGAAAGCACTGCGCCGTACATTGGCAACGAAGCAGGCGACGTGTCCGAACATGCCGCCCGCCATAAAGACCAAAGCAGGTTAGGCCACCCACCGAGATGGCCGCATTGTTCTTCCAGATGAAATCAAACGTAGACCTCCATCCATGCGTCTCAGACCTCAGATTTATGGGAACTTAAGTATCTCGCTCTGAAGCTATCGGATGTCTCAAATGGCTTGGTGGTTACTTCTGAGGCCAGCACGACCCGCACGTGATCGCGCAGACGTCGCAGCGTCCCCTTATCAGCGTTTATCGCAATGGAAGCGACTGTGGATCATAGAAAAAGCGTGGATTCGAAGCCTGTTGGGCTCGCAGAATGTCGCACGTGAAAGTCAGAATACAAGCGTTGCTGTAGCCAAGACGGTGGCAGTGCTATCCAGCCGGTTCTTGCTGGTGACCGTAGGCACCCAGCGCACGCTGAATGAAAGCGGCGCCTTGCCGCCAAGCTTGGTGTCGTACGTGACGATCGGCCCGATCGTGAAATCGTGGCCGCGGAAGCCATTGAGGCGGTCGGCCGTGGGCCCGGTGTCGTTACCCAGTTGCTGAACCGTGCCCATGACGATCCCTGTACCCCAGGCGCCGAACTTCTTCAGCCCCATGACATCAAGCGTGAACAGCGGCGCATTCTGATAGTCAGTGGCGCTGTTGCGCGTATAAAACTGGAACGCAGCCACGCCGTTAAACTCCAGCCCGTATTGCGGCATCACGTGCGTGAATGCGGCCTGCGGCACGAAGGTCCAGTTGTTCAGGCTCGGATTGGCCAGAGCGTTCTTGTCGTATTGCCCAGTGGGGGCCCAGACATTGAAGCTCAAGGCCATGTGGCTGTTCTGCGAGAAGTGAAAGCCGGCGATGATCGGGCTGAAATAGATATCGTAAAGATTCGACGCCCGATCCGAGATGCCACGCGAGAAGCTGGCGCCGCCGGCGGTCACGCCCGCGTTGGCGTGCACCGAAGTCCAGACATAGGGTAGCGTGAAGCTCGAGGCAAAATTCCAGGCGCCGGGGCCCGTATCCCACACCTTCATCAGTGTGGCCAGCGTGAACGCGATCTTCGCGTCAACGCCAAGCGTGGTACGGCCACCGATCGGCACCTGACGACCGCCGCTGATCGATCCGTCCATATAGAGTTGCTGGAGATTGGCTATCCATACCGGCTGGTCCGGGATGACGGCAACGTTGGACGACACGCTGGTGCCCGCCACCGGTCGGCCCAAAGCGCCCTCCGTGGCATGTCCAGCCAGCGGTGCCGTCAGACTGCCAGCGGCGATGGCGGCCAGGACGGGGCCACTTGCACGCTTCATGGTGTGTCTCCGTGTTAAGAGTGCTGCTACGACTTACAGTGGGTGGGGATGCGACATTGCGAGGAAACGCGAAGACGCGCCTCACCCTTGGCCAACGCCATCCAAGAGAGGACAAAGGCGTTCTCAGATCCAGAATGCCGCCTTCGTCCAAGTACCTTCCGCCTTTCCCGGCGCGCTCTGCTTAGTCCACAGCCTGAGCCTGCGGAAAACTCCATGCGCCACGGACAATCTCGGCGTGCGGCCGATACAGGCGTACGGTGTAGTTCCACCCGGGAACAATGGGCAGGCAGTTGGGCAACTGTCCGTTGCACCCGCCGAACTGGATCGGAATCGACCCGTCACTGTTCTTCGTCGCTGTGATGTTGTTGACGGTGTAGGCATTGGCCGCGTTTCTCTGGAAGTAGCCTTCAGCGTTGTAAACGCTGATCGACCAGAATCCATCCACGGGCACATCCTTCACGTTCACCCGGTACACGGTCTTTCCGTCGTTCTTTTCCGGTGTGATGTTTAGGTAGATGGCGTCCTTGTCGGGGTTGCCACCCCAGCCAGCCGCCGTGCCCATCAGGTGGCGCACCGGATCGACCTCGCCCTTCTTGCCGAATGACCTCTTGAAGTCCGGTGTCGTGGCCGACAATGCCAGCAGCGCGTCGCGCACCTTCTTCTGGCTGGCCTGGTCCCAGTTGGGCAGATCCAGCGTTCCCGTCGCCTTTTGGCTGACCTTGATGGCGTCCTGCAGCGCATGGACTTGCTTCAGGTCATTCGAATCATTCGGATTCACCAACGTGCGGATGGCTGCGGCCACATAGCGCGTGCCGACGTTCTCGCGCGTCAACGTATGCGTGCCGGCACCGTAGAACACATTGGGTACAAAGTGGTCCTCGCTGATGACCTGCAGCGACATGAAGCGCTTGCCCGGGTCCGGCATGGTAATTGTCACCGGGCCAGCATCGAGATCGAACACGCCCGAGGAATACAGCGTGTCACGGTTCAGGCGGATGACGGCCTGGTCATCAATCGACGCGGGCTCGCGCCGGTGCTGCAGCTTACCCACGCCACCCTGCTTTGCCACTCCGACGATATACATGTCGGACTCCGCCCGCACGAAGTTATCTACCGTGACCAGCACGGGCGCGCCGGTCGCCTGAGCAGCGGCAATCTGGCCGTAGGTGGTACTCACGCCAACGAGTGCGAAGCCCATCAAGGCGTTGGAAATCATTGTTTTCTTCACAGTTCCCCTCCGTCGTATCGGGTTTTCATCGTCACACCGGCGCCTTGGCGCCTGCGCCTGATTCTTACTCGGCCACCACCATGGGCGGCTGGCGCCATTGGCCAGACAGCATCTCCTGTTTCGGCAGGTACACGCGCAAGATGGTATAGAAAGACCCGTCAGGCGCCGGCAGCCAGTTGCTCGCCTTATCCTTGCCTGGACTGTCTTTCTGGACATACAGGGTGAGCCCACCGTCGCCATCTCGCTTGAGTTGGCCGAGCATCGAAGCGTTGATCAGATACCGGTTCAGAGGGTTAGCCACCAGCAACTTGCTCTGGCCGTCATACATCGTTAGCGACCAGAACGCGTTGGCCGGCGGCAGTTTGTCCTTGTCGAAATGCAGCGTATAGCGCGTGGCGGCTGCATCCAGCGGCTTGCCTGCGGCATCCAGGAAGTAGCCGGGATAAATCGCCTCTTCCGCCGAGTTGCCGAATATCCCCAGTACTGCCGCTGCATAGCGGTACATATAGTTGTTCTTCAGGTGCTCGCGTGTACCAAACAAGTCGCCGCTGGTGAGCTTCCCGGTGTCCAGTTGCGTCTTTTTGAATTCCACGAACTGGGTCTTGCCATCAGCGATGCCGCCCGCCATGGACTTCTGTATCTCTGGCGATAGCGAGTTTTTGTCGAACGACAGGCCGCGGCCCACACCGATTTTTGCGAATCGCGCCATCACGTCCTGCTCGCTCGGCACCGTCGGCGCGAACTGCAACATGAAGTTCAGGTAGCGGAAGAAGGCCAGCGAATCCGTGGCATCCGCGACGGGCTTCGGCCAGTCGATGGGGGAAGCTGGCGCTGGTGCCGGCCTGCCGAGAAACGCGCTCAGCGTCCGCACCTTGTAGCCGTTCTGGATGGCACGCACCCGGCGCAGGTCCTTGGCATTAAAGAGCTGCGTGCGATAAATAGCATAGGCAATACTGGATTCGCTACGAATCACGGCCTTCACGTTGGCTGGCTTCTCGCCGCTCCAGTCGGGGCCCACGATCATGTAATTTCCGCCCTGGTTGCCGCTGGTGCGAGTGCCAAGATAGGCGAAGTTGTGCGTATAGAGATCGATCAGCTGGACGGAGTAGTAGCGCTTGTTCTCGATGGGCGGCAACGTCAACACCAGCGGCTCCGCGCGCAGGTCCATCCAGACGAATGAATATGGCGTGTCCGAATTGGGCGTGATGATCGCCGTGTCGTTCGGCGTGAAGACGTTGGCCGTGTTGCCTATCTGGTTAAACGGCGCCTTGAAGTTCGGACCGCCCTGGTCGACGGCCTGGGCGTAGAGCGTCTTGTACGCTTCGACGACCGGGTAGCCGTAGATGTATGCTTCGCGCGCGATGGCGCGAACTTCCGCTTCATTGACTGCGCTCGCGGCTCTCTCGTCAGTTGCCTGTTCCGTCTCAGGACTAATCTTCACGGACTGGCATCCCGACAACGCAAAGACCGACAGCAAAGCGGCCACCAACAGATCCTTCATCGACATCACGGCTCCTAGACATTACAGCAGAGGGTTACATGCTCCAAGTGCAGCACACATGGACAATTGCGACGCCCACCAGCACGCGTTCACGGTCGGCTTCCACTGCCCGCACGATGATCTCGCCCGCCTTTTGCGGGGGCAAGGGGGACGACACCAACGTGCCGGTTCAGAAAGGCTAACTGCGCCGCGACACTGCTTGCGAACGCCGGTTCATCGTGCAAATGCAGCTCAAAGTGGTTGCCTTCCACGAGATGGAACTCGCAGTACGGTATGCGCCTGGACGCCCGTCGCGCGGCACTGGCCGGGGTGATAGTGTCATGGGTTCCGGCCACGATCAACGTAGGCGCGGCGACCTTGTGCGCGTGCCGAATCGGGCTGTAGAGTGGCACCTCCAGAAAGATGCGCGACAGTACTTTGTTCTCCCACGCCGTTCCCGCAGGCAGCAGCCTTGCATAGCCATGCCAGGCGTCGTCGCCGGTCAACGCGGCCATATCGCCGTGACGACCGATGATCGGGCTGTAGTGCTCGCGACGAATGACGCTGCCGCCAAGGTCGCGCATGGCCGCAAGCATCATGCGCAGCAAGAGATGGACGGGTACCTGCTTCATGCTGGCCAGCCCGCTGACATGCGGGACTTGGGCTATGACGGCTCGGACCCGATGATCTGCAGCAGCAGTCTGGATGACGTGCCCGCCCGAGAACGACGTCCCCCACAACACCATGCGATCGGCGTCCACCTCTGGGAGTGAGCGCACATGTGCGATGGCGGCGGCCCAGTCCTGCAGGTGGCGGCGCGGGCTGACCCAGTGCCGCGGCTCCCCTTCGCTGTCACCGAAGTTCCGGTAATCGAAGAGATATGCGGCGTAGCCTTCGGCCACGAACCGCTCGGCAAAGGCTGGTAGACCGGCGGCGCGAATGGCGCCGAATCCATGCGCCATGATGATGACGGGCGGGCGCGTCCCCTGGCTCGGCAGCATCAGCGTGGCCGCGCAGCGCTCACCGTGGCTTTGGAAGAAAGAATCAATGCTGACCATGCAAGGCTCCAATGCGGAAAGCGGCTGAACCTCACACGGCTGTTTCGTCCATGCCGGTTGCCACAAGGTCGCTCGCCGGCCGGCCGCGCGTCACCGTCGTGGTCGTTGCGGCACGGACGAACCTCAGCGCTGGATCGTTGAGGGGATGCCTTGTCAACATCTCGCGATCGGCCGCGAAGTTGTGGAGAACGCGCCAGGGAGGTGTACGGCCCTGACGAGGCAAGGTACTCCGACCCCGTTGCACGTAACCGGACTGCAGGGAATCCATGACCGTTTCTTCCAGCATTTCCCCGGCTGGGGCGATTGGCGTTACGACGTTGTAGCCGTGGCGGTCCATGTGGTTGAACAGGCGGCAGATGTAGTTGGCAGCCAGGTCGACCTTCAATGTCCAGGATGCGTTGGTATAGCCAAACAGGTTGGCCAGGTTGGGCACGTCCTGCATCAGCACACTCTTGTAGGTCATGAGGCTGCTGGGGTGCCGCGGCTGCCCGTCCACCTGCACCTCCATGCCACCAAGGGACTGGAGCTGAAGCCCAGTGGCCGTGATGATGATGTCAGCGTCGAGGCTCTTGCCCGACTTCAGGCGAATGCCGGTTTCGGTAAAGGTCTCGATGTGATCCGTCACCACAGAGGCCTTGCCTTCGCAGATAACCTTGAAGAGATCGCCGTCAGGCACTGCGCACAACCGCTGGTCCCACGGGTTGTAACTGGGCGAAAAGTGCCGCATGTCGGCACCATGACCGAGCTGTTGTTCAACATGCGACAGCAGCCAGGAGCGGACGCGCCGCGGCCACCGCTTTGCGGTCCTGTAGATGATGCGCTGCAAGCGGATATTGCGCCACCGTGCCAGGCCATACACCCAGCGTGCCGGCAGCATCTTTTGCAGGACGGCAGAGATCTTGTCATATGCCGGCACCGAGAAGACATAGCTGGGCGAGCGCTGCAGCATCGTGACGTGTGATGCCTGACCGGCCATGGCCGGCACCAGCGTCACCGCCGTCGCGCCACTGCCGATCACGATGACGCGCTTGCCCCGATAGTCCAGGTCTTCAGGCCAGTGTTGCGGATGGACGCAGATGCCCCGGAACCGCTCAAGGCCGGCAAAGTCGGGCCGGTGCCCGTGGTCATAGTTGTAGTAGCCCGTGCAGGGGATCAGGAACTTGCAAGTGAGGGTATGGGTATCGTGGCTGCCTTCCTGCTGTGTGGTGACGGTCCAGTACTGGTCCTCGCTCGACCACGATGCCCGCAGGACTTTTAGCCCGAACTGGATCCATTTGTCGACACCGTATTCGCGCGCGGTATCGCCAATGTAGCGACGGATCGAAGGGCCGTCGGCAAGGACTTTCAACTCGTGCCAGGGGCGGAACTTGTAGCCGAAGCTGAACATGTCCGAATCTGAGCGGATGCCGGGATACCGGAACAGGTCCCATGTCCCGCCGATGGCGCTGCGCCGCTCCAGGATGCCGACGCGTTTGTCCGGACATGCCTCGGCCAGGTGGCATGCCATGCCGATGCCGGATAGTCCGGCCCCGATAATCAATACGTCGTAATTGGCGTTCACGCGGCGTCTCCTTATGCCTTGCCTTGTCGTCCGGAGACTGTAGCGCGTGGCGCCAAGCCACTCTTGACGTCACGAGACAATTAATTTACGTTACGAGCCATGGATGCCCTAGTGCGAACAAGCGGACTGCGTGGCTACCCGGCGCTGATGCGCGCCATGGGTTGCGACCCCGCGCCGCTGCTGCGGCGCTATCACGTCGACGAAGGGGCGCTCGACAGCGACGACGCCATGATTTCCCTGCGTGCTGTCGTGCATCTTCTGGAGGCCAGCGCGGAACAGACCCGGACCGCTGACTTCGGCCTGCGCTTGTCCAACCACCAGAGCATTGACGTGCTAGGGCCCTTGAGCATTGCGTTGCAGAATGCAACGACAATCCGCGCTGGTATGGATTTCGCGGCGCACCATATGTTTGTGCATAGTCCGGGTCTCGTCTACACAGTCCACGAGCACAGCGAGATTGCGAAGGATGCGGCCGAGGTCTCCATCGAGATCCGGCTCTCGCGGCAGCCGGCCCAGCGGCAAGCCATTGACCTGTGCCTGGCGGATATGCACAACTTCACCCGGCTACTCGCCGGCGACCGATACGCGCTTCGCGCGGTGTCCATTCCTCACACGCCGATTGCATCGCTTAGCACCTACGAGCGCTTCTTTGGCGCCAGGGTATTGGTGGAGCAGCCAAGGGCCAGTCTGCATCTCAGCCGCAGCACGCTTGCGGCTGATCTGCTGGGCGTCGACGCGACGTTGCGGCGGATCGCGGAGGACTATATCTTCCGCAATTTCCGCAGCGAGCACGGCAGTGTTTCGGATCGTGTCCGGCAGGTGCTGCGCGACACGCTGGGCACGTCGAGCCACAGCAAGGCCAGCGTGGCCGATCTGCTGGCCATGCACCCGCGCACGATGCAACGCCGCCTTGCCGCGGAGGCAACCAGTTTCGAGGCCATAAGAAACGATGTGCGCAAGGAGTTGGCGATGCGCTATTTGTCCGAAACCAATCTACCTCTCGGGCAGATCACCCTGCTTCTTGGCCTTCCCGCCCAATCTGCATTGTCGCGGGCCTGCCGTCAGTGGTATGGCGCCGCCCCTTCGGCACTGCGCAAACATAAACGCACCCCAGATTGATGGGTGATTCGCTGCCAGGATAAAAAAATCCCCTCGACCATGTGTGATCGTGAGGGGCTTTTTAACGGTCCGCGACTGGGGAAGAGGACGCCGACGTCGCGCTCTGTGAGAGGCTGACCTTACGGCCGTCCGGATCATCCGCCAGCCAAACCAGCAGGCGAACGACGGCTGTGCTTCGGCAGGAGACACCTGCGTCGGCTGTCACCGATCGGCACTTCTGGATCGGAAGTCGCCATTTAAGTCGCTCGAGAGCGGATGACTGCGAAAGGGCGAGCGGAGACCCTCGAATGCCCTCTGGACGGCCACCGGCGACTGATGGTCCAGGCAGTAATGTGTCGCCGTTTGAGTACCAACGTGCTGCGGGCGTTTGTGTCGCGCCAGTACCGAGTTGGCATCCTATCCAGATTCGGGGTGCGAGAAGGCCTATGGCTTTTGCTTAGCCTCCGCAGGATCGTCGGCCGAACGCCGAGGACGGCACGTCAACCCACGCACGCCCCGTCGCGTAATCCTTCAGTGCCGACCGCCCCTTCAGCCTTGCCTGCTGCTTGCCAGATTCCACAGCGTTGCCGAACGGGTTCCCGTGCGGCAGTACGCAAGTACGGGCTTCGGCAGCTCTGCCACGAGCAAACCGAAGGCTGCAGCGGCTTCGACGGTGACATCACCCGATTCCACGGGCAAGTAGTGCGCGGCCATGCCAAGCGAACTGGCAACCTCCGCGATTTTCGCGAACTGGGTCTGGCCGGCCGCCTCTCCATCGTGCCGGTTGCAGACAATGGAACGGAACCCAATCGCATGCGCCGCCCGTACGTCGGCTCCGCTTAACTGTGGCGCCACGCTCACGTCGTTCGAGAGCTGCCTGATCTGCATGTCCTGTCGGCCCGCGCCCGCTTCCCGACAGCGCTCTATGGCCCCGCGAAAACAGTCGACCGCAAAATCCACGTCTGCCTCCGTTGTGAAGCGTCCGAGGCTCAGGCGAACTGTGCGCTCCGCCGAATCCGCACCCAGACCGATGCCAGTCAGCACATGAGACGGTTTGCCAGCCGCCGAATTGCAGGCCGACGTTGAGGAGATGGCCAGGTCGTCGGCCAACATGGACGGGAAGAAATTGGGCAACTCCACAGTCAGACTGAGTGTGTGCGGAATGCGGACTGCGGAACTGACGTTTTGCGTGATGGCGCCAGTCGCGCGCACACCACTCAGCAAACGCTCGCTCAGTTGCGCGATGCGCTCGTTGTCCGAAGCCATTTCCGTCCGCGCCAGTTCACAAGCCGTTCCCATGCCGACAATCTGGTGCGTGGCGAGGGTGCCAGACCGTAGTCCCTGCTCGTGTCCTCCACCATGCATCTGGCAAGCTATGCGCGATGCCACTTCGCGGCTCACATAGAGCGCACCGATGCCCTTCGGACCATATACTTTGTGTGCCGACATCGACAGCAGATCTACGCCCATCGCCTTTACGTCAATCGCGGTCTTGCCAACCGCCTGCGCCGCGTCCACGTGAAGCAGAGCGCCAGCGGCGTGAACGAGCCGCGAGATCTCGGCGATGTTGGTAAGGGTGCCGATCTCGTTGTTCACCATCATCAACGAAACGAGGCCCGTGTGATGGCTGCAGGCCGCTTCCACGGCGGCTGGCGAGATCTCGCCTGACGGATCCGGCAAGAGGTAGGAAACGGAAACGTCAAGTCGCTCAAGGTACGACGCGGTGTCCAGAATTGCCTTGTGCTCAAGCTTGCTGGTAACCAGATGGCGCCGCGTCGGCTCGCAGTCGAAAAAGCCCTTGAGGGCCAGATTGTTCGACTCGGTCGCGCCGGACGTCCAGACAATCTCGGATGGTTCCGCACCAATCAGAGCGGCGACCTGGGCGCGAGCCTGCTCGACCAGATCCTTTGCCTTCAGTCCTGCAGCGTGGGAGTTCGACGCAGGGTTTCCGAAGACGCCGGCGGCCCCCAGGCAGCCGAACATCGCCTCCATGACACGAGGGTCCGCCGGTGTGGTTGCAGCGTAATCGAAGTACCGCAGAGTGTCCGTGCTCATCATTCATCCTTCAGAAGGGTAGAAATGCTACGACGAGCGCACGAAAAATTGCTTCCAAAATCCATGATCGATATTGGAATGTGGAGCATATGATGCTACCAAATATCACTTTTGTAGAATGCTCTCGCGTTACCTGCTCGCACGGGCAGACTGAAGTGGTGCCCTGCCGGGTCCCTTTGCTGCATCTGTCCTTCGTGGCGGTGAAAGTTGCGGCGTGAGGCAGAGGCCGGCCATAAGGCGCCGCTCGCCCTACCGGGACAAGCAACGGATAGGGATCAAATTTAGGACATTCCAATACCCCAGCACTGAAACGCCAATCCACGACAGTCTTCTTCGCTCTCCATGCCGATAATCCCCCGGAGCGCTGCCATTCAATACCGCACGGCGGCGCCCCTCACAAGAGTGCGACGGAGACTTCGATGACGACAACAACCCCTTGCGCAGACCTGCGCACGCTTCGCGAACGCGTGGTTCGCGATCACTTTGCCGACGAGATCCGGCAGGACTTCGACGCGGTCCTGTCTACGTTTCCACATCCGCACTACGAACTCATTGCGAGCGGCGCAGTGTTCGATGGCAATGATGACGTCCGGAAGTACTACTCGCAAAGTCGCGTGGCCTTCCCGGACCAGCGCAGCGAGATCATCCAGCTTCGGCATACCGACGATGCCGTGATCGTCGAGTTCTGGCTGCTCGGCACGCATCGCGGCAACCTGAACGGCCTGCCACCGACCGGGAGGCAGTTCCGCTGCCGAATGATTGCGCTGTTCCTGTTCGATGGCGAGACGCTGACCTGTGAGCGGATCTACTACGACAGCCTGACCCTGATGCAGCAACTGCTGGCGGGCTTGCCAGCCGTGCAGAAGGTGCAGGCCATTGCCGCCCTGTTGCAGGACACGACGGCAGACCAGACGACCGCGGCGTAGACCGCCATCACCGCCCACAATAGCCACGGAGACACGATATGCCCTTGCCACAAGCCACGACGCATCAGGAACGCCTGCTGACGATCAACACCAACGAAGTCCCGCGCCTGCCGACGGAAGTGCCGGGCACCACTATCACCCCCCTGTTCCTGGACCGTGAGAACGGGGTCTGGGTGCTTTACGGAAGATTCGAACCAGGGACGGTCCTGCCAACGCATTTCCATACGGGCACAGTGCATTTCTACACCACACGCGGCATGTGGAACTACGCCGAGTACCCAGGCGATCCGCAAACGGCGGGCAGCTACCTGTATGAACCCGGCGGGTCCATGCACACCTTCATGGTGCCGGCCGATGCCAGCGAACCGGCCGAAGGCCTGATGGTTGTCTATGGCGCCAACATCAACTTCGTCAATGGCGAGTACCACAGCATCATGGACGCCGGAGCCATCGAGGAAACCCTGCTGGCCGCCGTCAGGCTGGGTGCCATGCAAATGCCGAAGTACATCCGTCCGAAAGGCGGTGCGGAATTTGCCAGCGCCCGGTAGCGGGCACGTCAGGCCAGACGCCGCAAGGCGTCCTGGTCCAGCAGCCTGACGTGCCCGTAGTGCAGTCGCAGGATCCGCTGGCCTTCCCACTCCTTGAGCTGCCGGTTGATGCTCTGACGCGAGACGCCAAGCATGTGCCCAAGGTCCTCCTGAGACAACTGCAGCGCGGTATCCCCGGCGGCGGGCGCGGACAACGCGTGCGCGTGCTGCGCCGCCAGCAGCCGGCGTGCCAGCCTCACCGGCAGCGGTTGCAGGATGGTCTCGTCGATCCACTCCAGCGCCCAGCGATAGCGCCGGCAGATCAGTCGCGTGAACTCCATCAGGAACGCCGGGTGATGGTCGACGATGGCGTGGAACGCTTGCGCGGGCACCATCAGCACCTCGCAATCGACCACCGCGCGCGCGTCATAGACGCGCGGTGCGTCCATGAACAGAGAGACCTCGCCGAACCATTGCCCTGGCTCCAGTACGCTGAGCACCGCTTCGCGGCCGTTGGCCGCCGTGACGCTGAAACGCATGCGCCCGCGCTCCACGCAGAACAGCGCCTCCGGCGACGAGCCATAGGTGAACAGCACTTCGTGCTTTGCCAGTTTCCGGCGCAAGACATGGGCGCGCAACGCGACCTCCAGCTCCGGGGACAGTAGTTCCGTACCAGCATGACCGTTGACATCCGCGAGGCCACCCATGAGCCGTCAGTCCAGCGTGATGTTGGCATCCCTGGCCACGCGCTTCCAGACCTCGATCTCCCGCACATTGACGGCAGCCTGCTCGGCACCCCCAAGGTAGTCGGGGGTAATACCCCAGTCGTTCATCTTCGCCATGACCGAGGGGTCCTGCAGCGTATCCTTCAGCGCCGCCGCGATCTTGTCGACGATCGGCTTCGGCACGCCCGGCGGTGCAAACATCGCCCAGCCCGTCCACTGGTCGAAGTCGACGCCCTGTTCCTTGTACGTGGCAACGTTCGGGAAGTTGGCAGTGCGCCGGGTACACATCGCCAGTGGCTTGATCTTCCCAGTCTTCACCGCTGCCGTGCCGGAGCCAATGTCGAGCCAGCCAACCTTGATCACATCGCCCATCATGGCCGTCATGACCGCCGCACCGCCCTTGAACGGAATATGGTCAAGCTTGATGCCCGTCTTCTGAGCCAGCACTTCGGCGCAGAAATGGCCGGTCGAGCCCTGGCCCCAGGTGCCGAACTGAATCGGCTTCTGGCTTCGCTTCGCTAGCTCGATCAACTCCTTGAGGTTGTTGGCCGGCAAGTCGGCAGTGGCGACCAGGATGATCGGCGAGGTGCCGACGCGTGCCAGCGTGGTCAGGCCCTTGACCGGATCGTAAGGCAGCTGGTGATAGACCGCCGGCGCCAGCGTGGTCGTGGTCATCGTGCCCAAGGCGATCGTGTAGCCGTCAGGCCTGGCGTGCGCCAGTTGTCCTATGGCAATCGTTCCGGCCGCGCCGGCGATGTTGTCCACCACAATCGGTTGCTTCAGGCGCTTGCTCAGTTGATCGCCCAGCAAGCGACCAAATGCGTCCGCGCCACCTCCGGGAGCAGACGGCACGATCAGCTTGACCGGGCGGGTGGGATAGTCGCCGGTGGGCTGGGCAAAGGCGACGGTGGCAATCGACATGCAGAGCGCCGCGAAGCCACTGCAGAGGGAACGCTTCATGACAGTTGTCTCCTGAGTAGTTGTTCTGACCTGCCAGCTCCGGGGACGCTTCAGCCCGCGGAGAACTCGGCGCCCCCTTTGGGGCGGATGTATCGCGGCACGGGAACCCCGGCCTTGCGCGCGGCCGCAAGGATGCCCTCTTCGATCGCGCCGGCATCGCGGACACTCTGGAATTCTCCCTCGGAGAAAATCACATTGGCGCCGTAGACAACCATGAAGCCTTCGGCTGGCTCTTTCGCATCCGCCGGCACGGAGAAGGTATGCACCGAACCGCCAGGTTCATACAGGTAGCTGCCCGCGGTCTGCGGATCCTCGGGATACTCGACGTAGTTCCACTGCCCCTTGGTCGTGAGGAAGTGCACGGTACCCGTGTGAAAGTGCGGCGGGAGCGTGGTGCCCGGATCGAACTTGCCGTAGAGCACCCAGACGCCGTTTTCGCGGTCCAGGAATAGCGGGATGATGGTAGAGCCCGGCTCGGAGCCGGGAAATTCGCGCGATTCGTTAATGTTGACCGACAACAGCCGGTCCTGGTGCGTGACGACGTTCGGCAGTGGCATTGCTATCTCCAGCAGAGATGGATATGGGGAATGATTTAGTCCAGCTTGATATTGGCTTCGCGCGCGACGCGCTTCCAGACTTCGATGTCGTGCGCATTGATCGTGGCCTGATCGGCGCCGGCAACGTAGTCGGGCGTGATGCCGAGGTCGGCCATCTTGCTCGTCACTGCCGGATCCTTGAGCGTGTCCTGGACGGCCGCAGCAAGCTTCTCCGTGATCGGCTTTGGCAGGCCCGCAGGCGCAAACATGGCCCACCCCGTCCATTGGTCGAAATCGACCCCCTGCTCCTTGTAGGTGGGAACATTGGGGAAATTCGCCGTGCGGCGCGTGCACATGGCCAGTGCCTTGATCTTGCCGGTCTTGACGGCCGACGTACCGCTGCCGATGTCCAGCCAGCCCAGCTTTACCACCCCGCCCAGCATGGCAGTCACCACGGGTGACGAGCCCTTGAACGGGATATGGTCCAGCTTGATCCCGGTCTTCTGCGCCAGCACCTCCGCGCAGAAGTGGCCGGTGGAACCCAGCCCCCACGTGCCGAACTGCAGCGGCGACGCGCTCTTCTTCGCCAAGGCGACGAGTTCCTTCAGGTTGTTGGCGGGAAAGTCCTTCGTGGCGACCAGGATGATCGGCGACGTTCCCACGCGGGCGATGGTCGTCAGGTCCTTGACGGGGTCATAGGGCAGGGCCTGGTAGACGGCCGGGGCCAGCGTAGTGGTGGTCATCGTGCCAAGGCCGATGGTGTAGCCATCAGGCGTGGCCCGGGCAAGCTGCCCGATTGCGATGGTGCCGGCAGCGCCGGCATTGTTCTCGACGACCAGTGGCTGTTTCAGGCGTCGGCCGAGCTGGTCCGCGAGGATCCTGGCGAATACGTCGCCGCCACCGCCCGGTGCGGTCGGGACGATCAGGCGGATCGGCTTGTTTGGATAACCGGCTTCACCCTGCGCCTGCGCGCCGAAGGACAAGGCGGCTACAGCGAGTAAACCGAGGGCGGCGAACTTCTTCATCTTTGTCTCCAACTTCTGTATTTCACGCGTTCCGCGCTTCATGTTCGCTTGCCATCCGCGGATGTAGTTTATGGAACATGAAGAAACGTTTCCACAAATTGTGCGAGGGTACCCGCGCAAATCAAATGGTGGTAAACCCGTGAATCTTTTGTGAGATTTATGGGACGCGCGGGTACCCTGGAAAGAGCGCGCCTTATGCGTCCTGCGTCAGGACGATCTTTCCGAAATGCGTGTTCCTGCGCATCATTTCGCAAGCCTCCGCGACACGATCCAGCGGTAACCTGGCATCGATCGGCAGGCGCAATTGTCCTTGCCGTAGCGCCGGCCAGAAGTCCCGCTGCACGCGTTCGGCAATGACGCCGAAATCCTCGACGGTGCGGGTCCGGAAGGTCATGCCGAGATACTGGATCCGGCGCAACGAATGGAGGTCGAAGTCGAACTCTCCACGCTCCCCTGCCATCCGGCCGATATTGACGATGCGCCCGCCGATCTTCGTGGCGCGCATGCTGTCATTGATGAACGGACCGGCCAGGAAATCGACCAACAGATCCACGCCCTGGCCATTGGTGTGCGCCAGCACGGCTTTCATCCAGTCGGGATCGTTGCTGTCGAGCGCGACGTCGGCACCAAACTCCGACAGGCGCGCGCGGCGGTCGGGCTTGGTCGACGTGCCGATGACCAAGCTGGCGCCAAAGTGTTTTGCCACCTGCAATGCCATCAGCCCCACGCCGGACGATGCGCCCAGCACCATCACGGTCTGCCCGGCTTCCAGCCCGGCGAGATGACGCATTGCCGTATGGGTCGTTCGCAGCGCAACGGACAGGCAGGCGCCCGTCTCATAGTCCATCTCGGGGTCAGGAAAGGGGAAGGCGCGCCGCCAGTCCGCAATCGCATACTCGGCAAAGCCACCGAGGCCAGAGCACATCACCTTGTCGCCAATCTTGTAGGCGGTGACCTCCGTGCCAACCTCGATAACATCCCCCGACCATTCCAGGCCCAGCGGCGTACCGGTACCGCCTGCCGCTCCATGCGCTTTCCCGTCCACCAGCGACAAATCGGCGCGATTCAGGGAACTGGCCCGCACTTTCACAAGGATTTCAGTGGGCTTGGGTCGAGGGATCTCCAACTCCGCAAAAACAAGTCCCGTCTCACCGCGAATCGCAGCTTTCATTGTGCGTGTCTCCTGTCGAATAGGTCTGGGTACGTCGTCACGGAGCCACCACCGTGGAGACGTAAGGCGTATCCATTGTAGAAACGTTTTCGCACTTTACGCAAGATTCCATCGGACAAAAAAATGCCGCCTCACATGGAGGCGGCATTGCCGAGCCCAGACGCCTTGCGCTGCGGCTATGCAGTGGCCTTCTTCCGCGCGGCCGCGGGACCGCATGACTCGCGGAGCACGAGTTGCGTGGTAATCACGATGGTCTCGGGCTCGATGCCCGCGTCACGCTCCAGTTGCTTGAGCATCAATTGGGCGAGCACAGTGCCGACAATCTCCAGATCCCACGTCAGCGATGTGATGGACGGACTGAACAACTGCGACAGGTCGGTATCACCGATGCTGATCACGCTCACATCCCCGGGGGCCGTCCGGCCGGTATGCCGCAGCGCCTGCAGCACCCCAGCCAGGATGCGCGTGCCGAGGCACATGAAAGCCGTTGGCGCTTCAGGCCCAGACAGCAGCGACAACGCTTCGGTGAACGCGAAATCCATCGCGGATTTCTCGCAGCGGATCAGCTTCGGCACCGGCTTGAGATCTTGTTCCTTGTACGCTTCCTTGAAGCCGGCGATACGCTCCCGACCCGGACGCAGGACGCTGCCCGGCGTCAGCAGCGCGATGCGTGTGTGGCCGAGATTCAGCAGATAGCGGGTTGCCTGCAGCGCACCGGTGTAGTGATCGACATAGACGCCGGTGCCAGTCGGACCGAAATCCCGGTCGAGCGCGATGACCGGCATCTCCTGGGAGAGTTGTTCCAGCAGTTTGGGATTTTCCGTCTCGCAGGGCCCCAGGATCAGGCCATCCACGCGTCGGCGGCGGAACAGGTCGATCAGATTCTTTTCGCGCTTGCCGTCGTTATGCGTGCTTGCGATCAGCAAGGCGTATCCGGCCGCCTGAAGCGCAGCCTCCACCGAAGTGATGATCCTGGCGTAAAGCGGATTGGCGAGATCCGACACGATCAGCCCAATGGCGCCGGACGAGCGCGTACGCATGCTCTGAGCAATCGCGTCGGGCTCGTATCCCAGCCGCCGGGCCGCCTTGGACACTGCGGCAATCGCTGCTTCGCTGACGCGACCGGCACGATTCAGCGCACGGGATGCCGTGCCAATCGAAACGCCGGCTTCCTTGGCAACCTCCCGGATCGTGATGCGTGGCTTCATTGGCGACGTTTCACGATACGTTGTGCCGCAACAGGCTTAAGACAAGACCGCAACATCGACTCCCTCCCCGGCTTACTTTGCCGCTGCCCGCCGCGATTGCGCAGCGGGCCAGCGACGCGAGACGCATCATTTTCTGGACGTCAGGCATTCTAGCTCACCAGATGCCGCGGACTCTTCAGGCCTGCGCCCGGGGGGATACCCGGTCGGAAGAGGCAGGCCTGCCGGGCCGGCGGCGCGCTATCGCGGCGCGCCGATCTGGTGGATGGCTTGCCCCTTGCCGTCCCAGGCCAGCCCTGCGCGCCTGACCTCGGCAAAGTACTCGCCTTTGCCGCCGGTCAGTTCGGAGATCTCGAACATGCCGCTGGGCAACTCCGGATGCACAAAGTAGGCAAAGCGTCCACGCGGCCCCATCCGGCCTCCATGCCCCTCGACATACCCTGCTTCCAGCAGGTGGGCCACGATTTCGTCGAAGCGGTCTTCGGTCCAGTAGGCGATATGTTGTGCGCCTTCACCACTGCGCTTGAGCGAGTCCAGATAGAGCGATGGGGCGTCGTCCCGCTGCTGGATCAGTTCAATCTGCAGGTCGCCCGAGTTGGCCAGCGCAATCGACAGCTTCGGCGGCGTGGCGGGCTTGCCGTAGTAGCGGTATTCCGTGGTGCCCACGTCTTCCTTGTAGAACCACGGTCCGACGCCCAGCTTCTCCGTCCAGTGAGCCATGGCCTTCTCAATGTCGCTCACCACGTAGCCAAGCTGCCGGACGCCGCCGAACAAATAACTCATCACTGTCTCCTTGTCCTCTGAAGGTTGCGGTCCTGCTTTTGCAGAAACGTTTTCACAATATAGCCGTATCCACCCAGTTCATGCGGGTAGTGTTTACCATGATTGCCCGCATTTTTCGCGGCAACAACAATCCACCCCAGCAGTGGAAACGTTTCTTCATTTTCACAGAATCCGGTGACATGCAGGAAGCTGCGCTTGCAGGACACCTCACAGGAGACTCATCGAGATGACTCAGTTCAAGGACCAAGTGGCGCTGGTGACCGGTGGCGCAAGCGGCATCGGGGCGGCAACCGCGCGCGTGCTGACGGAGCGCGGTGCGCGTGTCGTCATTGCCGATCTTCCGAACGGCAATGGCGCCGCGGTGGCGGACCGGATCGGCGCCGAGTTCATGGCGCTGGATGTCACCAGCGAGCCTGGCTGGAAAGCCACGATCGCCGCCATCCTTGAGCGCCACGGACGCCTCGACGTGCTCGTCAATGCGGCCGGCATCGTCGGCGACGTGGTCAATGGCACCCTTGCCAACACCACCCTCGCCGACTTCCGGCGCGTGATGGCGGTCAACCTGGACGGAACGTTTCTGGGCTGCCGCGAAGGTATCGAGGCCATGCGCCGGTCCGGCAAGGGCGCCATCATCAATCTCGCATCCGTCGGTGCGTATTACCCGACCCTCCAGAGCGTCGCCTATGGCGCCAGCAAGGGTGCCGTGACGCAACTGACCAAGACCGTGGCGCTGGCCGGGTCCGAGAACGGCCACCAGATTCGCTGCAACTCCGTCCATCCTGGCAAGATCGCCACACCGATGCTCGAGACGATCTTCGATCAGTACAAGCAACGTCAGGCCGCGGGCGGCGTTGATCCCCGGACGGCTGGCCGGCGCATTCCGCTTGCCGAGGAGGGCAAGCCCGAGGACGTTGCCAACCTGATCGCCTTCCTCGCGTCGGACCAGGCCGGCTACATCACGGGCGGCGAATTCACCGTAGACGGCGGCTGGCGGCTGCTGCGCTGACACCGCATTCCATTCCCATTTGGCGACTGGCACAGCGCAAGCCGATGCCAGTCGCCGATCCCTTTCCGCAAAACCTGATGGAGAACAAGATGTCCGAATCCCTGAACGCCGCACGCATCCAGACCGTGCGTGACCATATGGCCCTTGAGTGCACGCACGAATGGGACGCTGTGATCGACACCTTCGCACACCCCCGCTATGAAATGCACGCCACTGGCACAGTGTTCGATGGGGAGGAAGAGGTGCGCGGCTACTTCGACTCGTCGCGCGCTTCATTCCCCGACCTGGCTAACGAAATCATCGCCATCGCCGCCGCAGATGACACTGTGCTGGTCGAGTTCTGGCTTTCTGGCACGCACCTGGGCGATCTGAAGGCCAATGGCAGAGTTTTCCCGCCCACTGGTCGCAAGTTCCGCGTGCGCATGGCCGCGACCTTCGAGTTCGCGCCGAATTCGGACAAGATCATTTGCGAGCGGCCCTACTCCGCCACCGACGCCAAGCTACGCGCCCTCGGCCTGCTCTGACACTTCGCGGCAATTTCGGATAGAAGCGAGGGCCCGATGGCCCTCGCTTCTTTTTTTCTCAGGCGGCCGACGTGTGGCTTGCCGGGCGCGCAACGCGGCGTGCGTCGGCGCCATCCCTGAAGTAGTACGCGAAAATGACGGCAGCGCAGGCCAGTGCGCCGCTCAGAAGGTAAAGGCTTGCGGTAAAACCGCCGGTGAGCGTCTTCAACGCCCCGACGAGCAGTGGAGCGACCGCGCCGGAACTCGAACCGATCGTCGTGATGACTGCAATGCCCGCAGCGGCGCTGGGGCCGGACAGGATCGTCGCAGGCATCGCCCAGAAGACCGCATAGGCACTGGACATGCCGATCGACGCGAGCGTCAGGCACGCGATGGTCATGACGGGATCCCGCGGAAACAACGACGCGCAGAGCATGCCAATTGCCCCCACCAATGCGGCAATCGCAAAGTGCCAGCGGCGCTCGCCAGTCTTATCCGAATGACGACCGACCAGGATAGCCGCGGTGACCCCGAACAGCGCCGGGATCGTTGCAGCAAGGCCCACCTGCATGACGCTCAGCCCCATGCCCTTGAGCAGCGTCGGCTTCCAGAACGACAGCGCGAAGACACCAAACACGACAAGGAACACGATCAACCCCAGCACCCACACGCGCGCATCAAGGATTGCGTCGCGCATGCGGGCGTGGCCATGGCCGGCGCGATCCTGGTCCAGCATCTGCTCGAGGTCAGTGCGGTCACGCTCCGTCAGCCAGCGTGCCTGCTTCGGGCCTTCTGACAGCAGCAGGTATGCCATGACGCCCAACGGCACGCACGGCAGGCCCTCCAACAGGTAGAGCCATTGCCAACCGCGGAGCTGCAACGCTCCGTCAAGCCACGTCATGATTGCCCCGGCCGCCGGGCCGGCCAGGATCGGAGCCAAGGTATAGGACATATAGAAGATCGCTGTCGCCTGGGCGATGCGCCGCTTCGGATACCACAGCGTCAGGTAATACAGGACGCCAGGAACGAACCCGGCCTCGAATACCCCGATGAGAAAGCGCATGATGTAAAACTGCGTGGGCGTCTCCACGAAGATCATGGCTGCGGAGGCAAGTCCCCACAGGATCAGGATGCGCAGGAATGTCTTCCGCACCCCGATTCGCGACAGCAGCATGTTGCTGGGCACCTCGAACAACGCATAGCCAACGAAGAAAACGCTGACTCCCAGCCCGAACACCGCATCGCTGAACCCTAACTCGTCGCGCATCTGGAGCTGGGCGTAGCCCACATTGGTGCGATCCAGAAAGCTAAAGACATAGCAGACACAAAGCACCGGCAGTATTCGCCAGCTCACCTTCCGGAACAGCCTGCGCTCATCGTCTTCGTTGATGTCAGTACGCACCAGGTCCATGCCATGTCTCCCAGAGTGATAGGCGTCGCGCCGATTATCTGGTCGGGGTCGGGTACGGACTGTCGCCTTTTGGCAGTCATGCATGCGGACTAACCCGCATCGGCGCCCATGATTGCAGCCCGGTGCGAAGGATGGAGAGCGGCACAGTGGCATCGGCCCGGGGATACGCCTACGCCCTGCGGTAGCTCATTGTGAATGGCCGGTTGAGCAAGTCCTTCGGTCCTCGGCTGGACATAGCGGAACGTCTGAGACGGGTTGATAGTTGTCCTAGGTGTCGCATCTCGAAATAAATGGGGCGCCGATTTCAGAGGAATCAAAAGATTACGCAGCACCGTCTCAAACTAATTGGGTCGGATTCTCGCAGCAAGTGGGTACACGGAGTCAAGCACTCAGCCAAGGCGTGGTTAGCGGAAGTGGACCGGTCATCGGCACTGGCAAACGCGACAGTCAGCGACGATCGGATCGCGGCGCGCCGAGGCCCCTTCCCCGGTCGTACAAGACCATCGAGCAGGGCGCGGCAACTAGCGTCTGGTGCGCCACAAGTCCGCTGCTGACGAACATGGGCGGCGTGTACTGCGAGGACTGCGACATCGCGCGTGCCGTCGCGGCAGACCATGTACCGTTGGACGGTGTGTTGCCGTGGGCCATCGATCCACAACTGGCGGACCGTCTCTGGAAGTTCAGCGAACAGTGTCTGGCGGTGACTAGCCCCCCGGCCGCGGCGCCTCCGCCAGCCGCAACTCCTGAGCCAGGCTGATCAACGCGCGCAATCGCGCGGGTACGAAGCGATGGCCGGAGTAATAAAGCCGCAGACCGCCAAACGACGGGCACCACGGCACCAGCACGGGCACCAGCGCGCCGCTCTGCAATGCTTCCTCGATAAACCATTCGGAGAGGAAGCCGATGCCGAGCCCCAGCAGCACCGCCTGCTTGATGGCCCCGAGCTCGTTGAGCGCAAAGCGCACCGGCAGATCCATCTGCAGCTTCTCGCCCTTGCGCTCCAGTTCCCAGTGATAGATGCCGCCGTGGGACATGCGCATGCCGATGCTCTGGTGCTTGAGGAGATCGCGCGGATGCCTGGGCGTGCCGTGACGCTTCAGGTATTCGGGCGTTGCCACCACGAGCATCCGGACATCGCCCGAGAGCGGCACGGCGATCATGTCCTGCGGAACGGATTCGGCCAGCCGGATCCCGGCGTCGAACCCTTCGGCCACCACGTCGATCAGGCGCGACTCGCTCACGATGTCGATCCTCACCTCCGGATAACGCTGCGCATACACGTTGAAGAGCGGTTCGAGCAGCAAGGAAGCCACGCTCTGCGGTGCGTTGATACGCAGCGTGCCGCTTGGCACGTCTGGGCCGGTACCGGCTTCCTCACCGGCGTTCTTGATTTCCGCCAGTGCGGGAGCAATGCGCTCCACATATCGTTGGCCCGCGTCAGTCAGGGCCACGCTGCGCGTCGAGCGATTGAATAGTCGCACCCGCAGGCGGGTCTCCAGCCCGGCCACGGCGCTGCTCACGGCCGTGGTGGACATGCCCAACTCCTGCGCCGCGCCCCGGAAGCTATTGCGGCGTGCGACGGCAAGCACCACTTCCAGCTCGGTCATTCCTGTTCTGTGCATGGATTGTCCTGAATATCGGGATGCATCATCACCCGTGAGACGGCTTATCAGAACAATAAATCATTCCTAGACTGCGTTGCACATCCCACCCGAAAGGAATTCACCATGCAACGCATCGAACACATCTACATCAACGGAGAATTCGTCACGCCACATGGCCAGGAATGGTTCGACCTCTACAACCCGAGCACCGAGGCCGTCATCGGCCAGGTGCGGCTGGGCGACGCAGAGGACGCGCAGCGCGCCATCGCGGCAGCGCAGGCCGCATTCCCCGCCTGGTCACGCACCACGCGCGCAGAGCGCATCGCCGCGCTGCGGCGCATGCACAAAGCCATCGCGGCACGTGAAGACGAACTGATGGAAGCCATCCTGGTTGAATATGGCGCGCCGCTGGTGCGCGGGCGCTGGATGGCGACATACCCGGCCGATGTCATTGCCCAGGCAATCGAGACGTTGGAGTCCTTCGTGTTCGAAGAGCAAGCGGGCGCAGCCAAGGTGATCCATACACCCGTAGGCGTCGCTGGCCTGATCACGCCGTGGAACAGTGATGCAGGGTTTATCTGCAACAAGCTGGCCACCGCACTGGCGGCCGGTTGCACCGCCGTCATCAAGCCCAGCGAAATGAGCGCGATGCAGACGCAGGTCGTGATCGAGGCGTTGCATGAAGCCGGCCTGCCCCCGGGCGTGTTCAACATCGTCAATGGCCGGGGCGACGTCGTCGGTGAAGAGATTGCGCGCAACCCTGGCATCGCCAAGATCTCGTTCACGGGCTCGTCGGCGGTTGGCCAGCACCTCGTGGTCGCAGGAGCGGCCACGATGAAGCGCGTGACGCTGGAACTGGGTGGCAAGTCGCCCACGGTAGTGCTGGACGATGCGGACTTTGCCGCCATCATGCCGCTGGCGCTGCAGGCCGGCTTCCTCAACAGCGGTCAGGCTTGCATCGCGGGCACGCGCATTCTTGTGCCACGCAGCCGACTGACCGAGTTCGAGCAGGCCGCGAAGGCAGGGATCTCGCAAATTCGCTCTGGAGACCCGCGCGATGCTGACACCGACATCGGCCCGATGGTCAGCCGGAAGCAGTGGGAACGGGTGCAGGACTACATCCGTCTTGGGCAACAGGAAGGCGCGACGCTACTGGCAGGTGGTGAAGGCCGGCCCGAAGGCATGAACACGGGATGGTTCGTGAAGCCCACGATCTTCACGCACGCCAACAATCAGATGCGCATTGCTCGCGAGGAGATCTTCGGCCCCGTGCTGACCATCATCCCCTATGACGACGAAGCCGAGGCGATTGCGATTGCCAACGACACGCGCTATGGCCTGAGCGCGCTGGTACTGGGCAAGAACCCGGAAAGCTGCGAACGGGTGGCACGCCAAATCGATTCCGGCCGCGTGCTCGTCAACACCCTGGCGCACGAGCCGCGCGCACCGTTCGGAGGCTTCAAGCATTCCGGGCTCGGGCGCGAAATGGGCCGATGGGGTATCAGCGCGTATCTGGAGCCGAAGACGTTGATGATGAACGCAAGCTGAGCCTGACAGCCCGGCGCCAATCGGCGCCGGTACCTGTCGGCCGATGCCTCACGGGGTCGCCGTCAGTGCCGCGGCTTCCGCGGCACAGTCCCGCACCGGCGGCAGACCCTGGGCACGCACCTTGGCCAATTCGTCGCGCGCTGCGGCCAGATCGGCCTCGAATACCGGATCGGCATGCATACGCGCCACCGTGGCCGCCGCCACCATGCGGCCTTCATTGACGTCGCTCTGCCAGTGCACGTTGCAGGCGATGCGGCTTTGTCCGAAGGCACGGCCGCGTGCCAGGATGGCGTCCGCGCGATCGGGGGCGACCTCGGTCAGCACCAGCGCCCACGCCCAGCCCGCCGCGCTATGACCGGACGGATACGAACCGTCCTTGGCCAGCTTGGCTTCCTCGCCGGGCGTACAGGAAGACGTGTGAGTGGCGACGAACGGACGCGTGCGGTTGTAGCGATCCTTCGCGCGGTAGGTCGCCAGGCCCGCATCGACCAGCGTCCGCCGCAGCAGCATGTACAGGCGCGGCGTCTGCGCCTCGCTGACGGGCGCGTTCAGCGCGCAGGAAAACGTGCCTGCCGCTGCCGGGAAGCTGAGGTCCGCGTCGAGTTGCGCCTGCTTCCAGCGTGCCGACCCCGGCTTGGCCCACTGGGTCTGAGCCAGCCTTGCGGTGTCCTTGTCCAGCGCGAAGGCCACCGACTCGGCCGCCGGCGGCGGCGGCACCAGCGCCAGGCTATCGGGGCGCGCTTCCGGGGCCAGGTAGCCGGCGGGAATGCCGGGACGCAACTCCGGTACCTTGGCCGACGTGGCCGACTGGGCGGACGGATTGGCGGCGCAACCGGCAAACAGCCCGGCCGCGGCGGAGATCGTCAGGGCCAGCACCGCAAGGCGAGCGGGGCGCGGTGAAATCAGGGAACGGTCGGACATTGGGATCGTTTCATGTGTGGGTGTACCGGCAGGCTACCGCTGGCGCGGACATTCGAGAATCGGGCACGACCCCAAGTCGTATCGAACTTTCACCCACTCAACCGCCCACGAGCCGATCCTTCTCCGCCCCCCTCGCCGACCCTTCACTACGGCGATGCCAACCCGACCGTGCCCGATGCGCCGTAGTCAACCGGTGCATCCGCCGGACGCGGCGTTTCGCCCGCACGCTCGATCCAGCCGCCTCCCAGCGCGCGGTATAGATCGACGAGGTTGGTCAGCCGCGCAAGCCGCGCGTTGATCAGCGTCTGCCGCGATGTGTATAGGTTGGTTTGCGCCGTGAGCACTGGCAGGAAGCTGTCCACGCCCGTCCGGTAGCGCAGTTCGGAAAGCGTGAGCGTGCGCTGGTTCGCAAAGGTGTTGCGCTCCAGCGCGGCGATCTGCTGATCGTACGTGCCGCGTGCAGCCAGCCCGTCGGCGACCTCGCGGAACGCCGACTGGATCGACTTCTCATAGCTGGCGATCTCAATGCGCTTCTCTACGTTCGCCAGTTGCAGGTTCGCGATGTTCGCGCCGCCCTCGAAGATCGGCAACGTGATCTGGGGGACGAAGCTCCATGCCGTCGAGCCCGCCTTGAACAACCCGCCAAGCGAAAGGCTCTCGGTACCGAATGCCGCAGTGAGCGAGATCTTCGGGAAAAATGCCGCTCGCGCCGCACCGATGTTCGCGTTCGCCGCAAGCAGGGACTCCTCGGCCTGCATGATGTCCGGGCGCCGGGTAAGCAGGTCCGACGGAAGCCCCGCCGGAATATCGGCCAGCAGGGCCTGGCCATCGAGCGGCAGGCCTTGCGGCAGGTCCTCCGGCAATGGCTCGCCAATCAGCAGGACGAGCGCATTCACGGCTTGCGCGCGGGCGCGCAACTGCGCCTGGAGATTGGCCTGCGTTTGCTCCACCACACTCTGCGCCTGCCACAGGTCGAGCTCGGTACCGGTACCGGTATCGAACTGGATCTTTGTGAGGTTGTACGAGTCCTGCGCCGTCTTGAGCGTGTCCTGCGTGACCTTGAGCAGGTCATCGTCGGACAGCAGGGTCAGGTACTGGTCAGCAACTTGCGAGACCAGCGAGATCTCTGCCGCCTTGCGCGCATAGGCCGTGGAGAGGTATTGCGCCAATGCCTGATCCTTCAGACTGCGGATACGCCCCCAGAAGTCGATTTCCCATGAGGCTTGCAGGCCTACGTTGTACACGCTGTAGGGGTTGTTCTGCGTGACCTGCAGCTCCGACGGCAGGCGTGACCGGGTGTCCGTGGCCACGGCATTGATCGCGGGGAACAGTTCGGCGCGCGTGATCTGGTACTGCGCTCGGGCAGCATCGACGTTGAGCACCGAGACGCGCAGGTCGCGGTTGTTTTTCAGCGCAATCCCGACGAGCTGCTGCAGGCGCGGATCAATGAAGAAGTCGCGCCAGCCGATATCGGTCGCGGGGGCGTCATTGGCGCTGCGAGGGCCTTGGTCGCCGGTGGCTACACCCGGCGGCACCGCGTAGACACCGCCCTGCGGAAAGGTCTCCGAAACTGGCGCGTCGGGCCGCTGATAGGACGGCGCCATGGTGCAGCCCACGAGGAGCACGGCGGCCGCTGCAAAGACGGTTCGCTTGTCCATGTCAGTGTCCTTCCTTGCCCGGGCCGTTATCGCCGCTTTCGCTGTTACTGCCACCGCTACCACCGTTGTCAGCATTATCGGCATCGTGGTCGTGCGCGTGATGCGCTTCGTAGTGCTGCAACGCGACGTCGGGGTCTTCCTTCTCCCCGGCCACGCGCGCGCGAAGCACGACGAAGAACATCGGGATCATGAAAATGGCGAGGAACGTGGCCGTGATCATCCCGCCGATCACGCCCGTGCCGATCGCGTGCTGGCTGGCCGAACCGGCGCCATTACTGATCGCAAGCGGTGTCACGCCGAGAATAAACGCCATCGACGTCATGAGGATCGGCCGCAGCCGCAGCCGCGACGCTTCGAGCGCCGCCTCGATCGGTCCCATCTTGCCCTCAGCCTGCAGGTCCCTGGCGAACTCGACGATCAGGATGGCGTTCTTCGCCGAGAGGCCGACCGTGGTCAGCAGGCCCACCTGGAAGAACACGTCGTTCTCAAGACCGCGCAGTGTCACCGCGAGCAGTGCGCCAAGCACGCCGAGTGGCACCACCATGATGACCGCGAACGGAATCGACCAGCTCTCGTACAACGCAGCAAGGCACAGAAACACCACGAGGATCGAGATGGCGTACAGGATCGGCGCCTGCGAGCCGGACTGCCGCTCCTGGAAAGACAGTCCGGTCCATTCGTACCCGATCCCGTCGGGCAGCTTCGCCGCGATCTTCTCCATGGCCGTCATCGCCTGGCCGGTGGCCTTACCTGGAGCAGCCTGGCCCTGAATCTCGATCGACGAGATGCCGTTATAACGTTCGAGCTTCGGCGATCCATAGGCCCAGTGCCCCGACGCGAACGCGCTGAACGGCACCATTCCGCCCGTGCTGTTGCGCACGTACCAGAGATGCAGATCCTCTGGCGTCATGCGGTATGGCGCATCGGCCATCGCATATACCTTCTTGATCCGGCCATCGGTGTCGAGGAAGTTGTTCACGAACGCGGACGCCCACGCGATCGAGAACGTCTGGTCCACGGCCGATGCCGTGACGCCGAGCGCGTTCGCCTTCTCCCGGTTGATATTGATCTTGAACTGCGGCGTGTCGTTCAGGCCGTTCGGCCGTACGAGGGCGAGCATCGGCTCCTTTGCCGCCATGCCAAGCAGCATGTTGCGCGCCTCCATCAGTTTCTCGTGGCCAAGGCCCGCGCGGTCCTGCAGTTCGAAGTCGAAGCCCGAGGCCGTGCCCAGCTCGGGAATCGACGGCGGATTCACCGGAAACACCATGGCGTCCTTGTAGCTGGCGTAACGTCCGAACATCCGGCCCACCAATGCCTGAACCTTCTGGTCGGCACGCTTGCGTTCCTTGTAGTCCTTCAGCCGGACGAACGCGAGACCCGAATTCTGCCCATTGCCCGCGAAGCTGAACCCGCCCACTGTGAACACCGATTCGACGATGCTGCTCTCGTCCTTCATCAGATAGTCCGCGATATTGGCGAGCGTACGCGCCGTGATCTCCTGCGTCGAACCCGACGGCGTCTGCACGAGCACGAACATCGTGCCCTGGTCCTCGTCAGGCAGGAAAGACGTCGGCAGACGCAGGTACAGCAGGCCGACCACGGCGATCACCGCGAGATAGATCACAAGCCATCGCCCCGAACGCTTGATCACGTGGTACACGCCGCTGTGGTACTTGTCGCGGCTCGTCTCGAACATCCGGTTGAACCACCCGAAAAAGCCCGTCTTCTGTTCGTGGTGGCCTTTCGGGATCGGCTTGAGGATCGTCGCGCACAAGGCGGGCGTGAGGATCAATGCCACCAGGACCGACAGCACCATGGCCGCCACGATCGTCAGCGAGAACTGGCGGTAGATGGCACCGACCGAACCGCCTGAGAACGCGACCGGCACGAACACAGCGGAGAGCACGAGCGCCACGCCGATCAGCGCGCCGGTGATCTGCCCCATCGCCTTGCGGGTGGCTTCCTTTGGCGACAGGCCCTCCTCGGCCATCACCCGTTCGACGTTCTCCACGACCACGATCGCGTCGTCCACCAGCAGGCCGATGGCAAGCACAAGCCCGAACATCGATAGCGTGTTGATCGAGAAACCCACCGCCGCCATGATCGCGAACGTACCAAGCAGCACCACCGGCACCGCGATCGTCGGAATCAGTGTCGCCCGCAGGTTCTGCAGGAACAGGTACATCACAAGGAACACCAGCACGATGCCTTCCAGCAGTGTCTTGAGGACTTCCTCGATCGACAGGCGCACGAACGGCGCCGTTTCGTATGGGTACTCCGCCACCAGACCGTGAGGGAAGTACTTCGAAAGCTCTTCGATCTTCTGCCGCACGCCCATCGCGGTGTGTAGCGCATTCGCACCGGTTGCGAGCTGGATGCCGAGCGCCGTGGCCGGATGTCCGTTGTACCTGGAATCCACGTTGTAGTTCTCGGCGCCGAGCGCGACGCGTGCCACGTCCTTCAGCCGTACCTGCGAACCATCCTGGTTCACCTTCAGGAGGATGTTGCCGAACTCCTCTGGCGTGCGCAGCAGCGTCGATTCGGTAACGGTCGCCTGGAACGACTGGCCCGGCACAGCTGGGGTGCCGCCGAGCTGACCACCCGCTATCTGCACGTTCTGGGAGGTAATCGCGCTCGTCACATCGCTCGGAGTCAACTGGAAGTTGGTGAGCTTGTTCGGGTCCAGCCAGATGCGCATGGCGTACTGGGTGCCAAACAACGTGACGGTACCCACGCCATTGACGCGACTCAGCGGGTCCTTGATGTTCGAGGCAACGTAGTTGGCGAGGTCATAGGCGTTCATGCCCCCGTCCTGGGAGTAGAACGCCGGTACGATCAGGAAGCTGCTGCTCGATTTGGTGACGCTGATGCCGAGTTGCTGCACCACCTGCGGCAGGATCGGCGTGGCCAGCTGCAGCTTGTTCTGCACCTGCACCTGCGCAATGTCCGGGTTGGTGCCGGGCGCGAACGTCAGCGTGATCGTCGCTTGTCCGGAATCGTCACTGGTCGAGGAGAAGTACAGCAGATGGTCCAGTCCGCTCATCTGCTGTTCGATGACCTGAGTGACGGTGTCCTCCACCGTCTTGGCTGACGCGCCGGGGTAGGTCGCGGCGATCTGGATGGCCGGCGGCGCAATGGTCGGATACTGCTCCACCGGCAGCGTGAATATCGACGCGCCCCCTGCCAGCATCAGGATGATGGCGATCACCCAGGCAAAGATCGGGCGATCAATGAAGAAATTTGCCATGTCGCAGGCTCCCGGTTAGTGCGCTGCGGCGGTTGGGGCGGCAGTTGCGGCGCTAGCGGGGCTGGCCGAGGGGCGACTGGCAGCGCCCGGCGGCGGCGGAAGTTGCGCGGCGACAGGCTTGACCGTCGCACCGGCGTGCACCTTTTCGACACCCTGAACGATCACTCGGTCGCCGGGATTTAGACCACTATTGACGATCCAGTTCTGGCCCTGCGCGCGCGCTGTAACGACCGGACGCGACACGACCTTGTTGTCCTTGTCGACGATGAGCACGGACGCCTGGCCCTTCTGGTCGTGCAGCACGCCAACTTGCGGCACAAGGAAGGCCGTGTCGTTGGTGCCCTCGTCGATACGCGCGCGCACGAACATGCCGGGCAGCAGCACGCGGTTGGGGTTGGGGAACAGCGTGCGGATGGTGACCGACCCGGTGGTCTGGTCGACGGTGACATCGGTGAACTGCAGCTTTCCCTGCTCCGCGTAGGTACTGCCGTCCTCAAGGATCAGCGTTACCTTCGCCGCCCCCGGACCGCTCGTTTTCAGCCGCCCCTCCTCGATTTCCCGGCGCAGCTTCAGGCCGTCCAGACTCGATTGATTGAGGTCCACGTACATCGGGTCCATCTGCTGCACCGTGGACATCAGCGTGGCCTGGCTCGCCTGCACGTAGGCGCCCGGTGTCACCTGCGAGATGCCGACCTTGCCCGTGACTGGCGAGATCACATCGGTGTAGTTCAGGTTGATCTGTGCTGCGTCCACCGCCGCCTTGCCAGCGTCGACGTCGGCTTCCGCCTGGCCCTGCGCCGCCACCGCGTTGTCATAGTCCTGCTTGCTCACCGCGCTAGCCGAAACGAGCACCTTGTAGCGCGCCACCAGTGCGTTCTGCGTGACCAGGTTCGCCCTGGCCTTCGCCAGCGAAGCCCTGGCATTATTGAGCGTGGCGACATACGGCGCGGGATCGATCTTGTAGAGCCGCTCCCCGGCCTTCACGTTCGAGCCCTCGATGAATTCCCTGCGCAGTACGATGCCGTCCACGCGTGCACGCACCTGCGCTACCAGGAAGGCGTTCGTGCGGCCGGGCAGCTCGGTCACGACCGGCACGGCGGTCGGCTGGACTGCCACCACACCCACTTCCGGAATCTGCGGCGGCGGGGCTGACTGCTTCTGCCCGCATGCGGCGAGCACAATGGCAACCGTCGCAAGGCCGATCTGGCGAAATGGCACCCGTTCCATGCGCATGGGGGGACCTCATAGGTTTGCCGAATGAAAGCAGACAGCCCGGCGGGTTCGAGAGAGACAGGCAAAACGGCCCGGGGAATCGGCGTCACGCGTGCGCGACGGCCAGCCGGTAGATGTCAGCCGATTCCAGGACCGGCTTCGTCACGCCGATACGCACGACATTCAGCATGGCATCGCCGATCAGTCCAGTGGTCAGAATGCTGGCGGGCGATATGCGACGGAGCAGCACCAGCAGCGGCCTGAACACGACATAGATCCACCGGTAGATCGCGGTGCGCGACTGGATGCCGCCTTCGGGAACAATCGCGGACGGCCGGAAGATGGCAACGCCTCCAAATGGCAGCCGCTGCAGCGCGTTCTCGGTTTCGCCCCGGACGCGCGCCCACATCGTCTTGCCCTGTTCGCTGCTGTCCGCACCGGCGCCTGACACATACACCATCTTCATGCCCGGGCTGCGGGCGAGCAACTGTTGCGCGCAATGCAGCGTGAGGTCGTAGGTGACCGCGCGGTATGCCGGCTCGGGCATGCCGAACGAAGACACACCGACGCAAAAGAAGCATGCGTCGATATCCGCAAACATGGCACCTGTCGCTTCGAAGCGACTCAGCTCGGAAACAACGTAAACGCTCAGCCTCGGGTCCACGTAACCGGGTGGCGCGCGCCGGCCCACCACGATGATCCCGGTGACGTCTCGGGCTTCAAGACACGCCCGTAATACACCCTGGCCAACCATTCCCGTCGCACCGATCAGGACAACTCGCATAGCGTTGCTCCGACGGTCGTGGCAATGCTCGCGGCGAATGGCGTCTTGCCTGACCCGCAGCATTACAGGTTCGGCGAGCGCCTTCCGCGCTTGCAGATCGGACAATCAATGTGAATACAGTCACTCATTTATAGTAGAAAAATCCGATGCGTGATGCCGCACAACACGGCGATGCGCGTCCGCGCCCCGCTGCTGGCGCGATCTGAGCGCGAACTGAACACGAACACAACGCGCGTTCGCAACGACGAGTCGTGGTCTGTTTCGCGCGATGCAAGGGGGTATCGATTCATGCGTCGCACTTCGATCGATAGACGGAGTTTGAAACGCAATGGCCGAGCGCATCGGATGCCCCGCGCGGGCGTCCGCACGTGTGCCACGGAACGACTGCGAGGCCTCTCTCGTGCGCGGCGCGCGGCGCCAGCGTTCCGGCATCGCCGCCAGTCTTCCCGCCCACGCGCTCATGGGGCCTTGACCGCTCCTCCCTCGCCGGCCAGCTCGACCTGTCCCGGGCCACCAGCCCGGTGTCGTCGATCGGCGAACCTGACGCGAACGGGTTTGCGGCGGAGACCCTCAAGCTACTGAGTGACGTAGCAGGCCTCTCGCAATGCACGGTCTTTGTTTATGCGTTCCGCAACTGGCCAAGCACCATGTCCGTCGCGGACCATCGCAGCGGGCGGTATCTGCGCGATGTGGCCGACACCAACGCGAGCCGGTTCTATGTGCTGGACGGCAGCCAGCGCATCATGACGACGGCCGGGCCCCGACGGCGTCCGAGTGACAACGGTCTGATGCTGCACCAGCAGACAATCGATGAGATCGAGCAGGTGGAAGCCATGGCGCCGATGATCGCCCACGCCGCGCCACCACTACGCACTGTGCTGGCAGGTGCAGATGGGCATTCCCCAGCTCATGCTGGCGCGCCTGCGCGGAACATGCCCCGACCTGTCCAAGCGCGAACTTGACGTGCTGCGTGGCGTACTGGAAGGCAGCACCACGCATGACATTGGAGAGCGCTTCGGCGTCAAACCTTCCAGCGTGGTGACGTACCAGAAGCGGGCCTATCGCCGGCTCGGCATTTCCGATTGCACCTTACCCGAACGGGCTCGGTGTCGCCAGGCGCATTGTCAGCGCAAATGAAAAAAGCCGGCTTGCGCCGGCCCTGAACGGCTCGTTAATTGGGACAAGCACCTGATCATTGGGACCAGGCGCCTTCGACGCCGGCTGACGCAGCCAAAGTCACTGCTGGAAGCGTGGGCAATGGAATGAAAGAAGCGCAAGAAAAAGCGCACGTACTGGTACGCGTTCCATGAACGGCCCAACTTGCTGCTCGATCACCTCGAGCAGCAGATCGAGAAGGCCTGCGTCTCGATTGATTGGCCATTTACTGGGGCGGTCGCTGCAAACGTCTACGGAAGGCGCGGCTGCGAGCATCGACATTGCAGGGTCGGACTCCGCCGTGCCGTCGCCCGCGGCTTATCAGGCATCGAAGACAACGTCCGCTGGCGCGCAAATCAGTCGCCACCTCCGCAAGGGCAAGGTGCAGACCGGCTCGTCAGAGCCGGCCCTGACCGTTCAAGGGAGGTTACGAACCTACCTTGAGCTGGCCGCCACGCCCCAGGCCGCCCTTGACTTCCTGCGCCTTGTAGTTGCGCAGCGAGATCACCATGTTGTTGTAGGCGTCCATGAAAGCTGCCACTGTGGCCTTGCCTTCAGGCGTTCGGGAAAAGCCGCCAAGCCCACCGGCGGCACCGCCACCAAAGGCGCCCATCGCGGCACCGAAGTTGGTTGCCGTCGCATTGCCTTCCGAGATGGACAACTGGACGCCCGAACGGATATCAAACATGGTCAACGTCACGACCGATGCCTTGCCCTGCATGGCCCCGCCAACGAGCGCGCCGACGCTACCCAGCAGGCCGCCCACACCGGCAACCATCTGGCCCGTAGCGTCGTTATCGATGATGATCGCTGGCTCCATGTAGTAGTCAGCCGCCACGCGCTGGCCCTTCTGCTGTTTCGAACCTGCACGGAACTCGCCGGAATTGCGCTGCTTGTCGGTAATCGACGAAAGCTTGCTTTCGGTACGGTTGTTGCCAACCGACGTAATCACGAAGCAGTTTGACTGTTGCACGGCCAGGCGGATCAACGGCTCGATGGTCGTGATCTTCGTGGCTGCACCGAAGCTTGCATACCATTCCTTGCCACGGCCATCATCCACAGCGATCGTGCCCAGAGGCGCGTCGCATCGCTCCAGCGCCTTATTGGCATTCACGCTCGTTGCGCCGCCCGCGGCACCGGTTGCTGCCGTGGGTGCTGTGCCGGTACTGATCGTGCCGCCGCCCAGGTTGGCACAACCAGCCAGAGCCAGGGACGTGACCAATGTGGCCATACGCAAAGAAGTTTTCTTGTTTTTGTACATGGAATCTCTTCCTGTTGATGGAATTGAAGCAAGAAATCTGGGGAGAGGAGAGTTAGCGCAGGTACCAGCCGGAAGGGCCCCAGACCCAGTAGTACGGAGCGCTGCTGTACCACGCAATCCAGGACGTGCGATAGGCTTCGCGCACCCGATACAGACTCTGTTCATCCTTCTTGGCAGCCTGCGCTTTTGGCAGCAAGTCCTTGGCTTCCTTGCTGCCCTTGGCTGCAGCGAGTAACAGCCAGGACTCCGCCTGCGCCGGGTCCGAACCCATCTCCTCGAGGCCCATCAGATAGATGCGCCCAAGCGCCAACTGAGCCTGCACGTGGCCGTTGTCTCCGGCCTTGCGCAACCATTCGATGGCTTGATAACTGTTGCGCTCGACGCCGTCGCCGCGCAACAGGCGCAGGCCGAGGTCATAGGCGCCGTTCGGATTGCGCTCGGCCACCTCTGTCAGCGCCTGCAGGCGGCGCTCGGCATCGGTTGGTTGTGCGCTTGGCAATGTCGATACGCGCCGATCCTGCTCGGTGCAGGTGTTGCCGTTGCACAGGCGTACTGTCTGCGACTGCGGCGCCAACTGTCCTTCCGGCGTCTGTGCGCATCCGGCAAGGCCAAGAACTGCCACGGCCCCGCAACGAACAAGAATATGCATGGATAACCCCCGCCCCGAGATACGCATGCGTCTCTCGAAAATGCTATTTGTAAGTAGTTGTATGAAATTGTAACAGCGCAATATGCAATCTATAAAGCTCATTATGTGAGCCGCAAGCGCATTGTGGTGCGCATGGCACGAACGTTTACATGAATAAGTGAATTAATATACACAAAATACCGACTCACGCAATTCCCCCAAAGAAAGCCATCTCCGCAATGGAGATGGCCAGGAATCCGTGATGCGAGTTCATCTATCCGAGCGGTGGCGCAGACTTCTACGTGGCGGACGTCGGGAGGCTGGAGCGTGAAGATGATTTCGCTGAAGGTGCTGTAGTGGATCAGCCAGACACACCGAGGGATATAGGTTCACGCAATCACACTCAATTCTGTCGCCGCAATCGTTCGCCATGCCGGCCATCAGATGCCGGTGACTGGTCCGCAAGCGGGCTTCCGTCATTCGCAGGCCGCCGGCCGATTGACACCTGCGGCAAAGCGCCACGCAAACTTCCTTGAGCACGATCAGGCGTTTCATACTAAACTTTCACAAAATTCTGAAAGTTCGAAACGAACATGCAACTCTCGCCCCTGATCCAGCGCTTTGTTCTCCACTTCGGGGAAATGGGCAGTCGCTGGGGGATTAACCGAACGGTTGGTCAGATTTACGCCCTGCTCTTCACTGCCTCGCGCCCCCTCAACGCCGACGAAATCGCCGAATCTCTTGGATTTTCGCGCTCGAATGTCAGCATCGGCCTGAAGGAACTGGAATCCTGGAGCCTGGTACGGCTGTCCCACCAGCCCGGTGACCGGCGCGAATACTTCTCCGCGCCCGACGACGTCTGGGCCATCTTCCGCACGCTGGCCGAGGAACGCCGCCGGCGCGAGATTGATCCCACGTTGTCGATGCTGCGCGAGGTGCAGCTCGAAACGCCGACATCGCCCGAGGATCTCCATGCGCAGGCGCGCATGAAGGAGATGTACGGGCTGATTTTCCTGGTTACCACGTGGTTCGGCGACATGCAGAAGCTTGACGTCGCCACGCTGGAAAAGCTGATGCGCCTGGGCTCGCGCGTCACCAAGCTGCTCGATGTGAAGGACCGCCTGACCTCCGCCATCGGTATCGGCGGCGCGAAGGCCTCCGGCAAGGCATCGAGCAAGCCAGCCCCCCGGGAGGCCGCCAAGGCCCCCGCGAAGTCCGCCCGTTCCCGCAAGGAGTAATTCGTGTTTGCAAGTGTCGATCCGGTGATACTGGCCCGCATCCAGTTCGCCGCGAATATCACGTTCCATATCCTCTTTCCCACCATCAGCATCTCTCTGGCGTGGGTTCTGCTGTTCTTCAAGCTGCGCTACAACAAGACCGGCGACGAAAGCTGGATGGACGCCTATCGCGTCTGGGTGAAGATTTTCGCGCTGACATTCGCGCTGGGCGTGGTCAGCGGCATCACGATGAGCTTCCAGTTCGGCACCAATTGGCCGGGATACATGGAGACCGTCGGCAATATCGCGGGCCCGCTGCTGGCCTATGAAGTCCTGACCGCGTTCTTCCTGGAAGCCACCTTCCTGGGCATCATGCTGTTCGGGATGCGCCGCGTCAGCAACCGGATGCACACCATCGCCACGCTGCTGGTGGCAGGTGGCACCACGCTGTCGGCGTTCTGGATCCTGGCACTGAACTCGTGGATGCAAACCCCGGCCGGCTTCGAGATGATCGACGGCCGCGCGCATGTGACAAGCTGGATCGAGGTCATCTTCAACCCGTCCTTCCCCTACCGTCTGGTCCACATGCTGCTGGCTTCCGGTCTTACCGTTGCCTTCCTGGTGGCCGGCATTTCCGCATACCGCTGGCTGCGCAACGATCGCAGCCGCGAAGTCCTGCATTCGATGCGTACGGGCGTGGTGCTGGCGGCAATCCTGATTCCGCTGCAGATCGTGGCCGGTGACCTGCACGGCCTGAACACGCTGCATCACCAGCCGGCCAAGATCGCGGCAATGGAAGGTATCTGGAAGACCGAGAAGGGCGCGCCGGCTGTGCTGTTCGGCCTGCCCAACGCCACGACGCAGTCGAACGATTTCGAGATCGCGATTCCGAAGCTGGCATCGATCTACCTGACCCACAAGATCGACGGCGAAATCAAGGGCATCGACGCATTTGCCGATCGCCACCCGCCCGTAGCCCCGCTGTTCTTCGCGTTCCGCATCATGGTTGGCGTTGGCCTGCTGATGCTCGCAGCCTCGTGGGTCGCTGCGTGGCAGTTCCGCAAGCGCGGCGCACCCGCGCCGTGGATGGCGCGGCTGCTGGTGGTGATGACGTTCTCCGGCTGGGTCGCACTGGTCGCCGGCTGGTACGTCACCGAGATCGGCCGCCAGCCGTATCTGGTGTACGGCGTGCTGACCACGGCGCAGGCTGCCTCCAAGGTGCCCGCGACGATGATCGGCAGCACGCTTGCCATGTACCTGACGCTCTATGCCGTACTGATCGTTGCCTATATCTCGGTGGTATTCCACCTGGCGCGCAAGGCCGGCAAGTCAAAGGGCGATTCCTCCCAATCCGTTATCCCAGGTCAGCTCAGGAGCGCGCAATGAACCCGGCCACGATGCACGATCTCTCCCAGCCGGCCGGCTGGATGCCGCTGGTGTTCCTGGCGTTGATGGGCTTGTCGATGCTGATCTACGTGATCCTTGACGGCTACGATCTTGGCGTGGGCGTGCTGCTGCGGCGCGCCGACGACGCCGACAAGGACACCATGATCGCCTCGATCGGGCCGTTCTGGGACGCCAACGAAACGTGGCTCGTGCTCGGCGTGGGCCTGCTGCTGACCGCGTTTCCAATGGCGCACGGCGTCATCCTGACGCAGCTGTACCTGCCCGTGGCGCTGATGCTGGCCGGCCTGATCATCCGTGGCGTGGCATTCGACTTCCGCGTCAAGGCACGAGACCCGCACAAGCCCTGGTGGAACTTCGCGTTCTACGCCGGCTCGCTGCTGGCCAGCTTCTCGCAGGGTCTGATGCTCGGCCTGTACATCACCGGCTTCCGCTACGACCTGCCCAACCTGCTGTTCGCCGTGGCCGTGGGCCTGTGTCTGGTGGCCGGCTACTGCCTGCTGGGCGCAAGCTGGCTGATCATGAAGACCACGGGCAACCTGCAGTTGCGCGCGATCTACTGGGCGCGCCGCAGCCTGTGGCTCACCGCGATTGGCGTGGCCGCCATCTCGATCGTCACGCCGATGGTCAGCGAGCGCATCTTCGAGAAGTGGTTCTCCCTGCCGAACATCATCCTGTTGGCGCCGATTCCGCTGCTGACGATGGTGCTGTTCGTGGTCATCGAGCGACTGTTGCGCCGGATGCGTGAGCTGCACGCGAACGGCAACGACCGCTGGTGCTGGGTGCCGTTCGTGGGCACCGCCGTGATCTTCCTGCTGGCGTTCAACGGCCTGGCCTACAGCCTGTTCCCGTACCTCGTGGTCGATCGCATCGACATCTGGCAGGCGGCCAGCGCGCCGGAATCGCTGATGGTGATCCTGATCGGCGCGGTGATCGTGCTGCCCACGATCCTGGGTTACACGGCCTACGCGTACCGTGTATTCTGGGGCAAGGCCACGGACCTGCGTTACGACTGACCCCATCGAACCCGTGGCTTTCTGGCGTCGAGGAGGCGCCCATGCCGCAATGCCGCCAGGACTCCCCCGTTCGTCCGCCCCGTCCACACCTCCCGCCGGCCCGTTGCAGCGTCTGCGCAACCAGGCCGGCGCGCAGGTCCGCGCCCTGACGCGCAGCAATTCCGGGCTGACGCTCGACTACGACAACCCACCCGGAGACCCCGGCCTGTTCGGGCCGGACGCGGTCTGCTGGCGCGTCCATTCCGATTTCCCGGCGATGCTGGCCGGGGGTGTCAGCGCGCTGCTGCTGCAGGCGCTCCATCCGCTGGCATTGGCGGGCGTCTGGGACCACTCCACGTTTCGCACCGACATGCAGGGCCGGCTCGGGCGAACGGCGCAGTTCATCGCGGGCACCACGTATGGCAGCCATGCCGACGCCATGGCGCTGATCGAGCGCGTGCGCCGCATCCATGCCTGCATCAAGGGCACCGCGCCCGATGGCCAGCCCTACGCCGCCGACGACCCGGCGCTGCTGACGTGGGTACACGTGGCCGAAGTGTCGAGCTTTCTGACGGGATACCTGCGCTATGTCGGGCCGCTCTCCGCAGCCGAGCAGGATCGTTACTTCGAGGAAGAAGCCAGGGTCGCCGCGCTGCTGGGCGCGCCGGATGTGCCGCGTTCCCGCGCGGAGATCGACGCATATCTGGAGGCGCAGCGGCCGCTGCTGGTCAATAGCGAGCGCACCCGCGAAGTCGTTCAACTGGTAATGACGATGCCGGTGGCCAATCCGCTGCTGATACCGGCGGTACGGACCATGGCCGATGCGGGTGTGGCGCTGCTGCCGCCCTGGGCGCGCCAGATGCTCGGCCTGCACCGGCCATCGCTGCGCCGCTCGCTGGCATTGACCGGCATGCGCGCGCTGGCGCCCACGTTGCGCTGGGCGCTTGGCCCAGGGCTGGCGGCGCGCGCGCGTCGACGCGTGGCTAATCCTCCGAAAAAATGATGATTTTCAGTCACTTTTGTCGCAGCACCGAAGAAGCCTGCTGAACGACCCCAATTCGAATTGACTGATTTTTTGGCTTCTCCTCCGTACTTTAGTCAGAACAGGCAGGACGCATCATGCTGGCGTAATCCGTCCAGGCGATGCCCATGTCCTTGTCCAGTCCCGAAGTCTCGGAAGTCCTACCTCAGGCGCAGCAGCAGGAGCAGGATGTCCTGCTGATTCTGCAAAGCGCTCTTGAGCTACAGCAAGCCGGCGCTTATGAGGACGCGCGGGCCCTGTACGAGATCATCATCGGCGCCGTGCCGATGCACGCCGATGCCCAATATGGCTACGCGATGCTCAAGGTGCAGATGGGCGAACCGGCGGACTCGCTGCGAAACTTCGAGGTTGCCCTCGGCCTCAGCCCCGACAACCGGCACTATTGGGTCAACTACATCAGCGCGCTGTTCCAGAGCGGCCAGGCATCCGCTGCCTGGATCGCACTCGATCTCGCGCAGCAGCGCGGGGTCAAGGGCCCCGACCTCGATTGGCTGATCACGCAGATGGCGCGGTCGAATGCGTCGCCGGCGCCGGCTGCCGTGGCAATGCCTGCCACCACGCCTGGCGCCCCGGATCATGCCGTCGGCAACGCATCCGGCACAGCCACCGCGAGCGGTGACAAGCGCAAGGCGCCGTCCTCGAAAGTGAACAAGGTCAACGCCTTGATCCAGGACCGGCAACTTGAGGAAGCGATAGCGTATGCCCGCGGTCTGACGGCCGAGTACCCGTCAGATGGCACTGCATGGGGCGCACTCAGCCTTGCCCTGCATCAGGTAGGACACTTTCAGGATATCGTCGACGCAGCCAGTCGCTCGGTGGAACTGCAGCCCAACGACCTGGTGATCCGCGGACTGCTTGCCAACGCATTGCGCGAAATCGGCCGCCTGTCGGAATCCGAAGCACAATGCCGCCACATTCTCTCGACGGCCCCGGACGACGCCAACACACTATGGCACCTCGGGAGCGTACTGCACTGCCAGAAGCGGTATGACGAAGCGGCCGTCGCTGGCCGGCGTGCTGTCGAACTTGCGCCCAATAGCGCGCTGGCCCACCTCAGCTTCGGCATGGTGCAGATCGATAGGGGCCAGGTAGCCGAAGCCCTTGGGCATCTGCAAACGGCGATCGAGCTTGACTCGAACAATACCAAGAACAACAGTGCCGTTCTGTTCCGCCTGACCCACTGCGATGCCGTTGATACGGCAACCCTGACCGAAGCGCATTTCGCCTATGGCAAGCGGAACGCGATCCGGACCAGCCCGAAGCGGCACGCGAACGTCCCCGACCCGCGCCGAAAGCTCCGGATCGGCCTTGTATCCGGCGATCTCTACAACCATGCTGTCAGTACATATCTTGGGGCCGTTGTCGAGTATCTCGCGAAGGACCCGAGTGTCTCGCTGCACTTCTACTACAACTTCACGATTGAAGACGAGGTCACTAGCTTCCTGCAAGCGCACGCGGCATCGTGGACGGTCGTGACCAGGATGAACGATGTCGGCTTTGCCGCGACGGTCCGCCGCGATGAGATTGACATCCTGATCGACCTGTCAGGCCATACGAACCACAATCGTTTGCCTGCGTTCGCTCGGAAACCTGCGCCGATCCAGGTGACATGGCTTGGATATCCGGCGACGACCGGACTCGACGCCATGGACTATTTCCTGGCCGACCGCCACAGCACACCGCCAGGACTATTTGACGCGCAGTTCAGCGAGAAGATCGTCCTGCTGCCAGCAGTCGCGCCCTATTGCCCGACTGCCGCCTCCCCACCTGTCAACACCCTGCCTGCCCTGCACAAGGGTTACATCACCTACGGCAGCTTCAATCGGCTGAACAAGGTAAGCCGGCAGGTCGTCGCGCTCTGGGCAAGAATCCTGCACGCAGACCCGAGCGCGCGAATGATCATCGGTGCCATCGAGGGCGATGCAGACCAGCAGACCTGTCTCACCAGGTTTGCCGATGAAGGCATCGACGCCGGGCGCCTGTCGTTCCGTACCCGGACCGAGACACCGGTGTACCTCCAGCAGCACCATCACGTCGACATCTGCCTTGACACGTTCCCCTACACCGGGGCAACCACGACAATCAATGCGCTATGGATGGGCGTACCCACGGTAACCATCGCAGGCAACAGCCCGCTGAGCCGCGGCAGCGCCAGCTGGCTCGGTCAGCTAGGACTCCATCAGTACATCGCGAACGACGCAGACGACTTCGTCCAACGCGCGCTTGCCCTGTCGAAGGACCTGGATGCGTTGAAGCAGCTACGCGCCACCCTGCGCGAGCGTTGCATGCACGCGACGTCGATCCAGCCCGCGAATGTCGCGTCCAGCCTGTCCCTTGCGCTACGCGCGATGTGGGAACGCTGGTGCGCGGGCCAGGCGCCCGATAGCTTCGAAATCGAACCGGTTCAGAACACGGTTGCACCCGCCGCAGCCAGCGAGCACGCGCTCCAGCCCGTCACGTAAGGATCAGCGACCATGACAGCCAGCCTTCCGTCGGAATCCGTGCGCGCCCTGCTCGAGGACCGCATCTACGTCACCCAGCCACACCTGCCTCCGCTCGACGAGTTCCTGCCCTATCTGCAGCAGATCTGGAACTCGCGCGTGTTGACCAATGGCGGGCCGTTTCACCAGCAGTTCGAGCGTGAACTGTGCGAGTACCTTGGCGTCCCTTACCTGTCGCTGTTCGCCAATGGCACGCTCGCGCTCGTGACAGCGCTACAGGCGCTGCGGATCACGGGAGAGGTCATCACGACGCCATACTCCTTTGTGGCGACGGCGCACTCGCTGCTGTGGAACGGCGTCAAGCCCGTCTTCGTCGACATCGACCCGCATACGATGAATCTCGATCCTGCAAAGATCGAGGCCGCGATCACACCGCAGACAACGGCGATCATGCCCGTGCATTGCTACGGCCACCCCTGCGATGTCGACGCGATCCAGAAGATCGCGGACAACTACAACCTCAGGGTGATCTACGATGCCGCCCATGCCTTCGGCGTCCGTAACGAAAGCGGCAGCATCCTGAAGCACGGCGACCTGTCGATCCTCAGCCTGCACGCCACCAAGGTCTTCAACACGTTCGAAGGTGGCGCCATCATCTGCCCCGATGCCAAGACAAAGCAGCGCATCGATCATCTGAAGAACTTCGGTTTTGTCGACGAAGTCACCGTCGTCGCTGCCGGCATCAACGGCAAGATGAGTGAAATCAACGCTGCGTTTGGGCTGCTGCAGTTGCAGCACATCGACGAGGCGCTCGAGCGTCGCAAGGCGATCGATGCACGCTATCGCGAACTGTTGCGCAACATCCCGGGCATTCGTTGCCAGGCGGATGCCGGCGAAACCACAGCCAACTACGCGTACTTCCCCATTCACGTCGAAGCTGACTACCCGATCAGCCGGGATGCCCTGTTTGACAAGTTCCGCGAGCAAGGTATCTTCGCCCGGCGCTACTTCTATCCGCTGATCTCGGATTTCCCGATGTATCGCGGCCTGCCGTCCGCCAGCCGCCATAACTTGCCCATTGCATCGGAGGCGGCGCTGAAGGTGCTGTGCCTGCCGATCTATCCGGCGCTCACTGAAGAGCAAGTTCAGCGCGTCGTGAGCATCATCGCGGAGCATTGAGCATGCGGCTGGCAATCATGCAGCCCTATCTGTTCCCGTACCTCGGCTACTTCCAGCTAGCGGCATCGGTAGACCGTTTCGTGGTCTACGACGATGTCACGTTCATCAAGAATGGCTGGATCAACCGGAACCGCATTCTGCTCGCCGGCGCGCCACACTACCTGACCGTACCACTGGCGGGAGCCAGCTCGTCGCGCCGGATCGACGAGGTCCGCACACAGACGCTTACGGGCGCGCTCCGCAGTACGCACCGGTCAGCCGGCTGGTCGAGCAGGTGCTCTCCGATAGTACGGATTCGATCGCACGGCTCGCGGCGAAAAGCGTGATCGACACCTGCGCATACCTCGGCCTGGAGACAACGTTCGTGACGACGTCAACCGGCTACGGCAACGAAGCGCTCAGGAGCGAAGCGCGTGTTATCGATATCTGCGCTCGCGAACACGCAAGTACCTACGTGAATCTACCCGGCGGCCGCACGCTCTACGATGCCGGCACCTTCGCCGCTGCCAGCATCGATCTGGAGTTTGTCGATACGGCGCTTCCTGTGTATCCGCAGTTCGGCGCGCCGTTCGTTCCCGGCCTGTCGATCATCGACGTGCTGATGTTCAATCATGTCGAATCCGTCCACGCAATGCTTTCCCGAGAGGCCATCACCGCATGAACACGGACGCGATAGGCGGCTACCTCGGTCTGGAATTGCCACAGTACGGTCAGGAGTGGTATCCGCAAGCACTGCGCTTCCAATCGGCGCGCGCGGCATTCCTGGCCCTGCTTCGCACACACGCGCCGGCAGCCGTCTGGGTACCCTGGTATTTGTGCGACAGCATGCTCGAACCACTTCGGACCGCGGGCTCGATAGTCAAGCGATACGCGCTGCGGCACGACCTCGGTTGCCCCGATATCGCGCTCGCCGATGGTGAGTGGCTGCTATACGTCAACTACTTCGGTGTATGCGATCGCCACGTGGACGATGTGCTCGCGCGCTTTCCGCACGAACAGGTGATCATCGACAATGCCCACGCGTTCTTCTCGCCGGCGCGTGACAACCTGGCGACGATTTACTCACCGCGCAAGTTCGTCGGCGTGCCGGATGGCGGATACCTGGCGACACGCGCATCGGTAGAGCTTCCCGAAGTGACCGACGATGGCTCGGTAGCCCGTAGCAGCCACCTGCTGAAGCGACTAGCGGGTGGCGCCGAATCCGGCTATGCGGACTATGCCGCCGCGGAGTGCAGCCTGGAGTGGCAGGAACCGCGCCGTATGTCACCGCTCACGCAGCGCCTGCTCGCAGCGATCGACTATCCGCAAGTCCGTGCGCGGCGTGCGTCCAATTTCTCCTTTCTCCATGAATGCCTGGGCAGGCGTAACCGCCTGACGCTTGCTGCCGCTCCCGATTGCGCGCCACTTTGCTACCCATTCCTGGGCGCGCCGCAGGGCCTGCGCGAAGCATGGCGGTCCCAACGCATATACAGCGCAACCTATTGGCCTGACCTCGAGC
>Ga0137300_1008_pt1 | contig 119891 bp, 139 predicted proteins | sample RamsorwD2O_NANAE_FD_97190 | JGI IMG/M metagenome (GOLD analysis project Ga0137300, IMG submission 97190) | Mouse cecal microbial communities from Vienna, Austria - N-Acetylneuraminic acid amended with D2O_NANAE | ecosystem: Host-associated > Mammals > Digestive system > Large intestine > Cecum... | reverse complement strand
GGGCGGGATGACATTTCCCGTCTTTGCCGTCTGGTGCGGCAACTCACCGGGGAGATGGTGCGATTGACGGGTGAGCGAACGCCGGTGCGCCGCGATATCAGACGCATGGAGTGCCACGTCCGCCAGATCGCCATGTATGTGTGCCATGTGCAGCTTGGCATTCCCATGTCGGATATTGGACCCTGCTTCGGCCGGGACAGGACGACGGTCGGCCATGCCTGCCAGGTGGTCGAGGACCGACGGGACGAACCGGCATTTGACGAGTTTGTCGCCACGCTCGAGCGGCTTACCGGCAGTATCGTCAACGTGATGACAGGGGGCCGGGATGACTGAGACGAAACCTATGCCGGCTGCCTCCTCCGATCCTCATCTATTGCGGCTGCTGCGGTGCATCGCCGCCGGCGCAGCCGAGATGTCCCCGGAGGGGGGCGATATTGTGCTGCGCCGGGGGCGGGCAGGGCATCCCGCACTACGGCTTCCGGCCGCGACGGTGCGGCTTGCCGTTTCGTCCGGGCTGGTCGAGCAGCGGGAAAACACCCTTCATGCGGCGCCGCCGCTCGCCTCCTACCTGAAACGCGCAATGGCAAAAGACCGCGACGAGATTTTTCAGGAGCAGCATCGGGATATGCAGACGGTTGTCGTGGATATCGGCGATGCGAAGCAGTCGGCCAGGCGTAACCTCAACACCTCGCAGCTGATCAGCCTTTCAAGGCTGAAGGAGCGCGACGGCACGGCATTCTTTCCACCGGATGCGCTGGAGGCGGGGGAGCGACTGGCCGCCGATTTTCATCGCGGCCACCTCAATCCCAGGGTGACGGCGACATGGGAACCCAGAACGGCGAGCCGCACAAAGGGTGAGGCGGGAGGCGCGCTCGAACTCACCGAGGCAGCAATGGCCGCAAGAACACGGTTTTCCCGCGCAGCCGAGGCGATGGGGCCTGAATTATCTGGCGTGGCTATCGATATCTGCTGTTTCGAAAAGGGACTGGAGACGGTGGAACGCGAGAGGCAATGGCCGGCGCGTTCGGCAAAATTGCTGCTGCGTGCCGCATTGCTGGCGCTGGCGCGCCACTACGCGCCGCCTGTAACCCGTGCAGGCAGGAAAGAACACCATTGGGGCGATGCTGATTATCGCCCATCGATGACGCGATAAATCTCAGGCGGTAAGCAGCCGGGCTTCCTCGCGGATACGCTTGATCATCGAGCGCAGGCCGTTGGCGCGCTGCGACGACAGATGTTCCACGAGCCCTATTTTGTCGAATACCTCGATCGCGTCGAGACCGGCGATTTCGGAGGCCCTTTTGCCGGAATAGACCGCAAGCACGATGGCGACGAGGCCGCGCACGATATGCGCATCCGAATCGCCCTCGAAGGTCAGGAGAGGGTCTTCGGCGCCGTCGCTATGGCTGACGAGCCAGACCTGGCTGGCGCACCCCTGAACCTTGTTTTCAGCCGTGCGCTTGTCTTCCGGCAGATCGGGCAGCGCCTTGCCGAGTTCGATGACATAACGATAGCGATCCTCCCAGTCATCGAGGAAAGCGAAGTCGTCAAGGATCGTTTCGAGAGAGGCCATTTGTGCGCCGTATCATCCGTTATTGCAGGTCTTCGTCACGATATAGGTGAAGTGCGGTCGGTTTTGAACCATAGCCCACGAAAAAGCCCACGGAAAACAGGTTCCGTGGGCAAGTTTGGCAGGCAGTGGCGGAAGGAAATATCCATCCGCAATAAAGGCGGGCGCGGTGGCCGGCAGGATCAGGGAGCAGGGCGCTTCTGCGGCAGCGGAATGACGGTGCCGGTCTTCAGCATGTCGGCATCTGCGGGAAACTCGACGCTGACAACGGGTGCGGCTGCAAGCTTTTCGGCTTCTGCCGCAACGTCGGCAACATCGGCGGGCTTGTCCCCGGAGGCAAGCTGCTTGTCCAGCAGTTCATAGGCAACCTTTGCGCCTTCCTTTGCCCTTTCGCCCAGCGCATGGAAGGTTTCGGCGCCCTTGATGCAGACATCGGGCTTTTCGATGCAGATGGCGCTGACATAACGATAGGCCTCGCCGGCAGCCGAAACGGCGCTGGGAATATCGAAGGCCGAAGGTTCCTTGGCCGGATCGTTGCTGCTGCCGAAATAGGACAGCGCCACCAGTACCAGCGAAAACCAGAATGTTCCTTTGATCAGAAACCACATTGTCAGACACCCTGCCAGATGATCTTTGTTTTCGAAAGCCCCGCCCGGTTTCGGGTCATCGGCCTTTGTCCCGTTTTTCGGGCTTGTGAACAACCTACAGACGACCGGCGAACAGCCGATTGCAAAAAGCGGCGCAATTTAATTCAAATTGTATCTATTCTCCTCGGATCGGGACGGCGGCCATCAATTGACTCGCATTTTAACGGTCCATGTTAAGCATAATTGCGACAGAGGCCGCGCGTTCCGGGCGAAAGCGGCGAAAAGCTCTGCCGCAAAAGTTAACGCGATGGCAAAAATGAAGCGAAATCCGTCGCTTACCCGTCATTAACCATGATTGGCAAAGCTTCCTGGAAATGCCCCGTAATGGGACTGTCACGCATTTGACGGGCTTTTCAGCCCATTCTTTTTATCCATTCCTTAAGCCGCCGCCTTCTATTGTCGGAGCCGTTGGAACCGCCTTCAGGATTCGGGTTTGGTATTGCGTAATATGAGAGAAAAAGCGGTCGCACTGGTCGACCATGCAGCGGGCAGATGGCTTGCGCGCATGGAAGAGGACGCCGAAAGGCGCGCCGGGACCGTTGCGCGCCTGCGCTGGCTGATTGCCTTCAGCGCCGTCGGCCTTGTGGTTGTACCAGCCATTTTCAGCCTCGTCGTCAGCCCCGCCATCGCGCTGCCCATCGGTGCGGCCCTGGTGCTGGCGCTGTTTCTCGCCGCCGCCGCCCTGCTGATCGCCTTCTCCCATTCTGCGCACGGCGCATCCGCTCATTCGGTTTCCTCGGTGAACGACGATCTGATCGCGGCATCGCAGGTGCCGGGTCTGGTGCTGGTGATCGGTGAAACCGGCTTCGTCGAACACGTGTCCGGTCGCGATTGCGCGGCATTCCCGGCCGACCTTCAAGCCAGCAAAGGACATATCCTCGTTGAATATGTCTATGTCTCCGATCGTATCGAACTGATGCAGGCTTTCGACGTCCTGCGGCAGGGTGAGGACAGGGCAACCGCCGAACTCCGCTTCGAGACCGGTGCGAAATCGCGCCAGGCGCAATTCATGCACGCCCGTATCGAGATGACCGCCATTCGCGGCGCGACAGGTCGCCTGCGCCGCATCGTCGCCCAGCTCACCGATATTACCGAGATGGAGCGTCTGCGCCGCGATGTCGCCCGCAAGGCAGCCGAGGCGGAATCCGCCAATGACGCCAAGTCGCGTTTCCTCGCTGCCGTCAGCCATGAACTGCGCACGCCGCTCAATGCCGTCCTCGGTTTCTCCGATATTCTCGCCGGCGAATATTTCGGACGGCTGGAGAACGACCGTCAGCGGGAATATGTCGGCCTCATCCGCCAGTCTGGCGCCCATCTTCTGTCCGTCGTCAACACCATGCTCGACATGAGCAAGCTGGAAGCCGGCCGTTACGAGCTGATGATGGAAAGCTTCCCGATTGCGGAAACCATCTCGTCCTGCGAAGCGATGCTCGGCCTTCAGGCGAAAGAAAAGGGCCTGACCCTGACCAGCCGCATCCAGCGCGGCATCGGTGAAATCTCGGCCGATCAGCGCGCCATCCGTCAGGTTCTCATTAACCTCGCCGGCAATGCCATAAAATTCACCGATGCCGGTGGTGTGGTATCGATCGACGCTGCGCGCGAAGGCGCAATGCTGAAATTGACGGTCAGCGACACCGGCATCGGCATCGCGTCTGACAAGATTGAACTGCTGGGCCAGCCCTTCATGCAGGTTCAGAATGAATATACCCGTCGCTATGAAGGCACGGGTCTGGGATTGTCCCTGGTCAAGGGGCTCGTGGCTCTGCATGGCGGCACATTCGCCATCGCCAGCAAGCCCGGCGAGGGGACGGTCGTAACGATCACTTTGCCTGCCGATGGTTCCGGCATGGCGGGTGGCGGCGAAAGCGCTGACGCCGAAAGCATGGTGGAGTTCCCACCGCGCATACGGCAGCTTGGCGACATGGCGGCGAAAATGAGAAAGGACGGTGACGATGGCCCCGCGAAAGCGAAAATCGCCTAAGAAAACAACGGCCCAGATTGGCGCCGGGATTGTTTCCTTGGTGGTTTCGGCCATCGGGCGCGAAATCCTGCGCCATCCGAAACTGGTGGGCGGCTGCGGTGCCTTCGCGGTCGCCTTCGGTTTTGTCGCCGCCAATGCGCTCTGGTACCAGCCTGGTGTGCACCCGTCGCCCTTCCTGCGCACGCGCGATGCGGAAAACCCGAACGGCATCGCCGGTTATCGCCCGGCCGAACCACTCGGCACCCATGGCAACGTCACCACATTCCGCATAGAGCGCCCGGCAGAAACGGAAACGGCACAGCAGCAGCCTGCGGCCGAAACGCCGGCGCAACCCGTCGCCGAAAGCCAGAAACCGCAGCAGATCGTCGCCGACATTCAGGGCGAACTGAAGAAGCGCGGGCTTTATGAGGGCGAGGCGGACGGTCGCATGGGACCGAAGACGGCCGCCGCCATTATGTTCTTTGAAGAAACGCTCGGCATGGAACAGACCGGCGAGCCGACAAGCCGGGTGCTGGCGGCGCTCAGGATCGATGGCGCAACGGTTGCCGCGATCCCGAAGGACCGGCCTGCCGATAGCAGCGGCGGTGTCGAAATCGACCCCGTTGCCGCCGCCATTCGCAAGGCGGAAGCGCCGCATCCCAAGGCCGAACCGGTCTCCCTCAACAGCGCCGCGAAACCCGCAAGCCGCGATCTCATCGCCAAGATCCAGCAGGGGCTGATCAATATCGCCTATGCCGACGTGAAGGTGGACGGCGTGGCCGGCCAGCAGACCCGCAATGCCATCAGGGCGTTCGAAAAACACTACCGTCTGCCGGAAACCGGCGAGCCGAGTGAGGCCGTGCTGAAGAAGCTGAAGTCTATCGGGGCGCTTTGAGGCTTTGACGGCAGCGTGGGGCGTGTGTGGCTCTACCCCCCTCTGCCCTGCCGGGCATCTCCCCCTCAAGGGGGGAGATCGGCAGGAGGCGCTACCACCACTTCATTCGCAAGTGTTGAGATGGGCGAGACTTATCCGCTTGCCGATCTCCCCCCTTGAGGGGGAGATGCCCGGCAGGGCAGAGGGGGGTAAAGCCACGCACACCTTCGTCAGCTTAAAAATCAACATCGAAACCCCACCCACCTAGGCAGCGCAAAAATCGAAAGCAAACCCATGCGCCTCAAATCCGAAATGTTCGTCTCAGCCCTCATCCGCCGCGTCTTCGCTGCCGGTGGATTTGCCGCTGTCGAAAAGAAGGGTGCGCAGGAGGCGGGCGCTATCTTCGTTCGCCAGCGGCTGCGTGACGGCCGCGAGAACCTCTATGGACCCGCCCCGCAAAGTTTCGCTGAGGACGAGGACATCATCCGCGCCGAGCGCCGTTTCGAAACGCGTCTGGCCGGTGTCGAGGGCGAGGAAAGTGCTGCCCTGCTGGAAAGGGAGCGGCGGTTCGACAGCGACCTGTGGGTCGTGGAGATCGAAACCGATGACATCGGAACGTTGCTGACGCTGGTGGATCAGCCCAAAGCCTAGAACCAGGGAAAGTGGAATCCGGTTCTCCATCCGCGAATGACCTCGCACTACTGAAGATGCAAGGCCAGCCCGCTTAACCCTGCGTCCCGGTTCTCTGCGCAGCCGGTGCGCTACGGCCCGGCCGCTCGCGGCCATGGGTGTAGCTGTCGGCGCGCCGCCAGCTTTCCAGCCGCTCTTCGCATTCCACGGTGTTGAGACGGTCAAGCAGGGCTTCCGCCCGGCTCATGTCGCCCTCGGCGGCGGAAAGATGCGGATAGAAGCACTGCAAGACGAAGGCGGCCTCGGAAAATTCCATGCCGAGGCCGGTCAGCGTGGTGGCAAGCTGCGTGCCCGATATATCGAGCATGATGCGCTCCGACAACCAGTAGCTGGAGGAGAGGGAATCTGCCAGCGCCACCGCGAACTGCCGCGCATTGCGTTCGCGGGCAAAACGTACCAGCAGCGCGTCCTGCACCTCGCTGAGGCGGCGAAGGCCGAGGACATCGCTTTCCGGGCGGTTGAGATGGCGCGCCATCTGCTTGATCCGCTGGCGCATTTCCTCTTCGAGCGCGGAAGCCGCGGCGATGTTGTCCGTCTTCACTTCCGCCTTCGGCGCTTCGATGCTCACCGCTGCCGGCGGTTCAGTGGTAGGCGTTTCCTCTTGCGGTCGCTTGAGGTCTTCGATGTGCCGCAGGCCCACGAGCGCGTCGATGACGGTGGGGGAGAGGTCCTCCCGCCGGACGATGGCGCGTGCGTGGGCGGCCCCTTGCGTGCGGGCAATGGTGATGAGCGTGTCGTCGTCGAGGCACTTCGAGGCAATCAGGAAAGGAGCCGCAAGCGAAATCGGCTGGCAGGCAATGAAGAAGGCAACCGCGGAAGGCACGTTCGGGTGCTGCGAAAGGGCGGCAATTGCCTCCCGCTTGGCTTCATCGGTGGAGGCATTAAAAAGCGGCATGAAAAGTTCGGCGAATTGCCGGAGATCCGTTTTTGACGGAAGGGGAACATTCTCGAAATTCGTCACGGTGGCCATCAGCACCACATCTTTCTTCCTCACGGCTCTTGGCCTCTCAAGTTCTCGAAACCGGTCGGTCAACGCACTACCCAACAAACGCAAACACAATATCGGTTCAATTTAGAGCAAATCCGTTGACGTCCTGTTAACTATGGGTGCCGCCAAGAGAGAAACCGCCAATATCAACAGGCAAATTTCAAAATCGTGTGGTGGGGAAAATGCCGCGGAACTTTGCGGCCTCGCCTTTGTTTTCAACGGGTGTGGCTCGGCAAAGGAGAAAACGCCACCCGGTCATTAGGGTTAACGGATCATTAACCTCTGTCTGTTTGTAATTTCATGGGCAGTATTAGGATTCCATGTTATTCTGAAATCCGGAATAAGAGCCGAACCGGCGTCTGATGCCTGAATGTCCGCATAGCCCAGCGTTAAAACCCGCGATGGTTTTCAGGGATATGCGAAAACCAGCCTGTGGGCTGGATTATGCGCAATGTGATGGTGATGAAATTCCCGACGCAAGACGAGGCTTGCGCGGTTCCCATGGGCAACATTGACTCCCGAAGAGGAGAAGAGCATGGCAGACATTATTCCACTTGTTGACGCCCGACGAAGCCTGCGTCCCGCAGGCGTGGTCAGCACGATGATCGGCCCCGCGAAAGTGGTTCTGTTCACCGGCGTTCGTTATGAGAAACGCGACAGCGAGCCGGCAGGCAAGGTTGCGCGCAAGGGCAAATCCGCACCGGAAACCGCCTTGAAATCCTGATTAATAAAAATAAGCCGCCGTTATTTCCACGGCGTCGGCTGGCACTTTGCCTCGTTCAGGAACCGTTCCGCCTCTTCGCCGAAACTCGGCTGCGGTACGAGGGTCCTCAAAACCACATATCCTTCCGTCTGATCCGATTCCGCCAGAATTGCCTGTGAAAGCGCGGGCGGTTGCGCCTTGCGGATGGCGGCGATCTGCACCGCATCTGCCACCAGAATATCCATGACGCCGGCGGCGGATGTGCGGTCATTCATGCTGAACACCTCGTTCGAGGCCTTGTCGTAAACCGCCACGGACCAGAAGGGCACGGCCCCGATGGCGGTCAGCCGGATCGGCTGTTCCTCAATATTGAAGGTGCATACGGCCACCCGCATGAAGGGATCGCCGCTGCCCAGCGTCTTTTTTTCCGTCGTTTCTTCAAGCAGATGGAACAGGTGCGGTTTTCCTTCCGCCACCGCCCGCGTATAGGCGTCGCGATTGCTGAAGTGCGGTATCGCTAGGAGAATGATGACGTGCAGCACGGCCGCGCCGACGAGACCGGTGACGATGGCGAGCAGGACCCTAAGCATTGCCACACCCCAGCTTGCGGATCTGCGGCATGGAAATGTCGATCAGGCCGGAACTGCCGGCCACAGGCGTGTCGAGCAGGGTCAGGACGAGCTTGAAGGTCTGTCCCTGAGGCACCGCGAGCCAGTTATAGGTCTGGGCATCCGGAGCAATGGTGATGTCTATGCCGCCATCGGCGCTGCGCAGAAGCGTGCGGGAATTGAGCGCGAATGGCCGTCCGGCATCCTCAGCCAGCACATTGCCCTGTTGATCGGCGGTGTAAAGCGTCCAGAAACGTGCTGGTGGCACAGCCCCGGCCAGCCGGTAGCGGCATTCGCCGCTCAGGCGCTGGCCCTCGCTGTCGACGGACGCGGTGAAGGCCAGCCCTTCCGCCGTTCCGTAAAGCAGCTTGCCGGCGTCAGCGCGGTGCGACTTGGCATAAGGATCGGCCTCGATCGTCTGCGCTTCCGGAAACGCGTCCCAGGAACCGATGCGGATCGAACCGAAACCGGAGGTCGCTTCAAGCGCCGCGAGCGTTGCGGCAATACCGCCGCCAAAGGCGATCAGAAGGGCGATGCCGACAAGGAATGGAACTCGGAACACGCTGTTTTCCCGTTTATGAACAGGTCGAGGACTATCACTGATTCCCTGTTTGGAAAATGGCGCGGCTTGTTTAGTCCTCGTGAAAGTGACTGGAGCGCGAAATTCCTGGCCTATGCGCCCATGACGAGCTTGAAGGCGATGGCCCACATGGTGATGGCGATGACGCCTTCGAGGATGCGCCAGGCGGAAGGTTTTTCGAAGATCGGTCGCAGCCAGCGCGCTCCGTAGCCCAGCGAAAAGAAGAACAGCAGCGAGCCGGTGGCCGCCCCTGCGGCAAAGGTCTTTTCAAAGCCGGGAAACTGCGTGGAAATCGTGCCGAGCAGCACGACCGTGTCGAGATAGACATGCGGATTGAGGAAGGTGAGGGCCAGGCAGATGGCCAGCGTCTGCCACAGGCTCGCTTCCCGTCGCTCGGCCACTGACAGCGCTTCCGACGAACGCAAAGCCGAGTGCAGGCTTTTGGCACCATACCAGATGAGGAAGGCGGCGCCGGCATAACGCATGATGGGATCAAGCGCCGGCATGATGGCGCTGATCCGCTGGAAACCGAACACGCCGACGGTAATGAGCAGCGCATCCGATATCGCACAGGTGGCGCAGACGGCAAACACATGCGAGCGCGCCAGCCCCTGTTTCAGCACAAAGGCATTCTGCGCGCCGATGGCGACGATGAGACTGAGGCCCATGGTGAGGCCGGTAAAGAAGATCTGGATGTCCACGCCCGCTACCGCTTTTTGTCGAAATGATATGAAGCAGGGCTTGGATATTTCCCCATGACGGATTAATCAAATTAAACAATCTCAGTCAGGATAAGAGCAACTAATGTTGGACTATCCCGCAATGCGCGCTGCGGCGCTGGTTGTTCAGACCGGCAGCTTTGAAAAGGCGGCGCAGGCACTGCATGTCACGCCATCGGCCGTTTCCCAGCGTATCAAGCAACTGGAGGAGCGGCTGGGCGTGGTGTTGATCGTGCGCGGTAACCCCTGCGTTGCAACGGAAAAGGGTGAGTGGCTCTGCCGTCACATGGATCACGTCGGCATGCTGGAAAGCGAATTGTTCCGCCAGCTACCGGCCTTGGCGGACGCGGGAGCGGCGCAGGAGCGGGTGACGCTCAACATCGCCACCAATGCCGACAGCCTGGGCACATGGTTTCTGGATGCGGTGTCGAAATTCACCGGTAGCAGCGATTATCTCGTTAATATCGCCGTCGACGATCAGGATCACACGGTGGAATGGCTGCGCGCGGGCAGGGTGCTCGCCGCCGTGACCGCCCATGACAAGCCGGTGCAGGGGTGCCGGGTAACGCCGCTCGGTGTACTCAGATATCACGCGACCGCCAGCCCGGATTTCATGACCCGCCATTTTGCCGAAGGAGTAACATCGGCGACGCTCGCCTGCGCGCCGGGCTTGACGTTCAACCAGAAGGACCGGCTGCAGGCGAGCTGGGTAAGGGAGGTGCTAGGTGAAGACATTCCCTACCCGACGCACTGGTTGCCTTCGACCGATGGATTTGTGAAGGCGAGCCTTGCCGGCATGGGCTGGGGGCTCAATCCGGTTCAATTGGTGGGGGAGCATTTGCAGGCAGGGCGGCTGATGGAGGTCGTTCCCGGCACGCCGCTCGATATCCCGCTCTATTGGCAGGTTAACCGGCTTGCGGCGGAAAGGCTGGCGGGGTTGACAGATATGGTGGTGGGGACGGCTAGGGCGACGTTGTTGGTGTGAGGCATCGCGGAGCGTGGAGCTTGCGGCTTACCCCTTCTGTCCTGCCGGACATCTCCCCCTCAAGGGGGGAGATCGGCAAGACGCGACATCGCCACTTCATTCTCTAACGTTGAGATAGGCAAAACCTTGCCGCATACCCGATCTCTCCACCGGTGGGGGAGATGTCCGGCAGGACAGAGGGGGGTGAGCCACACACTCCAGCAGAAAACTTCAGTCGATTCGCACTGGCTTCACCGCCTCGCCCTCACTGCTTCCCCGCCCTTTCCATCAAATAACGCGCCACAGCCTCATAAGCCGGTAACGATGTCGCGTCGTTGGCGGCGTTGCTCGCGACGGGGTGCGAGGAAAAGCGGGCAATAACCATTTCAGCGGCGGGATCGACATAGATCGCCTGGCCGTGCACCCCACGCGCCATGAAAGCGCCGTTGGCATTGTGGGTGACCCACCACATGGCGCGATAGCTCCAACCCTGCAGCGCCGGATATCCGCCTTTTGCGAAAACCGCCTTGTCGCCGCCTTGACGGATGGTGTCGATCGCCTTTTGGGGAATGAGCCGCTCGCCGCCCATCATACCGCCGTCCAGTAGCAGCTGGCCGATGCGCGCCATGTCGCGCAGGCCGGCATTCAGCCCGCCGCCAGCAAAAGGCGTGCCGGTGGAATCGACGGTGTAATAGGCGTCCTGTTCGGCGCCCATCCGGCTCCAGATGCGCTCGGAAAGCAGCTTTGCCACCGATTTTCCCGAGGCGCGGGCAATGATCCAGCCAAGCGCATCGCTGTTGATCGTCTTGTACCCGAAGGCGGAACCGTGTTCTCCCTGCTTCACCACCGTCTTCAGATAGTCGAAGTAGCTGCGAGGGCCTTCGTAACCCTCGGGCTTGGGAAGCGGATTGCCGGCGGCGGAATATGTCCATACGTCGGCATTGGGATCGGCGTAGTCCTCGCTGTAACGCAGGCCGGTCGTCATATCCAGCACCTGCCGGATCGTCGCATCGCCGAACGCGCTTTTTTCGAGTTCGGGAACGACGGTCGCGACTTTGGCATTCTCGTCCAGCGTCCCTTCGGCAACCAGCATCTCGCCCAGAAGCCCGGTCAGCGATTTCGTTACCGACATCGCCCCGTGCTGCCCCGTATCGTTGAGGCAGCCGGAGTAGCGCTCATAGACAAGCACTCCCTTGTGCAGCACGACGATGCCATCGGTGTAGTTGGCCGAAAGCGATTGCAGCCAGGTCATGTCCTGCTCACCGCCGGTCGGGCGGAAGGTCACGGCGTCGATGGCGGGGTCGGGCTTGCGCTCAAGGGCCGCTGGCGCGCCGAGCCCACGGCTGACATTGACCGTCGGCATCAGCTGGCGGAAGTGGCACACTGTCCAGCGCAATTTCGGAAAATTGAAATAGTCGCTGTCCGAAAAGCGGATGATCTTGTCTTCCGGCGGCGGAAAGCCCTGCATCCAGCCGAGCTTCAGCGGGTCCGACTGCTCAGCTGAAAGCGGCGCGGCTTGCTGACTGGCAGCGGCATAGGGGTAAGCCAGGACAGGCACCATGGCTGCAAGAAGGACGGGCAGGGTTCTAGAAGTTGACGATGACATTGACGAAACCTCCAAGCCAGTTCGGCGAATGCTCTGCCGTCAGGGAATCCATGCCCTTGCCAGGGAATGAAATGCTGACGCCGGCGGTGAGATAGGTATTGGCATTGATGATGCGCGAATATTCCAGATAGAGATCATCGGCGAGATGGCGGTTGCCGACGCCCGCAACGGGGGTGGGCGTGCCGTCAATGTCGTCGAGCCGCGTGCCCTGGCCAAACTGGATAGGGCTATCCAACTCGTTGGCGCGGATATGCGCGTAACGCAGCGTCCATGTATCGGCCTGCGTTGGCTTCACCTGCAGGCTGATCTGATGGGCATTGACGTTGGAATTGAGAAACATCATCGAGGACTTCGTGCCCGTCGACCACGCACTCGGATTGCCCTCGTAATACAGCGGATCGAAGCGTTCGAGACGCGAGGTTGAAGGATCGTCGCCGGAGAAGCTCTGGTAGCTATAGGCGATCGTCGGCATCCATGAAATATCTTCGAAAGCATAGCCGATCTGGGTGCGGCCGCCCCAGGCTGCAAGGTCGATGTCGGGATTCCATTGATAGGCGATATCGCCGCCGATGAAAAATCCCGGCAATGGCACATCGAACGGATTGGTACGGGTATAGGCGTTGATGAAGCTCAAGCCCTCGCGCGCACCCGGCATGATGACCGGCGCGCCGATGCCGCCAGCCGCTGCCCGAGGGTAAGGCGAGCCGGATTCCTGCACATGGCCGAAGGTAATGCCGAAATATCGACCCTCTTGCGGTTCATAACGCAGATCCGCTCCCACGATCTTCGTCCCGCTGTCCTTGTCGGATAATTCATTCGCGTCGATGAAAAAGGCCGTGGCCGTCAGGTCATCCTTGCCGAGCCGGAGGATCGCCGCCTGCTCCCAAGCCTTTCTCGGCCCTAGTTTCAACGCGCCACGCTCAAAACCGCTTGATCCGCCATTGGCAATCAGCATGCCCGTTCCCGTCTTGAACGGACGCGGCCCCAGGGAGATATCGAAGAACGGGCCGCTCTCCGCCTTCGAGCGCAGGCCGAGATAGCCGTCTTCGAGTGTCACGGCGCCCGTGCCACCGGCATCGAAGGCGTCGGTGCCGAGCGTGCCCGAGGCAACGGCCGAGATTTTTCCATAGACCTGAACCCGGTCGCCGGCGTCGGCGGTAAAACCGATGCCGGGCATCAAATAGCCCTCAAGCCAGTGCGTGTCGCTGTCGAAGCCGGCGTCCGGTGCAAATCGATCGGCAAAGTTCCAGAACAGGTTCTGTTCGGCAACGGCATTGATGCCGGCTTGAAAATACAGGCGCAATTCAAAACCCGGCTCGTCGATCAGCAGCATGGGGTCCTGCGCATGTGCCGCATCCGCTGCAAACCACAGTCTGGCGAGGAGAGCAACCGCCGCCGCGCGCGTTTCCGCCGCATCATTCATGCTGTCCTCCGGGGCGCGCTGTTATCGCACAAGAGATAACCGCACCCACTTAGACATGAATTGACTGGCAAGGTCCATTCAATCTTGAAGTGTAAAAACAATATTGCGGGATATTACGTCTTGAAAGGCTCGGATAAAGACGGTTTGGGTAGGAATTGCCGTAAAATAATATTATATTATTCGCAGGCAGGAGAAGCCTTGATTGGTTTCGCACCTCATTTTCGTCGATGGCAGATCGACCATCCCGGTCATGGAGGCAACCAGGGATTGTTTAAACGTGCAGGATTCCGCCTGTTATTCCTTCTAAAGTCTCACGATACCTTATAGGGATACTGAAACACCCTAACGCCGCGCGGCTTCGTCTTTGCTATCGCGGATGGCGGCATCCGCCACCTTCTGCGTCGTCACATTCAGCGCCGTGGCTTCCTTCATCTTCCGCCCGATGGAGCGGATTACACGGGTCGCCTCGGCCGAGAGCGAACGGGGACGGGTGAGGGCCGGCAGGGCGGGTGTGCTGCTGGCTGCGGCTGCCACTTCCGCAGAAGGCTGCGGTCGGGCGCCGGTCGGCAGCGGGTTCTGGATGCCGGGGATGGGGCGCAGCTCCATGCCCTGATGGGCATAGTCCATCAGCCGCTTGAAGGTCATGGCGGGCAGCGCACCGCCGGTCATGTTGTTCATCGGCGTGAAATCGTCGTTACCGAACCAGACGGCGGTGGTGTAGTTGCCGGTAAAGCCCACATACCAGGCATCGCGATAGGCCTGTGAAGTGCCGGTCTTGCCGCCGGAAACGATGCCATTGTCAAGCGCACCGCGCCGCGCCGTACCCATCACAGGAATGGTCACCAGCATCTGGTTCATCTTCGAATTGGCGTCTACGGACAGCACGCGTTTGGCGGGCGGCTCGTCATGGCTGAAATCGTAGAGAACATTGCCCTCGTAATCCAGCACCTGCTCGATCCCGTGGCGGCGCGACTGCATGCCGTCAGCCGGGAAAACGGCATAGGCGGTGGCCTGATCCATTACCGTCACTTCCGATGTGCCGAGCGGAATGGTCTTGTCGCTGCGCAGCGGCGTGGCGACACCCATCGCCTTGGCGGTATCGACGATGACCTGCGTGCCGAGCACGTCCTTGGCGAGCCGGACCGGCACGGTATTGTAGGACTTGGCGAGCGCCATCTGCAGCGTCACCTTACCCGCATAGGAGCGGCCGTAATTCTGCGGCGACCAGCCGCGCCAGGTTACCGGCGCGTCGGAAATCAGCGTTTCCGGCTTCATGCCTTTTTCCATGGCGGCCGAATAGGTATAGACCTTGAAGGAGGAACCCGGCTGGCGCAGCGCCGCCGTGGCGCGGTTGAACTGGCTTTCGCCATAGTCGCGGCCGCCCACCATGGCACGCACGCCACCGCCATTTTCGATCATCACCATCGCGCCCTGCTTGACGCGATACCCTTCGCCGAGTTCGCGCAGGCCCATTTCCATCGCCTGTTCGGCCGCCTGTTGCAGGCCGGCGTCGATGGTGGTGCGGACGACGACGGTGTGATCCTTGAACTTGCCCGCGGCGGCCAGCCGCTGCACTTCGTCAAAAGCCCAGTCGAGGAAATAATCCGGCGCCTTCACGTCTTCGCGGTCGATGACGGTGGCGGGGTTGCGGCGCGCGCCGACCACCTGCCCCTCGGTCATCAGCCCGCTCTGCACGAGGTTGGAAAGCACGGTGTTCGCGCGGGCACGCGCCGCCGGAAGGTTGACATGCGGTGCATATTTCGCTGGCGCTTTGAAAAGCCCGGCCAGAATGGCGGATTCCGAAAGCGTCACGTCGGTGAGGTTCTTGCCGAAATAAAACTGCGCGGCCGCAGCAGCACCAAAGGTGCCGCCGCCCATGTAGGCGCGGTCGAGATAAAGGCTCAGGATTTCCTTCTTCGACATGTTGGTCTCTAGCCACAGCGCGAGGAAGGCTTCCTTGATCTTGCGCTCCAGCGAGCGTTCATTGGTGAGGAAGAGGTTCTTGGCGAGCTGCTGCGTCAGCGTCGAGCCGCCCTGCACCACGCCGCCGGCGCGGGCGTTTTCGCTCATGGCGCGGGCAAGGCCGATAAAATCGATACCGAAATGGTCGAAAAAGCGCCGGTCCTCGGTCGCCAGCACCGCCTTGATGAAATGATCAGGCATCTGGTCGATCGGCACGCTGTCTTCATGGATGATGCCGCGATGACCGATGGTGTTGCCGTATCGGTCGAGGAAGGTGACTGCGAAGTCACCGCGATAACGCCAGTCCTTCTTGGTTTCCTCGAAAGCGGGCATGGCAAGCGCCAGAAGCACGACCGATCCCGCCGTTCCAAAGGTCAGCGCGTCGCAGGTGAGATTGACGAGGAGCTTCTTCCAGCCGCGGACATGCAGCTTGCGCGAGGCGATGGTGATATCTTCCCAGAAATCCACCAGCCTTGCCGCAGCCGTCCACAGGCCGGAGTCGATGAAGCTATCGATCCGGAGCAGGATATGCCGTTTTTTGCGGCCTTTTTTATCGTCTTTTTCTTCCTGCACCTGGCGATATTTCCTGTTTAAGGCAATGCGACCGTCGATATTCTGCGCTTCAACCCATTCCCGACGCAAAACCGTGGCATGGTTATGTCGGAAGTGCTTGACGTGGCGGCCTTTCGCGGGCCAATGACCCCTTCGCCGCCTGCCAATATGCTAAAATATCGTACAAACCAGCCCTTGGCGATACGATATAAAGGATTAGGGACCGGTTAAACACTCCCGTCCAAGAGATCAAAATGAAACGGAAATGTTAACGATGAATGACGCGCCGTTCTGGAAAACCAAATCGCTGACCGAGATGACCGGCGAGGAATGGGAAAGCCTGTGCGACGGCTGCGGATTGTGCTGTCTCAACAAGCTGGAGGACTGGGACACCGGCGAAGTGGTGTTCACCTCCGTCCGCTGCGTGCTGCTCGACGGCGAGAGCTGTCGATGCTCGGATTACGAGAACCGCCGTGCCACCGTGCCTGATTGTATCCAGCTTGACCTGAAGAAGGTTCACGAGATCGGCTGGCTGCCGCCCACCTGCGCCTATGCGCTGGTGCGCGATGGCAAGGATCTCTACTGGTGGCATTATCTCGTCTCCGGCGATACCGAAACAGTGCATCAGGCCGGCATTTCCGCGCGCGGCCGCACCGTCAGCGAGGCCGATGTGGATGTTGACGACTTCGAGGATTATGTGGTCGACTGGCCGCTGACGGTCGGCGAAAGGGCGGGAGAAAAGGAGCGGACGTGATGAAAAACGGCAATTTTCGTTTTGGTCCTATTCCTGCCCCATCAGCCTCCTAAAGGCATGTCATCCGAAAACGTGTCACGGTTTCGGGCTATGACTTGTCTGAAATCAAAGACAGCTTCCGGCCATTCCGGCAATTGATCCGCAAAAGCGGACGAGGGACATCAAAACGCATGCGCTACCGGCTGCCCGCCATCTTTCTTTCATGCCTTGCCCTTCCGGGGCTCCTGCCGTTTTCCGCTGACGCCCAGCAACAGCCCCAGGCCTTCGAATGCACGCTGGTCACATCAATCGAGACCGGCGCCATCATCAACCAGCAGGGCGCCTGCGACCAGCGGGTGGCGCCAGCCTCCACCTTCAAGGTGCCGCTGGCGCTGATCGGTTACGATGCCGGTATTCTCCAGGATGAAAAATCGCCCGCCTGGGACTGGAAACCTGGCACGGAGGCGCGCGCCGCCGACCGCAAGACGGTCGACCCGACCATCTGGGAGCAGGATTCGGTGCTGTGGTATTCGCGCGAGATCACCCGCCGCCTCGGCCCGGAAAAATTCGCCGCCTATGTGAAGCGTCTCGGTTACGGCAATGCCGATGTATCGGGCGAGCCTGGCAAGAACAATGGACTCACCCATTCCTGGCTGGGGGCGTCGCTCACCATCTCGCCGGTGGAGCAGGTCGGTTTCCTTCGCCGGTTGCTTGCCGGCAATCTTCCTTTCTCCCGCGATGCGCAGGCCAAGACGCGCGCCATCGTACCGGTCTTCGATGCGCCGGAAAGCTGGGCCGTGCACGGCAAGACCGGAACCGGCTACATGCGTGACGAAAAGGGCAATCCCGACCGCAACCGCCCCTTCGGCTGGTTCGTCGGCTGGGCGGAGCGTGAAGGCCAGCACATCGTCTTCGCAAGGCTGCGTGTTTCCGACAAGCCGTCAAACGAGCCGCTCGGCCCAGCCGTGCGCGATGCCTTCCTGCGCGATATCCCGCGGCTGGCGGTGCATCGGTAGGCGACGGCCCTCACACGGGAAAGGACATCAGCATATGTCGGATGCCTCTCGCGATGTCATCAAGCTCTATACCAAGCACGGTGCTGATTTTGACAATCAGCGCGGTCGTTCCCTTGTTGAAAAACCCTGGCTGGACAGGTTCACCTCGCTATTGCCCGATGGCGGCTCCATTCTCGATATCGGCTGCGGTTCGGGTGAGCCGATCGCTGGCTATTTCATCTCCAACGGTTATGATCTCACGGGCATCGATGCGTCGCTGCCGCTGATCGAACTTTGCCGCAGCCGCTTTCCGGAAAAGCTCTGGGTGGTTGCCGATATGCGCGAACTGGCCCTCGGCCGCCGTTTCGATGGGCTGATTGCCTGGCACAGCTTTTTTCACCTGTGTCCCGAGGATCAGCGCCGGATGTTCGGTATCTTCCGCCAGCATGCCAATGAAGGTGCGGCCCTGATGTTCACTGCCGGGCCAGTGCAAGGCGAAGCAATCGGTACCCTTCAGGGCAAGCCACTTTATCACGCCAGCCTCGCGCGTGAAGATTACGAAGGCCTTTTGGCCACGCATGGATTCCGGCTTCTGGATCAGGTCGTCAACGATCCGCAATGCGGTGGGGCAACGATTTATCTCGCCAGGCGGATCGTATCATAGAGACCATTGCATAGTCCCCGGGGATCACGCATAGGATCGACAGGCCGGATGTTTCAGGGACTTTCCCATGCTCGAAAAGCTCAAGCGATGGGCGAAATCCATCAAGCGTGACGTTCACGCCCTTTATCTTGCCGCACGCGATCCCCGCACGCCGCTTCTGGCCAAAGTGGTGGCGATGCTGGTCGCCGCCTATGCGCTTTCACCGATCGATCTCATCCCGGATTTCATTCCCGTCATCGGTTATCTCGACGATCTGGTCATCGTCCCGCTCGGCATCCTCCTTGCGGTGCGTCTTGTGCCGCCGCCACTGCTGGCGGAGCATCGATTGACGGCCGCGGCCGCGCAATCCCGTCCCGTCAGCCGCGTGGCTGCTGCCATATTCATCGCCCTGTGGCTGGCGGCGTCGTTCACGATTTTGTTTGCGGCAAAAAATTTCTTCTTCCCTTGACCTTCCCATCATGGGAAGCCCTACATAGGGTCTCGAAAGGGGATTTCCCATGAACGAGACAGTCAGACACGCCCATCCAAATCAACCGGTTTCGATTCCCGTGGAAGGCATGACCTGCGCTTCCTGCGTGCGGCGGGTGGAAACGGCCGCAGCCAAGGTGCCCGGCGTCATGTCGAGTTCCGTGAACTTCGCCACGAAGAAGCTTACGGTCGAGCCGGCTGAAGGTTTCTCAGCCAAAACGCTTGGCGCTGCCATCAAGAAGGTGGGTTACGATATTGCACCGGATCGGCATGAATTTACCGTCGAAGGTCTGCACAGCGACGCGGATGCGGCGCGGTTGAAGGCTGTTCTGGAAGCCGTCGCAACCACCATTAACGCCACTGTCGAAACCGCAGCCGGCAAGGCCGCCGTGGAGACGATCGGCGGCCGGCGTGAACGGGACGCGCTGGTGGAAACGGCAAAACTTGCCGGCTTTGCATTGGCGACGCCAAAGCCGCACGACCATTCCGCCCATCAATCCCACAACAAGCACGAGGGGCATCACCACGGCCAGAGCCAGATGGCGACGGCCGGTGAAAGCGGCGGCCATGACCATATGCACCATGCGGGCGAAGAGGGCGCGCTGAAACGCGACCTGACGATCGCCGCCATCCTGACGGCACCGCTTTTCGTGCTGGAAATGGGCGGCCATCTCTATGAGCCGATGCACCACTGGCTGATGGGCATCATCGACACGCAGAACCTCTATTACATCTATTTCGTGCTGGCGACGGCAGTGATTTTCGGACCGGGTCTGCGCTTCCTCAAGACCGGTTTTCCGGCCCTGCTGCGCGGCGCGCCGGAAATGAACTCGCTGGTGGCGTTGGGCGTTACTGCCGCCTATCTCTATTCCGTCGTGGCGACCTTCGCGCCCGACCTGCTGCCGGCAGAGGCGCAGTTCGTCTATTATGAAGCGGCAACGGTCATCGTGACGCTGATCCTGACCGGACGGCTTCTCGAAGCCCGCGCCAGCGGCCGCACCGGAGACGCCATCCGCAAGCTGATGAGCCTGCAGGCGAAGACCGCCCGCGTAGAGCGCGATGGTGCCACCATCGATATTTCCCCTGACGATCTGGTGATGGGCGATATCGTCGTCATCCGTCCCGGCGAGAGGCTGGCGGTGGATGGCGAAGTTGTCGAAGGCTCGTCCTATGTCGATGAATCCATGATTTCAGGCGAACCGGTGCCGGTTGAAAAGACGGTCGGCGCTGCGGTCGTTGGCGGCACCATCAACAAGACCGGGGCCTTCAAGTTCAAGGCGACCAAGGTGGGCGCCGATACCATGCTGTCGCAGATCATCCGCATGGTGGAGGAGGCGCAGGGCTCCAAGCTCCCGATCCAGCTGCTTGTCGACCGGGTTACCGCGCTGTTCGTGCCCGTCGTTATTGCGATTGCGGTGCTAACCTTTATCGTCTGGGCGATTTTCGGTCCCGAACCTGCCTATACATTCGCGCTGGTCAATGCGGTGGCCGTACTCATCATTGCCTGCCCATGTGCCATGGGTCTTGCCACGCCGACGTCCATCATGGTCGGCACCGGCCGGGCAGCGGAGCTGGGCGTACTGTTCCGCAAGGGACAGGCCCTGCAGGAACTGCGCTCGGCTGAGATCGTCGTGGTCGACAAGACCGGCACCGTCACCAAGGGCCGCCCGGAACTGACCGATCTCGTGGTTGCGGAAGGGTTTGTCGATAACGACGTGCTGGCGCTGGTTGCCGCCGTCGAGGGTCGCTCGGAACATCCGATCGCCGAAGCCATCGTCCGGGCTGCGGAGGAAAAGAAGGTGGCGACCCATGCAGGACTCGAAGCTGCAACTATCGAGAACTTCGAAAGCGTGACGGGTTACGGTATCGCCGCCACCGTCAATGGCCGCAAGGTCGAGGTCGGTGCGGATCGTTACATGGCCAAACTCGGCCATTCCGTCGATATTTTCGCCGAAGCTGCCGCAAGGCTGGGTGACGAGGGCAAGACGCCGCTTTATGCCGCCATCGACGGCAGGCTGGCGGCTGCGATCGCCGTCGCCGATCCGCTGAAACCGTCAAGTGTCACCGCCATCAAGGCGTTGCAGGCGATGGGCATCGAAGTGGCGATGGTGACGGGCGACAATGAGCGTACGGCAAACGCCATAGCCCGGCAGGTCGGCATTTCCCGCGTGGTGGCGGAAGTACTGCCCGAGGGCAAGGTGAAGGCAATCCATGAGATGCGGGCAGGCGGGAAGGTGCTGGCCTTCGTCGGCGATGGTATCAATGACGCGCCGGCACTGGCAGAGGCCGATATCGGCATTGCCGTCGGCACCGGCACGGATGTCGCCATCGAAAGCGCCGATGTGGTGCTGGTTGGCGGCGATCTTCTTGGCGCGGTCAACGCCATCGAGATGAGCCGCGCGACCATGCGCAACATCAAGGAAAACCTGTTCTGGGCCTTTGGTTACAACGTGGCGCTGATACCGGTTGCGGCGGGCGTGCTTTATCCGTCTTTCGGCATCACGCTGTCGCCGATGATCGGTGCGGGGGCGATGGCGCTGTCCAGCGTCTTTGTTCTCGCCAATGCACTGCGGTTGAAACGGGCGAAGGTCGCTCATCGGGAGGTGAAATCGTGAATATCGGCCAGGCATCGGAAGCATCGGGCGTTTCCGCCAAGATGATCCGTTATTATGAGCAGATCGGCCTCATCACCCCCGCCGCGCGCACCGGTAATAATTACCGCGTCTATGGAGAGCAGGATGTCCACAACCTGCGCTTCATCAAACGTGCGAGAACGCTCGGTTTTTCATTGGAAGAAACCGAGACGCTGCTGAAACTCTGGCAGGACAAGAGCCGTGAGAGTTCGGCGGTAAAGGAAATCGCGCTTGTCCACATCGCCGATCTCGAACAGAAGATCGCCGAAATGAAGAGCATGGTGAAAACCCTCTCCCATCTCGCCCATTGCTGCGGCGGCGACCACCGGCCCGATTGCCCCATCCTCGACGATCTCGCGGGTGCCGACAAGACAGACAGCAAGCCCGCCAGAACCCACTGAAAGAAAGCCGGTGCGAAAATATCGGCGCCGAGCAATAGGAGAAATCATGACCCCAACCACCTTCCTCGTCCCGGACATGACCTGCGGCCATTGCGAAAAGACCCTGCGCGGCGCACTTTCGGACGTCCTTCCCGACGCCGCCGTCAATATCGATCTTTCCACGCATAGGCTCACGGTAACGGGTGACGCCGCAACCGCGGAGGAAGCAATCCGCGAGGCCGGTTACTCGCCTGAACGGGCGGGCTGACGCACGTCGTTCCTGGAATGAAAAGGAAAGATATGCTGCTGAGTAGCATCATTTTTCCTTTGAAGGCAGAACTCCAATGTCCGTCTCGACCATCTCATTCAATCCTATCGCGGCCTTGGCGACACGCTGCCGGAGGCATTCGAGCGGGCGGTCCTGCGCATCGGCGCTATTGAGGCGGATATGCAAACCCTCGGCAAGGCACCGTTTCGCGGGACATTGATGCCTGAACTATTGCCCGGCCTTCGTCGGGTCACGAAAAATCAGGCGATCTTTCATTTCGATGTTGATGACGGCGAGAAGACATTGCGTGTTCTCGCCATCTTCTTCGGTGGGCAGGATCATCAGCGCCACATGTTGAAACGCCTCGCATCCGGCCTGACAAGCGGTTAAACCTCGTCGAACGCCCCGCCCTCGCGCGAGGGATTGCGGTTGATCACCCGTTCCTCCGCATCGTCGGGCAGGGCCTCGTCGCTTTCCTGATAGGGGTCGTCCTCGCTCTCGGCCTCTTCTTCCTCGATTTCCTGCTCGATGAATTGAGGAATTTCTCCCTTGGCGGGGAGGGCGTCGATGTCGAGGTCGAGGTCGAGCAGGTCTTCATCCATGGCGTCTTCGTTCGAGGGCAGGATTTTTTTGCGGTCCATGACGGTATCCTTTCTATCGGGTATTCGGCAAACGAGCGGAAACGCGCAGGGTTCCTGTCGCCTGCGAATTCCTTCGGATCGAGTGGCGCGAAAAAGCTGTCTTGACCTCAATGGCGCTTGAGGTTCTAGTTTGCCCGCCGTATCGCGAAAATCGAAAGGATGCGGCTTTGACGAGTATGGAAATGACGGAGAAAAACGGCTGGGGTGAATTGTTGAGCGGGACCAATCTCTCGCTTTTAACCGTTATCTCCTCCGGTATCGGCCTGCACGCTTTCAACCAGTTCGCGGTCGTCACGGCTTTGCCGGTGGCCGTGAATGAAATCGGCGGAGCGGCCTTTTATAGCTGGGCCTACAGTCTTTATTTCGTCGGTTCCGTCGCTGGCGGCGTCACCGCCGTGCTGTTTCGCGAACGTTTCGGCGCGCGCACGGTCCTGCTGCTGTGCTGCCTGATCTTTTCTCTGGGTTCCATCCTTTCGGCAATCGCCGACGACTTCTTGTGGGTCGTCGTCGGTCGCGCCTTGCAGGGTCTGGCGGACGGGTTGATCGTTGCCGTGTGCTACAGCCTCATTCCCGCCGGTTTCCGCTCCGGCCTGTTGCCGAAGGTCTTCGCCATCGAGGCGGCGATCTGGGCGGTCGCCTCGTTCATCGGCCCGCTCACAGGCGGTTTCGCAACCGAACATATCTCCTGGCGCGCCACCTTCCTGTTGTCGACACCCCTGATTCTGTTGCTCGTGGCCTATACCGCCATCGCCGTCTCCGCCGAGCGACCGGTGGTGACGACGCGCAGGCCGCTGGTGCCGCTGGCGCTCTGCCTCGTCGGCGCATTGGCGTTTTCCGCTCCCTCTGCCTTCGAGGATGCGAGCCTGCGCGCCCTGTCCCTGCTGGCGGGTGCTGCACTCCTGTGGGCCTCGCTCCGCGCCGGTACACGGCCTTCCGTTGGATTGTTTCCGAAGGATTCGTTTCGGTTGAAGACGGTGCTCGGCAGCGGCTTCTGGGTGCTGTTCCTGATGTCCTACGCCCACGCTCTCGGCAGCGTCTATCTGGCCTATGTCGCCATCAATCTCTGGCGCCATGAACCCACCTTCGCCGGTTTTATCGTGGTGACCATGCCGCTCGCCTGGAGCCTGGTGGCAATGCTGATTGGTAGCCTGCGCTCCGATCGCCTGCGCGAGGTTTGCCTGCATTACGGCCCTTATCAGATGGTGCCGGGCTGCATTTTGCTCGGGCTCGGGCTTTCGACCGGCAGTTCGGTCGAAATGCTGCTTGGGCAAATCCTGATAGGATCGGCTTTCGGCATGTCATGGGCCGTTATCAGCCAGGCGGCCATGGAAGCCGCACCGGAGGAGGAACGCAAGATGACGGGCGCTCTGCTCCCCACGGTCGCGACACTGGGAGCCGCCGCCGGTGCGGGTGCAAGCGGAACCGTGGCCGCTGCAACCGATCTCGTGACGCAAATCGATCGGGCAGACGTGACGATGCCGATGATGTATCTTTACGGGCTTGGTGTCGTGGTGTCGCTGCTGGCGATCTTCACGGCAAGGGGGCTGCGCGGCGAGCGCTAGCGCCCCCGCCGCGGCCTGGTCAGGACTGGGTAGTGGCGATGGTGATCGCCGTCAGATAGACCACAAAGGCCATGACGGCGATCGCGCCGATGACGATGACGATACCCTTTCCGGCGCGCTTCTTCTCGGTCTTGTTCTCGTTGGCTTCCGTCGGAAACAGGATGGGATCGCTGGTGTCGCGGATTTTGGTCATGCCGTTTCTCCTTTCGGCGGAATTTTTCGGGCGTCTCTGGTCTATCAACCACCCAATCCGCCAAAAGGTTCCTTAGGGACGCAGCGCCCAGGTCGTGGCGTGGACCACCGCCCCGGACTCGGCCTTCAAAAGAGCGGCGCGCACGGGCTCGAAGCCCTCGATGCGTTTCGTGCCGACATACCGTCCGCGATTGGCAAAAACCTCCATGGAGCCGTAATCCAGAAAGATACGGACGCGCGAGGCCCTTGCGCCTTTGGCAATGTAATGTGGGGAGGGACCCTCCCGCCCATCCTCGTGGCGGATCCAGAGGCCCGTTTCGTCACTGACGAGACCGAGCGTGACCGTCGGGTGATCAAGCGCGAGTTCGAAGGGCACCCCCGGCGAGGCAAGCTCGATCAATATCTCCACTGCTCCGTTGATGAAGGTGACGCGCTCGCCGGCCGCAAGCCGGGTGCGGTCGAGAATGTGGCTGCGCAGGCTTTCGGCCGCGCCGATGGGCGGGGTCAGAAGCTCGCCATTCACATAAGTGATCCGGCGCGGTAACGTCATGGAGGTGGGGAAATCGATCTCGGGATTGGCGTCGGCCCAGTTGGCCAGCCAGCCGATGCCGATGATGCTATCCCCGTCCAGAAAGGCCTGAAAGGCATAATTATCGGTGCCGAAATCGAGCTCCTGACCGGATTCCTTGGTGAAGACCTTGCCGTCGAACCAGCCCACATCGGCCATTGTCAGGTTCTTGCGGCCTGTCTCGGGGTCTTCCGAGTGCATCAGTCCGTAGATCAGCACCCAGCGCGTGGAACGGGCATTGGCGGGGCCATCGAGCGGCAGCAGGCAGGGGCATTCGATGGCTGTGGTTTTATAACGCGTTTCCACCCACAGCTTGCCCACATAGGTCCAGCCGGAAGCAGCCGTGGGGTCGAGCGTTTCGTAAAGCAGGATGACACCGCCGCCCTCGCTCTGGCTGCCGAGCACCATTTTCCATAAGCCATCGGGACCGCGAAAGACGTAAGGATCGCGGAAATCCGGCGTCAGCCCCTGTCCGTCCGGACGATGGCCCAGAATGACGTCTGCCTGCCCTGCCATGATGAGATCGGAAGAGGTGGCGGTGAGCTGTATCTGCTGTTCGGGAATGCGATCCTGCACCTGCTCGGTGAAGAACACGCGGATGCCGGTGCCTTCCACCAGCGGAATGGTGGAGCCGGAATAGGCGCCGCCGCGCTTGTCCGGCCGGGTGGTCAGGTCTTCTGACGGAAAAAGGAAGATCGGCAGATGCCGCCAGCGAAGATAATCGGAGGAGACCGCATGCCCCCAATGCATGGTGTTCCACCGTAGCCCGTGCGAATAATGCTGATAAAACAGATGCGGACGGCCCTCGAAGCGGCCAAAGCCGTTCGGATCATTCATCCAGCCGAAGGGCGGGCGGAAGTGGTAGCTCCCGGGAAGTTCCGGCGCGGCATTGTCAGGCTTGGTATGGACAACCGTGATGCCGGTTTCGAGCACATCCGATGCCGTGAACCAATAAATCACCGAAACGGCGGTGGTGACCGTGTCGTAACTCAGCTCCACATGGCCGCCGCCAAAAACCTGATAGATCCGAAACCCGTACTCTTCGGTGTTGACGCTTGAAACTTCAGCGAATTTTCCGTTTTGATTGGAGAAGGAAACCGCACCCGGCTCGCCGGCTTTTTTTGCCTTCAGCCAGACATGGAAGGTGGCATTGACGGGCAGATCGGTGTGAATGGTACGGATGGCGCTTTCCGGTTCGGCGGTTACGGCTTCAACGACGGTCATTGCTTTTCCTTTCCTTTCGGCATTCTGCGGGTCAAGCATAGGAACGATGATGGCGATGGAAAGTTCATTGCGCAAAATTGAATGAGGCGAAGGCGCGAGCTTTGGCATTTATCGCTCGCATCCGCCGCCCTCCGGCCCCATATAAAGGCAAAGCAGGGAGTTTATCCGTGATGAAATTTGACAATTCCTATGCCCGCCTGCCGGAGCGTTTCAGCGCCGCGGTGCTGCCGACGCCGGTAAAGGCACCGCGCCTCATCGCCTTCAACCGTGGGCTTGCCGACGAGCTTCGTCTCGACGTCACCGGCCTTGACGATGAAAGGCTGGCGGCGATCTTTTCGGGCAATGTCGTGCCTCAGGGAGCCGAACCGCTGGCCATGGCCTATGCCGGCCACCAGTTCGGCGGTTTCGTACCGCAGCTGGGCGATGGCCGCGCGATTCTTCTGGGCGAGGTGATCGACAGGAACGGCAAACGGCGTGATATCCAGCTGAAAGGCTCCGGCCCGACGCCGTTCTCGCGCAGGGGTGACGGGCGCGCCGCGCTTGGCCCTGTGCTGCGCGAATATATCGTATCGGAAGCGATGTTTGCGCTGGGCGTTCCCGCAACCCGGGCGCTGGCGGCTGTCCTCTCCGGCGAAAGGGTGCAGCGTGAAGTCGGCCTGCCGGGCGGCGTCTTCACCCGTGTCGCGGCAAGCCACATCCGGGTCGGCACGTTCCAGTTCTTCGCCGCGCGCGAGGATGACGAGGCAATCAGGAACCTCGCGGACTATGTGATCGACCGTCATTATCCCGAGGCGAAAGAGGCAGACAATCCTTATCTCGCCCTGCTGCAGGGCATAGCGCAACGGCAATGCGACCTCATCGCCCGCTGGATGATGGTGGGCTTCATCCATGGCGTGATGAATACCGACAATATGGCGGTCTCCGGGGAGACCATCGATTTCGGCCCCTGCGCCTTCCTTGACGAATATCATCCCAACAAGGTTTTTTCCTCCATCGATGCGCAGGGCCGTTACGCCTATAACAACCAGCCCGGCATCGCCCAGTGGAACATCGCAAGGCTGGCGGAATGCCTGCTGCCGCTGCTCGATCCGCAGGTGGAAAAGGCCGCTGAACTCGCCAATGGGGTTCTCGCCGATTTCGCTGCCGCCTTTCCCAAACGCTGGCTTGCCGGCATGCGCGCAAAACTTGGTCTGACGGCGGAGGAAGAGGGCGATATGGATCTGGTGCAGGGGCTGCTGGCGCTGATGCAGGCATCGGAAGCGGACTATACGCTGACCTTCCGTCGTCTTTCGCATGCCGTCAATGGCGACGCCGAGCCATTCCGCGGCATGTTCATCGATATTGCGGGCGCGGACGAATTTCTCGCCCGTTGGCGGGAAAGAGCCGGTCGGGAGGGGATTTCCGATTCCGAAAGATCGACGGCGATGCTGTCAGTTAATCCGGCGATCATCCCACGCAACCACCGCATCGAGGAACTGATCGAGGCGGCATTGGAGGAGGATGATTTCGAGCCCTTTCACGCCATGCTGAAGGCGATTGCGACGCCCTTCGAGGAGCGGCCGGACAATTTCGTCTATATGCAGCCGCCGATGAGCCATGAGCGGGTATTTCGGACGTTTTGCGGGACGTGACGACCTCACCGTCATGCCGGACTTGATCCGGCATCCAGCCGACGCGCGTCTCGCGGCGAATAGAGTATTTCCAGCCCAAGGACTTGGGCTAGCTGGAAACCGGCTCAAGGCCGGTATGACGGAATAAACTGAGGCCGGTAGCTCACCCCACCCGAGCCAATGGCTCATGTGCGCCATAATACCGGCCGAACCGGTTATCGAGGAACTTGGGCAGGTCCACTTCCTCCTGCCGCACGAAGCCCTTCTGCGGCAGCGTGCCTTCGGCAAGCAGATCGAGAACCGTGCAGATGCCTGAGGCGGTTGTGATCTGGATGGCGCTCATCATCCGGCCGGAGACTGGGCCGGCATAGACCTTGTTGGCGTAGGTTTCCTGCAGGAAGCGGCCGTTACGGGTGCCGCAGACGGTGACGAAGACGATGACCACATCCTGCATGGTGCCGGGAAGGGCGTTCTCGAACAGGTCCTTCAGCACATCGCGGCGATTGCGCAGGTTGAGATCGTTCAGCAGCGCCTTCATGATCGCGACATGGCCGGGATAACGGATGGTGCGGTAATTCATCGTCCGCACCTTGCCTTCCAGCGTGGCGCAAAGCGTGCCGAGACCGCCTGACGTGTTGAAAGCCTCATAGGTGACGCCATCGAGCGAGAATTCTTCACGCTCCTCAAGCGCCGGAACGGCGGTGAGGCGGCCTTCGACGATCGCTTCGCAGGGCTCGATATATTCGTTGATCAGCCCGTCCGTGCTCCAGGTGAGGTTGTAGTTGAGCGCATTGGACGGATATTGCGGCAGAGCGCCGACGCGCATACGCACGCTGTCCAGCTTGTCGAACTTGCCGGCAAGATCGGCGGCGACAATGGAAATGAAGCCGGGCGCGAGGCCGCATTGCGGGATGAGCGCCGTCTCCGCCGTTTCCGCCAATGCCTTGACCTTGCGGGTGGATTCCACGTCTTCGGTCAGATCGAGATAATGCGTGCCGACGGCAACGGCCGCCTCGGCAATGCCCGCCGTCAGGTGGAAGGGGGCGGCGGACAGCACGGCGAACTTGCCTTTTAGCAGTGCTTCCAGCGCAGGCCGGTCCGTGATGTCGACGATCTCGGTGTCGACGCGTTCGTGAGCAGGCACATTGGCCAGCTGGTCGGCCGAGCGATCGGCAACCGTGATGCGATAATCGCCTGTGGCGGCCAGCATCCAGGCGATGGCCGAGCCGATGTTGCCCGCACCTATGACGACGATGTTTTTCATTGTTTGTTCCCCGCAGAAAAATCCGTAGGGCACAATCATATTGCTGTTTCACTGCGATTCGGAGCTTCACTATGTGCAGATCGCTCGTTATTATTGAACGATAAGACGACAGGATTGATCACTATGACGATCACTGACAAGGACCGGGCGCTGCTGGCGCTGCTTTCCGAAAATGCCCGCATGCCGGTGGCGGAACTGGCGCGCAGGCTCGGCCTTTCGCGCACCACGGTGCAGGCCCGCATCGAGCGCCTGGAGGCAGACGGCGTGATCGCGGGTTATGGCCTCAGGCTTTCGGAAAGTTATCTTTCCGGGTTGGTGCGCGCGCATGTGCTCATCACCATCGGGCCGAAGGCTCTGCCAGCGGTGACTGCGGCGCTTGCCGCCATCAAGGAAGTGACGACGCTGCATTCGGTGAGCGGCACATTTGACCTCATCGCCATTCTGGCCGCCCCTTCGATTCTCGATCTCGACCGGCTGATCGACCGTATCGGCGCGCTCGACGGAGTAGAGCGCACGCTGTCATCGATCATTCTGTCGACGCGGATCTCGCGGTAAGAAGCGTTTGAAAGAGTGGAAGATAAGCGAAACCCACTTCCGTAATGCCGGACTTGATCTGGCATCCAGTCGATGTGCGTCTGCGCGGCGAACAGAGTCTTTTCAGCCCATGGACTTGGGCTGGCTGGATACCGGATCAAGTCCGGTATGACGGAAGCGATGGTCTGCAAAACGAAACAACAAAGGATTGCCACTCCTATGTTTCTCTCGCTACGCGAAAGCGAAGCCGTCTAAACCACCGTCCGCTCATCATAAGCCTTCTGTGCCGCCATCACCGCGTCCATATTGCCCTCCGCCCAATGGGCAAGCGCCGCCACGGTGTCCGTCAGCGTGCGCCCCAGCGGCGTCAGTGAATATTCGACTGTGACAGGAACCGTTGGAAAGGCCTGCCGCGAAATCAGCCCGTCACGCTCCAGCTTCTTCAGCGTCTGCGACAGCACCTTCTGCGATATGCCCTTGATCTCGCGCCGTAACAGGTTGAAGCGAACGGCATCACGCCGCAGCTTGTCGAGGATCAGCAGCGCCCATTTGTCGGCGATCCTGTCCAGCACCATGCGTGTCGGGCAGCGGTCCTCATAAACGTCATAGATATTTGCCATCGATTTCACCCTGTTGTTTCAAGGCCATACCGGTTTCCGCGAGGAAACCAGCTAACCGAAAAGTGCTCTCTTTTCATGATTTCTCTAACGCAGTATCTGTGTTTTCGAAACATGGTTTCCATTAGATACTAAGGAGATTTGAGATGGCAGGCAAGATACTCGTAATCGGTTCAACCGGCACCATCGGCACGCCGCTGGTCAGGGCACTGGTGGCCAAGGGCGAAAACGTGAAGGCGGCATCGCGCAGCGGCAGGGCGTCGGACGGCGGCGAAGGGGTGCGTTTTGATTATACCGACGCATCGACTTATGCGGATGCCTTCGACGGTGTTGACCGCCTGTTCCTGCTTCTTTCCGGCGGGCGTCTGGATGCCATCGACGCGCTGACGCCCGTTGTCGAGGAGGCCGCACGCCGGAAGGTGAAGATCGTGTTCCTCAGCGTTCTCGGCGTCGATGCCGACGATTCCATTCCCTATCGCCAGATCGAGCTGAAGATCATCGCGTCAGACACGCCTTACGTCATCCTGCGTCCCAACTGGTTTGCCGATAATTTCCACAGCTACTGGAAAGCCGGCATCGACCACGGCCAGATCGCCGTTCCGGCGGGCGAGGGCAAGTCAAGCTTCACCGATGTGCGCGATATCGCCGATAGCGCCACCGCCGCTCTGACATCCACGGCCTTTGACGGCAAGGCCTTCAATCTGACCGGACCAAGGGCAGTTGGCTACGGCGAAGCGGCAGCACTGATTTCGCAGGCTATCGGCAAGCCAGTGTTTTATGCCGCCGTTTCGGACGAGGTCTTTATCGGCATCCTCAAGGGTGCAGGTGTGCCGCAGGACTACGCGTCCTTCCTCGCCTCGATCTTCTATCCCGTTCGTGAGGGCTGGACGGCGGTGGTGACCGGCGACGTGGAAACGCTGACCGGCCATGCGCCGCGTTCGCTGGAGACCTATATCGCCGACAATCTGGACCGGCTTAAAGGCTGAGACTCAACGAGAGCCCGCCGCGCTTAAGCCGGATCGGTGGAGCCGCGGCGGGCCTTGAAGAACATCTTCAGCCGCTGCATATCCTCGGCATTCCAGCCCTGCGGCGCCGTCACCTCCGTCCAGGCATCGATGTAATGTTCCGGCGCATAGACATGGCCATATCCGATCGGCGCCGTGGTGGCGGCAGCAACATCGAGGCCGAGCTGCAGCAGGGTGACGACCGGGAACCAGCGGAAGGATGTGGAAACGTCTGGCCCGTGATGCACCATCCATTGCGGCCGCCGGTAAAGCGAGGCGGCTTCGAAGAAGGTGATGGGGTCGCTGGCATATTGTAGATAAACGATCCGCATCGGCCCCCAGGTCGCATCAGGCATATGCGCGGTGGTATATTGGTTGGCGAAGCGGATGACGGAGGAATCGCGGAAACGCGGCAGCCATTCCGGCGTGCCCTTCACCCGGCCATTGGTGGCCATGCGCCATGTCGGGCTGGAGAAGGGAGGGCCGCTCCACAGCGCGCCCTGGAAGGGATCGGAGAGCACATCGTAAAGATCGGAGGACTTCTGCGAGTTGAGTGAACCGAGGCTCAAGCCGTGCAGATAAAGCCTCGGCCGCTTTTCCTTCGGCAAGGTCGTCCAGTAGCCATAAACGGCCTCAAACAAAGCGCGCGCCGTCTCGACGCCGTAATCCGGCTCCGTCAGCAAGGCTATCCAGCTTGAGAGATAGGAATATTGCACGGCAACGCTGGCGATATCGCCGTCATGCAGATACTCGACGGTATCGAGCGCTTCCGGATCGATCCAGCCGGTGCCGGTGGGGATGACCACCAGGAGCACCTTGCGTTCGAAGCCGCCGACACGTTTCAGTTCCTCAAGCGCCAGAGATGCCCTTTCATCCGGGGTCGAGGCGGAGTTCAGGCCTGCATAGACCCGGAGCGGCTCCTTGGCCGGGCGGTGGGTGAAGGCGGAGATGTCTGCGCCACGAGGGCCTTCAGCGACAAATTCGCGGCCGCGACGGCCGAGCGATTCCCATGTCATCAGCGACGCGCTGCTGCCGGTCTTGAGCGAATCGGACGGGCGCGGCACATCGGGTTCGATCAGCGCATCCACCTGTTTCAGCGAGGAATCGGCAAATCTGAGGCCGATGTCGAAGATCAGCCCGTTGAGCAGCATCCAGGACAGAATGATGGCCGCGGCGATGCCGAGCACATTGGCCAGCCGGCGCGGCAGGAAATGCCGGCTGCGCGTCGCAAAGAAACGGCGGATCAGCTGGAACAGCCGGCCGGCGCCGATGAGAATGGCAGCCACCAGTATGGCGATGGCGCCTGTCTTGGTGGGGTGCGCGCTGGGGAGCGGATCGAGCTCCATCAGCACGCGAATGGAGTTCTGCCAGTCTTTCGCCTGCCACAGAAACGCAATCGCCGTAATCGCGGCGGCAAGCGCAATGAGAAACCGAACGCCGCGGACATTATGACGCGAGGGTTCAGGCAGCTCCAGATAAGCCCAGATCGCATGCAGGGCGACGCCGATCATGTAACCGATCGCGAAAGAAAACCCGCACAGCACACCTTGCATCAGCCATGTTCGCGGCAGGAGCGATGGTGTGAGAGAAGCGCAGAAGAGAACCGTGCCAAAGACGATGCCGGTTGCCGAAAGACCCGCAAACAACCGCTCAACCCATTGTTTTACCAACTTGACTTGTCCCTTCTACTCACCGCCTGATGCTAAGTGTAATATGTGACGGACGAGGGTGCAAATCCCGTGATCAGGATAAAAATCACAGAAATAGGAAAATAATCCTTTACACCGTGACGGTGGTTTGATAGTGTTTGGCTATAGTCGGAGAATTGCGGCTGAACGGCAATGGTTGTCTTTGGGACTGCCCGTAGCGCTTTCTTCACCACCGCGTTCCTGTGCTTGTCACAGGAATGAGGGTGAGTGAGGTGCAAGCAAACTTGCCTTGTTCGCGGCCCCTCTTTATTTGTTCTTTCTCTCGCAGGCCAATCCCATGACAACGTCCAGCAATTGCGATCCGGCGCTCTACAGCGTCTGGCCGGAAACGCCCGCCTATGCGGCTGACGACATGCCGGAAGCCGCGCCCGAGACGAAGTCGCGGGCCGACAGGCTGGCCGCCGAAGATGCGGCGCGCAACGGCAGCCTGCGGCAATTGCTGAATGAGCTGACGGAGGAGATGCGCGAGCAGTTCTGCCTGTACCGCAATCTCCGCCAAGTGAGCGAAGCGGCCTTTCTGGCGACGGCGGAGGATGCTTCGGGCAAGCTCGCGCGCGCCGATGTGAAGGCTGCGACGGACCAGCTGTCGCTGATCGTTCGCACGCTGGAGCGGATCGACGCTTTGCAACGGGTGCTGGCGGAAGAAAGGGAAGCTCTTTTCAGCGAAGACGAAACCGATGTCGGGGATTACGAAGCGGCGGTGGCGCATTTCCTCAATCGCATCGATGAACTGGCTGAACAGAAATGCCGCGCAAAGATGGCAACCGATCCCGCTTGCAGCCCCTTCGCAGAAACCGACACATGACGGATATGTCGACCGGACCCCATCTGCCGGCGCAGGTCTTCAATCTTCTGCGCGACTGGCGTTTCATCGGCAACCTGCCGCAGCAACCGCCGGAGGGCGACTGGCGGACATGGCTTCTGATCGGCGGACGCGGATCCGGCAAGACCCGCGCCGGGTCGGAGTGGGTTCACGCCGTCGCGTCCGCCGGCAGGCAATCGGATTTGCGCATCGCGCTGGTTGCCGAAACGCTGGGTGACGCCCGGGAGGTGATGATCGACGGCATTTCCGGCATTTGCCGTATTGCCCGCCGCCATCGTCCCGCCTTCGAGGTGTCGCGTCGGCGGCTGCTTTGGCCCAACGGGGCGATGGCGCAGGTGTTCTCATCGGAAGACCCGGAAAGCCTGCGCGGGCCGCAGTTCCACATGGCCTGGGCGGACGAGCTGGGCAAATGGAAATATCCACAGGAAACCTGGGACATGCTGCAGTTCGGCCTGCGTCTGGGTGAATTGCCACGACAGCTGGTGACGACCACGCCACGGCCCATTCCATTGCTGAAGGCGCTTCTGGCCGATCCTTCGAGCCGGGTGGCCCGGATGCCGACGGCCATGAACGCGCGGAACCTTTCTCCCGGTTTTCTGAAAGCCATGCAGGACCGCTACGGGGGCACGCGGCTCGGCCGTCAGGAAATTGGCGGCGAACTGATCGATGAGCGCGAGGGCGCGTTATGGAAACGCGCCGATCTGGAAGCGATCGTTGAGGTTGCGGCTGCGCCGCTTTCGCGGATCGTGGTGTCGGTCGATCCGCCGGCCGGCAGTGGTGAAAATTCCTGCTGCGGCATCGTCGTGGCGGGACTGGGCATGGCCGGGCGTCTCACGGTGCTTGCGGATTGTTCGGTGGAAGGCGAGACGCCGGCCGGCTGGGCTCGCGCCGTCGTCGCCGCCTTCCGCCGCCACGAGGCTGACCGCGTCGTGGCAGAGGTCAATCAAGGCGGCGAGATGGTGCGCGCCATGCTGCAGAGCGTAGACGCCAACCTGCCGCTGACGCTGGTGCGGGCAAGCCGCGGAAAGTTCGCCCGCGCCGAACCGGTCGCCGCGCTCTATGAACAGGGAAGGGTGCGCCACGCCGCGCGATTTGAAAAGCTTGAGGACCAGATGACGGATTTCGGACCGGAAGGCCTGTCGACCGGGCGCTCGCCGGACAGGCTGGACGCACTCGTCTGGGCGATCACTGCGCTGACGACGATGGTGACCAGCGAACCGAAGGTGCGGGGGATGTGAGACGGTGATTTAGTGGCTCCAGGGACCTAGAGCCAATAACGCCTCAAGCGTGTCGCCTGTTTCTTCTCCCGTTGGGCAGAAGGACCGCAGCGCGGGATGAAGAGGCAACGGTCAAGATGTGCCGCGAGAGCATGGATGTCAGGACCTTGCCCCGTCATCTGACCCTTGGGGCCATCTTCTCCCCGGCGGGGAGAAGAAAAAGTGAAGGACCCGCCCGATTTCGGGCGTCGGACAAATATTATTTCTTCGGAGATTGCGCCGGCTTCGGCTGGGAGCCGGTTTCACGCATCTGGCGCCACTCGTTTTCGAGACGGTCATAAACGGTATGGGGGATTGTCGCTGTCATGGTGGCATTCCTCCTTGAATGGTTAACGCTGCAAGATTGCGCGGTAAATGGAGTTAGCGCGCTAAGGTTCCGGAATTCAAGGAATTTTTTACTCCAAAACCCCGGTCCGAGGATTAAAATCGATTAAGGTTTTTTCAAATCGATTTAGTCCTGACGGACGTCAGGGGTCATGAACCCCAAGTCATATCAAGTGTCATATCAGGAGCAGGCCATGGTCTTTGACGAGGCGCGATTCGTCGCGTCGGTGCGGAAATCCCTGTTCGGCGGGCGGCTGCGCATGGCGCAGCTTGCCGGGATGAAGACGATCCTGTCGGGCTTTGCGACGGCGCTGCCCGGCGGCGATCCCCGGTGGCTGGCTTATATGCTGGCGACTGCTTTCCACGAGACCGCGGCAACCATGCAGCCGGTGCGCGAGACGTTGGCGACAACCGATGCCGAAGCGATCGCACGGCTCGACCGCGCCTTTGCCGCCGGCCGTCTGCCGATGGTCCGCAGACCCTACTGGCGGCGTGATGCGGAAGGGAAAAGCTGGCTGGGACGTGGCTTCGTTCAGCTGACCCATCGCCGCAATTATGAGACCATGTCGGAGCTGACGGGGGTGGATCTAACCGGCCGCCCCGAGCGCGCCATGGAAGCGGACGTGGCGACGGCTATCCTGATCCAGGGCATGGTGGGCAATTATGGGCGCGCATTTCATCGGGCCCTTCTTGCGGCGCGGATTGAACCGGCGCGGCCCAGGTGATAACCCGTTACGCAGCGCCGAGAAGGCCGCCTTCGAATTTCGCATGACAGGTGACACCGTGATCCGCCATATCGTCTTTTTCACCGTTCCCGAGGAAAACCGCGACGCCGTCCGCAAGGGCCTTTCCGGCCTTACCGCGATTCCGCATGCGCTGAAGCTGGAAATCGGCGAGAATGTGAAGAAGGACCAATGGGGCAATTCCGTCGATTTCATCGTTTATGGCGAGTTCGAAAACGAAGCGGCGCTGGCGGCCTACAAGGCCGATCCCGCCTATGATCTTTCCACCCGCACGGTGAAGCCGCTGCGGGAAACCCGCGTCGCCGCCGATTTCGACAGCGATACGGCAGTAAAAGCACCGATCCGGTAACGGTTCGGTTCAGCTGCGCAAGTGACGGGCATCTGCCCGTCGTCTGCCGAGAGCCGGCGAAAAAAATCTTTTTCCGTTTGGGCTTTGAGTCCCGGTATCCCTTATTTCTGTGCCTGTCGCAGGAAACCAGCTGACGCGTGTCTGCGCGACGACAAGACTCTCTTCGGCCCAAAGAGCTGGGCTGGCTGGTTCCCTGTGACAAGCCAGGGATGAGGAACATCACAAACAAGGACACCGTCATGCGATTTCCCTTTTCCCTGCCGCGCAAGCGCCCGGCGGATGGCAACGCCATGCCCGAAAACCGGAAAATGGCTGGCGGCTTCATGGCCGTGGCCATGCAGGGCGGACAGGCCTTCTGGTCCGGCCGGTCCTATGCCGCGCTTGCCCGTGAGGGTTTCATGACGAATCCCGTAGCCCACCGGGCTGCCCGCATGGTGGCGGAAGCGGCCGCGTCGGTGAACTGGCTGCTTTACGACGGCGATGACGAGATAGGCGATCATCCGCTGCTGGCGCTTCTGGCGAGGCCGGGCGCGCACATGGGCGGGCCGGATTTCTTCGAGGCGCTTTATGGCCACCTCATGCTGGCCGGAAACGCCTATGTCGAGCCGCTTGTGATCGGCGGGCGGCTGCGTGAACTGCATCTTCTCCGGCCTGACCGGCTCAGCATTGTCGAAGGGCCGGATGGCTGGCCGGCGGCTTATGATTACCGCGCCGAAGGCCGGGCCACGCGGCGCATCGCCGCCGAGCGGGACGGGCTGGGGCTGCTGCATCTCAAACTGTTCCATCCGCTGGATGACCGGGTGGGGTTCGCGCCGCTCGCCTCCGCCGGCGCGGCGCTTGATCTTCACAACGCGGCCAGCCGGTGGAACAAGCGCCTGCTCGATAATTCCGCCCGGCCTTCCGGCGCGCTGGTCTATCAGCCGCGGGAAGGCGGCAATCTTTCCGCCGAACAATATGAACGGCTGAAGCTCGAGCTGGAGGAGGGCTATCAGGGCGCCATGAATGCCGGCCGGCCGCTGCTTCTGGAGGGCGGGCTGGACTGGAAGGCGATGGGACTATCGCCGCGCGACATGGACTTTCTGGAAGCCCGCAACGGCGCGGCCCGCGATATCGCGCTCGCACTCGGAGTACCGCCAATGCTGATCGGCATTCCCGGCGACAATACCTATGCCAATTACCAGGAAGCAAACCGCGCCTTCTATCGCCTCACCGTGCTGCCGCTCGTCAACCGCACGGCGGCGAGGCTTTGCGGCTGGCTTGCGCCGATCTTCGGCGTGGGCCTGCGACTGGAAGCCGATCTCGACCGGATTGCCGGGCTCGCGGGCGAGCGGGACGCGCTCTGGACACGCATCGGCGCAGCCTCGTTCCTGAGCGACGAGGAAAAACGCGAGGCCGTCGGTTATTGAACGGACGGCGTTTGCTTTCGCTTTGACGGTTCAAGCATTGTCTGAAGAAGCGGATTCTCTTTGTGAGCTCATCCGTCCAAGCGATTCCGAAGATTCGTAAAATCACCCGGTGCAGGCGCGCAGGAAGCGGCTGCGTGCGACGCGGCGCGTCCGCCCGATGACAACATCCTAGAACGGAATGATTACCCATGTCTGAATTCGCCAATGAGGCCGGCATCTGGGCCGCCCGCATCACCGGCGCCGTGGCGGGCGCGGGTGTATCGCTCGTTTATCTCCTGCCGAAAAGCAAACGCGAGGCCGCGAGCCGTTTTATCACCGGGGTCTCCTGCGGCATGATCTTCGGCGGGCCTACCGGCCTGTGGATCGTGCAGCAGCTTGATATTGCCGGTGCGCTTTCGGGTCGCGAAATCATGGTGGCGGGTTCCGCCGCCGCCAGCATGGGGGCCTGGTGGGGGTTGGGCGTGCTGGTGCGCATCGCCGACCGTTACAGCGCCCGCCCGCGCGCCTGATACTCCCCTCACATCGCAGGAGTTACCCATGCACGCCTATCGCGGGCCGCGTCCCGCCACGCGTAAATTCGCCAATCTGGAACTGCGCGGCATTGCCGGCGACGGCACTTTTTCCGGTTACGCCAGCGTCTTTGGCGAGATCGATCTCGGCCGGGATGTGATCGAGCGCGGCGCCTTCCGCCGCTCCATCGAGGAGCGCGGTGCGTCCGGTATCCGCATGCTCTACCAGCACGATCCGGCCCAGCCTATCGGCGCCTGGCGCACCATCCGCGAGGATGAGCGTGGCCTTTATGTCGAGGGTATCCTCACGCCCGGCGTCGCCCGGTCGAGGGAAGTCCATTCGCTGATGAAGACCGGCGCTCTGGACGGGCTGTCCATCGGTTTCCGCACGGTTCGTTCGAGTAGGGAGGGGCGTTCCGGCAAGGCGGCCCGCGCCAGCGTCCGGCGCATTCTGGAGGCCGATCTCTGGGAGATCTCCGTCGTGACTTTTCCGATGCTTCCCTCGGCTCGCGTCTCCGATGTCAAGCATGCCCGCTTCTTCCGCGACCGCGACACCGAACTGGTGCGCAGCATGCGCCGCGCCGCCCGTTCGCTTTTCGATACCGCCTTCAAACGCTGATTTCCGGACAAACCGCAACAAGGAAAACCACATGACAGAGCAGACAACGACACCGGCCCCGATGACGGTTGCGCCGCAGCTGAAGGCCGTCCCCGATACGATGACGGCCGCCTTCGACGAGTTCATGGAGGCCTTCGAAGCCTTCCGTGAGACCAACGATCAGCGGCTTGCCGATATCGAGCGCAAGATGGGGGCTGATGTCGTGACCCGCGACAAGCTCGACCGCATCGACAGGGCGCTCGACGACAACCGCAGGCTCATGGACGATCTGGCTTTGAAGAAGGCGCGGCCCGCGCTGGGCCGGAAGGACGCGCTGTCGCAGGATGCCGAAGAGCACAAGACCGCTTTCGAGGCCTATATCCGCCGGGGCGAGGAAGCCGCGCTGCGCGATCTCGAGGCAAAGGCCTTTGCCGGCTCGGCCGGGGCGGACGGCGGCTTTCTTCTTCCGACCGAGACGGATGGCGAGATCGGCCGGCGCATGACGGCGATTTCGCCTGTCCGGGCGCTCGCCACGGTGCGACAGGTTTCCGCTGCCGTGCTGAAAAAACCCTTCGCCGCCGGCGGGCTCGCCACCGGCTGGGTTTCGGAAACGTCGGCGCGCCCGGAAACGGCGACGCCGAAACTGTCGGAGCTTTCTTTCCCGACCATGGAGCTTTATGCCATGCCTGCCGCCACCCAGGGCCTGCTGGACGACGCGGCGGTCGATATCGAGGCGTGGATCGCATCCGAGGTCGACATCGCATTCGCCGAACAGGAGGCGGCGGCTTTCGTTGGCGGCGACGGCATCAACAAGCCCAGGGGGTTCCTCGCCTATACGACCGTTGCCAATAACGACTGGAGCTGGGGCAATATCGGTTATGTCGCGACCGGCGTATCGGCGGGCTTTTCCTCCGCCGGTCCCATGGACGTGCTGCTCGACGCCATCTATGCGTTGAAAGCCGGCCATCGCCAGAACGGCACCTTCCTGATGAACCGCAAGACGCAGGGTGCGCTTCGACGCTTCAAGGACACGACCGGCGCCTATCTTTGGCATCCGCCGGCTGCCGTCGGTCAGCCCGCCTCGCTGATGGGCTTTCCGGTGACGGAAGCCGAGGACATGCCCAATGTGGCGGCCACCAGCTTCGCCATCGCCTTCGGGGATTTCCGCGCCGGTCACCTCATCGTTGACCGAACCGGCGTCCGCATCCTGCGCGATCCTTATTCGGCCAAACCCTATGTGCTTTTCTACACCACCAAACGCGTGGGCGGCGGCGTGCAGAATTTCGAGGCGATCAAGCTGGTGAAGTTCGGGGTGAATTGAACCTCGACGGTGCCGCGCGTTTCTTCCCCCGCCGATGCCCGACAGGGCAGATGAGGGGGCAAGCTCTCGGTTTACCCCGACCCTTGCCCCCTCAACCCGCTGCCGCGACCTTCTCCCGGCGGGAAGAAGGCGAAAGACGCAGCCGCTCGCCCTAATCTCCGGAGACCCCATGACCTATGCCCTCATCCATCCGCCGCAGGCGGAGCCGTTGACCCTTGCCGACGTCAAGGCGCATCTGCGTCTCGACAGCGGTGACGAGGACACCTTGCTTGCCACGTTGATACGCGCGGCCCGCGAGCATCTGGAACGCACCACCGGGCTGTGCCTCCTGCGCCAGACCTGGCGGCTTTATCTCGATCGGTGGCCCGAAACGGGCGTGATTCTGATTGGCAAGACGCCGGTGCAAGCCATCGAAACGATTCTGGTTTTCGACGGGCAGGGGCGCGTGGCAGACATCACCGCCACCGAAAAGCTGCTCGACGGCGCGGCGCGGCCGGCACGGCTGTGGCTGCGCGAACCGCCGGCCCCGGAACGGGAGCTGAATGGCATCGAGATCGATTTCACCGCCGGTCATGGCGAGGCCGCGACGGATGTGCCCGATACGCTGAAACGCGCCATGCTGATGCATGTGGCGCAGATGTTCGCCTTTCGCGGCGCCGTCGCGCCGGAAAACCAGCCGGCCGCCGTTCCGGCTGGTTATGAGCGGCTGGTGTCTCCTTTCTGCCGTCTGGGGCTTTAGGCCATGAACCTCGTCTTTCTTGATCCTGGCAGGCTGACGGCGCGACTGGAACTAGAAGTGCGGTCGGAAACGCCTGATGGACAGGGCGGCGCCGCCGAAAGCTGGAAGGCCGTGCGCGCGTTGTGGGGCGCCATCGAGCCGGTTTCCGAAGCCTCGCACGAGCGGGCTTCGGCCGAGGGGGCGACGATTACCCATCGTGTCTGGCTCGCCTGGCGCAACGACATCGACATCGGCACCGGGATGCGCTTTCGCAAGGGCGCGCGCATCCTCAACATCCGAACGGCGATGGATCCCGACGAAACCCGCCGCTTCATCGTCTGCCGTTGCGAAGAGGAAAACCGATGAGCGCCGCGAACCCGCTTCTTCAGGCGATCGTCGCAAAGCTCGCTGGCGATGCCGAATTGGCAGACCTCAACCCCGGCGGCATCGTCGACCGGCTTCTGACGCGTGGCCTTTTGCCATGTATTGTCTTCGACGAGGTCGAGACCCGCGATTATTCGACGGCGACGGAAAGCGCGGAGGAGCATTTTCTGACGCTGCAAATCTGGGGTGATGCCAATCGCCGCAGATCCACGGGTGAGATCGCCGCAAGGGTAAAAGCGCTGCTTGATGACGCCGCGCTGCCGCTCGTCGGCTTTTCGCTCGTCAACATGCACATGCTGTCCAGCCGCTCCCGCCGTGAGGCGAAGTCACGGAACTTCGTCCTTGAAATGCGGTTCAGGGCGGTAACGGAATGAAGGGCCTTACGCTTTCTGGCCGGCCACGGTTTTCCACAGCAGGATCAGCAGCAGCAGCGAAAGGGTGATCAGGATGGAAGCGATGCCAAGCATCGCCGCCACACCGCCGCGATCGAGCGCCATGCTGAAAATGACAGGTGCAAAGGCGATGGCGAGATTTTGCGGAAGCGAAATCCGTGCGGCCTGAAGGCCGTATTGCTGCGGAGAGAACACTGCAAGCGGCAGAACGGCGCGGCTGACCGTCAGCACACCCGCGCCAAACCCGAACAGGGCGATGAAGCCGGCAAAGGCTGGTATGGCCGGAGAAAAGACGAGCAGGACCAGAAAGGATGTCAGCAGAAGACAGAGGCCGATCAGGCAGGTGATGAAGGGATTGCCGCGTTTTCCCAGCAGGAAATCTAGCCCGCGCGCGGTAATCGCCAGCACGCTGCGCACCGATGCCAGCTGGATTGCAAGCGCTTGCGATGCGCCTGAATGCACGAGAAGCAAAGGCAGAAGCGGTGAGAAGCCAAAGGCGGTGAAGGCGCTGAGCGTGGTCATTGCCGCCAGAAGCAGGAAGGTGCGCCGCGTATCCACCGGCGAGGCCGGGATTTCGCCAGGATGCGGGCGCTGGCCTGGATTGCCGCCCTTTCTCTTCGGAAGAACGAAGAGGTAAAGCGGCAGAAGCAGGAACAGCTGCAGACAGCCGTAGAGGATGAGGGTGCCGCGCCAGCCGAGATGCTGCTCCGCAAAGGCTGTAACGGGCAGGAACACGGCCGCCGAAAGGCCGGTAAAGACCATCAGCAGCGTCAGGGATCGACCGCTTTCCGCCCCGACGCGCTCCACCACCGCGGTGTGTGCCGCCGTTGTCAGCCCGCACGCGCCGGCAAAGCCCATCACCGCCCAGCCCAGCAGATAGCTTGTCACGCCGCCTGCAAAAGAAAGCAGCGCGAAGCCGCAGGCAAAAAGCAGGGTGCCGCTGACCAGCACCGGCGCTGCGCCGTGGCGCACAAGCATCCGCCCGAGCAGCGGCCCGCAAAGCGCACTGATGGTCATCATCACGGTCAGGCCCGCAAAAACGACTTCGTTGGCGATGGCGAGTTCGCTGCCCATTCGTGGACCGAGAATGGCCAGCATGTCGAAACCGGAACCCCAGCTGACGACCTGCCCAAGCGCCAGCACGCCGATAAGGCGTGTACGGAACGTCGGGGAAGCAGCATCGGACATGGTAAGATCGCACAATGCGAGGGCAAGGAACATTTTTGGTCGCAGGCCCGCAACACCCTGCAACCGCAATCGAAACGGAAGGAAACAGGATGGTGGCGCAGAAGGGCAAGGATTTTCTGCTGAAATTCAACAATGCCGGAACATATGTCACTGTTGCCGGGCTCAGAACGCGGCGGCTGGCCTTTAACGCCCAGGCGGTGGACGTCACCGATGGGGAAAGCGTCGGGCGCTGGCGCGAGTTGCTGGCGGGTGCCGCCGTGCAAAGGGCCGCGCTGACGGCGTCAGGCATATTCAAGGATGCGGCGAGCGATGCGCTCGTGCGGGGCGCGTTTTTCGCGGGCACCATTCCCGGTTGGCAGATCGTCATACCCGATTTCGGCACGATTATCGGGCCGTTCCAGATCGTGGCGCTGGAGTATTCCGGCCGTCACGATGGCGAAGTGCAATTTGAGATCGCGCTGGAATCGGCCGGTCTTTTGACCTTTGGAGCGCTGTGATGCCGCAAGGGTTGCGTTATGGGCGGGCGAACCGCCATCGCGGCGAGATCGAAGCGCTGTTCGACGGCGAGAGGCGCATATTGTGCCTGACGCTCGGCGCGCTTGCCGAGCTCGAAACCGCCTTCGAAGTCGATGACCTGACAGCGCTTGCCGAACGTTTTGCGAGCGGACGCATGAAGGCCACCGACATGATCCGGGTGATCGGCGCGGGGTTGCGCGGCGCCGGTAATGTTTTTTCGGATGAGGATGTTGCCGGCGCCACGGTGGAGGGTGGCATTGCCGGCCATGCCGCCATCGTCGCCGAACTTCTGACCGCCACCTTCGGCGGTTTGAAAGGGGAGACGCCGCGGGACCCCTGAATGCCGCAGCAGGCGATGCGACGCCGCGCCCCTTTCCCTGGGATGCGGTTCTCCATGCGGGTTTCTGCCTGCTGCGGCTTTCTTCCGAAGTCTTCTGGCGGCTGACGCCCAGAGAGTTTTTCGCCATGACGGGCGGCGTGCGCTCCGGTTCACACGGCCCCGATCGACAGGAGATGGAGGCGATGATGCGGCGTTTTCCCGACAGGGACGCATCCGATCATCGTTTCGCGAAGATGTTTTAATTCAAATACTTGAAGCTCCAGTTTGAATCGGAAAGGCAGGTACGATGGCGGGTGAAGGATCGATCGCGGAAAATCGGGAGGAGGCGGAAGCCCTGTCCGAAGTGATGGGCGATCTCGAACGCCGCTCCGAACGGTTCGGAGCGGCGCTGACGTCTGCACTGCAGGCGGCAACGACAGGCGGCAAAGGGCTGGACGATGTGCTGCGCGGCCTTGGGCAGCGGCTGTCGGGCATCGCGCTCTCCGCCGGGCTCAAACCCTTTGAGGCCATGATTGGCAATGCCGTCGGCGGGTTGTTGAACGGCGGCGGCTCGCTCTTCGCCTTCGCCGATGGCGGGATGCCGGGGCGCAGCGTCACGCCTTTCGCCGAGGGTGGTGTCGTCTCCAGCCCGGCGTTTTTTCCCATGGGCGGCGGGCTTGGCCTGATGGGAGAAGCAGGGGCGGAAGCCATATTGCCTCTGAAGCGCGGCCCGGATGGTGCACTCGGTGTTGCGGCGCCTTCCGCCGGCGGCGGGTCCCAGATCATTTTCAACGTCACGGCGACGGATGCGGCAAGCTTCCGCAAAAGCGAAGGCCAGATTGCCGCAATGCTGGCGCGCAGCGTCGGGCGCGGCCAGCGTGGGTTGTAATATGCAGACCTTGTCCCTGTCCCGCATGGACAACCGCGAAGGATGAGGGCCTGCGGCCGGCACACCCCGAACAGCGAAATGAATCTAGGAACAACGACATGGTGGCATTTCATGAAGTGCGGTTTCCGCTGCGGCTGGCGCTCGGTGTGAGCGGCGGCCCGGTGAGACGGACCGACATCGTCAATCTTTCCAATGGGCGGGAAAGCCGCAATCAGCGCTGGCGAAATGCCAGGCGTGCCTATGACGCCGGCTCGGGCATCCGCTCGCTCACCGATCTCTATGAGGTGCTGGCCTTTTTCGAAGCGCGGCGCGGCGAGCTTTACGGCTTTCGTTTTCGCGATCCCGTGGACTTCAAATCCTGCCCGCCGGGAGACACGCCGGCATCGACCGATCAGAGGATCGGCGTGGGTGATGGCGTCACGGTGCGGTTTCAACTGGTCAAGACCTATGCCGATGCGGGTGGCTTCTTCACCCGCCGGGTGGAAAAGCCTGCCGAGGGCTCCGTCCTCGTATCGGTCGAGGGTGTCCCCGTATCCGCTTCGGATGTGTCCTGCGATTACGCGACCGGTATGGTGACATTCGGTTCCGGAAAGGTTCCGCCCGCCGGTGCGGTGGTCCGTGCCGGCTATGAATTCGATGTACCGGTACGGTTCGCGACCGACCGCATCGACATCAACCTCACCGCCTTCGAAGCCGGGCGAATTCCCGCCATTCCGCTGATGGAAATCCAGCCATGAAAACGATCGCTCCCGCCCTTGCCGGGCATCTTGAAAGCGATGCCACGACCACTTGCCATTGCTGGAAAGTGACGTTGAAGGATGGCGCCGAAATCGGCTTCACCGATCATGACGAGGCGCTTTTCGTCGCCGGCACGGCCTTTCTGGCCGCCAGCGGTTTTTCGGCCAGCGATAATGACAGCGAAACCGGGCTCGGCGCCGGCGCGGGTGAAGTGGCAGGCGGTTTTTCCAGCGAGGCGATTTCAGAAGGGGATCTTGCCGCCGGCCGTTTCGACGGAGCGAGAGTGGAGCTTTACCTCGTCAACTGGCAGGCTCCGGAAGAGCATGTGCTTCTCTCCCTGCGCGAGATCGGCGACGTAACCCGGGCGGGCGGGTCCTTTCGCGCCGAGCTGCGCAGTTTCGCCCATCGCCTCAACCAGCCGCAGGGGCGGGTTTATGGACGGCGCTGCGATGCCGCGCTGGGAGACGCACGCTGCGGCGTTGCTCTGGCGCGGTTCACCGGCAATGCCCGGGTGGTGGCGGTGGACGCGGCCGGCAATCTCGTCGCAACCGGGCTCGATGCTTTCCCGGATGGTTTTTTCAACGGGGGAAAGGTGCGTTTTCTCACCGGTCCGCTTGCAGGGCGCGGGTTCGATCTCGATGGCCATGAGCAGCGCAATGGCGGCGTGCTTCTTTCTTTCTGGCTTCCACCGCATGAGGCGCCGTTGCCGGGAGACAGCTTTCCCCATCTTCCAGGGGCGGATTTCGCCTATTCTTATGCCAGCGGCGGTCACACCCACGACGGCGGGGCCTTGTTCCCATGAGCGAGACGGGAGACAAGGTGCTGGCGCTGGCCGAGCCGTGGATCGGCACACCCTATCGGCATCAGGCGTCGCTAAGGGGCGTTGGCTGCGATTGTCTCGGCCTGATCCGAGGCGTCTGGCGCGAACTCTACGGCAGCGAACCGGAACTTCCGCCGCCCTATGCGCCTGACTGGGCCGAGCGCTGTGGTGAGGACCGGCTGATGGCGGCCGTGCAACGGCATTTTCCTAGCGTTTCGGGCCTGGACGAGGCAAAGCCCGGAGACCTGCTGCTGTTCCGCTGGCGGGCCGATGCGGCGGCCAAACATCTCGGCATCCTCGCGGAATCCCGGCATTTCATCCACGCTTATGAGCAGGCGGCGGTGGTGCGTTCCGCCTTGGTGCCATGCTGGAAACGGCGCATCGCCGGCGTTTTCCGATTTCCCGATCCCTGAGATTTTTTGAGGCAGGCATGGCAACCATACTATTTCAGGCAGCAGGTGCGGCGCTCGGCGGTATTTTTGGGCCCGTGGGAGCGATCATCGGGCGTGCGGCCGGCGCGCTGGCTGGCAACGCCGTGGATCGCGCCTTGCTTTCAGACGGTCGTACCGTGTCCGGGGCACGGCTCTCGGCCGCGCGTATTCCCGGTGCGGATGAAGGCGCGGCGATAAACCGGCTTTACGGTACGGCGAGGATCGGCGGCACCCTGATCTGGGCGACACGTTTCGAAGAAAGCCGTGTCGTGCAGAGACGTGGTGGCAAAGGCAACCGCGGCCCAAGGGCGGAGACCTATCGATATTTCGCCAATCTCGCCATCGGTCTCTGCGAGGGGGAGGCGGCCCTCGTGCGGCGCGTCTGGGCCGATGGGCGCGAAATTGACCTGACCGGCATCGAGATGCGCTTTTATCCCGGCAGCGCAACGCAATTGCCCGATCCGCTGATCGAGGCGAAACAGGGGAGCGGCAATGCTCCCGCCTTTCGCGGCCTCGCTTATGTCGTCATCGAGCGCCTGCCGCTTGAAGCCTATGGCAACCGCATTCCGCTCATGCAGTTCGAGGTGGCGCGGCCGGTCGGCAGGCTGGAGAAGTCGATCCGCGCCGTGACCGTCATTCCGGGCTCAACCGAACATGGTTACGCAACGGTGCCGGTTTCCGAGCATACGGGCATGGGTGAAAGCCGCGTGATGAACCGTAACGGCCTGACGGCCGAGACGGACTGGCGCGCTGCCATCGATGAATTGCAGGCGCTTTGCCCCGCTCTTCAAAGCGTGGCGCTGGTGGTGAGCTGGTTCGGCACGGATATGCGGGCGGGCGAATGCCGCATCCTGCCGGGTGTTGAAGTGGGGGACCGGGAGGGCGAGACGGCGCCGTGGTCCGTTGCCGGCCTGACACGCGCCGGCGCGCACCCGGTCAGCCATCATCATGGCGGTCCCGCCTATGGCGGCACGCCGAATGATGAAGGCGTGCTGCAGGCGATAGCCGACCTCAAGGCGCGGGGCCTGAAGGTCTGCCTTTATCCCTTTGTGATGATGGACGTGCCGGCGGGCAACGGGCTGCCGGATCCCTATGGCAAGGCCGAACAGGACGCCTATGCCTGGCGGGGGCGCATCACCTGCTTTCCCGCACCCGGGAGGCCCGGATCGGCCGATCGTACCGCCGGTGCGCGGCTGGAGATCGATCGTTTCTGTTCCCGCGCCGAGGGCTATCGACGCATGGTGCTGCATTACGCCGACCTTTCGGTAAAAGCGGGAGGCGTCGACGCCTTCCTGATCGGTTCCGAACTGCGGGGGCTGACGGGGTTGCGCGACGACAACGGCGCCTTTCCCTTCGTGGAGGCGCTGGTGCGGCTCGCGCGCGATGTACGGGCTGTCGTCGGAAGGGCGACGAAACTAACCTATGCTGCGGACTGGAGCGAATATTTCGGTCACCAGCCGGACGACGGCTCGAGGGACGTGTTCTTCCATCTCGATCCGCTCTGGACGAGTTCAGACATCGACGCCATTGGCGTCGACAATTACATGCCGCTTTCCGACTGGCGCGACGAAGATGCCGCAAACGGCAATCCTGACGGCATGACCGGCCCGGATGACGCTGTGGCCTTCCGCCGCGCCGTTACGGCTGGCGAGGGTTTCGACTGGTTTTATGCAAGCGAAGCCGACCGCACGGCCCGGCGGCGAACCCCCATTGCCGATGGCACAACGGCAAAGCCATGGGTATTCCGCTACAAGGACCTTCGAAACTGGTGGGAAAATCTCCATTATGATCGGCCCGGCGGGAAGGAGAGCACCACGCCAACCGCATGGAGGCCGGGCTCGAAGCCCATCTGGTTTACGGAACTCGGCTGCCCGGCGGTGGACAAGAGCGCGACACGCCCCAATGTCTTTCCCGATCCGAAATCGGCGGAAAACGCCTTTCCCCATTTTTCACGCAAAAGCAGGGCGGACAGCCAGCAGCGGCGTTTTCTGGAGGCGCATCTGGGGCACTGGGAAAATGGCGATGCCGCGATGGTGGATACGAGCCGGATCTATCTGTGGACCTGGGATGCGCGGCCTTTCCCGGCTTTTCCGCAAAACGGTGCAACGTGGAGCGATGGCGGTAACTGGCGCACGGGCCATTGGCTGAACGGTCGGCTGGGAACGGCGACGCTTGCCGACACCATCGCCGCCATTTTGACGGATCACGGCTTTTCCGCTTTCGACGTCTCCGCCATCAGCGGCGATCTCATCGGTTATGTGCAAGGCGAGGTAACTTCGGCCCGCAGCCTGCTGGAGCCGCTGATCGCGGCATTTCAGCTGGATGTGGCGGAGGATGCCGGCACCCTGCGTTTCCGCTCCCGCAACGGGGCTGTCACGCCCGTTCGGGATCTTTCCATTCTCGCCGATCTGGAGGGTGAACCGCTGTGGTCGGAAAGTCGCGGCCACGACAGCGATTTCCCCGCGGAAGCCGTTCTGACCTCGTTCAACCCGGCGCTGGACTACGAGCAGGCGAGCGTGCGTTCGCGGCGCGTGGAGAATGCCGGCAGCCGTGTCATGCGGCTCGATCTCAACGCCGCTCTATCTTCGGAAACGGCGCAAGCGGCGATCGAGGCGGCCTTGCGTGACAGCCGCCAGGCACGGCGCAGCCTGCGTTTTGCCCTGCCGCCGGGGCAGATTGCGCTGGAACCGGGTGACTGCATCCGTCTCTCCGCGGACGCCTTTCCGCAGGCGCCCGCAGGTCGGTTCATGGTCAGCCGTATCGAGGATGGCGCGGTGCGGCAGGTGGAAGCGCGGGCCTTTTCCCCGGCCTTGTCAACTTTTGCCGGTGTGGCGGACGAGCGACGTGCCCATGGCGCAAGCGGCAGCGAGGGTTTCGCGCCGGAAGTGCTGTTTCTCGATCTGCCGTATCAGGACGGTGCGGCGGCCGAGCAGTCGGCGCGAGTTGCCGCCTTCGCGAAACCCTGGCGGCACATCGTCGTCTCGGCCTCATCAGGCACGGAAGGATACGGCCAGCGCGTCGTGCTCGACCGTCCGGCCAGGATCGCAACGCTGGCAATGCCGCTGAAGCCTGGACCCTCCGGTCGCTTCGACCGTGCAAATACCATCGTGCTCGATCTGCCTTTCGGCGAAGTTGCATCGGCCGAACCGCTTTCGGTGCTGAACGGCGAGAACCGCATCGCCGTGAGGGCGGCGAATGGTGTCTGGGAAATCGTCGCTTTCGCGAAGGCAGAGGAAACCGCGCGGTCGCGCTGGCGGCTTTCTGTTCTCCTGCGCGGCCTTGCCGGCACGGAAGACGCGTTGGCCACCGGTGCCCCGGCAGGGGCGCCCGTGGTTGTTCTGGATGCCGCGGTACAGCCTCTCGGTCTGCTCGCCGGAGAGCGTGGCCGGCGAATGAACTGGATTGTCGAGGCAGCGGAACAGGCCGGTGCGCCGGTCGGGCCTTTCTCCGTCGAGGCCGGATTTCGGGCGCTGACGCCGCTTGCGCCGGTGCATCTTGCCGGCCTGCGAAAAACGGATGGCGTTCTCATCAGCTGGAAACGCCGGGGGCGGATGGACGCCGATGGCTGGGACGCAAGCGAAATTCCGCTGGATGAAGCTTTCGAACGTTATCGGGTGGAGGTGATGGACGGCGACGAGGTGCGGCGTACCGCCGACGTCTCGGAACCCTTCTGGTTTTATCCAGCAACAGCCGAACTCACAGATTTTCCGGCGCTGCGGGATCACATTTCCGTGCGAGTCCGCCAGCTCGGCCGCGCGGTGCCCCTGGGAGTGGCGGCACAGGCCGTTCTCCCGCTTTCATAAATGCCTGAAAACAAAGCAAAGGACGACAAGATGGACAGTACCAAACCGTGGTATCAATCCCGCACGATATGGGGCGCGCTGATTGCGGTCTTCGCCCCGCTTTTCACCATTGCCGGCTTTGATCTGCCCGCCGGACTTCACGGTGAGCTGGCCGACGGCCTGATGACCGTGGCCGGCGGAATTGGCGGTCTCATCGCGCTTTACGGCCGCCTTTCGGCGACCCGTGCGATCCGCTGACCCAGCCCGCGCAAGCGCCGCTCCCGTTCCGTCTTCCCGCTGCGGGGGCGGCATTCATTTGCCATTCAGACGCTTTGCGCTACATATTCGGTCACAATACGGTTCAAGACGCACCCGTTTTTTTTGTGGAAGTTTGTAGAATGGCATCACCTCTCATCATCGCGACGCTTGCAGCCGGGCTTTCCGGTTTCACGGCGCCCGAGGCTGATTTGCAGGGCCACTACATTCTCGCTGCCAGCGACTGCGGCGCGGCCGTGGCCCGCGTTGTACGCGAAACCGGCGGCCAGCTTCTTTCTGTCTATCCTTCCGGCGACGGTCAGTCCTGTGTCGTCACCGTTCTCGTCCAGGGAAATGGCGAGCGCCCGCGCAAGGTGACGATGCGCGTGCCGATGTAGCTTGCCCGCATCGCCGAAATATCGGAAAACGATCCGAGACATCTAGCATGACCGGCCACGCACGCGGGCCGGGACACAGGAAAGGGCGGACAATGCGTATTCTCGTTGTTGAGGACGATGCCAATCTCAATCGTCAGCTGACCGATGCCCTCAAGGAGGCCGGTTATGTCGTCGATCAGGCATTCGACGGCGAGGAAGGCCATTATCTCGGTGACACCGAGCCCTATGACGCCATCGTTCTTGATATCGGCCTGCCGCAACTCGATGGCATCACCGTCGTCGAAAAATGGCGCGCGGCCGGAAAGGCCATGCCTGTTCTCATCCTGACCGCCCGCGACCGCTGGAGCGACAAGGTGGCGGGCATCGACGCCGGCGCCGATGACTATGTGACGAAGCCTTTCCATGTCGAGGAAGTTCTTGCCCGCGTGCGCGCGCTCATCCGCCGCGCGGCCGGCCACGCTTCTTCCGAACTCGTCTGCGGCCCGGTCCGGCTCGACACAAAGTCCTCCAAGGCGACCGTCAACGGCACGACGCTGAAACTCACCTCGCACGAGTTCCGGCTCCTGTCCTATCTCATGCATCACATGGGTGAGGTCGTATCGCGCACGGAGCTGGTCGAGCATATGTACGATCAGGATTTCGACCGCGATTCCAACACGATCGAGGTATTTGTCGGACGTCTGCGCAAGAAGCTCGGGGTTGATCTGATCGAGACGATCCGTGGTCTCGGTTACCGGATGCAAGCGCCGGCAGATGCGAAGTAATTCTCTCACCGCCCGCGTCCTGCTGCTCGCCTCGCTCTGGTCGGTGCTGGCGCTGGTGGTGATCGCCGTCGTGATCTCGACGCTTTACCGCCAGGGCGTGGAGCGCAGCTTCACCGATCTTCTCAGGGCACAGCTCTATAACGTCATCAATTCCGTGACGATTTCCAACGAAAATACGCTGGCCGGCAGCCCGCAGCTTGGCGATCTGCGCTTTTCGCAGCCCGATACCGGCTGGTACTGGGTTGTCGAGCCGCTCGGAAATTTCCAGACCGCGCCGCTGGTCTCTTCCTCGCTCGGCGTTTCCACCCTTCCGGTGCCGAGCATTCTCGATGCCCCCTTCGACAACCGCTACGAGCGCTTTTATGCCGTCACCGACGAGGCCGGCAATCAGGTGCGGGTGGCGGAAACCGAAGTCGTGCTGGATGGCGAGGGGCGTGCAGCGCGTTTCCGTGTGTCCGGCAATCTGAACGTCGTGGAGGACGATGTGCGGGACTTCTCCAACAGCCTCTATCTGGCTCTGGCCGTCTTTGGTGTCGGCAGCCTCGTCGTGAACGGTCTTGCCATTCTCTACAGCCTGCGGCCGCTCGATCAGGCCCGCGTCGCGCTTGGTAAAATCCGGGGCGGTGAGGCGGAAAGCCTGGAGGGCGAGTTCCCGCGCGAAATCCAGCCGCTTGCCAATGAGGTCAACGCACTGATCGATAGCAACCGAAGGCTCGTCGAGCGCGCCCGTATGCAGGTCGGCAATCTCGCCCATTCGCTGAAGACGCCGATTGCCGTTCTCCTGAACGAAGCCCGCACGCTCGATCCCCAGCACGGCGATCTGGTGCGGGCGCAGGCGGACGCCATGCAGGCGCAGGTGCAATCCTATCTCTCCCGCGCCCGCATCGCCGCCCAGCGCGGCTCCATCCTTGCCCGCGTGGAGGCCGAACCGGCGCTGGAGAGACTGGTGCGCGTCATGCGCCGCCTGAACCCCGACAAGCAGTTCGTGCTGAATTTCGAGCAACCCGGCGCGGTACTCGGCATGGAGCAGCAGGATCTGGAAGAGGTCGTCGGCAACCTTCTCGAAAATGCCGCGCGTTTTGCACAGACGCGTGTGGTCATTACGCTGGCGACCGGTACGCACCCATCCTCCGACGCCGAAATCGCCCGTCGCGCCTGGGTGGAGCTGACGGTGGAGGATGATGGGCCGGGACTTGAGCCGGAACAGATCAGCGAAGCGATGAAGCGTGGGCGGCGATTGGATGAGAGCCGCCCCGGCACGGGCCTCGGATTGTCGATCGTTTCAGAGGTGGTGTCAGAGTACCATGGCCGCTTTTCGCTGTCGCGTAGCGCCATCGGCGGGTTGAAGGCAGATCTGATTTTGCCCGGCCTTTCGAAAGAGCTTGCGTGAGCCGAGAAAAAAGGCAACAAATTCAACGCTGGTATATTGATGCAATGCGGTAGGAAAGAGGACAGGGTTTGGTTGACGTGTATGATGGCTGCCGCTCCGTGACGATGCGTTCGCTGGTGTCACGCCCGGCACTTCTCTCGATCCTGTGCGTTTCCATGCTGAGCGCCTGCACCACCACGGGCACCCGCCCGGCAGGCGGCGGTCTTTTCGGCCGTTCGTCACAGCCCTCCACGCCCTTCCTTGCCAATCTGGAAGGCGGCATTGTCGGGCGAAGCGGCGTGCAGCTTGACAGGGGTGACCAGACAAAGGCGCTGGAGGCCGAATATAAGGCGCTGGAAACGGCCCCGGTCGGCACGCCTGTCACCTGGACGGGCGATGACGCCAAGGGCCAGGTGGTCGCCAATGCGCCCTATCAGGTTGGCAACCAGAACTGCCGGCAATATTCGCACACCCTGACGGTAGACGGACGCGAAACCCGGGCGCGTGGCGCAGCCTGCCGCAATGCCGATGGAAGCTGGTCGCCGCTGACATAACAGGTTTGACGCAAATCAAGGTCACTGGCCCTTTGCGATGACAAGAGAGGCATGGCGGTGCAGCCGGGGGAACGGCCTGCGGTGCGGCGTGATGTCTCAAATTCGCGTCATCCCTGCGCTTCATGTTTCCATGTGCCGCGCATTCGAGTAATTGAGCCTTATGTTCTGGATTGTCGTTGCGATATTGACGGCGGCTGTTGCCATCGTCCTGATGTACCCGCTGATGCGGAAGACCGAGGCGCCGCAGACGCGCCGTGACGGTGAGGTTGCTGTTTATCGTGACCAGCTGGCCGAACTGGACCGCGAGCGCGCCGCCGGCCTGATCGGGCAGACCGAGGCGGATTATGCCCGCGCCGAAATCGGCCGCCGTCTGCTTGCCGCCGCCGAAGCGGAAGAGCAACCCGGCAAGGAAACCCGGCCGCGCCGGCACAATCTCGCCGCCAGCCTGATCACCATTCTGTTGCCGGCGCTGGGTCTCTGTCTCTACATCTGGAACGGCAGTCCGGAGGTACCGGACATGCCGCTCGAGGCACGCCTTGAAAAGCCCGGCAACGACATGAATCTGCTGGTCGCAAGGGCCGAAAGGCATCTGGCGCAGAACCCGGATGATGGCGCGGGATGGGAAATTCTGGCGCCGATCTATTTCAAGATGCAGCGGCTTGGCGACGCCGAGCTCGCCTATCGCAATGCGCTTCGCATTCTGGGCCCGAGCGCCGAACGATTGACGGGCCTTGGCGAAACGCTCGTGGCCGGCAATGACGGTATCGTCATCGAGGCGGCGCGGGATGCATTTGCCGAGGCGGAAAAGCTTAAACCCGGCAACCCGCGTGCCCGCTTCTATCTCGCGCTGTCGCTGGAACAGGCCGGCAAGGCGGAGGAAGCACGCGCGGCCTTCACTCAGCTGGCGGCAGACGCCCCGGCTGGCGCGCCATGGCTGCCCCTGGTGCGCGAGCATATTGCCCGGACTGGCGGCGAAACGAAACCTGCCGCACCCGGCCCGACGGCCGAGGACATGGCGGCGGCAAAAGACATGACGGCGACCGACCGGCAGGCGATGATTGAAGGTATGGTGGCGAGCCTTGACGCCAAGCTGAAGGATAACCCGGCCGATTTCGAAGGGTGGATGCGGCTCGTGCGTGCCTATTCCGTGCTGAAGAACGAAGCCAAGGCCGGAGAGGCGCTGCGGGCGGGGCTGAAAGCTTTTCCGCCGGAGGGTGAGCAGGGCAGGCAGCTTCTGGCGCTGGCGAAGGAACTCGGCGTTTCCGCCGGACCGATCCGCATGAACGGGAAACAGGATGCCGCGCCGCAGGGAGTGACACAATGACCCGCAAACAGAAACGACTCGCGATCATCGGCGGCGGCATGAGCTTCATCGTGGCGGCCGTGCTGCTGGTCATGTTCGCCTTCGGCCAGTCCATCGCCTATTTCTACATGCCGGCCGATCTGGAAAAAACGCCCGTCAACCCCGGCACGCGCATCCGCCTTGGCGGGCTGGTGGCGGAAGGGTCGATCAAGCGCGGCGAGGGCCGCACGGTGAGCTTCACGGTGACGGATGGCGAAGCGACCGTGCCGGTCAGCTATACCGGCATCCTGCCCGATCTCTTCCGCGAAGGGCAGGGCGTGGTGACCGAAGGCATGTTCGATGCCGCGACCCACGGTTTCGTGGCCGACAGCGTGCTTGCCAAACACGACGAGAACTACATGCCGAAGGAAGTTGCCGACCGGCTGAAGGACAAGGGTCTGTGGCAGCAAGGCGCAGAGGGAGAGAAACCCGCGGCCGCAACGCCGGCCGCCGGCACGGCTTCGACTGACAAGACCGGAGCAACCAAATGATCAACGAGATCGGCCATTACGTTCTGGTCCTGGCGCTTGGCGTGGGGCTGATCGTGTCCACGCTGCCGGTCATCGGCGCGCGCCGCAACGACCGGGCGCTGATGGACATCGCTTCGCTCGGCTCGGTGCTGATGTTCCTGCTTGTTGGTTTGTCCTTTGCGGCGCTGACGCGGGCCTATGCCGTCTCGGATTTTTCCGTGCGCAACGTCTGGGAAAACTCCCATTCGCTGATGCCGATGATCTACAAGCTGACCGGTGTATGGGGCAATCACGAAGGCTCCATGCTGCTTTGGCTGCTCATCCTCGTGTTTTTCAGCGCGCTCGTCGCCACCTTCGGCCGCAACCTGCCTGAAACGCTCAAAGCCAATGTTCTTGCCGTGCAGGCATGGATTTCCGTCGCCTTCCTGCTGTTCATCCTGCTCACCTCCAATCCGTTTCTGCGGCTGGAGCCGGTGCCGGCCGAAGGGCAGGATCTGAACCCCATCCTTCAGGATTTCGGCCTCGCCATTCATCCACCGCTGCTTTACCTCGGTTATGTCGGCTTTTCCGTCTGCTTCTCCTTCGCCGTTGCCGCATTGCTGGAAGGCCGTATCGATGCCGCCTGGGCGCGGTGGGTGCGGCCATGGACGCTCGCCGCCTGGACCTTCCTGACCGCGGGCATCTCCATGGGTTCCTACTGGGCCTATTACGAACTCGGCTGGGGCGGCTGGTGGTTCTGGGACCCAGTGGAAAACGCCTCCTTCATGCCGTGGCTTGCCGGCACCGCGCTGCTGCATTCGGCGCTGGTCATGGAAAAGCGCGAGGCGCTGAAAATCTGGACCGTGCTTCTGGCGATCATGACCTTTTCGCTCTCGCTGCTCGGCACCTTCCTCGTTCGCTCCGGTGTTCTCACCTCCGTGCATGCCTTCGCCACCGATCCGAGCCGCGGCATCTTCATTCTCGGCATTCTGACCGTCTTCATCGGCGGCGCCTTCGCGCTCTTTGCATGGCGTGCGCCGTCGCTCAAGGCCGGCGGGCTATTTGCGCCGATTTCGCGTGAGGGATCGCTGGTTCTCAACAACCTGATCCTGACGGTCTCCACCGCGACCGTGCTGATCGGCACGCTCTATCCGCTCATTCTGGAAACGCTGACAGGCGAAAAAATCTCGGTCGGCGCGCCTTTCTTCAATCTCACCTTCGGCCTCCTGATGATCCCGATCCTGATCGTCACCCCGTTTGGGCCGATGCTCGCCTGGAAACGCGGCGATCTCCTGGGCGCATTCCAGCGGCTCTATGTGGCGGCAGCGCTTGCCGCTCTGGCGGGACTGACGCTCTGGTACATTGAAAATGGCGGCCCGGTACTGGCCGGACTCGGCATCGCTGCCGGTTTCTGGCTGATCCTCGGCGCATTTGCCGATCTCTGGTATCGCGCCAATTTCGGCAAGCTCGCTTTCGGTATTGCGTTTCGCCGCCTCAAAGGCCTGCCGCGCTCGGCCTTCGGTACGGCGCTGGCGCATATGGGTCTTGGAATCACCGTTCTCGGCATCGTCATCGTCACCACCTATGAGACCGAGACAGTGCTGGAAATGAAAGAGGGCATGGCGGCGGAAGCGGGCGGCTACAGCCTGACCTTCGACGGCATCCGCCACGCCGTCGGACCGAACTTCACCGAGGATCGCGGCCATTTCACCGTGCGCAAGGCAGGCGTGGAAGTTGCGGATGTCTGGTCGTCCAAGCGGCTTTACACGGCCCGGCGCATGCCGACGACGGAAGCCGGCATCCTGACCTTCGGTCTCAGCCAGCTCTATGTCTCGCTTGGTGACCCCATGGCCGATGGCGGCATGGTGGTGCGCATCTGGTGGAAACCCTTCATCCTGTGCATCTGGGGCGGCACGCTGTTCATGATGGCGGGCGGGTTCATTTCTCTCTCGGACAGGCGATTGAGAGTGGGGGCGCCGAATCGCAAGGCGAAGCCGGTGCGGGCTGCAATGCCGGAGGCGGCGGAATGAGTGTGGAGCGTGCGGCAGGTTTCTTCTCCCCCACGGGGAGAAGTGCCGAGCAAAGCGAGGCGATGAGGGGGAAGCCGCATACACTGAGAGTTATGGCTGGCGTGGGCCCCCTCATCCGACCCTTCGGGCCTCCTTCTCCCCGGCGGGGAGAAGAAATGCGCCGCACTCTTTCGGGATTGCCTCGGATGCTGGCGGGTTTTCTGCTTCTCTTCGCTGTGCTTGTCTCAGCATCTCCCGCTTCCGCCTTCAACCCGGATGAAGTCCTCAAGGACCCCGTGCTCGAACAGCGAGCCCGCAACCTCACCTCCCAGCTTCGCTGCATGGTATGCCAGAACCAGTCGATCGATGACAGCAACGCCGAACTGGCGCGTGACCTGCGCGTTCTGGTGCGCGAACGGCTGGTCGAGGGTGACAGCGACAAGGCGGTCATCGACTATGTCGTGTCGCGCTATGGCGAATTCGTGCTTCTCAAACCGCGCCTCAGCCTGCGCACCGTGCTTTTGTGGGGCGCACCCATCGGCCTCACCCTTGTGGGAATTTTCGCCGTCTTCGTCTTTTCGCGTCGCCGCGCCACCCTTGAACAGCCACAAAAACTGAGCGCGGATGAAGAAGAAAGAATTCGCAACCTCATTGAAAAATAAATGTTTTTCATTTTTTCCCACGGTTCTTTCTCAACATTACGGATTTTTCATTCCTCAGACACTTCGCCGTAAGGTGTCGCCTCCTATATCTTCATCATCCACCGCTTCCCCGGTCACACGGGTTCCAGTCTGAATGAAGAAAGAAGGTACACCATGTCTCATTCGCAAAACGGCCATTCCTCGCTGAAGACAGCCCTGAAGGCCACGACGGTTGGCGGCCTTGCGGCGCTGATGCTTTCCACCGGCATTGCCGCACCTATCCTCCACTCTTTTGCCGCCCCCGTCGAGGTGACTGCGCCGCAGGTTCCGAGCTTCGCCAACGTGGTCGATGCGGTATCACCCGCCGTCGTGTCCGTTCGCGTTCAGTCGAACGTGCAGCCTGCTTCCGATGATTCCAGCAATTTCTCCTTTAATTTCGGTGGCCGTGGCCTTGACCAGCTTCCGGATGACCATCCGCTCAAGCGCTTCTTCAAGGAATTCGGCGGCCCGAACCAGGATCGTTCCGACCGCGGCCCCAATCGCCACCGTGACGGCAAGGGTCCGCTGCGCCCCGTCGCTCAGGGCTCCGGCTTCTTCATTTCCGAAGATGGTTACATCGTCACCAACAACCACGTCGTCGATGACGGCTCCGCCTATACGATCGTGATGAATGACGGCACCGAACTCGACGCCAAGCTCGTCGGCCGCGATCCGCGCACCGATCTGGCACTCCTCAAGGTCGATGTGAACCGCAAGTTCACCTACGTTCAGTTTGCCGATGACAGCAAGATCCGCGTCGGTGACTGGGTCGTCGCCGTTGGCAATCCCTTCGGCCTTGGCGGCACGGTGACTTCCGGCATTATCTCGGCCCGTGGCCGTGATATCGGCTCCGGCCCCTATGACGACTACCTGCAGATCGACGCCGCCGTGAACCGCGGCAACTCGGGCGGTCCCGCCTTCAACCTCAACGGTGAAGTGGTTGGCATCAACACCGCCATCTTCTCGCCCTCGGGCGGCAATGTCGGCATCGCCTTCGCCATTCCGGCATCGGTCGCCAAGGACGTGATCGCCGACCTGCAGAAGGACGGCAAGGTAGAGCGCGGCTGGCTCGGCGTGCAGATCCAGCCCGTCAGCAAGGACATCGCCGAATCGCTCGGCCTTTCCGAAGCCAAGGGCGCCCTGGTCGTTTCGCCGCAGTCCGGCTCGCCGGGCGACAAGGCAGGCATCAAGCAGGGTGACATCATCACCGCCGTCAACGGCGAACCCGTCAAGGATGCCCGCGACCTGTCACGCCGCATCGGCGGCATGGCGCCGAACAGCAAGGTGGAAATCTCGCTGTGGCGCGGTGGCAAGTCTCAGTCGGTCACGGTGACGCTCGGTGATCTCGCCAGCGACGATGCCTCCAAGGCGACCCCGAGCCAGAACGACGATAAGGGCGGTCAGTCTTCCAGCGAGAAGGTGCTGTCCAGCCTCGGCCTGACGGTGGCCCCCGCCGATGACGGCAACGGGCTTGCCATCACCGATGTCGACCCTGACAGCGATGCCGCTGCCCGTGGCCTGAAGACGGGTGAGAAGATCACCTCGGTCAACAACCAGCAGGTCGCATCCGCCGCCGATATCGAGAAGATCCTCGAGCAGGCGAAAAAGGACGGACGCTCCAAGGCGCTGTTCCAGATCCAGACGGATGACGGCAGCCGCTTCATCGCTCTGGATATCGACCAGGGTTGATAGGCTGAAAGGCGATGCCGGTTCTTTCGGGAGCCGGCGTCGCTAAGGAATGTGTCTCGCCTATAGGACGAGGCAGAACATATGGAGTGAGCGCGTGCCACTTGTTTCTTCTCCCCGAGGGGAGAAGGTCGCGGCAGCGGGATGAGGGGGCAAGGGTAGCGATAGACTGCGCGCTTGCCCCCTCATCCGACCCGTCGGGCCACCTTCTCCCCTGCTGGGAGAAGAAAGGACCCGCAACGCCGGTCCGGGCAGTATCGCGGAGGAAACCTCATGGAAAACAAGGTTCAGGAAATGTCTGTCGCATCTGTTTCCGGTTGTGCGGAAAAGGGCGAGGGCGCTATTGTCCCGCACATGAAGATTCTTGTCATTGAAGACGACCTCGAGGCTGCGGCCTATATGACCAAGGCGTTCCGCGAAGCCGGGATCGTCGCCGACCACGCCAGCGATGGTGAAAGCGGCCTGTTCATGGGCTGCGAGAATGTCTACGACGTCATGGTGATCGACCGCATGTTGCCGCGCCGCGACGGGCTTTCCGTCATCAGCGAACTGCGCCGCCGCGGCATCGAGACGCCGGTTCTTATCCTTTCAGCGCTGGGGCAGGTGGATGACCGCGTGACCGGCCTGCGTGCCGGCGGTGACGATTATCTGCCGAAACCCTATGCCTTCTCCGAACTGCTCGCCCGTATCGAAGTGCTTGGCCGCCGCAAGGGCAAGCCCGAGCAGGACATGATCTATCGCGTCGGCGATCTTGAGTTGGACCGCCTGTCCCACGATGTGCGCCGGGGTGGCAAGGAAATCCTCCTTCAGCCGCGCGAATTTCGCCTGCTGGAATATCTGATGAAGAATGCCGGCCAGGTGGTGACCCGCACGATGCTTCTCGAAAATGTCTGGGATTACCATTTCGATCCGCAGACCAATGTCATCGACGTGCATGTTTCCCGCCTGCGCTCGAAGATTGAGAAGGACTTCGAGAAGCCGCTGCTGAAGACCATTCGCGGTGCGGGCTACATGATGAAGGACGAGGGGTGATTGCCGAAAATGGCCCGCCTCAGAATATTGTTCAGGTCGACAGCGGTGCGCCTTTCGGCGCTCTATATCCTGCTGTTTGCGCTCTGCGCGGCGTTCCTTGTTTTTTATGTCACTGCGCTTTCCGAAAGGCTGCTGAACCAGCAGACGCGTGACGCCGTGCTGCAGGAAGTCTCGGATGTGCAGCGCATCTATAATCGCGGCGGTATCAATCCGCTGCTGAGGATGATGGAGCGCCGTGCCCGCCAGCCGGGAGCGAGCCTTTACATCATCGCCGGGCCGAATGGTGAAATTCTGGCCGGCAACGTCGCCTCCGTGCAGCCCGGTGTTTTCGACAAGGAAGGCTGGACCGGCTTTCCCTTCCGTTATGAGCGTTATTCCGAAAGCGGCGACAGCGTGCAGCATCTTGCCACGGCCAATGTTTTCGTTCTGGACAACGGGCTGCGCATCCTGATCGGCCGCGACCTCGGCGAGCCGACCAAATTCCGCGCCCTGGTGCGTAATGCCCTGATGGTGGCGCTCGCCATCATGAGCGGCGGCGCCCTGCTTATCTGGTTCGGCATCGGCCGCAATGCACTGAAACGCATCGACCGCATGTCGGCGGCAACCAAGAAGATCATGGCCGGCGACCTTTCGCAGCGTCTGCCGCAGGGCCGCTCCGGCGATGAGTTCGACAGGCTGTCCGGCTCGCTTAACGCCATGCTTGGCCGCATCGAGAAGCTCAATGAAGGCCTGCGGCAGGTTTCCGACAATATCGCCCATGACCTGAAGACGCCGCTGACGCGCTTGCGCAACAAGGCCGCCGCGGCACTGGACGATGATGACGAAACGAAACGCCGCGCAGCCCTTGAAGGCATTATCGCCGAGTCCGACCAGCTTATCCGCACTTTCAATGCGCTGCTGATGATTTCCCGTGTAGAGGCCGGTTCCATCGCCGCCGAAATGACTGAAGTGGACGTCTCGGCGATTGCCGAAGACAGCGCCGAACTCTACGAGCCGGTGGCCGAGGATGCGGGGCTCGCGCTGGAAACCGAAATCGAACAGGGCCTCATCGTCAAGGGCAACCGCGAATTGATCGGCCAGGCGCTTTCGAACCTGATAGACAACGCCATGAAATATGCCTGCGAAGGCGAGGGTGACAAAAAACTCGTCGTTCGTCTGGCAAAGGCCCCTGGCGCAATCCTGCTTTCCGTTGCCGATAATGGTCCCGGTATTCCTGCCGACAAGCGCGGCGAGGTGCTGAAACGCTTCGTGCGGCTGGATGAAAGCCGCTCCAAGCCCGGCACGGGCCTTGGCCTGTCGCTGGTGGAGGCGGTGATGGAACTGCATGGCGGGTCGCTGGAGCTTTCGGACACCGACGCCTCCAACACCGCCTGCCCGGGGCTGACAGTCTCCATGGTTTTTCCAGACAATGGCCGCTGAAGAGAGCCGGCGAGTGTATTCCGGCGGGGAGTTGTGCCCCGCCAGACGACAATCCTCGCGTTAGAATGTGTAGGCCAGGCCCACCATTGCAAACGGCTGGATATCTTTTTTGGACAGCGGGCTGTCCTTGGCATCGCCCAGCAGGAAACCGACGCCTCCGGTGCCGGTGATCGACCAGTTCTCGGTCATCAGGTAGGTGACGGAAGCGCTGGCGTCGACGCGCTTGAAGCCGGATTTGGCGTCGAAGCGACGCAGGCCCGAACGGGCGGATTGCGCCGAGGTCACACCGAAATAGGATTTCATGTGCTTGTCGTCAGCCCAGGTGGCGGAGAGGTCCGCTCCGAGGATGAACTGGTCGACCTTATGGGAAACGCTGGCGCCGATCGAGGCTGTCAGGCCCTCGCTGCCATTGATGGTCTTGTCGACCTTGGCGTAGATTTCGAAGGGTTCAGCGTCATAGGCGATAACGCCGCCAATGACGCCGCCTGCCTTGATATCGCCCATCCCGCGCAGGTTTTTCCTGTCGTCCTTTTCCTTGCGCCCGGGCTCCCAGCCGCCTTTCACTCCCAGCCGGAAGCCATTGCTGTTCAGCAGGTTGACGGTGACGCCGCTGAAATCAATGCTCAACATGTCCCCATAGGCGACGGAGACCAGCGGCACGGCGCCGGCCTCCAGCTTGTCCGACCCCTCATATTTCGGGGCATAGGCGGCGCCGACACCGAGCGTGATTTTCCAGTCGCTGGAACTGCTGTAGCGGGAATTATCGAAACCGGCCTGCGGATCGGCCATGCGGTCCGATTTGCCGATATCGGCGGCGAAAACCGGCGCGTAGACCGCTTGTGCCACCGGCAGCGCCGTCAGGCAAAGCGCCATGGCACACAGGCTCTTTTGCCATTTCATTGTAAAAATCTGTTTCATGATCATATCCGTTGCAGCACCGCGTGTTTGAAAACCGGGGAGTCGGGTTTCGTTGAGGAGAACGCTACGTGGGCACAATTGCGGAGACATTACGCGGCATTGCGATGCGCCGGCGAAACCGTGGTCGCGCCAGCAGGGTTTCGGAAAATTCGGCAAAAGCGGTTTTCCTGATCGCAAAGCGCGCCGCATTTGTTACAACGCAGGTGATATGTGCCTGCAGGCTTCGGTGATGCAACGGCAGGATGGCTACCGTGGGAGAGCGGCCCGTCCTGAAAATCCGGCATGGCCGAAGGACAAACGGGCTCGGGAGAGGGAGAGAAGCATTGACGAAACCGGAAAGCGCCGAAAGGCGGCTGAACGACGTGCTGGCGGGCGTGATCCGCCCCTATACGCAGACCGAGCTGAAATCCGTGCTCTCCACTCTGAAAGACATCGGCAGAAGCGAGCCGGCGGTGGCCGCGCTGCTTGCCGACGAAAGCGCCCTGAAAGACTTCGTCGCCGCGGCCTTCACGCTCTCTCCCTACCTGCGCGACATGGCGGCGGCCGACGAGGGGCTGTTGTCACTGGCCATTTCAAAACCTCTGGAACCCCTGCTCGCCGATCTCGTGCGTCAGGCGCGCGATTGCTGGAAACCGGGAGAGGACGGCGGCATACCGAGCGAAAACGAGGTAATGTCGAGGCTCCGGATCGCCAAACGGCGGCTCTCCTTCGTCGCGGCAGTTGCCGATCTCGCCCGTATCTTCACTGCGCGTGACACGACCCGCTGGCTGAGCGACATGGCGGATGCAGCACTCTCCGCTGCCATCGATCACCTTCTGCTGTCGGCCCATGAGAGTGGCAAGCTGAAACTGAAGGATGTTGCAGCCCCCAGCGAAGGATCGGGCCTCATCGTGCTCGGCATGGGTAAGCTCGGTGCCCGCGAACTCAACTATTCCTCCGATATCGACGCCGTGGTGTTTTTCGAACCCTCCGCCGGGATCATGGACGACCCCTACGACGCGACGGAGAATTTCGGACGCATGATGCGCCGTCTGGTGCGCATCATGCAGGAGCGCACGGCCGATGGTTATGTCTTCCGCACCGATCTGCGGCTGCGGCCAGACCCGGGCTCCACACCGCTCGCCATCCCCGTGGAAGCGGCACTGCTTTATTACGAGGGCAGGGGCCAGAACTGGGAGCGCGCTGCCTATATCAAGGCACGGCCGGTGGCGGGCGATATCAAGGCGGGTGAGAATTTCCTGCGCGAGCTCACGCCCTTCATCTTCCGCAAATATCTCGATTATGCGGCGATTGCCGATATTCATTCCATCAAGCGGCAGATCCACGCCCATAAGGGCCACGGCGCGATTGCGGTGAAGGGCCACAATGTCAAGCTCGGGCGCGGCGGCATCCGCGAGATCGAGTTTTTCGCCCAGACGCAGCAGCTGATCGCCGGCGGCCGAATGCCGGCGCTGCGGGTGCGCGCAACGCAGGAGGCGCTGGCGGCGCTGACCGAGGCAAAATGGATCGACGCCGAAACCCGTGACAGCCTGACGGAGGCCTATTGGTTCCTGCGCGAGGTGGAACATCGCATCCAGATGGTGCGCGATGAGCAGACCCATGTGCTGCCCGATACCGAAGCCGAACTGAAGCGCATCGCCTTCATGCTGGGTTTCGAGGATACCAAGGCCTTCTCGGAAAGGCTGGAAGAGGTGCTGCGGCTGGTGGAGCGGCGTTATTCGGCGCTGTTCGAACAGGAAGTGAAACTGTCAGGCGAGGCCGGCAATCTGGTGTTCACCGGTCAGAAGGACGATCCCGATACGTTAAAGACGCTCTCCGCCCTCGGTTTCGAGCGGCCGGAGGATATCTCCCGCGTCATCCGCACCTGGCACAATGGCCGTTACCGGGCGACGCAGTCGGTCGAGGCCCGCGAGCGGCTGACGGAATTGACGCCGGACCTGCTGCGCGCCTTTGGTGAGAGCAAGCGGGCCGACGAGGCGCTGCTGCGCTTTGACAATTTCCTCTCCGGCCTGCCGGCAGGCATCCAGCTTTTCTCGCTGCTCGGCAACAACCCGGCGCTGCTCGACCTGCTGGTAACGATCATGTCCTCCGCGCCGCGTCTGGCCGAAATCATCGCCGCCCGCCCGCATGTCTTTGACGGCATGCTGGACCCGGCTTTGATGAGCGACATCCCGACACGAGACTATCTCGCCCACCGCATGGGCAGTTTCCTCTCCAATGCCCGCCATTACGAGGATATTCTCGACCGGCTGCGTATCTTTGCCGCTGAGCAGCGCTTCCTCATCGGCGTGAGGCTTCTGACCGGCGCGATCCGTGGCGAAGTCGCCGCCCGTGCTTTCACGCATCTTGCCGATCTGGTGATCGAGGCGGCGTTGAATGCGGTGCTGGCGGAGATGGAGGCGGCACATGGGCCCTATCCCGGCGGCCGTGTCGCCGTGATGGGAATGGGCAAGCTCGGCTCCTTCGAGCTGACGGCCGGATCGGATGTCGATCTCATCCTGCTTTACGATTATGATGATGCCGCCCATGAATCGACCGGCGCAAAACCGCTCGATGTGGTGCGTTATTTCACCCGCGTGACCCAGCGGTTGATTGCCGCCCTGTCGGCCCCGACGGCAGAAGGCGTGCTTTACGAGGTCGACATGCGGCTTCGCCCCTCCGGCAACAAGGGGCCGGTGGCGACCCGCATTTCCGCCTTCGAAAAATACCAGCGTGAGGAGGCCTGGACCTGGGAGCACATGGCGCTGTCGCGCGCCCGCCTGATCTGCGGCGATGCCTCGCTGATGGAAGACGCGCGCCGCATCATTGCTTCCGTCCTGTCGCAAAAGCGGGATGTGGCCAAGGTCTCGGCCGATGTGTTGGAAATGCGCAGCCTCATCGAGCAGGAAAAACCGCCGGAAAATAATTGGGACTTCAAACTCATCAATGGCGGCCTGATCGACCTTGAATTCATCGCCCAATATCTGGCGCTGGTAGGGCCTGCGAAGGGGCTTGCCGCGCACGAACCGGGGCGCAACACGGCAGAAGCGCTGCAGGCGCTCGCCGCTCCGGTCATGGAGCCGCAGGCCTTCGATGACTGCATGGCGGCGATGGGGCTTTATACCGAGATATCGCAGATCGTTCGGCTTTGTATCGATGGGGCGTTCAATCCGAAGGAAGCGCCGGCGGGCCTCACTGATCTCGTGTGCCGGGCAGGTGATTGCCCTGATATTTCCACGCTGGAGGGAGAGGTGAAGCGGCTGGCGAAGGCGGTGCGGAAGGCGTTTGTGGCGGTGGTGAAGAATGGGTGATGTTGGTGGGTTTGGCGTGCGTTTGCGCTGGTGAGTCTGGCTTCACCCCCCTCTGTCCTGCCGGACATCTCCCCCTCAAGGGGGGAGATCGGCAGGACGCCCTCTCGCCACTTCATCCTTGACCGTTGAGATGGTCGAAAGCTGGCCTCATATTGATCTCCCCCCTTGAGGGGGAGATGTCCGGCAGGACAGAGGGGGGTGTCGCGCATTCGACCTTAACGTATCGCAGCACATTCAGCGCGTCCGACGCCCAATCAATGCACCGTCCCACAAACCCCCGCCGCATGCGGAATAATAATCGTCACCACCGTCCCACGCCCCTCACACGAGCGGATCTTCATCGTTCCGCCATGCAGCTTCACCAGCGAGCGGGAAATCGCAAGCCCGAGACCGGAGCCGCCCTGGCTCTTGGCATATTGGCTCTGCACCTGCTCAAAGGGCTGACCGATCTTTTCCAGCGCCTGTGTCGGAATGCCGATACCGGTGTCGGCGATGGTTAGGATCATCGCAGCCTCATGCACATGGGTGCGCAGCGCAATGCTGCCGCCGTCGCCGGTGAATTTCACGGCATTGGAGAGCAGGTTGAGCATGATCTGCTTCATGGCGCGGCGGTCGCCCTGCATGGTGAGGCCGGCGCAGACCTTCTGCTGCACGGTGATGTTCTTCTGTTCGGCCTGGATGGCGGTCAGACGCAGCGTTTCTTCGATCAGCGGCGCGAGATCGATGGTCTCGCGGTTGATGCGCATATGGCCCGCCTCAATCTTCGACATGTCGAGAATATCGTTGATGACGTTGAGCAGATGTTTGCCACTGTCATGGATGTCGCGCGCATATTCGGAATATTTGGGAGAACCCACGGGGCCGAACATCTCGTTCAGCAGTATTTCGGGGAAGCCGAGGATGGCGTTGAGCGGCGTGCGCAGCTCATGGCTCATATTGGCAAGGAATTCCGATTTCGCCCGGTTGGCGGCCTGGGCGCGCTCTTTTTCGGCAAGGTAGTTGGCGTTGGCGTCAGAAAGCTCGGTCTTCTGGCGCTCCAGCTTGTGCTGCGAGGCGGAGAGATCGCCGATGGTGGCCATCAGTCGCCGCTCGGAATCGCGCAGCCGTTCCTGGTGGCGCTTCAGAAGCGTGATGTCGGTGCCGACCGAGACGAGGCCGCCATCGCGGGTGCGGCGTTCGTTGATCTGCAGCCAGCGATCGTCGGCAAGCTGCACCTCCGTGGTGCGGGACAGGCCGGACTGATCGGGATCGGCAACGCGACGTTCGACGACCGGCCGGGCTGCTGCGGCATAAACCGTGGATTTCTCCGTGCCTGCCACCAGCACGCTGTCGGGCAGGCCATAGGCCTTCTGATAATGGGTGTTGCACATGACGAGACGGTCGTTCTTGTCCCACAGCACGAAAGCTTCGGACGTGGATTCGATGGCGTCGGCGAGGCGCTGGTCGGCCTCGGCATAGCGCTGCGCAAGGCGGTGCTGTTCGGTGACATCCATGGCAATGCCGATGACACGCGGCCCATTATTGGTGCGGATGACCTGGGCGCGGGCACGCAACCAGACATAATGGCCCTTGGTGTGGCGCATGCGGAAGATCTGGTCGATCTGGCGCAGGTTGCCGCAGCCGACAGCCCGGGCAAGCTCATAGAGATTGCCGTCTTCGGAATGCATCATTCGCGCCGCATCGGAGAAGGACAGCGGTGTCGCCTTGGGCGGCATACCGAGAATCTCGTAAAGCGAACCGGACCAGAACATGCGCCGGGTGGAAAGGTCGAAATCCCACAGGCCGCAACGGCCGCGCGAGAGCGCCGTCTCCACCCGCAGGTTGGATTCGGCGAAGATGTCGTCGGCATCGCGGGCGCGCTTCACCTGCATGTAATAGGCATAGAGCACCACGAGCAGGATGGAGGAAATGCCCGCGAACAGCGTGACATTCATGGCGATTTCGCTGCGCCAGAACGAGCGGATCGGCTGCAGCGACCGCGCCGCGATGACCATGGCACCATCGTTTCCGAAGGGGATCATCGTCGCGTAATGCTGCTGGCCGTCTATATTGGTCTCGATGGTTCCGGGAGCGCCGGGAAAACGCTGCACGATGGCGATTTCCGGCAGCAGGGCAGGCAGGGAGGTGCCAATGTAAAGCATTGCCTCCTTGCCGGAACCGGCAAAAATACGACCGTTGCTGCCCGACAGCAGCACCATGGTACCATCGGCAAGACTTCCCTGCGGCAACGCGGCGACAAGGCTTGCCTCGGCGCGGGTGCGGTCCTGCGAGGTGAAAACAGTGCCGTCGTTCAGCAGGGCCGCCTTGGCGGTCAGCGCCGTCAAAGCCGTGGAGTGGCGGGCGGCTTCTTCCATGCGGCTGTATTCGGCGACGATGCCCAGCATGCGCGAGGCCGCCACGACCACCAGAAATGCGAGGATGAGAATGGGAATGAGGCGCTTCAGCAGGGTCTCGACCTGCGGCATGGGCCGTTCCGCGCCGCTCATCAAACCCATCAGGTCACTGGAAAGCTTTTCGCCCCAGGCCGCTAGATCAGAAAATTTGGCATACGGCCGCTCATCGCCCGCAGTCGCCCGCCGCACGTTCGTCATTGTCCCGCCTTTTAGATGTCCCCGTGATTCGAAGCGCCGCCGCTCGAATATCTCTAATGAATCAAATGCGATTCGCCCTGTCCAGAGGCAAAAGTTAAAAGAATTTTAACCCCTTGAACCGACTCCGTATTTTTTCGGGACAGTCTGCTTCCGCTTCGGCAAAAGCGGGATTCATGAAGAAAAACAGTGAGCCGGCGCTTCAATTCCGGCTGCTTGGGAATGCCGCGTGTAACGTTTCAGGCTCCGTCGAAGGCATCGAGAGCAGGACCAAGCGCGCTGATCACGCCATTTCCGGCGGCAGGAAGACCGGTGAGCACCGCGCTGATGATATCGTCACGGCTCGCACCGCGCGCCTTGGCTTCCATCACATGAAAACCGACGCCGCTTTCCAGGCGGAGGGCGGCAAGAATGCCGATGTAGATCAGGCTCTGTGTCTTCACGTCGAGCGTGGACGCGGCCCCGAGAGCCTGCACGGCCTGAAACCACGCCGCCTTATGGTCTGGAGCATCGCTGATGAAACGCTGAAACGAAGCGCTTGTTCTGGACATATCCGTCATCTGAGGTTCCTGTCTGATCCCGGGCCAACCGCGGCCCTGCGCACGAAAGATGCTGCATGATGCACGACGCCGCCTTGATGGAAATCAAGACGGCGTCGCGGAATGGGTCAGAATGTCGGAGCTTCGGCGGAAAGTCAGCCCTTCAGGACACGCCCGACGATATCGCTCACATCCGTCGAGAGGCCTTTCGCCTCGGCAATGGTGGAAAGCGCTGCTTTCGCATGGTCGGCGCGGCTTGCCTCAAGTGAGCGCCAGGAGCGCATGGACGTGAGAATGCGGGCGGCAAGCTGCGGATTGCGTTTGTCGATGGCGATGATCTGCTCTGCGAGGAACCGATAGGCGGCGCCATCGGCACGGTGAAAGCCGGTAGGATTGGAAAAGGCGAGCGTGCCGACGAGCGAACGCACCCGGTTCGGATTGGTGGCGATGAAATGTTTCGATTTCATCAGTGCCTTGATACGATCAAGCGCGCCTTCGCCGGGAATGGCGGCCTGCAGCGAAAACCACTTGTCGAGCACGAGTGCATTGTCGGCGAAGCGTTTTTCGAAAGCGGCAAGCGCTTCCTTCGTTTCCGCGCTGTCGGGGAAGCGCTGCGTCAGCACGCTGAGTGCATGGGCGAGATCGGTCATGTTGGTGGCGCCGGCATAGGCCTTCGCCGCCCGCTCCGGCGTTCCCTCGGCAAAGGCGAGGAAGGTCAGCGCACCGTTGCGCAGTGAACGCCGCCCGGCGCTTCCGGCATCGGGGCTGTAGGCCTCGCCATTGGCAGCATCGTCGGCAAGCCGCCGCAGTGTGTCCTGGCCGGCTGTCGCAATCGCCGTGATCGTGGCGTTGCGCGCCTTGTGGATGGCATCGGGATCCGTGTTTCCGCCGAGTTCGCGGGCGATATCGGTCTCGCTGGGCAGGGCGAGTGCCTGCGCCCGGAATGCTGGTTCAAGCGCGTCGTCGCCGATGATTTCGATGAGCGTCGCGATCAGGTCGGCATCGGTGCGGACGTCTTCGCCTTTCTGCACCGCCTTGGTGGCGGCGATCAGCACGGGCAGGGCGAGATCGGTCAGCGCCTGGAAACGCGCGAACATATCCGTCTCATGCCGGGCAATCTGCACCAGGTCGGCAGCATTCTGCTCGAAATGCAGGTTGATCGGCGCGGAGAAGCTGCGGTTGATCGATAGCACCGGCCGCGAGGAAATGCCGGAGAAGGAGAAGGTCTGGTTGCGCTGGGTCAAATGAAGTACGCCGTCGCGATACTCGCCGCCTTCAACGGCCTGCGGTTCGGCGATCTGACCATTATCGAGGATCAGCGCCAGCGAAAGCGGAATGTGGCGTGGCTGCTTCACCGGCTGGCCGGGGGTCGGCGCGGTCGTCTGTTCCAGCGTCAAGCTGAAAGTGGCCTTGCCGGCATCGTAAGCGGACGAAACGGAGACTAGCGGCGTGCCGGCCTCGGTGTACCATAGCGAAAACTGCGAGAGATCGCGGCCGCTGGCATCGGCAAAGCTCCTGACGAAATCTTCGACTGTTGCAGCTTCGCCGTCATGACGTTCAAAATAGAGGTCCATGCCCTTTTTGAAGTCTTCAGCGCCGAGGATCGTGGCGATCATGCGGGTGACTTCGGCACCCTTTTCATACACGGTCGTCGTGTAGAAGTTGTTGATTTCGCGATAGGTATCTGGGCGCGGCGGATGCGCCAGCGGACCGGAATCCTCCGGGAACTGCTCCGATTTCAGGTGACGCACGTCGGCAATGCGCTTCACCGGCCGCGAGCGCATGTCGGAGGAAAATTCCTGATCACGATAGACCGTCAGGCCTTCTTTCAGGCACAGCTGGAACCAGTCACGGCAGGTGATGCGATTGCCTGTCCAGTTGTGGAAATATTCATGCGCAATGATGCGCTCGATATTGGCATAGTCCGCATCCGATGCGGTTTCCGGGTCGGCCAGAACGAATTTGTCGTTGAAGACGTTGAGCCCCTTGTTCTCCATCGCGCCCATGTTGAAATCCGACACGGCGACGATCATGAAGATGTCGAGGTCGTATTCGCGGCCGAAGCGCTCTTCGTCCCATTTCATCGAACGCTTCAGCGCATCCATGGCATATGCAGCGCGCGGCTCCTTGCCGTGCTCGACATAAATCTTCAGCGCCACTTCCCGTCCGGACATGGTCGTGAAAGTATCTTCCACCACGCCGAGATCGCCGGCAACGAGAGCGAACAGGTAGCTTGGTTTCGGATGCGGATCGAACCAGGCCGCGAAGTGACGGCCTTCGTCGTAATTGCCGCCGCCCAGGAAATTGCCGTTCGAGAGCAGCAGCGGATTACCTTCCTTTGCCGCGATGATCGTCACCGTATAAGGCGCCAGAACATCCGGACGGTCGGGGAAATAGGTGATGCGGCGGAAACCTTCCGCTTCGCATTGGGTGCAATAAACGCCATTGGTGCGGTAAAGCCCCATCAGCTGCGTATTGACCTGCGGGTTGATGTAATTGGTGACGCAGATCTCGAAGGGAGATTCAGCGGGAAGGTCGCGGATGGTCAGGCTGTCCGGTGTGGCCTCATATTGAGCGGCGGGCAGCTCCACCTGGTCGAGCAGCAGGCTGGAAAGCTTCAGCTCGTCGCCATCAAGAACCAGCGGTGCATGCCGGTCGGCGCTTTCGCGCCGGTGGAAGATCAGACGGGCTTCGACCTTGGTATTTTTAGGGTCGAGTTCGAAGGTGAGATCCACCCGCTCCAGAACGAAATCGGTGGGGCGGTAATCCGCCAGGTGAACGATCTGGCCCGTGTCTGTTCGCATGACTGTCCCTGAATAACTTTGCGTGGTCTTCCCGGCATCATGTCGTCATAAGGCCCGGATGTAAAATGGGTAGAATATTCGTCACGATCATGTGCGCGTCGGAGGACATTCTGTCCCGCCATGGAAGGCTTTGCCGGCCATGCAGACGATCCTCCCCGCTGCCGGACCAACGGACCATCGCAGCAAATGTTGAACGATTGCTGAAATTATATTTTATTTTCTTCAAATTTTAGCGCGTGCCACTTTTTGCCTTCGCATCTGCCTAGCGAGGCTTCGATTTCTCCACGCCATCAACCGAATTCAGGGATAAATCACATTTTTTGTTGTAAAGCGCCGGAGGAATGCTCTAGCCTTGCGCAAATCCAATTCCCCCGCGTCGTCTCCCCCGCATGAAACCTCCCGATGGCGTGTCTGCGCAGCCGATATGAGTAACTGCTAATGAACGCCGAACCGATGAATCCCTTCCGCGGGATCAGCATGAAGCTGATTTCGGTTGGCTTTTTTCTTGTCATGCAGACCTGTATCAAGGCCGCGGGGGATGTGCCGGCCGGCCAGATCACCTTCTTTCGTTCGGCTTTCGCCATCATTCCGATTGTCGTTTATCTTGCCTGGCTTCACGCGCTCGCAAGTGCGCTGCACACCAACAATCTTCTCGGCCATTTCAAGCGCGGTTTTCTTGGAATCCTCTCAATGGCCTGCGGCTTTTACGGGCTGACCATGCTGCCGCTGCCGGAATTCATCGCCATCGGTTATGCTTCGCCACTTCTCGCGGTGGTTTTTGCCGCCTTTATCCTGCATGAGAAGGTGCGCATTTATCGCTGGAGTGCAGTCTTCGTGGGAATGATCGGCGTGCTGGTCATTCTCTGGCCGAAGATGACGCTTCTCAGGGAAGGCGGGTTTGCCGCGGGTGAGGGGCTGGGCGCCATTGCCGTGCTGTGTGGTGCCGCCCTTGGCGGGCTGGCGATGATCCAGGTGCGGCAATTGGTGGAAACGGAAAAGACGCCAACCATCGTGCTTTATTTTTCGCTCACCGCCACCCTGCTGTCGCTCATCAGCGTTCCCTTCGGCTGGAGCGTGCTGACAGTGACGCAGACCCTGCTTCTGATAACCAGCGGCATCTGCGGCGGCGTCGCGCAAATCTTCCTGACGGAGAGTTACCGGCACGCCGAGGTCTCGGTCATCGCGCCCTTCGAATACAGTTCCATTGTCTTCGGCATCGTGGTTTCCTACGTCCTTTTCGGAGACATACCCACGCTGACGATGCTCATCGGCACGGCGATCGTCATCCTGGCCGGCATCTTCATCATTTTCCGTGAACATCAGCTGGGATTGGCGCGACGCGCGGCGCGCAAGGCCTCGACGCCGCAGGGGTGAGGAGCGCTATTGCCGGTGTTTCAGGGCAACCGCTTCCGTCATCCCGGCCTTGAGCCGGGATCCAGCCGACGCGCGTCCGCGCGGCGAAGGAGTTCTTTCAGCCCAAGGACCTGGGCTGGCTGGATGCCGGATCAGGTCCGGCATGACGGAGACTTATGATCGTACACCCACAAAAGCAAAAGGCGCCTTCCCGAGGAAAGACGCCAGCGCGCAATCATATCTGTAAGCCAGTGTAAGCCGGCCTGAGTGCTTCTCAGCGCTCGCGGAAATCCGCGAAGACTGCCGAGGGACGCGTCACGCGGACCTGCTGCATGGCAGCGCGTGCGGTCAACTGTTCGTTAGCGGCTGCGCCGAAACGATGGTAGCCCTGACTGGAGCGAGGGCCGAGGCCCGCCAGGCGGAGCGATTCAAAGCCGGAATGCACCGGACGGAAGCGAGTGGTCATTGCCTTGGTTCCTTTAACCGAAATTCCTCCCAAGACATGGCCGTATATCGCAGCGCAGCATGGATTCGGCAAGTTGACCAAATGCGCCGCTGTTATGCGTAATGCGCATGGCTATTTTCATAATTCATTTACATTGAGCAGGAATGAGGCAATCAGCCTTCGGCGATCTTTGCCCGAAACATCAATAAATCCTGCCATGCCAAGGACTTACTGGCCGGTGCATTCAATAGTTCCTGGGGGTGCAGGCTGGCGAGCGCCGGCAAAACAAGGTGTCCGGCTGCGACATCACGCCACTGTCCCCGCAATGTATGGATCGTGCCGGTGCCGCCAAAGAAGAAACGTGCGGTAAAGTTGCCCAGAAGCAACAGGTGTTTTGGCTCCGCAAGGGCGATCTGGCGCTCTATGAAGGGGCGGCAGATATCCATTTCGGCTTGGGTCGGCGGGCGGTTGCCCGGTGGCCGCCACGGCACCACATTGCCGAGCATGATGGTGCTGCGCTCAAGGCCGATGGCCGCCAGCATCCGGTCAAGCAGCAAGCCGGTCTTGCCGGCAAAGGGCAGGCCCTCGCGATCGTCATCCGCATCCGGCATGGGGCCGATGACCATGATGCCCGAGGAAGCGTCACCTTCGGTGAAGATCGTATTGCGGGCGCTGTTCTTGAGGTTGCATCCGGAAAAACCCTCAAGCGCGGTTTTCAGTTCGGCAAGCGATCTCGCGCTTTCTGCGGCAAAACGCGCCGCTGCCACCGCCTGCTCATCCGGCATGGCGACATTCTGCTGAACGGCTGGACTTGCCGGCGCTCCGCGCGCGGGAGCACTGCGCGTTGCTCCCTGCCGCTGCGGCACATCGGCGCCGCGATCCGCAGGCCCTTCAGTCTGCCGTGCAGATGTCGTCGCCGCCTGAACAGGCGCGGACCGGGCAGGGCGGGCGGCGGCAAATTCGGCGAAACGGTCTACGGGCGCCTCTTCCAGCAACCAGTCGACGCCCGCATCCGCATGGAAATGCAGGAGGGCGGCGAGTTCGGCCGGGGAGAGGTCTTGAGCGGCGATCATGGGCGGAAATTACCCCATGTTCCCCGCCCGGGGAACCCGCAAATCACACTGTCCAGCGCTGAATATCGCCGCTTTCGCCGATCATGGCCAGACCATGGGCAATCGAAAGCAGCTCGCCGCCGCTTTCGATGCGGTCGGCGTCGAAACGGCGGGTGAAAAGCTCCCTCACCGCCGGCACGAAGGAGGTTCCGCCGGTCAGGAACACCTTGTCGATCGCATCTGGCGAAACCTGCGTCTTTTCCAGAACCTCGTCGAGCGCTTCTTCTATCTTGGCAAGGTCCTCGGCGATCCAGCTGTTGAAATCGCTGCGCTTCACCATCTTGCGTCCGGCCTTGCCGAGCGGCGCAAAGTTGAACTCCGCTTCTTCCGCCGAGGAGAGCGCCATCTTGGTGGCGGAAATAGCCTGATAGAGCGGGTAGCCCTCGTCATGCTCAACGAGGTCGATGAACATTTCCAGCTTTTCCGGCTCCAGCGCCGAGCGCACCAGCGACTTCAGATCGGTGAATTCCTTCGAGGTCTTGAAGATCGACAGCTGGTTCCATCGGCCGAAATTCACGTAATAGCCGGAGGGCACATCCAGCACCTTGTCGAAACTCTTGAACTTGCTGCCCTTGCCGATCTCCGGCGACACCAGATTGTCGATCATGCGGAAGTCGAAATGATCGCCCGCAACACCGACGCCGGAATGGCCGATGGGGGTGGCGGAAAGCTTGCCGGCATGGGTTTCGAAACGGATGAGCGAATAGTCGGTGGTGCCGCCGCCGAAATCCGCCACCAGCACGTTGGCGTCCTTCCTCAGGCTTTGCGCGAAATAATAAGCGGCCGCCACCGGCTCATAGACATAGTGGATTTCGGGGAAACCGGCCCGGCTCAGCGCCTCGTTGTATCGGGCAAGCGCCAGCGTCTCGTCCGGATTGCTGCCGGCAAAACGCACCGGCCGGCCGGCAATGACAGTCGATACATCATCGGGCCATTCCGTCCCGGCATAGGTCTTCAGCTTGCGCAGGAACACTTCCATCAAATCCTCGAAGCTCTGCCGCTTGGCGAAGATCAACGTGCCCTGAAACAGCGGGGAGGCCGCAAACGTCTTGATCGATTGCAGGAAACGGCAGTCGCCGGCATTGTCGATGAACTGGCGGATAGCGGCGTGGCCCGCCTCCACATGCAGGGCGGCCGCGCCGAGGCCGGCGTCCTTCATGAAGGAGAGGGCCGTGCGCATGTTGTCATCCGTGCCGGCGCTGCTGGTAAAGCGCATGGAATGGCTTGCGCCGCCATTGTCGGAAAGAGCCATGACCGTATTTGTCGTGCCGAAATCGAGGCCGAGAGCCCGCTTTTGCGTCATCGCCATATTCCTTGTGTCGATAGAAGAACCCGCCCGGCCCTGGATGGCCCGGCGTGAAAATAAGGGATGCTCTTGGCACCCCGATGTCAGAGGAGGGCGGTTGATTGCACAGGGCGGGCGGAATGGCAAGCGCCGTGGGTCTTTTTTCGGTCGAACGCCCGTGCCCGCGCGCCAGTCGCAAAGTTGCGGCAATCCTGGCAACGCATGGTAAACGGGATTACAATTCCTTTAAGAAAGAGCAGTGTAGTTCTAGGCGACGGCTTTAAGGGAATTCTGTTAAAGTCAGCTTTGTCGAAGTAAGCGGATCGAAGACATATCCATTTTGCTGTCGGGCGTAAATATTTATTAAATTTCGGAATGTCCATATGGACATGCTGTATTTGGTTTTCGGTCGTTTTTAGTTTTGGAAATTATATGCCCCACAAAATCAGCCAGCATGCAGTGGAGGATGCAGCGCCGGACGATGCCGGTGTCGTTCAAGGCGATATGGGCGTTTTCTCCCGGCAGCTCATGGCCCTTCTGGAAGCATCGCAGCAGGGATACGCTTTGTTTGATGGCAGCGATGAGTTGCGGTTCGCCAACAGCGCCTTCCGCGCCGCGCTCGGTATCGGACAGCGCGATTTTCCGAGCTGGGTGGAACTGATGCGCAGTGGTTTTCGCAACGCGACCGGTACGGCCATCGAGACATCGGATTTCGAACTCTGGCTGCGCTCGGCCAAGACGAGGCGCGGCAAGCTGCCGTTCCGGACCATTGAGACCAGTCTCAATGACGGGCGCTGGATACTGACGACCGAGACCACGCTGCCGGGAGGCTGGATGCTATGCGTCGTCACGGATGTTTCCGAACTTGGCATCGAATTGCGCGATCTGCGCCAGGAGCGGGACAGGGCGCTGAAATCCGCCCTGAGCGACGAGCTGACCGGGCTCGGAAACAGGCGTTACGCCATGGATGCGCTCAACCACCTGCTTGGGCCCAACAAGGCGCAGGCGCTCGCCGTCATCATCATGGATATCGACCACTTCAAGAGCGTCAACGATCGCTTCGGCCATGCCTACGGCGATCTCGTGCTGAAGGATTTCGCAGGACGGCTGTCCGCCGCTGCCGGGCGTGACGACCTTCTCGGCAGGATTGGCGGGGAAGAGTTTTTGCTGGTGCTCAGTGGCTCGCGCATGCACGGCGCCGAAAGCCTGATGCGGCAGCTCCTGTCGTCACTGGCCGATGCAGCCCCTCTGCGCGACATGCCCGAGTTTCGCTACAGCTGCTCCGCCGGGATCGCCTTTGCCAATCCCGGGGAGAGTACCAGTGACGTTTTGCGCCACGCCGATACCGCGCTTTATGAAGCCAAGAATACCGGGCGGAACCGCTACGTGGTTTACGGAACGGCGTCGTGACAGCACCCAGTCGTCAGTTCGACTTTGCCGCGCCGCCATCCACCCTGAGCATCGTGCCGGTGATGTAGCTTGCGGGCACCGAGCAGAGGAAAGCGCCGGCGGCAGCGAACTCCTCCACCGTGCCGAGGCGGCCTGCGGGAATGCTCTTGACCGAAGCCTCGCGGATTTCCTCGATGCTCTTGCCGAGACGCTTTGCATTGGCGCCATCGAGCTCATCGATGCGGTCGGTGTGGATGCGGCCGGGCAGAAGCAGGTTTGAGGTAATGCCGAAACCGGCCACTTCGGAGGACAGCGTCTTGCTCCAGCCCACAAGCGCGCCGCGCAACGTGTTGGAAAGGGCAAGATTGGCAATCGGCTCGAATACGCCTGACGAGGCGACGGTGAGGATGCGGCCGAAACCCTGCTCCTTCATGCCGGGCAGAAGCGCATTGGTCAGCGTGATGACCCGCAGCACCATAGACTGGAAGAACGTATCCAGCTTCTCCGCCGTCATCTCCTGAGCGAGGCCCGGCGTCGGGCCGCCGGTATTGTTGACGAGAATGTCGATGCCGCCGAGCTTTTCCCTGACGGCCTGAACCATGGCCTCGACAAAATTGTCGTCGGCAAGATCACCCCAAACCCAGTCGGCCTTGCCTTTGCCAAGGGCGTTGATGGCCTTGCAGTTCGCTTCCAGCTTTTCACCGCTCCTGCCGACGAGAAGGACATTTGCACCCTCCTTTGCCAGCGCCGTCGCAATGCCAAGCCCAAGGCCGCGTGAAGAGGCGAGAACGAGGGCGCGTTTGCCGGAAATGCCGAAATCCATGGGTTTTGTCCTGTCTTGTGAGTGCTGTATGTGGTGTTTATAGAGCATTTCCAGGAAAAGTGGACCCCGGTTTTCCGTCTGGAAATGCGCCGAAACAAAGAGTTAGGCGTTTTCTCGATTCGAGGAAAAGCAAAATCCCCCTGTGAAGGCGGGCCCGGTTTTGAAGGTCGAACAAGTGTCATGACAGAACAATCTTTGCTGAAATTCTCGATTGCCGTCACGGTTCTGCTGGCGTTGTTCGGCATCGGGGCGGGCCTGTTTTCCGGCTCCTTCGCGGTCGTCTTCGACGGTGTCTACGCCCTGACGGATGCTTTCATGACGGTGCTCGCATTGCTCGTGGCGCGGCTGATCGCCGCCGCCGCGGCACCCAGGCCGGGCGGCCGGCTGGTGGAGCGCTTCACCATGGGCTTCTGGCATCTGGAGCCAATGGTGCTCGGCCTCAACGGCACGCTTCTGATGGGGGCGGCGATTTACGCGCTCATCAATGCCATCGACAGCCTGATGGATGGCGGCCGGTCGATCGAGTTCGATTACGCCATCATCGTCACCTTCGTCAGCTTCGCCGTCTCGCTCGCCATGGCATGGTTTGTCAAACGGCAGAACCAACGGCTGAAATCCGCCTTCGTGGCGCTGGACGCTAAAAGCTGGCTGATGAGCGCGCTGCTGAGCGTGGCGCTGTTCATCGCTTTCGCCATCGGTTACGGGCTGACGGGAACGTCGCAGGCATGGCTGTCGCCCTATGTCGACCCGGCCGTGCTGGCGCTGGTCTGCCTCGTCATCATTCCCATGCCGCTCGGCAATGTGAAACAGGCGCTGGCCGACATACTTCTTGTCACCCCGCTGGAGTTCAAACAGCATGTCGACAGGGTGGCGGGGGAGGTCGTGGCGAAGTTCGGCTTTTCCTCGCATTACTCCTATGTGGCCCGGGTTGGCCGCGGCCGCCAGATCGAACTCTTCTTCATTGTTCCCAGAAACTGGCCGCCGCGGCGCCTTGAGGAATGGGATGCGATCCGCGACGAGATCGGCGAAGCGATAGGCGGCGAGGGGAGTGACCGTTGGCTGACGATCGTGTTCACGACGGATGAAGAATGGGCTGTTTGAGCGGGGTGTGGAAAGCAAGATCTGCTTTGTCCCCGGGGGTGGGCCAAGCGGCCCGCGCCTTTAAAACTGGCGGCGCTTACGGTCCCTTGGTTTCGTTTTCCTTCTTCGCCTGATCATGATGCCATTTGATGGCGAAGAACATGCCCGTTCCCAATACGAGAATTTTGAACGGCAAGAAGACGATAGGGAAGAAGTCCCACATTTCAGATATTCCAGCTATGACGTGACGATATATTTCTTGGGAATATTAGCTCAAAACCGCTGCGTCCGACACCGGCCATATTGACGCAGATGCGGTCGCGATCTCCCTTGTCATGCGATCGGCCCGCCCATCAATCGCTTTTGGCCGCCTGATTATAGGTTGGCTATGCCTGCCCGATGCCCGCAACCCTTGACGCATTCCCCCGTCGATCATATCCTCATTATTACGTGAACGTAAAAGTAATAAACAATCATCAGGTTGTCTGACAATTGACTGGCGTGCGACATGTTTTGCCGCTATAGAAGCTCGACAAAGGCGTGCCGCTTTGCAAAGACGGATGCTGATGGATACGGTGTCGCGGATGGACTTTTTGTCCGGCGCAGGCGGTGCGTCGCAGGTGTGGAAAAGACGATAACAACAGCCGGATGGGACCGGCGATCTGAGAGGATGGAAATGACGGAAGCGATGGAACTGCCCGAACGCGAAGCGATGGAATTCGACGTTGTGATCGTCGGTGCGGGTCCGGCCGGTCTTGCCGCCGCAATCCGGCTGAAGCAGGTGGAGCCGGAGCTCTCGGTCGTTGTGCTGGAAAAGGGCGCGGAAGTCGGTGCCCACATCCTCTCCGGCGCCGTGGTCGACCCCATCGGCATCGACAGGCTGCTGCCGGGATGGCGCGAAGAGGAGGGGCATCCCTTCAAGACCGAGGTCAAGGACGACCAGTTCCTGTTCCTGGGGCCGGCGGGCTCCATCCGCCTGCCGAACGCCATGATGCCGCCATTGATGAACAATCATGGCAATTACATCGTCTCGCTTGGCCTCGTCTGTCGCTGGCTGGCGGAAAAGGCGGAAGGGCTCGGGGTCGAGATCTATCCGGGCTTTGCCGCCACGGAAGTGCTTTATAACGACGACGGCGCTGTCATCGGCGTTGCCACCGGCGATATGGGCATCGAGAAGAATGGCGAGCCGGGCCCGAACTTCACCCGCGGCATGGAACTGCACGGCAAATACGTGTTGATCGGCGAGGGCGTGCGCGGATCGCTCGCCAAGCAGCTGATTTCCAGATTCGACCTGTCCAAAGATCGCGAGCCGCAGAAATTCGGCATCGGCATCAAGGAGCTCTGGCAGGTCAAGCCGGAGAAGCACAAGCAGGGCCTCGTGCAGCACTCCTTCGGCTGGCCGCTCGGTTTCAAGACCGGCGGTGGCTCGTTCCTGTATCACCTGGAAGATAACCTCGTTGCCGTCGGTTTCGTGGTGCATCTCAATTACAAGAACCCCTATCTCTATCCCTTCGAGGAATTCCAGCGGTTCAAGACGCATCCGGCGATCCGCGATACGTTCGAGGGCGGCAAGCGCATTTCCTATGGCGCGCGCGCCATCACGGAAGGTGGTTACCAGTCAGTGCCGAAGCTCACCTTCCCGGGCGGCGCGCTGATCGGCTGTTCCGCCGGCTTCGTCAACGTGCCACGCATCAAGGGAAGCCATAATGCGGTTCTCTCGGGCATGCTCGCGGCGGAAAAGATCGCCGCGGCGATTTCCGCCGGCCGCGCCCATGACGAGGTTACCGAGATCGAGGCCGAATGGCGCGAAGGCGATATCGGCAAGGACCTGAAGCGGGTTCGCAACGTCAAGCCGCTCTGGTCGAAGTTCGGCACGCTCATCGGCGTCGGCCTCGGCGGTCTCGACATGTGGACGAACCAGCTGTTCGGTTTCTCTTTCTTCGGCACGCTGAAGCACGGCAAGACGGATGCGCAGAGCCTGGAGCCCGCCTCCAAACACAAGCCGATCGCCTATCCGAAGCCGGATGGCGTTCTGACCTTCGACCGCCTGTCCTCCGTCTTCCTGTCGTCCACCAACCATGAAGAGGACCAGCCGGTCCATCTTCAGGTGAAGGACATGGAGCTGCAGAAGCGCTCCGAACACGACGTCTTTGCCGGTCCCTCCACGCGTTATTGTCCAGCCGGCGTTTATGAGTGGGTGGAGAAGGACGGCCAGGAAGTCTACGTCATCAACGCCCAGAACTGCGTGCACTGCAAGACCTGCGACATCAAGGATCCGAACCAGAACATCAACTGGGTGCCGCCGCAGGGCGGCGAGGGGCCGGTTTACGCCAACATGTGACGGTGAAGCGATCTTGCCTCATGATGCTCGGGCTTGTCCTGAGCATCTGCAACGGTGATTTCACGATAAGTGGACTGATACTCTGCGGAGCGCCGTTTCCGTCGGCGAAAGCTCGTCGCGGTCATGCAGCTCTTCGGTCCGTCTGGTTCATTGTGTCTGCCACGGCACCAGAGCAGCGCCATTGCCCTCTTTCCCGTCAGTATTTGTGGATTGCTCTTCGATTTCTTACATATAGGATGTTGGGGTGTTGTAGCATCATGTGGCCTGTGGATCGCGGGCAGCGAATGCGATAACGCCTTGAACGTGCATATGGTCCTAGGTGCCGTCGCCAGACGGCAGGGAGTGAAGGAATGTCCGGCTTTCAAAGGCTGAATATCGTGCGGAAGACAGGCTTGGCTGGCAGCGTCGCAGCGCTTGCGATGGCTGCCTTTTCTTTCACTGGCAATCCGGTGGCTGCCGCGAGCTGTCGTTCCGATGCCATGGCCGGCATAGACTGGCGCGAATGCAACAAGCGCCTCCTGATGCTGGGCGGCAGCAATCTCGACTCGGCGATGCTCTACGGTACGGATTTCACTTATACGGATCTGCGCGGTTCGTCGCTGAAGGGCGCTAACCTTGAGAAGGCCAAGCTCATCCGCGCTGCCCTTGGCGAGGCGAACCTTCAGGGCGCCAATCTGACGAAGGTGGAAGCCTATCGAAGCGATTTTTCCGCCGCCGACGCCACCAACGCGAAATTCGTGAATGCCGAAATGCAGCGAACCAAATTCGAAAACACCAAGCTGGACGGCACGGATTTCACCAAGGCTGAACTCGGCCGCGCCGATTTCGAGGGCGCAACGCTGAACGGCTCGAAATTCTCGCTCACCAACCTGTCGCGGGCCCGGTTCGGTGGCGCGAAGCTGGGTGGCCCGGTCGATTTCACCAGCGCCTTCCTGCTGCTGACTCGGATTGAGGGGGTCGATCTTTCCACGGCCACCGGCCTTGACCAGAAACAGATCGACATCGCCTGCGGCGACGCCAAGACCAAACTGCCGAATGGCCTGACGGCGCCCGCCTCCTGGCCGTGCCCGGAAGATCCCGACGACGAGTGATAAAAGGCCGCGCGGTTTTGCGCGGCCCGAACCTCTCCGTAAGCGGAAGGGAAGCGTTCGCCATGCGAACGCTTCACCGGCGATCAGAAGCCCGAAAGCACGATCTTGCCCTTGGCCTTGTTGCTCTCGATCAGTGCATGCGCCTTGATAAGATTTGCGGCATTGATGGTGCCGAAAACCTCGGTCAGCGTCGTCTTGATCTTGCCAGCATCGACAAGCTCGGCCACGTGGTTGAGCAGCTTGTGCTGCTCGATCATGTCAGGCGTCTGGAAAACGGCGCGGGCGAACATCATTTCCCAATGGATGGATATGCATTTGCGCTTGAACGCCATGATGTCGAAACCGCCAGCCGGATCGTCGATCAGGGCGAAACGGCCCTGCGGTGCGATGGTCGCCACGCTGTCGGCCGCGTGGATGTCGCTATGGGTGGTGGAGAAGACGAAGCCCGGCGCACCAAGGCCAAGCGCTTCCACCTGCGGCGCGATGGGTTTGCTGTGATCCACGACGTGATGCGCGCCGAGTTCCTTTACCCATTCGATCGTTTCCGGCCGCGAGGCAGTCGCGATCACGGTCAGGTCGGTCAGCGCCCGCAGAAGCTGAACGGCGATGGAACCGACGCCGCCCGCGCCGCCGATGACGAGAACGGCGCTGGCTGCACCCGGAACCGGCTCATTCACCCGCAACCGGTCGAATAGGGTCTCATACGCGGTGATGGCGGTCAGCGGCAGCGCGGCGGCTTCCTCGAAATTCAGGGACTTCGGCTTGGCACCGACGATGCGCTCGTCGACCAGATGGAATTCGCTGTTGGAGCCGGGACGGTTGATGACGCCGGCGTAAAACACCTCATCACCCGGTTTGAACAGCGAAACCTTGTCGCCAACGGCCTTCACCACACCCGCTGCATCGAAGCCGAGCACACGGGCCTCGCCGTTTTCCGGCGACTGGTTCCGACGTACCTTGGTATCGACGGGATTTACCGAAACGGCTTTCACCTCCACCAGAATGTCGTGTCCCTTCGCTTCCGGCTGGGGCAGATCAATGTCGATGAGTGCATCCTTGGCGGTGATGGGCTGGCTCGTCCTGTAACCGATGGCGCGCATGAAAAGTCTCCTTTGCTTGTTTGCGTGCCTCTTACTTGATACATATGAACAACGATCGCAAGAATGCACATTTTGTGATGATACATACAAAAAGGATACTGTGATGTCGCGACCACGCGCCAAGCTCACCGGCAACTTTCCCGGCTGCCCGGTGGAATCGGCCCTGAGTTTTCTCGATGGCAAATGGAAAGGCGTGATCCTCTATCACCTCATCAATGAGGGGACACTGCGCTTCAACGAACTGCGCCGCCATATTCCAAGTGTCACCCAGCGCATGCTGACCAAGCAGCTACGGGAACTGGAGGAGGCGGGTTTGATTTCGCGGACCGTTTTCCCCGTCGTGCCGCCGCGCGTGGATTATGCGTTGACACCGCTTGGCGAGACAATGCGACCGGTGATTTCGGCACTGAAAAGCTGGGGCGATGCGCACGTCGTCTGCAAAAACGGCGCGAAATACACGCAGCTTCCGCAGGTGGCGGAGAAGGCGGCCTGAAAGAAATCACGGGTAAGAGCACGTGCCGTGGACATCATTTTTCATGGTGCGATGCAACACGGATTTGCCCCGATTGATGCATAATGCTGCCATCTCGATTCGCAGCAGGGACATCAAAGCACATGAGCATGGGTTGGATGGAGGCCGGATTTCTCGGTCTTTTGCAAGGACTTACGGAGTTTCTCCCAATTTCGTCGAGCGCGCATCTGAGGATCGCCGGGGAGTTCCTGCCCTCCGGCGCCGACCCCGGCGCTGCCTTCACCGCCATTACCCAGATCGGCACGGAAATGGCCGTGCTGGTCTATTTCTGGTCCGACATCATGCGGATCGCTGCCGCCTGGCTCCGGCAAAACCTTCGTCTCGGCCCCTATGACAAGGCCGATGCACGTCTCGGCTGGCTGATCATCGTCGGCTCCGTGCCCATCGTGCTGCTCGGCCTTCTCTTCAAGGACGCCATCGAGCATTCGCTCCGAAACCTCTACATTACTGCCGTGATGCTGATCGTGTTCGGTATCGTTCTTGGCGTCGCCGACAGGATCGGGAAAAAGCGCTACAAGCTCAACCAGCTGATCTGGCGTGATGGTATCCTCTTCGGTTTCGCGCAGGCCATGGCGCTTATCCCCGGCGTTTCGCGTTCCGGCGGCACCATCAGCGCCGGCCTGCTTCTGGGTTATACCCGCGAGGCGGCGGCCCGTTATTCCTTCCTGCTCGCCGTACCCGCCGTCTTCGGCTCCGGTTTCTACCAGCTGTTCAAAAGCATCGGCGAAGACAATCCGGTGGGCTGGGGCCCGACAGGCCTCGCGACCCTGATCGCCTTCATCGTCGGTTACGCCGTTATCGTCGTTTTCCTGAAGCTGGTTTCGACCAAAAGCTACATGCCCTTCGTCTGGTACCGCGTGGTCATCGGCGTCATTCTTTTGGGGCTGCTGGGAACGGGCGTGATCAACGCGGGTGGGTGAGGGGCTTTCCAGGAACCATGCTTTTGGCAGAGTTGCATCATCCGCACGCCGTCACCCCGGACTAGATCCGGGGGCGATCAAGTCATTGATCGCAAAAGACTCTTCTCACGGCGCAGACGCGCCGTGGCTGGATGCCGGATCAAGTCCGGCATGACGGGGAGAGATTATGACGTGCCGCGAAATGTAGAAGGCCCGCTCTTTCGAACGGGCCTTTGTGTTTAGAGCAATGTACCGCTCAAGATCACCAGCGCCACCGAGAAATAGATGACGAGCCCGCTGACGTCCACCAGCGTGGCGACGAAGGGGGCCGAAGCGCTGGCGGGATCAAGCCGCAGACGTTGCAGCACGAAGGGCAGCATGGAGCCGGCGAGCGAACCGAAAGTGACGATACCGACGAGGGCCGCAAAAACCGTGGCACCAACGAGCAGCCAGTGCTCACCGTAGTCGTAGAAGCCAGCCTGCTGCCAGACCGTGAGCCGCAGGAAGCCGATGGCGCCCAGAATGCAGCCGAGCGTCAGGCCCGTCGGGATTTCCCGAAGCAGCACCCGCCACCAGTCGGAAAGCTTCAGTTCGCCCAGCGCCAGCGCCCGGATGATGAGCGAGGTGGCCTGCGAACCGGAGTTGCCGCCCGAAGACATGATGAGCGGAATGAACAGCGTCAGCACCACGGCCTTTTCCAGCTCGCCTTCGAAATGCTGCATGGCGCTGGCCGTCAGCATTTCTCCGAGGAACAGTGCTGCGAGCCAGCCGGCGCGCTTGCGGATCATGTCCGGAAAGCCGATCGTCATGTAGGGCTTGCCCAGCGCCTCCATACCACCGAACTTGTGGGCGTCTTCCGTGGTATCGGCGATCATGGTGTCGATCACGTCGTCAACGGTGACGATGCCGAGAATATGCGAGCGGTCATCCACGACGGGCAGCGCCAGAAGGTCGTGCTTGCGGATCAGCCGGGCGACATCCTCCTGTGACATCAGGGGGCTCGCACAGACAATGCCTTCCCTGGATGCGACCGAAAGAATGGAGGCGCCCGCTTCGCCGGTCAAAAGGCGGCGCAGCGTCACGACGGTGGTTAGCGTCCCGTCCTCGGCCAGCACATAGATGGCATAGACCGTTTCACGCGACCGCTCGACGACGCGGATGTGCGAAAGGGTCTGTTCCACCGTCCAATTGTCCGGCACGCTAACGAATTCCGTGGTCATGATCGAGCCGGCCGTGCGCGGCGGGTAACCCATCAGGTGCTTGATGGAGAGCGCCGTGGTGCGGTCCAGCCGGGCAAACAGCTTGGCGCGCGGCTCTTCGGCCATTTCCGCCATGACGTCGGCGACGCGGTCGTCCGACATCAGGTTGACGAGGCGCGCGGCCTGTTCGACCGGAATATCGGCAATGATCGCGGCGGCACCATGCAGTTCCGGCCGGTCGAGAATGGCGACGGCCTTTGCCTGCGGCATGGCGAGAAGGGCGGCTGCGGCAGCGCCGACATCCAGCGTGTTGAGGTGCTCGACGCGTTCGGCAATGGTGGTGGAGCCGGCATTTCCGCTACGAAGAAGGCGTGCGGCCTTGCTGGCCCTCTGGGAGAGGTTGTGGAAGTTCATGATTGCTCACCTTTCCGTCGATTCGCCGATCACGGCGAACGCGGTGGTGAGCCGACAGCGGTCGGATCAGTTCACGTTCGCCGGTCTCGGCAAAGGCAATCGACTGCTACTGTCGCTAGACATCTAATGATGCTCCGTTGAAATCCGCGCCGTGCCCAAGGCATGCGCGTAAGGCCGTGTTGCGCCTGAAACCGGAAAGAGTCAAGCGCCCGATTGTGAATTTTCCGTAAGCTTCGAAAGGGCCGGGTCAAGCCGCCTTTTGACGCCGCTCTACGGTGACGGAAACAAGAAAAACGCCAAGCCCGAGAAGGGAAAGAACGGCGCCCACATAACCCGTCGAGGCGTAACCGAAGCCCATGGCGATGACGAGGCCGCCGAGCCAGGCGCCAAGCGCATTGGCGATGTTGAAGGCGGAATGGTTCGAGGCGGCAGCCAGCGTCTGCGCATCCTGCGCCACATCCATCAGCCGCGTCTGTACGGCCGGGCAGGCGGCAAAACCGCAGCCGATCAGGAAGACGCAAAGGCAGAGCATGAAGGGATCCTGCGCCGTCATGCCGAAAACAGCCATGACCACCACGTTGAAGGCGAGCATGCCGCCAATCGTGCCGTTGAGCGAGATATCGGCGAGCCTTGAGCCGACGACATTACCGACATTCATGCCGATGCCGAACAGCGCCAGCACCATGGAGACCGTGGAAACCGGCATCATCGCCACGTCAGTCGTGGTCTTCGCGATATAGCTGAAGACCGAGAACATGCCGCCAAAGCCGACGGCGGCAATGGCGAGCGTCAGCCATACCTGTACGCGGCGGAAGGCGCCGAGTTCGCGCCATACGCTGGCGCCTTCTTCCACCCTGTCACGCGGCTGGAACAGCCAAAGCAGGGCCACCGTCAGAAGTGCGATGCCGCCGACAAGCATGAAGGCCGCGCGCCAGGACAGTAGCTGGCCGAAGAAGGTGGCGAGCGGAGTGCCGAGCAGGGTGGCGATGGTGAGGCCGAGCATGACGCGGCCAACGGCACGGGCGCGCTTGTGGATTGGCGCCATCGAGGCCGCCACGAGCGCCGCAACGCCAAAATAGGCCCCATGTGGCAGGCCGGTGATGAAGCGGAGAATGGTGAAGCTCACAAAATCCGGCGCAACGGCGCTCAGGATGTTTCCAGCCGCAAAAAGTCCCATCAGACTGAGAAGCAATGTGCGGCGCGTGATACGCGCGGCGAGAACCGCGATGATCGGCGCGCCAATGACGACGCCCAGCGCATAGGCGGTGATGACATAACCCGCTTCCGGCACCGTGACGCCATAGGTCGAGGCGACGTCGGGCAAAAGGCCCATGATGGCGAATTCGCCGGTACCGATGCCAAAACCGCCGGCAGCCAGCGCCAGCTCTATAAGCGCAATGGCAAGTGGGGAGAGGACCACGGCAGGCGCAGCCGTGTAAACGGTTTCATTCTCCCCGCCAGGGCGGGCTTCGGAGATGTTCGAATGACTCATCGTGACCTGAAAAGCGGGAAGGGCCCACAGAAAAAAGGGCAAGACCGTATGGGAGCGGTCTGCCCTGACTGGAGATGCGCGGTCATGAAAATGACCTTAAGTGACCTCTAACATGAAATGATGCGTTGCGGTAGAGCGATTCTCGGCAAAAGACGATCTTCACGCGATGGTGTTCGGAACTCTATATAAGGCCAGGCATTTTCGCGCGGCTGCGAATGTTACGGGACCGGGTTGGAAACATGAAGCTCATTGCAATTTTCAATCGTGACGGCGGCACATTTCGCACCACCGACATGGAAGCCTATTGTGATCATGCCCGCGAGGTCTTCACCCGCGCCGGACACGTGATCGATTGCCGTCTTGTCTCCGGAAAGGACGTCGTCGAGGAAATGGCACGCGCCGCCGAGGAGCCGGGCATTGAAGGCATCATTGCCGGCGGCGGAGATGGCACCATTTCAGCGGCTGCCGGCATTGCCTGGAAACAGGGCATCGCGCTCGGCATCGTGCCGGCCGGCACCATGAACCTCTTCGCCCGCTCGCTGAAGCTGCCGCTCGACATTCGTCAGGCGCTGGAAACGCTGGCGAATGGCGAGATTGCCAGTGTCGACATCGCCAGCGCCAATGGCCGCCTCTTTGTCCACCAGTTTTCCGCGGGCCTGCATTCGCGCATGGTGCGCTATCGAAACAATCTCGCCTTTGCCTCCCGTCTCGGCAAGATCAAGGCGAGCATCCGCGCCGCCATCAGCGTCATCCTCAACCCGCCTGTTTTCGAGGTGGAATACACCGTTGATGGCCGGACGCAGCATCGAAAGGTATCGGCCATTTCCGTCTCCAACAATGAATTCGGCCAGAATTCGCTGCTGGTGGCGGATAACGTCTCCGGCGGCCATCTGGGTTTTTATCTCACCGATCCGTTACGCCCGTCCGGTGTCGCCAGACTCGCCCTGGATATTCTGCGCGGCAAGTTCAAGCAGAATGCCGCCGTGACAGCCATGACCGTGACGGATGTGGAGCTGCATTTTCCCAAGAAACGCCATGATGTCCGCTGCGTCATCGATGGCGAGCTGCTGCCGATGGAACGCGACGTGGCACTGGAAGTGCACGCCGGCGAGTTGAAGGTGCTGGTGGGGCGGGCGTTCTTCGCTTAGCGCAAACCGACTGTGAATTAGGCCATCGCCGCCTATTCTTCTGCCGGCGGGGAGAAAAACAAGCGGCGATGCCGTATCCTCCCTAGCCCCTGAAAACCTCCAGTCTTGCCAAATCGAAGCCGCCCGGCCATGGTCGGCGGGTGCGATGGCGTGCGCGCTGTCGCTTCTATGGGAGTGCGATCTGTCATGAATGAAATCTCCAACCCCCTCTCCAACCTTGCTGCCATCGATGCCGCCCATCATCTCCATCCCTTTTCAGACATGGGCAAGCTCAACGCCGCCGGCACCCGCATCATCGAGCGCGCGGAAGGGGTGTTCATCTACGACAGCACCGGCAGGAAATATCTCGACGCCTTCGCCGGCCTCTGGTGTGTGAATATCGGTTACGGACGCCGCGAGATCGCCGACGTGGTACGGCGTCAGATGAACGAGCTCCCCTATTACAACGCGTTTTTCGGCACCACCACGCCGCCCGCGACGCTGCTGGCGCAGAAGATCGCTTCTCACGCCGGGCCTGGCATGAACCACGTATTCTTTACCAATTCCGGCTCGGAAGCCACCGATACCTGGTTCCGCATGGCGCGGGTCTACTGGAAGGCCCTCGGCCATCCCGCGAAGACGAAAGTTATCGCCCGTCGCAACGGCTACCACGGCTCGACGGTGGCCGGGGCCTCGCTAGGTGGCATGAAGTGGATGCACGAGCAGGGCAGCCTGCCCATCGATGGCGTCGCCCATATTGGCCAGCCCTATTGGTATGCCGAGGGCGGCGATCTTTCGCCGGCCGAATTCGGCCTGAAGGTGGCTCGCGAACTCAATGAGAAAATCGACGAATTGGGCGAGGAAAACGTTGCTGCTTTCGTGGCCGAACCGATTCAGGGAGCCGGTGGCGTCATTGTACCGCCGGAGACCTACTGGCCGGAAATCGCCCGTATCTGCAAAGCGCGCAATATTCTGCTCGTCTCCGATGAGGTGATCTGCGGTTTCGGTCGCCTGGGCTCCTGGTTCGGCTACCAGTATTTCGGCGTGGAGCCGGACTTTGCCCCCATCGCCAAGGGCTTGTCCTCGGGTTATCTGCCGATTGGCGGCGTGGTCGTGTCGGATCGGGTGGCGGAAGTGATGTTGTCCGAGGTCGGTGATTTCAACCACGGCTTCACCTATTCCGGACATCCCGTCTGCGCCGCCGCCGCGCTGGAAAACCTTCGCATCATCGAAGCGGAGGGTCTGGTGGAGCGGGTGCGCGACGATATCGGCCCTTATTTTTCCCAGGGCTGGAAAAGCCTTGAGGACCACGAACTGGTGGGCGAAGCCGTCAATGTCGGCTTGATGGGTGGACTGCAGATCACGGTGGACAAGGCGACCCGCAGACGCTTCGGCAAGCCGGACGATGTTGGTATAACGGTGCGCAATCATTGCCTTGCAAACGGCCTCGTCATGCGCGCAACGGGCGACCGAATGCTGGCTTCGCCGGCGCTGACCATCAGCCGTTCGGAAGTGGATGAGATCATAGAGACGTTGCGCAAGGGGCTCGACCACCTGCGTGATACGCGCGAGCATTTCTAGGGAAAGTGGACACCGGTTTACCGTTAAAGAATGCGAAAAGAGATGCCAAGGGAGGACTGAAATGGCAGGACAGGAACACCATTACGCCGTGAAGGTGACGTGGACGGGTAATCGTGGCAAGGGCACGTCGGGCTATCGCGACTACGAACGCGACTACACGATTTCCACCGAGGGAAAGGCTGATATAGCCGGCTCGTCCGATCCGGCCTTCCGTGGCGATCCCGCCCGCTGGAACCCTGAAGACCTGCTGGTCGCTTCGCTCTCGGCCTGCCACAAGCTCTGGTACCTGCATTTCTGCTCGGTCAACGGCATCATCGTCGAAGACTATGTCGACGATGCCGAAGGCACGCTCGTCATGGAAAAGGATGGCGCCGGGCAGTTCAGCGAGGTGGTGCTGAAACCGGTCATCACCATCTCGAAGGGCGATCCCGCCCGGGCGGATGCGCTGCACCTTGATGCGCACGACAAGTGCTTCATCGCGCGGTCAGTGAATTTTCCGGTGCGGGTGGAGGGGACCGTGAAGGTGGTTTGAGACTCATGCCAGTTGCAGACCGAGATGATCGGCCATCGGCTGAAAGTCTCGGTCGTTTTGCAGCAGCTTATGGCCGTGCTCAATACAGTAGGTGCCGATGATGAGGTCGTTGCTTTTTCTAATCGTATAGCCGTGATTGCGTAGAAAGCGATAATTTGCGGCAGCCTTGATGGCGAGTTGGGGAGACATCATCGCGACGCAGGGAAATTCGCCCAGCATTTGTTCAAGATGCCGCGCATGATGACCGTCCCGTGCACCTCTAAGCACCTCAAGAAGAATGATATCGCCGATCAGAACTTCGCCCTGCGCCATTAAGGCGCGAAACTTGGCGGAGAGAGCTGGCATGTCTTTTCGAATGAGTGAAATCCAGGCAGAGCTATCTGCTACGATCATTTTCCCTTCTTCACATCCCAATCCGTTTCAGCGTCCCAATCCGTCCGCATCTCGTCCAGATTGCCCTCCCAATCCGTGCCCTCCAATGCATCGAGGGCACGCATCTGGCGATGAATTCGCACCAGATCGCGCAACGCCTTCTCCACCGTCGCCTTTTTTGTCGAAAGGCCGGTAATTTCCATCGCTTCGGCGATCAAGGCGTCATCAAGATCAATATTCGTACGCATGGATAATCCTTGGTGTATCGATTTTCAAAATCATACACCAAGGCATGCTTCTGCGATATCTCTTTTTACTGGAACGCCGTCTCGTAGAAGCTTCTGAGCTTGCGCGAGTGCAGCGTTTCCGTCGGCATGGCGGCAAGCTTCTGCACGGCGCGGATGCCGATCTGCAGATGCTGGGCGACCTGGGTGCGGTAAAATTCCGTCGCCATGCCTGGCAGCTTCAATTCGCCATGCAGTGGCTTGTCGGAAACGCACAGCAGAGTGCCGTAGGGCACGCGGAAGCGGAAGCCATTGGCCGCTATGGTAGCGGATTCCATGTCAAGCGCGATGGCGCGGGACTGCGACAGGCGCTTGACGGGACCGGCCTGATCACGGAGCTCCCAGTTGCGGTTGTCGATGGTAGCGACGGTGCCGGTGCGCATGATGCGCTTCAGTTCGAAGCCCTCGTAACCCGTGACTTCGGCGACTGCACCTTCCAGCGCCAGCTGCACTTCGGCAAGCGCCGGGATGGGCACCCACACCGGAAGGTCGTCGTCAAGCACGTGGTCCTCGCGCACATAGGCGTGGGCCAGAACATAGTCGCCCAGCCGCTGGCTGTTGCGCAGCCCGGCGCAGTGGCCGACCATCAGCCAGGCATGCGGGCGCAGCACGGCGATGTGATCGGTGATCGTCTTGGCGTTGGAGGGGCCGACGCCGATATTGACGAGCGTAATGCCGGCATGTCCTTTTTTCTTCAGGTGATAGGCCGGCATCTGCGGCAGTCGGGCCAGCACCGCGTCCGTCTCGGGCTTGCCGGAACCCGCATGGGTGATGATGTTGCCCGGCTCCACAAAGGCCGTGTAACCCTCGCCGCCATTCTTCATCATCTGCCTCGCCCAGGCAGCGAATTCGTCGATATAGAACTGGTAGTTGGTGAACAGCACGAAGTTCTGGAAATGGCTGGCGCTCGTCGCCGTATAATGGCTGAGGCGCGCCAGCGAATAATCGATGCGCTGCGCCGTAAAGGGCGCAAGCGGCGCCGGCTCGCCCGGCACCTGATCATATTCGCCATTGGCGATGAGATCGTCGGTATTGTTGAGATCGGGCGTATCGAAGAGATCACGCAGCGGCACGTCTGACAGCGACGAAGCCGCCGCTGCCTCGACATACGCGCCTTCACCGAAAGCGAAATGCAGCGGAATGGGCGTAGCCGATTCCGACACCGTGACCGGAACGCCGTGGTTCTTCATAAGAAGCCCCACCTGTTCCTTGAGATAGTGGCGGAAAAGCTCAGGCCGTGTGATCGTTGTCGTATAGACGCCGGGCGCGGTCACGTGGCCATAGGAAAGGCGGGAATCGACATGGCCGAAAGTGGCGGTCTCGAGGCTGACCTGCGGGTAGCAGGCGCGGTAACGCCCGGCAATCGGCGCGCCCTTGGCAAGGTCTGTGAAGGAATTGATCAGGAACGCCGTGTTGCGTTCGTAGAGCGTGCTCAAAGCCGCAACAGCTTCTTTCGGGTCCGTGAATGTCTGCGGCGCGAAAGGCTCTGGACTGATGAAGGTGAGGGGCGGAATCGTTGGTTTTGCTATTGTCATGGCCCATTATAAGAGGCCAATTTCGACAGGCAAGCGACAGAAATACGAAGAAACTGAAAAGAAACGCGAAAATGCAGCCGGACAATGCTGGCGCGGCAGAAACTCAGCCGAGCGCGCCGCGCTGCAGGCTCATCAGCAGCACGAAGCCGGCGCCTTTGGAGGCGGGGCGGGGATCGGCCTTGTAAACCGCGAGTCCGGCCACCGGGCCGAGAAAGATCGAGGCCATCAGCATCAGCCGCAGTGCGGAGAACAGGCCGTTGGAAAAACTGGTGGTCATTGGCCGGTCCTCACAATACGACGGGGCAATTGGCGGCGGGCGCCGGGCCGTGCTGGCATGCGATTGCCGCACCGGCATTCACGCGCTGGAAACTGCGGTTCGGATTAACGACGAGCGAGGCGAAGGACATGGCGAAGATCGCCATGAGAAACGCGAAGATTGCCAGTCGGCTGATCAGCTTTGTCATGTCCATTCCCCTTTATCGGAGTTGATGGACAGAGTTTTGCCATAGTCGGACTGAACGGACCCTGAGGCCCCGGTTCATATGGTGTTCAGGGATGTTAACGGGCGGTGACATGGCGGATTGATGCCGCAGTGGTGCGCATGCCCAGCTTCAGGACAGGGGGATGTCCGCGCCTGGCGCAAGATCGGTTAGCAGTTTCTCCAATTCTTCACCTTGGGTCACGTCGACAATCGGCACCCGGTGTTCCTGCGCGGATGCCAGCATCTCGGTGTTCTCACGTAGCGAGCGTTCGATGAAGGCGTCCATGATCCGCTGCCTCTTCGCCGTTGCATCTTGGTAGCGTGCTTCAGAGCGCATTCTTTCGAGAAGAAAATCATTGTCGGCATGAAGAAATACGCCCGCCACCGTGCTGTCGAGGAGAGGCGATATGAACTCCGGTCGCAGGGCGGCGCCCTCGAAGATCGTCGTAGTCCCTGTGCCGGATCTTCTGTCAATCATCGCGCGGATCAGCGGCCAGATGTTCTGGTGATGGACCTTGAGAAACCAGTGGATCGTATCCGCCGACAGCTGTGTGTAATATTCCTCAACCGGCACCGGAATACCCGGCCATGGCCTCCCCGGATGGCGGGCGAGACTGTCGGTCGATATCGCCTCGCAGCGCAGCCTTTCGCTGAGCAGGCCGGCCAGCGTGCTTTTGCCGACATGCGAGGTGCCCGCGATCAGAATTGTCGAAAGGGTGGGGCGCATATCGTTGCTCTCATTGGCATCGGATGCAGCGATAATAAACGGATATATGGTTTCCATGCGACGTCTGTTCGCAGCCTGCGCGCGATTCCTGGCAGCCACCGCGCTCTGCGTCGCGAGACGGCAGGCTGGGGGACAAAAGCCCGCCTGCCGTTCCCTGTATTACAGCCGTGTCCAGGTCTGCGATTTGCACAGAACCTTCAGCACGCAACCCTTCATGCTCAGCGAATTCCCCGAAACGGTGCCGGAGCCGCTATAGGTCTTGTCATTGGCGGGATCGGTGATCTCACCCGAGTAGCTGTTTCCCTTTCCCGAAAGCTTGCCGATCTGTTTTCCGGCATGCTTGCCGGTCTTCAGCGTCACGCAGAAAGCACCGCCGCAGGGGCCGATCACGGCGGTTTCGCCGCTGGCCGTCTTCCAGTTGCCTTCGATCGCCTCGGCGGCAAAGGCAATATTGCCGCTCATCAACAGGGCAGCTGCAATCGTCATCATAAGCTTCATGAAATTCCTCCCGAAATTCGCGCAGGCTTTTCCCAGGCCGGAACGGCCAAAGATGCGATGCGCAGATCAAACTCCCTTCAGCATGCCTCCACCATTTCTGGCCGGCGGCCGCCGTGCGGTGCAACGATTGCTCCTCCCACCGCGCTCTTCCGTGCCCGTTTTATCCTCGTGACGGGCAGGGCGGATAGTATTTGACGTTCACGTAAAAGGAAACAGAAATTTGCGGTGCCGGTGCAGCGTTGGCGTGTGCGGGGAGGGCGAAGGAGAGCAGTTTCGAAAATCGCGGTTCTTTTCGTGGTGAAGGAAGGGTTTAAATCCAATTGTAAAGCTTTCGTAAAATTCACCGGAAAGTCCTTAATTTCCGCAGGCAATGATATTTAACAAAAACCCAATTTTACCAATCGTTTGCAGTTTGTTTGCGGCACATTAATCATGCCTTTTAAGCGAGCGTTGAAAGCCTCGTGGCATAGTGAACTCATCAAAAGCGCAGGGAAAACCTGCCGGACGGAAGGACAAAAAAGCCGCAAAAGACGGCAGTCCGGAAGACGCCTCGGCAAGAAGGTGCACGATGAAAACAGGCAGAACGACAGGGATTAAAACAATGGCACGCTTTGACATCAGTGATATCGAAATGGCTGCCGGTGGCGAAACCCGCGCCGACACCCTTTGCAATCTCGGCCTGGTCTATGCGACCGGCCGGGGCTGCAAGGTGGACCTGATCGCGGCCCACAAATGGCTTAACATAGCCGCGATCCGCGGATCGGAAAGAGCGGCTTCTCTCCGTGCGGATCTCGCCCGCAACATGACGAAAGCGGAACTGGCCGAAGCCCTTCGCGCTGCCCGCGACTGGATGACGATGCACTGATCGATCTCGGCGATCCATAAGATTGCCGGTCCGGTTCCCTCCAGTCCCGACGACCGGCCCAAACGAAAGTAAAACCCGAAGGGGAACGCGGCGAGGGCTCCGAAACGAAGCTTTTGCGCTGACACATCGAACCGCGACCGGCAGGAACAAGGCCGGCGCGGTTTTCTTATGTTCTGCAATGTGTCTTCGCCGGAAAATGATTCTCGCGCAGGGGCTTGCGGGAGGATGTTGATTCGATGCGTGTAACGCGCGGCACTTTCCAACCCTCATTCCTGTGACGAACACAGGAATGAGGGTGGGTTGGGAGCTTACCCGACTGCCTTGAGAACCTTCGGCAATGCCTGCTCGAACAGATCGAGCTTGTCACCCGGCCCAACGCTCACGCGGATGCAACGGTTAAGCGGGGCCACGCCCGGCATGCGGATGAAGACCCCATGGTCCATCAGCCCGTCAACGATGGCGCGTGCATAGGCGCCGTCGCGGTGGCAATCGATGGTAACGAAATTGGTAGCGGAGGGCAGCGGTGAAAGGCCGTTATTGCGGGCGACAGCGGAAATACGATCCCGTGCCTCGGAAATTTTGCCAACCACCTCATGCAGATAGGCCTGGTCCTTGAGCGCTGCCAAAGCGCCGGCGATAGAAATACGCGCCATGCCGAAATGGTTGCGGATCTTGTCGAAGGCTTCGACATTGCCAAGCGTACCGATGGCGTAACCCACGCGGGCGCCGGCGAGCCCGTAGGCTTTGGAGAAGGTACGCATGCGCAGTATATTGGGCTGGCCGATCAGCGCGTCGATAGCGGGCACCGCGCTCGCGGGCGCGGTTTCGCAATAGGCCTCGTCCAGAATGAGCAGGCAGGTTTCCGGCAACGCACGGGCAAATGCCACCACCTCGCTCGCATCCCACCAGCTTCCCATGGGATTGTCCGGATTGGCGAAATAGACGAGCGGCGCGTTTTCCCTGTGAACGAGGTCGAGAAGCCCGTCGAGGTTTTCGTGGTCGTCTACATAGGGCGTGGTCACCAGTTTTCCGCCAAAACCGTTCACGTGATAATTGAAGGTGGGGTAGCCTCCCAAAGAGGTGACAACAGGCGTGCCTAGTTCCACGATCAGCCTGGCGATTTCACCGAGCAATCCGTCCACTCCGCCGCCTATGGCGATGTTGCCGCGCGAAACCCCGTGGTGGATGGCAAGCGCTTCCTTCAGCTCGAAATTTTCCGGATCGCTATACATCCAGGTTTCAGCCGCCGCATCGCGCATCGCCAGAAGCACTGATGGGGCGGGGCCGAAGCCGCTTTCGTTTGCACCGATTCGCGCCTCCACCTTCAAGCCGCGGTTCCTTTCTATGGCCTCCGGGCCGACGAAGGGAACGGTGGAGGGAAGCGAAGCGGCAAGCGGCGTGAGGCGTGAAAAAGCGGACATTGACAGAAGTTCCGGGACCTGTGTTTGAAAACCCGGCTCACAATAGGTGCAAAAAAACCGGACGCAAGCCGCGCCCGGGGGTTAGATGAGTGTTTGGCAACAGATTTTTGGTTCGCCACGGCACAACGCAAAGATCGGCGGGCTGACGCGCGGTTGCCGCTCAGACGCTGGTCTCGAAGCTCAGCCGGCGGACATGGTGCAGAAATTCGGCATCGATCAGCATGTTGAAGCCGATCGTCACTTTTTCCTCTTCCCGGCGGATCAGCGTGCAGCCGATTTCGTCGCGGATACCGAGAATTTCCAGATAGAAGTTGACCGGCATTTCCAGATCGGCACTGACATCCAGCTCCGCGCCGTAGAGCGAAATGGTGCGCACCAGGCAGCGCATGGTGTCCTTGGCGCTCAGGTGGTGCCCTATGAAGGTGATCTTGCCGGGCCGGTCGATCTGAAATTTCTCATACATCTCGTCCTGCGGGACGTTTTGACCGATATCCATATGTAGAGCCATGACAACCTCCCGGATTGCCTCTTCCGTCTGATTTTAACGCGGCTTCCTTGCCAGGGCGTGAAGGAAATATCCGCAATTGTCTCTAGTCCGTATCGACATGGGCCAGCTTTGTGTACGCAACCCGTGTTTCGCCTGTTTACAACGCACATTATCTCGACTGGTTGCAGAAGGCGGGCGCCCGTTTTGATAATCGGGCACGCTTGCACAGGGCTGGAGCCTCGTGCGGTTGACGCCGGCCGTACTTGGCGTTACGCCTGATCGCGCAATATCGCTTCACAGCCTCGGGCGTCATCGGCCGGCTGTGATTGTCCTGGGAGTGGAAAGTGACTGGAAGGCTGGTAATCGTCGGGGCGGGGCAGGCCGCTTTTGCGCTGGCGTCGAAGCTCCGGGCGCTGAAGGACGAGCGTACCATCACCATCATAGGCTCGGAAGATGCCTACCCCTATCAGCGGCCGCCGCTCTCCAAAAAATACCTTCTCGGCGAGATGAGTTTTGACCGGCTGATGTTCCGCCCGGAAGAATGGTATGCCGAAAACAATGTCGATACCCGGCTTTCCACCTGGGTGGAGGAGATAGACCGCGCCGGCAAGACCGTGCGAATGCAGGATGGCAGTACGCTTTCTTATGACCGGCTGGTTCTTGCGACCGGGGCCGCGCCCCGGCTGCTGCCCGCCAGCATCGGTGGCGATCTCGACGGCGTGCTTACCGTCCGTGACAGGCGCGACGCCGACCGCTTGACGGAGGAGATGAAGCCGGGCCGCAGGCTGCTGGTCATTGGCGGCGGTTATATTGGCCTTGAAGCTGCCGCCGTTGCCCGCAAGCTTGGCCTCGAGGTGACGCTGATCGAAATGGCCGACCGTATTCTCCAGCGCGTGGCGGCGAAGGAAACTGCGGATATCATGCGCGGCATTCATCAGGCCCAGGGCGTTTCCATCCGCGAAAAAACCGACCTCGTGCGCCTCGTCGGCATGGACGGGCGGGTTGCTGCGGCCGAACTTTCAGATGGTTCGACGATCGACGTGGATTTCGTCATCGTCGGCATCGGCGTGACACCGAACGACCGGCTTGCCCGCGAATCGGGTCTCGATGTTGGTAACGGCATCGTGGTTGACGAATATACCCGCACATCCGACCCCGCCATTCATGCGGTGGGCGATTGCGCGCTTCTGCCCTGGCGCGGCCAGCAGGTGAGGATCGAATCGGTCCAGAACGCGGTCGATCAGGCTGAGGCGGCCGCCGCCGTACTCGCCGGCACGGAAGCGCCGTACGACGCGAAACCCTGGTTCTGGTCGGATCAGTACGATGTGAAGCTGCAGATCGCCGGCTTCAATCTCGGTTACGACGAGACGATTTTGAGGCCCGGCGCAAGGGACGGCAGCTGGTCCATCTGGTATTTCCGTGATGGCCGCTTCGTGGCTGTCGATGCCGTGAATGACGCCAAGGCCTATGTTGCGGGTAAGAAACTGCTCGATACAGCCGCCCAACCCGACCGCACAATCCTGGCGGATCCGTCCGCCGATCTGAAATTACTGCTCTCCTGAGGATATCATGCCCGCTGCCGAAAACCGTTTCAAAACCGCCATTCATGCCGGCAAGCCGCAGATTGGCCTGTGGCTCGACATGGGCGAGGCCATTACGGCGGAAATCGCCGGAACGGCTGGCTTCGACTGGCTGGTGATCGACGGTGAGCACGGGCCGAACGACCTGCGCAGCATCATCGACCAGCTGCGCGCGCTTGCCACCTCTGCCGCCGAGCCGGTGGTGCGTGTGCCTGTCGGCGAGAGCTGGATGATCAAGCAGCTCCTGGATGCTGGCGCCCGCACGCTTCTTGTGCCCATGGTCGATTCAGCGGCACAGGCGGAAGCTCTCGTCAGCGCCATGCATTACCCGCCGCGCGGCATTCGCGGCATGGGAGCGGCCGTCGCCCGTGCTTCCGCTTTTAATACGATAACGGATTATGCCGATAGCGCCTCGGCCAGCGTCTGCCTGCTGGTGCAGGCGGAAACCCGCGCGGCAATCGAAGATCTCGACAATATTCTTGCGGTGGACGGCGTGGATGGCGTCTTCATCGGCCCGGCGGATCTCGCCGCGGACATGGGTTATCTGGGAAGGATTGACGAAGCGGCGGTGCAGGCGGTTATCGAAGCGGCGATCGTGAAAATTGTCGCTGCTGGCAAGGCCGCCGGCATCCTCACCTTCAATGAAACCTATAATCGCCGTTATCTTGAACTCGGCGCGTCGTTCGTCGCCGTGGGAGCCGATGTCACGGAATTCGCCAATACGCTGCGTGCGCTGTCCGCACGCTACAAGGGCGGGCCGGCAGTGACACCGTCCGGATCAGGATATTGATCAATCGTCGTTACTGGCGTTCAGCTTCTCCGGCGGAATACCTTCCTCGCCGGAGGCGAGATAACCGCCATTGATGAGGGCGGAGCGGACGATGCGCTGGATTGCCTCGTCCCTGTCTATGCCGTGATCCCTTGCAAAATCAGACAATGCCGCTTCAAGATCGTCGCTGAACCGCATATTCGCCCCCTTCATTCCTGCTTTTTTCACCAATGCATAAAGGCAAGGCGGGCAAACCCGCCTTGCCTTGATTTAATGCCCGTTCGTCATCAGCGCCAGCGATAAAGGCTGCTGTTCGACGAACTCTGCTGCGTGCTCGTGCCCACCGCATAACCGATCGCAAAACCGAGTGCGCCGACGATCGTCAGCAAGGAAGTGGCGGTGCCTGGATTTTCCTTCACGGCTTCCACGACATTCTGGCCCTGCGCCCGGACATTATGCGCCGCCTTGCGAACGCGGCCGCGCGCCTCATCCAGAAACTCCGACGCATCCTCGCCGACACCTTCCGCACGGGCGGAAACGGATTTGGACAGGGACGCGATCTGCGAACGCAGTTCTGCAATCTGGTTTTCGATCGTGTCTTCGACAACATTCAGTTTGGTCTGAGCCATTAGAACACCTCTTTTGTTACCGTGGCGGAAACGTGCGGGCCCTGAAGAAGTTCCGCAACCGGACGTAAAGTTTGACCCGCGGTTCGTTTGGCCAACAGGTTTTTTGGCTTCTTGGCGAAAAAGCCTTGCAATCATTTTTCTTACGCAATAATCAGGCCGCACCGGAGAGGTGGCCGAGTGGTCGAAGGCGCTCCCCTGCTAAGGGAGTTTTATTTCTCTCACACACCTCACCCAAATATCTGATTTCTTTATTTATTTCGGTCAATAGATTTTTTCTCAAAATCGTCGTGTGCCAATCGTGTGTCAGCGACGTTCTTTCTTGCCAAAAACTCGGTCGATAACTTCCCGGTCGGCATCCCCCTCAACATACGTTTCCATCAGCAATCTGCGAGACTTCCAACCCCCGTGATCGGCTGTCGTTGCCACGTCCACGCCATTGCGTCGGATCATCTCCGTGGCGAACCCATGGCGACCAATTTCGTGGCTCGTGAGGCGGTTCAACCCTGCCTTCTCGATCACCTTGTCAAAGCGCTTCTTTGCCGTCGATCGGTTGGCCGCGCCAAAGACGAGGACCGGGTACAGGTTCCTGATGTTCGCCAGTTCGATAACCATTGAGCGCGTCAGAAACACTTTTCGGGGCTCAGTTTTCGTCTTGGCAAGATACGCGACACCAAGCTGCAGGTTCACGTCATCCCACGTCAGGCGGCAAGCCTCTGAGACCCGTGTGGCTGTCTCAAACATGAAGCGGGCCATAGCGGCTGTTTCTGGCATGTCAAGCTTCTTGGCGGTCTTGCTGAAGACATTTAGCCAGTCGGAGCTTCCCGCCGGCCGTCGCTTCTTTTCCTCTTTGAACCGCTTCACCGAAATCTTGGGCAGGCGCTTGGCCTCGGCAACATGATTGATGATGGCGCGCATCGGCGTTATCACCTGACGGTTCCATGTCGCTGGCTGGGCATCAGGGTATAGCAGCTTTGCCGCCTTGCGGATCTCTGGGCCGGTGATGTCCTTTACCTTCCACTTCCTGAAATGACGAATGAGCGGTGCTGTGAACCGCCCATCCTTCCCGTCATTCAGATATTCGGCCACCGCCTCTGGAAAGGTTAGGACTGCCTCCTGGCCGTGGACAGCGGCACGACGGACCCGGTCTTCGTGTTTGATCGCGATGTCTTCCGCGAGCCGCTTGTCACCCGTTCCAGAAGTTTCTCGGTATCTCTTTCCGTCCACCGTGAAACTGTAGTGCCAGATGTCTCCGCGCTTTTTAAGGTTGGGCATTCGTTGGGCTCCGGTCGTGCGGAATTGATGATAGTCTCGATATCGGACGGCATGAGGAACATGGCTTTGCCGATTACACGGCAGGCGCCAAGCTGTCTGGCTCGCTCTCGCAATGTTCGTTCGGAAAGGTGGATACCGCAAGCGGCCATTTTTTCAACGGCGGCCGATGGCGATATGGCTTGGTCAAACAGGCTCGTCATCCCTCGCTCCTTTCAAGCGCCGCTCGGCCGGCCATAGACCGCAGGTGCGCAGCAGAGCGACGATGCGTTGAGCGCTGATCGTCACAATACTCGTTGGCACGGCTGTCCAGCGCCTTTCCAATCCTGGTCAGGTATTCATTGTTTTCGGTGATTTGGTCGGTGTAGCTCTGCACTTGGTCATCATGCCACAACGCGGCCTCCTCCAGCGCCTTCGCCCTTGCCTCCTTCTCGCGCGTCTCGGCTTTGGATAGGAGTTGGCGGAGGGAAACGTTTTCAGCTTCGAGATCATCGAAGAAGATGATCTTCCGTGCTAAATCAGCGAATGGATCAGTATCGACTTCGCGATGATCGTCAAACTCGCCAAGGTATATTTCGGGCCGGTGGACGGTTGCATGCATAGATCCGTCAGCATTGCGGATCATCCCCCAATCATCGTAATGGTTCGGGCGGTACTGAAGATCACTCATGCGGTTGCCCCCATTTTCCCTTGAAGCATAGCGAGTATCTCGCAGCTCTCGCTATTCATCGTGGCCGAGTGGTAGACGTACCATTTGTCCCATGCCTCCACCCCTTCCGATCCGTCGAACTTAAGCCAGTAGAAGTGGCTCTCGTCTCGGTTCAACATGAGGGCGTATCCTTCTGGCATAGACCGAATGCCAAGAGACTTATCGCAGCGGGATGCGCCAAGGACTTCGTGTTCAGCGACGTGAGATGCGAGCCGTTCCACGATATCACTCATTGGTGCCGCCCTCCTGCTTTGCGGGTGCTGCGGGGAGCGCCGACTTAGCGATTTCAACAGCAAGTTTGTCGAACGCCCGTCGAGCCTCATCAATGGCCCTATATTCTTCATCCACGCGCATCGTACCAAGAGCCTTGGTCTTTGAGATAGCCAGCCGCTCATTGTAGAGGTCTGATGCGTCAAGGTACTTCTGGTACGCATCGGCTAGAGATTTTGCCGCCACGTCCTGCACCTGTGCGGAGAGGGCGTCTCGGGCGATACGAGCGCAAATATCATTTGCCCCATATCCGCTCTCAATCTTATGCAAAGCCTCCCGCAGCATCTTCGCCTCGGCCTCTGCTGCCTCGGCGCGAGAGTTCGCGTCTGTTAACGCTAGCAATGTTCCCCTGTCGGCAAGCTCAATTCTGTAGCGGGTTTCGACCTGAAACTGCTCTTTCCAAAAGTCTCTGTCTTTCTTCAGCGCCTCGTTCTCGCGCTGCAAGCTTTCGAGGGTGTCAAACTCAGACCACGCAGCGCATGTTTTGCAGTCGGCGTCGAAATCTAGACACCTTTCACCCCAATGCGCTTTCACTGCTTCAGCTATGTAGCTCATGCCAAATCCCTCGACGGTAAACGGCCGGCAACAGCAACACCGCTCATAATCCGAGCCGTGGCGTAGCTGGTGGCCTCGTGTTCCTCGTAATCGCTCCAGATGCCAAAAAGCGTGTTGGCAAGCTCGTGCGGGTCAATGCCGACCTTTTCCCAATAGGCTTTCTCGCTCATGCTGTGCTGGCGGGCGTGCTCTTCCGGGCAGAGAGGCAAAGCAAACCGATCCGGCGCTTTGGTCCCGCGCCCGCGTCCGTAGTGGCCGTGCCACGTGTTCGAAAACGAGACATGTGCTGCCTGGACGCCTGTGCGGCCCGTGACGCAACAAGGAAGCTCATGAAGCCAAGCCAGATATCCGCTGCGCTTTGACGGGCGTCTTTTCGGAATCGGCTGGAACTCGGTCTTGCGAATTTCAAAGGCCATCACCTCTGCCCTCCCAGCGCGCGTGTCATCATGTCCCGCTTCTCTCGCTCGAGCTTGCGGACGCTGCCTGTTCTTCCGTGTGAGCGCTTCGCCTGATCGATTTTGGCGTCTATGTCTGATTGCCAGTTGTATTCCCGGGCAAGGTTCCGTCTCGACTTCCAAGCGAGCCAGTGGTGGATGGCGCGGCGGATTAATCGATTCATTTGTCACCGCCTTTCATGATCGACTGAATTTCCTCGTCCGAAAGTCCGAGTGACTTCGCTTTCTCGATCGCCAGTTCCCGCATGTCCATTCGGCGCTGAGCAGCCTCATCATCCACAGACGGCGGCACAATGTTGATGATCGAAGCGGGCAAGAAGTGTTTACCTTCCACAACCAAAGCCTCTATCGGCTCAACTGGGCATTTGGTCCCTTGCACGTAGCCGCCGACGGCCAACCTCTCAGCAGTCGCCCGCACCTCGCAGAAGTGCTTGACGAACTGGCGGCCTCGGCCTTCTGTCAAATCCGAGTTGGTGTAGACGGCCCAAAGCGTTTTTTTCTCAGCCATCGACGCCTCCCAGATCAGAAGCTTTGCAGTCCAGCACCTCGGCGTAATACTCGACCGCCGATTCCATACTGGTGTTGCCCTTCGCAATGGCGCGCAGCGACATGCTGATAGCCTTCGCCTTGTCGAGACCGGCGGCAGACAGCTTTTTCATCTCGCCTTCAGACCAGCCCTTTTCGACTTCCTTCCATGCCTCGGTCGGCGCCGTCGCAGCCATCGGCAGCATCTCAGCGGCAAACCGGATTAGGATATCGCGCTCTGGATCGGTCGAGGCCGGAGCATCGGAGGCGGGGACATCATCCGCTCCGGCCTCATTTACTGGCGTCATGCCAGCGTTATCCGACGACGGGGCAGGGGATTCATCGTCGGAATTGGTGTTGGGCAGTATCTCGCCCGTGAGAGCGGTTTCTGTCTCGGAATGGACAAATGCCGCGTCAAAGCCTTCGCGCTCGTCCTCGGGCTGCTGTGGGGCTTCCTGAGCGGCGCGAAGCCGTGCCATGACTGACGGCTGGGCAGGTGTGACATCGCGGGCGTTGTCGGGTCCCTGGAATTGCTCCACTTCGTCACGGTCGTAGACGCCAAGGATGACCTCTGGCGTGTGCCGACGTCCCCATGCACGACCAGTGTAATAGCAGTGCTGCTGATCCGGATCCGACTTCCATAGAGGCGAGTTCTTCGGCGTGATATCCTTGAATTTCGGAGAACGCACCTCAAGGATTTTGCCTTCCAGCTTTCCGGAGGCAATGCAGACCTTTTCAGCGCCTTCGCCTTCGAACCGATATTCGAGCCTGCCCTCGATACCGGACCGAGTGTTAATGACGGCGATGATGAGTTGAGCCTCGTAGGCGATCTGGCCATTAACCTGATATGATTTAGACGCGACCGCAAAAGGGTTCATCTGCCAGTCAAGGGCCTGCAGCGACACAGCCATACAGGCGCCGGCGTTACCGCGGAGATGCTTTGGCAACGCGATATCGGCGCGGCACATCACTTCCGCAAACTTCACGACTTCGGCTAGGTTCTGCGGCGCAATCTTGGCTCCGGTCGATCCTGTTGACATTCCTACGGAGTCCATCGGCAGGCGTTCGTTATTCGTGGCAAGCTGGTTCATGCTGCGGCCTCCAGTTCAATCTTGATGCGTGTCTTTGCCCATGCGGGCATCTCGGCATAGGAAATGGCCTTGTCGAAACCGTCGTAGCCTGGCCATTCGTTGCGCTTCAGGCATTCGTTGACGGTCGCTATAGCCTTGCGTGCCAGCGCTTCCCCGAGGTCGATATCCTCGTCTTTCAGCTGCATTACGCGCACGTCATAGGGTGGTGACTTCTCTACAAACACGAAGGTGAAGCTTGAGAAGGCGTCGGCACCGAGGATTTCGCGGACCACCATGCGGAGAAGACCGGCCTGAACATGATAGCCGTGGGAATAGATGGCTTTGGACAGGCTTTCGTCATCCACGCTTGCTGCTGTCTTCAAGTCGACAAAGTCGCCGCTGTCGTTCGGCACCACATCCGGCCGCGCCTTCAGCCAGATATCGCCGTGCTTGCAGAATATGCTACGCTCGATGCGACCGTTCAGAATGCCGAGGCGGATCGCCTCCTTGCTCTGGAGCGAGTTGGCGATGTGGCGGATATGCGAGATATCAGTGTCGGTGATGACGACGCGGCCGGCTTCCTTCTGATCGGCAAGCCATTTCTTGCACCAGTTGGAATTGCCGTTCCAAGGTTTCTCGTTGCCCTTGTCGTCGGGGTATTTCTCGGGGCGCAGGACATAGCGCTCCTTGAAGCCTTCTTCGCCCAGCAGCAGCATATGAGCCGCCTTGCCGAACTCCAGGCTATCCTTCTCCGGCTTTTCGAACGGATTGGGGTTGTAAGGCGAGAAGCCCCAATATTCGGACGGACGCTTGAGCACGGCGCGGAGGCCAGAGCTTGAGATAGAGAAGCCGTCAAACAGTTTGGTGTCGCTATGGTAGGTCTCAATCGGTACGCCGCTGTATACCGCGCCCAGCTTGATTTGCGAGCCATCCCACTTGCGATCCCGGCGAAGTCCACCGAGCATCTTTCCAGCAATGCCGCCGATCGCTTTGAACTTGTCCTGGTCGACTATCTTTTCCATGAGACATTGATCTCCTGATTTGCCTTCGCCATCTCCCGATCCGCCGGCATGCCGAAGTGCAGGAACGAGGCTGAAATGATCCCGAGGGTGAGAAGGCCAGTGATGAGGCGGGTGACGCCCTTGCGAAGCTCTGCGTTGAACTGGTCGATCTGCTTTTCGCAATTGCGGAGCCGGATGATGATCTCGGTCGGGTCATCCGCTTCTTGTGTGTTGGTGGTGGAGAAAGGGGGCATCACGCACCAGCCTCTGCCGGAGCGTCCAGCGTCTCAAGCATCGCCCGCATGGCAGCGATTTCGCTTTCGGCCTTGTTGCGCAGCGATGCAGCTTCCTTCTCCATGATCTCGGCCATGGTCTGGAAGATGAGTTTCTGATGCTTGTTCAGGGCAGCAATGAAAGCTGCATTCACTGCCTTGTCGTCGCTCACCGACAACTGGCTATATACAGACGAACTGCCGTACTGACCGGCATAGGCGTAAAACCACACGGTGGTCTTGAACGAGTTGTATTCGCTGCTGTGGCCGATGTTGAAGCCAAAGTTCTGCTTGTCGTGGTGCTTCTTGTCGGCAAAGGACTTTGCGAACCATTCATGGAAGCCGCCGATCTTCGCGGCATCACCCTTCAATGTTTTGATTTTCTGAATTGCTGCTGTATCGGTGGCCATTGTTCCTGCCCTTTAATGCGCGGGTACTCGTTACCCAGCCCGCTGGTGGGTTCAGTTGGTGGGGGTGGACGCGTTATGAGCGTCAACAATCGCTTGGACGGTTTCCCGCTTGATCTTCATCGCGTAGAGGATCGGGTCGTCATCGTTGCCAGCATCTTCGAGTTCGATACCGAAGTGCGTGCGGTCAAAGACGCTTTCGAAGACGCGCCACCTGCCGTGAGATTTTCGAGAGCGAGACTTTACCTCGATCGCAACCGCCTCTTGCGTGTCCCATTGGACGCCTATGGCCTCGCAGAAATCTGCCCAATCCTTTGCCATCATATCGCTTTGTCGGACGCGCTCCTGTCGATCCGTTTCGACATCCGCTGCAAGGCGACTCAGCGGGTAGTCGTTCGGAAGGCTCCCGATCTGAGTTCCAGCGAGCGCCTTACGAGTAGCATCAACATCGTCGCGCAGACGGTTTGCAGCGCTCTCCGTGGCCGCCCAATCACGCCGGCTGATGGCTGCATGCAGTTCCTGAATGAGGCTGTAGCTCATCTTACTCTCCCGTTGGGGTGTGAGGGGTGGAGAGGGGGACAGAGAACGCTTGGAACGATGCACTTTCGGGGAAAGGGTCTTCCCCTTTATCCATGAGATATAAAGCGGCCCTACCGGCTGTCGTGATCTTGCAATCTTGAGTAACGAGACCGGACTGAACCAAATCCCATCCGCAATTCGGGTAGGAGAAAATTCGAATTGGTTCGCCGCTGTCTGTGAATTTTGCGCAGGCCTCAAGCATACGCACCTGATCGCTCTGCTTAACTGGATCTTTCATTCTTCCCATCCCTTGTCTGAAGCCCTATGCGGGCGGCTATTCGGTTAGAAGTCGTCGCGGTCGGCGGAATCCATCGCTTCGATGTGCTCGCGCTCTGAAATGACCTGAGGGTGATTGTCGTGGGCATCGACACAGACGGCGCAGAGCATTACCCTTTCGCCAAGGTCGTCCCGATAGCTCAGTCGACGTCTCGAAACCTTCTGGCATCCGTCGCAAATCGCTTGGTATGTGTTGACGTCGCTTCGATCCCAGTCGAGTTCGTCATCGCCCCATGCTGCCCAATCGCTCATAGTCATCACTCAGCCGCTTCCAGACGACCGATGACGGCGCCGTGGACGATGGGGTTGAAGCTGTTGCGCATCGCGTTGTAGGCGACTTGGACGGACAGATTCTCGTCTGCTGTAAGTTCTCGGCGGTCGTCAGTGACGCGCTCGGCCCAAGTGCGAACATCGAACTCGTCGGCAATGCTCTCACCGACCCGGCGCACCATTTCGTAGCGGTCGACGCCGACCACATCGCAACGCTCGGAAACCGTCTCATCGATCAGAGACTGGATTTCATCGGCCGTGTAGAACTTGACCGGCGTATCCAGAAGAACCGTGTCGCCGTCATTCCAGCGAACGGTGATGAGAAGCATTTCATCTTTGCCGATTGTGTAAGCTGGCTTGGTCATTTGCTCATCCTCAGTGGTTGAGATCGAATTGGAGATCCGCCCGGAGACGGATGCCGAATGCGATCAGTTATTTGAGAAAGCCGCTTTGACGGGTGTCGTACTCGACCCCACGGTTTGAGGTGATGAGATAACCCTCCATCTCGGATGGGAAGTTATCGCGGACTTTGCAGAAGCCTTTTGCGTGCGTGAGTGTCTGGAACTGACCAGCAACGCGCTTGGTGAATGTCTCGCCCGCATTCCGGTAAACAACCTCGAAAGTCTTCATCGCGCCTCATCTCCTGTTCTTGTGGTGTCAGCGATACGTTTCAGGCGGATGTGAGGAGTTTTTCGCGGTCGGTGAAGTCCCTAATGACGAGATCGATTCCGTAATAATCACTCACGTTGACTGGTGTGTTTTTGTTAGAGTTCTGTTCCTTCTCCTTATTGGAGACAACATCGAAACTGTCGTCGAACTTCTCGACGGTAAGGAACCGGCTGTTGAGCATCACCTGCGGATGAAATGTTTCGAGCCGCCAGTTCTTGCGTGCGTTTCCCCAGAACTCTTTCCAATTCCTGCGCGGGTTTCTCATCTGTCTCATCTCCTGTTCTTGTGGTGGCAGCGAGATCGGCGGGGGAGGCTTCGTCGCTGCTGATGGTTATTTGTGCCACATGGCAAAAATAATGACAAGTGGCAAAATGCCATCTGGCAAAAATATTTGCCGTATGGCACAAAGGGCCATGGCAAAAAATAACTTCGACAGCTTCTATTCGGAGCGCGGCGCATGGATGGATTACGTCTACGCCCGCAAGGACATCACGCATGCGCAGTTCCGGGTGGCCTATTGCATAGCCAGTAAGACCAACCCGACAGAGGGGTGCATGTGGTGGGCAGTGAAAAGCATTGCTGACGACGCAGGGGTGAGCATCGCCACAGCCGTCGAAACGATTGCGATGCTCGACAGGTGCAGATTGATCATGGTGGGGAAGAAGAAAATCGGCCGACAGACGGTCGATACGTACATGTGGCGGATGCCGCTTGACGCCGAAGATCAGGCGCTTCGTGCGGTCAGGAAAACACGCCCAAAAACAGGCGGTCGGAAGCCACGAGTTTCATTGGATGAAACTTCACGAGTTTCATTGGATGAAACCAAACCTTATAAGGCTTAACCTAATAACAGTTCTTTGTTTTAGGATTCTTGCTCTGAAGGGGAGTAATAGGAAGGGTGAGGGAAAGGGTAATCAGTGCTCTTTCAGTTCGTCTCGCTTCATCCGCTCAAGCTCTTCCGCTCCCAGCGCTGCCTCAAGCACTGCGTCCACCTCCGGCAAGAAGCTCACCCACATTGGCCGTCGTTCAAACATTGTGTCTTCCGGTACTTCGTTGAAGCGTGCCAGAGCGCGGGCGGCGCGTTCTCTTGGAGGCTTAGGGCGCTTCATCAGCCCCTCCACTGGAACCAGGCAACAACGCGCCCATAGACCCTGACTTCTTCACGTAGCAACTCGTCTGGCTGGCCGTATCGCTCGGTGTTGTCGGAGATAACCAAAATTTTATCGCTGCGGGGAATCAGTTTCAGGCGTTTGATCACAAGCCCGTCGCCAACGTCGCAAGCATACACGTCCTCCGGGTTCGGATAGGTGTAGCTGGTATCGATGAACACGGTAGATCCCTTCGTGAGGGTAGGCTCCATGCTGTCACCAATCACGGGAAGAGCCTTGATGTGGTCTAGGTTCTTCCACCCGGCCTTGATGCTCTCAGGGAAACTCCAGAAGCCGTCCGACATAGCAGGATCGAGCAAGTGGCCGTCATCCCGGTACTGGACCTCAAGAAGCCCACCGCCGCCAGCGCCAGACACGATCGTGAGGTTCTCCACATCGCCATCATCCGGTTTGGATGCAATCAGCGACGGCAGGTCGGCGGCGCGCTCCAAGTCCTCGTGATCAAACTCGTCAGTTACCTCGATCGCTTCAACCTCAAGGCTGCGGGCAATCTTAATCACGTTCTCTAGGCTCAAGCCACGTTTCCCCCCTTCTATACGCGATAGGTGGGTGTGAGATATGCCTGTTGCCTCGGAAAGTTCCTCCAAGGTCAGGCCACGGTTCTTTCGGATTTCACGGATTCTGTTCGCCATTCCCTAGCTATTTTTCCATCTGGCAAAAAAATCCACCGCCAAATGGCAAATTGCCAGTTGACAATAATGTGCCATGTGGCAAATTAGGCGGCATGAAACTCGACCAGTATCTCACCGACAACAAGATCAAGCCGGTTGCTTTTGCAGCCAGCATTGACGTGGCGCCGTCCACGATCACGCGAATTCTGAAAGGTGAGCGGACCCCGCGCATCGATCTGATCGCCAAGATTAAGGCTGCCACGGGTGGCCTTGTCACAGCCGACGACTGGATGGAGCCAGCAGCATGAGCAAGAAAAACCATCGCCATAAGCGCAATGGCTTCTCTCAAGCCAAAGCCCGAGAAACCCGAATCCACATCTACACCGATGGCGCATGTGAGCCGAACCCCGGTGCTGGCGGTTGGGCATTCGCCGTCATTGAGAGCGGCGTCGAGATCAACAACCGCAATGGCGGCGATATCCAGACCACGAACAATGTCATGGAAATGACGGCGATCCTCGCGGCACTGGAATACGCCAAGGCGAACGATCTGCCTGTCTCCGAAACCACAATCTACAGCGACAGCCAGTATTGCGTGAAAGGCTGCTCGGTCTGGCGTCATGGCTGGAAGCGCAACGGATGGAAGCGCAGCGGCGGCGAGTTGGCCAATGCTGGTCTTTGGAAGGCCATAGGGGAGGCACACGACGCATTCCCTTGCAACATCGTCTGGGTGCGCGGTCACAGCGGCGTACCGGGTAATGAGCGCGCCGACAGACTGGCCGCAAAGGGCAGGGCTTACGCGATTGATCATCGCATCACCTCCGTTGACGGAGAAGCCGCATGAGTGCCGCGTCCGTTCTCTCCGAAGCTCTTTCCATCATCGCCGCACCGAACAAGTGGGCGAGGGAAGGTGTCGCGTTTGACGACCGTGGAAACGAGCGTAAGGCCACAGACGAGCGCGCCAAGCGGTTCGACATGGTTGGCGCTATCCAGCGGGTTCAATGCTCTGCCGACGACTACGGCGCTGCGATCCGCGCTCTGCGCAAGGCCTGCGGCAAGCAATCCATTTTCGAGTTCAACGACGGGCACGGTCATAAGGCCGTCCTCAAGTGCATGCGGCGCGCGATTGCGGCTGCGGAGGTGACGGCATGACGAAAACGCTTTACCCTATCGTCACGCTTGGAGGCGAAGTCGAAGCCTCTGCCATCAGCGGCTACATCGGAAAATTCCAGATTATCCCGATCAGCAAGCTTTTCGTTGACAGTGTTTACCAGCGGGCGATATCGCAGGGTTCCGTCAAGAACATCAAGCGCATCTGCAAAGATTTTGACTGGGCGAAATTCTTGCCGGTGATCGTCACGCAGGATGGAGAGACATTTTCCATTGTTGACGGGCAGCACCGCACCACGGCGGCCGCGACTATCGGGATCACCGAAGTTCCTTGCTACGTCCTCTCCTGCACTGCCTCCGAAGCTGCTGCGGCCTTTGCCGCCATCAATGGCAACGTGACGCCGGTTCAGCCGATCGATCTCTGGTTCGCAGAACTCGCGGCAAAAAAACGAGAGGCCGTTGCGCTCCAGCGTGTTCTTGACGCAGCAAACGTCAAGGTGACCCGCAAAAAGGAAGGCTTCCTTCCGGGCGAAACCCGATCGATCACGGTTCTCCAGCGCGCGCTCGACTTCTACGGCAGCGCAATCTTGACCACGATTCTGCAGTGCATCGTTGAAACATCCGACGGAAATCCCGGAATGTTGTTCGGTGCCATGATTAATGGGATTGGGCGCGCGATCAGGACGAAGCCGGAAATTCTCGCAAATCCTGGGAAACTGTTCGACGCATTCGACGGCATTGATCTTTCCGAACTCCTTTACGAAGCGAAGATCGAGAGCGCCAAGTCCGGCAACCCTGTCCAATACATCATCACTCGCCGGATAAATTCGGCCATCAGCGCCGGTTACGGCAGGGAGGTAGCGAATGCAGCCTGAGTGCTCTTGTCCTCTCTGCGGACAGGCAATCGAAGAACTGCCTGTAACAATCCTGCCAGAGCGCGGCATGGTCGTTGCCAACGGCAAGTTTGCAATTCTGACCGGCCACGAATCTCTACTCATCCAGCGACTTGCTGAGGTGTTCCCTCGCATCCTGACGAAAGAGGCGGCGCTTGAATGGATGTACCAGTTCGCATCCGAAGATGACGAGCCGGAAATCAAGATCATCGACGTGTACATTTGCAAAGCACGAAAAAAGCTGGAGCCGATTGGCGTTCGGATCGATACGCTTTGGGGCAAAGGATATGCCCTCGCTGTTGACCGCAAGCCAGTGATCGCGAGGGAGGCAGCATGATCGCCTCTATGCACCCTGATCAACAGCAACTCCTCATTATGGCATCGGTATTCTTCTCGGCATTCATCGTGTCGGCGTTGGCCGCTGCCTTGGCATACGCACTCATGGTGCGTCCGAGCAAATAGCTTTCAATCTGAGCGGCACGTCCCCCTGACGCTCAGCGCTGGTCGCTTTCATCCCGCTCCCGATGGGCGGCCAGCACTCTTACCAAAGTCCTCCCCCGCAGCCTTGCGATGACTGCGGCGAGGGGGACTTCAAAGGGAACAAACCCGTCGAGTGCGGCGGACAGGGAGACATCAGACTGATTGGCGTCAGCTTCGATGTCTCCCTCGATTTCAGTGCCTCTGTGCATCAGCAATTGGCCTCCTTGGAACGAGGTCAACTTCGCACAGAGGATGAAGGATGTACGGCAAAAGTCTTTCCGAAAACGGAAAAAGAGTTTCCGAGGTTGAGATGAATAGTGTTGCGTTGAACGAGGCAAAAGGTTGGGCGGATGCCCTCATGGATAGCGAGTATCGCGGTCGCGGTGATCGTGAAAAGTCCGTGCGAGGCCGTGTTTCCAAGCGGACCGGCATTCCGGAAAGCTACCTCTTCCGTCTCCAATACAAGACCCGCGAAATGAAGGACGTTGCCGGCTCCGCATACCGGGCGCTGATGCTCTCTTACAACGAGCTTTGCCGCCTGAACGAAGAGGCCGCGGATCGGCACCACGCTGAACGCATGAGGATACGAGGCAATCATGAAACGGCTGACGAAAAGCCTGCTCAGGCGGGCTTGGGAATGGATTCGTCTGAGGTTTGAGAAGAGGAAGTCACGATGAAGGCAGCGACATACAAAAAGGGAGTGAAGCCCAAGCGGGGGATGAGCCTCGCACGTCGCGCCGCAAAGCGTGACGCCAGCGAACCGGAGATCGTAACAGCGCTAGAGCAGTGTGGGTTCTCGGTGTTTCGCCTGAATGAGCCCTGCGATCTGCTCGTCGGCTTCCGTGGCAAAAACTATCTGGTCGAATGCAAGACCAACGGCACAGCCTACGGCAAAGACCTCAACAGCAATCAGCAAGCTTTCAACGACTTCTGGCGCGGCGGCAAGATGGTTCGCCTGGGCAGCGCGACGGATGCGATGGATTGGGCGGTGTCGATCGCCAGTAAGGCGGCAGCATGACCGGACCCGAGAAAGACGCACTGAACGTTCTGCAGCCGGTCCTTGGCGAGGAGCTGGCAAAAGCCATTGTCGAGTTCCGCCGACACACCAAGAAGGCTCCTCTCACTGGCTACGCTGCCAAGCTGCTGATGAAGGAATACCAAATCACCGGGAACCCGGTCGCCGCTGCTGAAATGCAGATTTCGATGAACTGGCAGGGCTTCAAAGCCAACTGGTATTTCAATGAGCTTGCCAAGACCGGCCAGCGCCACCCGCACCAGCCTCCGCAGCGCCGCACAGGCGACATGGCAGATTTCACCAACGACTTGATGGAGGGTTTCTATGAACGCTCAAAGCTTCCGACCATCAACCATTGAAGCGCTAAAATCTCTCTGGGTGGCATTGCCCGTCAGAGCGTCGAACGATGGCGCCGACGGTGACCCTCGTGAGCGCCAGATGGCAATCCTGTCTCTTTACAGTGACGTCCTGTCCGAATTCAGCGAGACGGCCATCTGGAACACGGTCAACAACCTGCGCGCCGGCAAGATTGAGGAAGCCAGCAAGAGCTTTTGTCCCAAGGCTCCAGAGCTTGCCGTTCTGGTTCGCAGCGAGCAGGCAAGGCTTGATGCTCTCAACCGGCCGAAGATGGTTTCCCATCAGCCTGTCAGCCGCCCTTGGAAAGACTGGAACATCATCCAGCGCGATCGCACCCGCGAGCTTTCAGAGGAAGGCTTCGTCTTACTCGACAAGGATGTTCCCCACGATATCGCCAGCAACCGCATGCGCCAGAAGAAGTATCCGGTCGGTTCTATCTGGTTCTGGTGCCTGCAAGAAGTATGGGGACCTCGCCATGTGTGATTGCCCGCTTTCCGAAACAGAACTGCGCGTCGTGCGCTGGCTTTCCGATGGGAAGGATGGGGAGGAAATAGCCTCTCTCATCGAGCGCTCTCGCATCACCGTCAACAGGCACATCAGTGCCGCCAAGGATAAGACAGGCACGCAAAACCTTCACGGCCTCGTCGCCTTCGTTCTTCGAAAGGGATGGCTCGAATGACTTGCCCTCTTACACCCCGCCAACTGGAATGCGTGACGCTTCTAGCTGACGGCAAATCCACAAAGCTTATTGCCGATATCCTCGGCATCTCCACTCATACTGTCACGGTCTACCTGAAGATTTGCCGGGACCGGGCCGGCGTCTCCAAGGAAACCGCTCTCGTCGCCAAGGCACTACGGGAAGGATGGATACAATGACCCACCCCATCCAATGGAACGGCTCAAGCACCAGCTTTGGACCGGAGTATGCCAGGGCGCAGAATAGCAGGGAGTTGTTTCCGCGATGAACCAGCTTGCAAGACAGAGAACTGTTTCCGATCTCATCGAAGAGTACGAAGAGAAGGTTGCCAACGCGCCCGCCGCTATTGAAGCGGTAAAGGAATCCTGGCGCCGCCTCGAAATGGCCGCTAGCATCGGCGGAAAGTTCGGAGGCAGCATCTCCAGGCACACGCCACACGTACACGAAAGCGATGTGAAAGCCGCGCTCCTAAAGTCTGGTTGGCGTGCGATCTATGACCGTTGCCAGATTGATCAGATTGCCAGCGCTGATGACAAGAGGCTGTTTGAGCGGACCTTTGAGAACCCGCCAGAACTGACATTCGAGAACGCGAAGGCGACTTTCGGTGATTACCTCATGCGCCCCAGGTTCCACATCCTTCGCGGCTTGGCCGAAGTCTTCAGCCAGTTGGACCCGGCTTACAAATCCCACAGCAAAGTTAAGGTAGGCGTCTCCGGTCTTCCTAAGCGCGTTATTGTCTCAAACGTCGGCGGATATGGCTCTTACGGCAGAGACAAGGTGAGGGACATCATCAACGCTATGGCAGCGTATCGGGGCCAGCCGCTCGCCACGCATGCAGAAATGTCAAAACTGGATGGCTACCACAGCTATGCAAGTGGGTCTCAGGCAGGCGAGATCGTCTTCGACGGGACGCACCACGTCACAAAAGACGAGGACGGCGTTGAAACCAAGGCGCCCGATCGCGGAATAACCATTCGCAAATTTCAGAACGGCAACGCGCATCTGATTTTCGACAAATGGGCTTTGCTCGACATCAACCGCGCCCTGGCTGAATTCTATGGTGACGTACTTCCTGATGTTGAGGAAGAGGACGCTAAGCCTCAAGCCAGCACCGCAGTATCTAAGGATCTGCAGTTCTACTGGACGCCTCCGGCCGTCGTAGATGCTCTAATGAACAGGGCTGGCATTTATGCCCCCGCGATACCCAGGAGACGAGCCGAAGGCCTGGCGAGTGCTGGAACCGTCATGCGGCGACGGTCGAATTATGGATGGCTTGCGCGCTCGTGGTTGCCGACCATTCGGAATTGAGGTGCACCCAGGCCGCGCAGCTGAAGCTCGAGCTAAAGGCCATCATGTGTTGACGGGGAACTTCCTTGAGCAGCCGGCGCGAGAAGAGTTCGACTTTGTCGTGATGAACCCTCCGTTCTACGGCAGGCACTACGTCAAGCACGTCAACCACGCGATGAAGTTTCTCAAACCTGGCGGGATGCTCGTCACGGTCCTCCCGGCCACCGCCTATTACGACCACGGGGAGCTGAAAGGCAGGTGGGAGGACCTACCAACAGCAAGCTTCTCGGAAGCCGGAACGAACGTGCCAACCGGCATCATGACTATTGGAAAGGCGAGAGCATGAACGAGTTTTCCGGTTATGCAGTCCAGCGCGGCGGCCAGCTAATGCACCCTGAACTTTTGCGCAAGCTGCTCCGGTATGATCCTGACACTGGCAAGCTCTTCTGGCTGGTTCGCACGATTGACCTATACCCGGGCGACAAGAAGGTCAGCGAAGCGCTTGTTCAGAATTGGAACGCTGCATTCGCGGGGAAGGAAGCGTTCACGGCCACGAACAACCAAGGTTACAAGGTTGGGCGGATATTCGACCGCGGGTACCTGACACACCAGATCATCTTTGCCATCGTAGAAGGCAGGTTTGCAGACTTCATCGATCATTTGAGCGGAGATCGAACTGACAATCACTGGATCAACCTGCGCGAAGCTACCCGGGCGGAAAATCAGCGCAATATGAAGATACCAACCCATAACACGAGCGGCACGATGGGTGTCTCTCAAAGCGACGACGGCAAAGGCTGGCGCGATACCGATGACGAACGCAAGAGGGCTGCTGCATGAACCACCCCATCCAATGGAACGGCTCAAGCACCAGCTTTGGACCGGAGTATGCCAGAGCGCAGAATAGCAGGGGGCTTTTCGCATGAGTGTTCAAATCCTCAATGGCGATTGCCGGGACGTGCTCAAGACACTCCCAGACCAGAGCGTCAACTGTGTGGTGACATCGCCTCCATACTTCTGGCTTCGTGACTACGGTGTCGATAGCCAGATCGGCCACGAGAGTGATCTCGATAGCTTTGTCGATGTCATTGCGGGCGTGTTCGATGAGGTGAAACGAATTCTACGATCTGACGGGGTAGTTTGGCTCAATCTCGGGGACAGCTATTACAGTGGTAACGGTCAAAGCACCGGCACAGACCCTCGTTCGCCATCCAGAAACTTTAGCAGAACTAAGCTGAGACCATTGGATGTTAGCGGCTGGTCTATCCCTAAAAAGAGCCTGTGTGGCGTTCCCTGGCGAGTAGCTTTAGAAATGCAAAAGCGAGGATGGACTCTTCGATCGGATGTCATTTGGTGCCGGCCGACTGCTTTGGCGGAACCGTCCGTAAAGGACAGGCCAGGCAGGCAACATGAGTATCTGTTCCTGTTCTCCAAGTCCCGGCGATACTTCTTCGACAAATCAAAATTAAACGAAGATAGCGTTTGGCACATATCTCATCAAAGAGGATTGGACGGCCACAGCGCTGCCTTCCCACCCGAGCTTGTTGAACAGTGCCTCCTATCTGGATGCCCGGAAGGAGGTGACGTGCTCGACCCATTTGGAGGCGCCGGCACAACTGGGCTCGTCGCTGACAGGCTCCAGCGGAATGCCGTCTTGATTGAGCTCAACCCGGAATATGCCGAATTTGCTAGGCGCAGAATTTATGGAGAGGCGCCTCTTTTTGCAGGGAGTGCAGCATGACGAACAAATTTGCATCAGGCGCACAGATGACGCCCCGCGGCTGGATAGCCTGGTATCGCGATCCGGTTTGGCCAGAGAACCGAGTTCTACGAGACGGCAGGTACGACATCATCTTCCCGAGCAAAGAGGAAGCCAAGGACGCCGGCCACGACGCGCTCATGAACCATCTGAACGGAAACATGACCGCAGACACGAACGTCGCTCCACGGCCAACCTCGAAGGAAAT
>Ga0137300_1007_pt1 | contig 134154 bp, 128 predicted proteins | sample RamsorwD2O_NANAE_FD_97190 | JGI IMG/M metagenome (GOLD analysis project Ga0137300, IMG submission 97190) | Mouse cecal microbial communities from Vienna, Austria - N-Acetylneuraminic acid amended with D2O_NANAE | ecosystem: Host-associated > Mammals > Digestive system > Large intestine > Cecum... | reverse complement strand
GACTTTCCTAAAGCTTGATCGCCCTGGGTCGATCGAGCCGTTCCTAAAGTACCACGAAATGCTCGACTACATGTGGCGCGAGCGAATCCTCAACTAACCTAACGGGCCGCAACTCTCGACCTTAGCGTCAACAATCGCCGAGGATATGGCCGAGAAGGAGACACTGTGGCTCGCGTCAGCCCGCTATGACGGCCAAGCATCAGCGTTGGCTTCCCTTGTTGCCAGCGGAATTCTTGCGTACTTCGGCGGGCCAGGCAGCATTGGTTTCTCCCACCAGACAGTCTTCGAGCATGCACTGGCCAGGGCGTTTGCTCAGCAAACTGGCAGCTTGTCCGCTTATGTTCTGGAGCGTGAGTCATCACTATTCATAAGACCCAAGCTCTGGACGTCACTCGCCTATTTGCGCGGCGTAGAGCCGGAAACCTACCTGACCGAGTTGCGCACGATCTGGAACGTTCCTACGCTGCGCAAGCACCTGAGAATATTGCTGATTGAATTCCTCGGCACACAAAATGCTCCCACAGACCCTGAAGCAGTTCTTTTCGCGGAGGCACTCAAGTCGGGGCAACGCCGCACCGCGTTGCAGGCGATGATTGGCAGTCAAGGTTGGTTTGAGCGTCTTCGCGCCACAATCACCGAAGCCATGGCCTCCAATAGTGAGGAGAACGTTGCCGCTGGAATTCTCGATTCCGCATGGAAGTTTGCTCCTAACCAAGTCCTAGACCTGATCAAAGAGCAATGGCTTTCAGATGCGAAGCATGACAACGCAATATGGTCGGTCATTCGAGGTTGTCCCGAATGGTCAGAAGATGTTCTGCGGGTCGCGGAAACAGTCGCTGGTCGTTCAGACATTTCTCCTTATGCGTTCGACGATATGGTCGGAGTCGTTGGTGCATCATATCCCGAGCTCGCAATAAGGCTTGTCGCGAAGAAACTGGACACTGAACTCCAGAAAGGCATAGCCGAGGTAGAACGCCGCAGTTTGTTGAGCGAACCAAAGGGTGACGATACCGCGCACGTGCTCTGGCACATGGCGAACTCCACGACCAAACCGATAACTGATATTGTGGAGTCCGATGGCTGGGACAGCCTTGAGGCGTTGGCAGCTGAAAGTCCCGCGTTATTTTTAAGGCAACTGTGGCCATGGCTCACGACCGCATTTGCGCAGCTTAGGCGATCCATCCAAGATGACGACGGGCCGGGCTTTGCCATCTCCTATCACCTCGATCTGCGATTTGAGGGAGAACGTGATGACATCGACTTACCAGAAAAATCGATACTCGGTGCCTTCCGTGTCGCCGTCGAGACTTTTGCTGATCGAGATCCCGCTGGTTTCGAGAAATGGCTAAGCGAAATCGAAGCGGAGGATGCGCTCCCTGCCCAGCGGCTGATTGCTCATGGGTTAGCGAGTAAGCCCGAACGTTTCGCAAAGCGGTCTTTGCGGTTCTTCTTGGACAATAAGAAACGCCTTCAACTCGGCAACTCGCAAGATCTCACAGCAACTGCAACGCGTCTCGTGGCAGCCGTAAGTCCCTACTGGTCGGATGAAGAGTTAGAGCAGTTTGAATCAGCTGTTCTTGACTACAAACCTACCCCAAGAGCGGGCCTCGACGCCAAGGGTCGGCAATACTTCGACCAGCTTATCAGAAAGTTGAAGCTGCGTGTGCTTTCGGCGCTCCCGGAAGATCGAATCTCTGAAACTGTGAAGAGGCGGATCGCCGAAGAGCGGAGACGCTTTCCGGATGATCGCACCGGCATTACCTTTTACGGGCCAACCTTTATCGGTTCGCCCATCGAGGCGAAGAGCCTTGCGCTGGCAAGCGATAAGGACATCATCAGCGCGTTCAAACAATTGCCGGACGCGACGGGGTGGGACAATCCGAAACATTGGCGTAAGGGCGGCAACATCCAGCTTGCGCGCGAGTTTGCTGAATACTCGAAAGCTGACCCTGAGCGTGCCAAGCGGCTCATCGAGCAGTTTGAGCCATTCTATGGGACACGCGCGGCCGGCTACGCGATTGACGCGATGGCGGAGACCAGCGACCCGAAACTGGTAGTCGATCTGATTAAAGACACCGATGCGCGCGGGTTCCAGGGTGAAGAATTCAGAGGCGGCGTTGCCAGAGCGATTGAGAGATTAATTAGACGGGATTTCGTTATTGACGACGCCACCACCGCACTTGTGACCGCGTGGCTTGCTGTTCCGAATGCAGATGAAACGGACGACGTGGCAGCTGAAGATGACGACGATCTCACCAAGCTTCCTGAAGAAGATGTGTCGTCAAACAAGAAGGAAGAGCGGGAAGCGAGTGTCCTTTGGGGAATGGGCGGCCTGTCGATCCTTCCTCACGGCAACTACCCGATTATCGAGACGCTGATCCGGATATATCTTCAGCGGAAGAACCCAGATCGCATCTTAGATCTCCTGCTTGAGCAGTTGAAGCGCGACGAGGAACAACGGATTTGGAGCGCTTTACTTCGTTGGTTCCCCTACATTCGACCCAGTGATCCCGCAAAGCTCCGAGCGCTCATCGATGCGCTTTTCAAGCGCTATCCCGACCTGTCCAAGACACGCGAAGCGGCAGCTATGTTGGCGCATTCTATCTGGACGGTGCCCGACCTTGTTGGTTCAATTATAGCAGACTGGAAAGAGGCCGAAGCGCCTCGCGTGCGACAGGCCTATGGAGAGCTTGTGACACTCGCGGCTCTCATACGTCCCGAGCTTGAATGGCCGAAGCCCATGCTGTCGGATATAGTTTCAGCTGGCGCGGAAGAGGAACGCGTGGGTGTAGCATATGCCGCCACCAACGTATGGGCTGACACAGATGCACGCTCCGCTTCTGCATCCTCCAAGCTACTGCAGCAACTCATCCCCGTCGCAACACCTAGGATGTGGCGTGCGATCCTCGACCTATTTAGGCTGATCGACGAGATCGAGCCGGACGACAACTGGATACCGCTGCTCTCGGTCTTGGCCGACTACTTGAAAGTAGCCCACAGCCGAGAATCCACCTTCATTATTGATCGGCTTCAGACACTATTGCCTCATCAAGCAACGCTCGTCGGAAAGATAGCCATGACACTTGTTGAAAGCTGGCGCAATGATCTTGGTGATATTCGGACGGGCACGTCGGCGGTCGCACCGGACTTCGTAGATATCGCGGTGACGTTGCACCGCCTTGGTCCGGACACTCGCGACATAGGCACAAGCCTTTTCGAGGAATTGCTCGAGGTCAACGCATATTCGGCGCGCGCCACGCTGGACCAGATTGACAACAGGTTCCGCAACACTGGTCAGGCTCAACCGCGTCGACTTCCTCGACGGCGCCGGAAACAGCAGCGAACCAGGGGCGCCGTGTAGCTATCAATGGCCAATCACGCCAGTAGCTAATCACCACCCTTAATTGAAAACCGGACAGTCCGCTCTCGGCCCCAGTTTTGGCCGACCGCTGCCAATTGTGAATGTCTCCTATTGGCGCATTTGCGTCATAACGACCTCCGGCCTCACGACGATCGATGGCACGTCGGTTCGTGCGCATCATTTAGCGGAATGCTCAAGGCTGACCATCAAGATTGTGGCACTGGATCGAACATCTCCCTGAACTCCGGGTCGGCAAAATAGGCAAGCTTGTCGGCGAAAATTGGTCGTTGCTCGTGACCTTGCCCCCAAGTTTTATCCAGTTTCGAGTTCGCTCCAGCGGTTTTGTTGACGTACTCACCGATTTTGGGCCAGCCAGAGCTGGAATTTTCCGGGGTTGTGGCTAATGTCGGCGCTGGTGCCGATGAGCCGTTCATGAGCGAAATCGGCACTTTGTTGCCGATCGCGCTGTGTGGCCGGAACTCATCATAGTCTCTACGCCAATCCTCCATCTTTGCCCGCGCGTCGTCAAGGCTCATGAACCAGTGAGCGTTCAGGCACTCGGCGCGGAACTTGCCATTGAAACTCTCGATGTAGCTGTTGTCTGTCGGTTTGCCTGGCCGCGAGAAGTCAAGGCGGTCCTCGTCGATCACGCCATCGATGCCGCCATCGCCGGACTTGCCGAGCCGGCGCGCTGCGTTTTCATGGCTGCCGCCATAGCCCATGCCGACCAACAGATCGACGATAGCGCGCTCGAAGAAGGCCGGGCTCTGCGCCAAAATGCGTTGCAGGAGGTCCGCCTTCAGGGCCTGATGCAGCACGGCCTGCGCGGCATCGATCTGTTCTTCCGGCGTCGCGGAAGTCGTTGCATCGATGGTTTCACCGGCGCCGGTTGACGCAGCATCCGTGCTGCCGGCGTCCGATGTACTGGAGGCGTAGAATTCGGCAAAGGCCGGATAGGTTTTCAGCGTATCAACGTTGATACCGGCAGGATTGGTGGCGAGCAACGCCCTGCCCGCTTGGCTTGCCACGAAGCGGCCGCACGCCGGACTGTCGATCAGGCCGGCCTTGGTCATGTAGAACTTTGCCCAATGGATGCGATTGTGAAAAATGCGCTGGCGGCCGCTCGGCAGCATTTCCTCCCGCTCCGCCACGGACAGGCCAAGCTGATCGGCCAGCTTTTTCGCCGCATCCGGCACGCGGGTCTCGCCATCCGCGGCGAGCCGCAGGACCGGAAGCATGATGGATTGGTAATCCGGAATTGCCATTGTGAGCAGGTACCCTGTTGAATACGACGCGCCTGCTGGCCATCGACCGACAATCTCTATTTCCCACCAAACCGGGATGCGCCGGGAACCGAGGCGAACATGCTCTGCGCCTTCATCCAGTCACCACGGAAGAATTCGCCACCAAGGCTGGTCAGCTCTTTTTGGCCTCGGTGCTTGAAGGCCTGCTCGGCGGCTTCAGCGGCGGCTTTGGTGTCGTAAAGCTGGGAGGTCATTTCGATCTTCCAACGCCCTTTTGCTGCAGGGGGAAAGCCGCAGTTCAGCTCTTCCTCGCGCCGTTTGACGTCATTGGACACGCCGATCTTGATCAGGTCGGACTTGTCGAATTGCGGCTTCGGCAGGCCCATCAGGGCAAAACCATCGCCGACGAAGCGGGCAAGGTAGAGATACGTCGGACCATCCTCATAAGTCGATGTTCTCTCGCCGAAACTGCCCGGGAACGCCTTGGAGGGTTGATAGACTTCGGCCAGCGGTCTTTTCTTGACCGCCGTCGCCGCCACCGGTGCTTCTCCGAAGACGTTGACCTCTGTCACCTTCACTCTAAGCGCCAAGTCGATTTCGTGTGGCGTCAGCTCTGGGTTCCAGACGGCAATGGCTTGGCCTGCCTCGGCGCGATAGGTCATGGGGGCGATGGTTTCGAGCAGCATCGGCTCATCGACACGCCAGGCGCGCACCACCGGCAGTGCGTGGCTCCATTTCTCCGCCCAGCCATTGTCGCGCTTACGCTTCAGGCCGAGGGGTGAGGCCTTGTCAACATCGCGAATGGGCCGCGCTTCGACCTGCAGAAAGCCCAAGACACGGTGGCGTTCATTTTTGTTAGTCTCTGCGGAGGCCGCTCCATAGATCATGAACAGATCGCCATCCTCGACCAGCCCTAGCATCCGGTCACGAGAAGCCTCTTCGCTCCAGCCGAGATAGCCGTCTTCTTCCGGGCTAAAACCGTAGAAGGAGCGCAGGCGGATGGAACGGGGTTTGTCCGGTAACGCGTTCATTCTGCAATTCCTGCCGGTTTATTGGATTTCACGTAGCTTTTTGTCGGCCCGCCTTGAACCGCCACACAACGTTATCTTTCTCGGTATTCGAACTTCTTGGTCCAGCTTTCACCCGCGACCACACGGATACCATCAGGTCGATAACCTTCAGCCGAAAACAACTCACGCAGTTGAGTCGCGGCGCGTTTGGCACCCAGCCAGTCACCACGTTCTAGTAACTCTCTGATCTTAGGATGAATAGCGACGTCCACATCAGCCATCTCCCGCTCTGCAGCGAGTGTTGAACCTCCTTCTGCGCTGACAAGGCTCAGGGCGGGTTCGAAATAGTAGCGCCATTCTGCTTCGGGCTTTGGCAGCTCAATGGGCTCCATCGATTCAGGCTCTGGATCGCGCCAGTAGAACTCAAGGATTTCATTCCGGAAAAACGAGAATGAGCCCACATGCAACGAGCAACTGTTGTTATCGACGCATATGAGGCGCTGCGCCTGCAACTTCGCCTTCATCTTGTTCCTATCAGTCGGGGTAGAGGAGCGTCCCTTGCTCTCAAAGGCGAGCCAGTTTCCACTGTAGTCCTGCCCGATCAAGTCCGGACGAGAGCGCCCAAGCACAAGTGGATTGAGGTCGTTTCGGAAGACATCCAGATGAAGGAGCCAGGGAGTTCTGAGTAGCTGACCAGCGAAAACCTTACATAGCATCATACCCAGGAAATAGCTGACCATTCCTTTTTCCGTTGGGTCCAACGCCGCGAAGGCATCAGTCCGTTGAAGCTGCCCGTACCAGCCTTCTTGAATGGCCATTCTCACAAGCGCCAATCTAAAGATGGCTTCATGGGCCGACGCCGGTCCATGCCGAAACACATGGTATGTGCTGGGCCGCCCAATCGTTATCGCGGCCCAAAGCAATTCGTCCCAGGTCGTCATAAGCGTCCCGGATCGGATCGCATAGACACTTGGGAATGCTTCACTCTGATGTTCGATCCGAAGCGTCACTCCGCAGCCTCCTGCAGGGCCTCGGCATCCACCGGTGCCAGCGCCTCGGCCAGCAGCGCGTCGAGCAGCTTTTTCCGCGTCTCCGCGGCGCTGGTCAGGCTGGTTTCCAACTGATCGCAGAGCGCCATGAGTTCATCGACCTTGGCGACGATGCGGTGTTGCTCGGCGACGGGTGGGATCAAACATGGGAACTCGGCCAGCTTGCCTTGATAAATCGCGCACACGTTTGTTGTATTTGATTTCAACTTCTCGAGTTCATATTTCCCATAATCACTTCTCATCCATGTATCTATCCATTCAGGAGATACATCTGAACTGAACCTAATCCTGAGGATATTATTATTGTAAAGCACAACGTCTCCATTTGTATCATGGAATACGCATGTCTTTCCGACAAGTTCGCGGCTATTTCGAGTATTGAAAAGTAGGTCGCCCGACCTTAGAGAAAAATTTAGGACCTCTTCCTCTGCTGCGTTGATACGCGCCAATTTGTCGAGCTGAAGGCCGCCAAAATTGCCGATGTTGTTCATTTTCAAATAACCATATTGAAGATCGTCGCCTTGGTGTGATTTGCCTCGATCGAGACCTATCCGCGCAGTCAGTGGTAGTGAACCGAAAGCGACCCATTCCCAGAATCTGGGTTTACTGAATGGCCAAAGCGCACAACCTTGGCCGTCGGTACGGTGTTCTCGGCGGCCACCGCGCATTTCTTCTCGTTCAGTTCTTGCGACGCGCATCAATAACTCCTCAGCCGGCTCATCCGCAGGGTCCTGTGGCACGAGCTTGCCGCAGACGGCGAGGTTGAGGATGGTCTGGCGCAGCTGCTTGATCTGGTCTGGCCGGGTGGTAAGTGCCGGTAGGGCATCGAGCGCGAAGCGAGCGTCTTCGCGGAAGGTTTCCGGGTCGGCGGTGTTGAGGCGGGCAAGGCTTGCCGCCGCCAGCCGGTCCCGCTTTGTCTCCCGCTCCGTTCGCGCCGCCTCCAACTTGTCGCACAGCGCCATCAGTTCATCGACCTTGGCGACGATGCGGTGTTGTTCGGCGAGCGGCGGAAGAGGGATGAGCATATTCTTCAATGCTGACCCACTGACATTCGCCTGCCCTGTTTGCTTCTTGATGAGCGGTACAATCTGCGTCTCTCGAAAGCACGGCGCATTCATTGCAAAATTTAGGTAAATGGGACTGGAGTGTAACAATGACGGACGCAGACGGATTAGATACGAGGCAAAAGTCCTTGCATCGTTTTCGCCCATATAGATGCCGGTTTTACCAACCAATTCGGCGCTGTTCGTCCGGTTATACAAGAGGTCAAACGTTCGCAGATACAAAGCTGGGAGATCATCTGACGCTTCCGGAATCCGCTTTTCGTTTTCCCAGATCACGCGGCCGTCTTGGATGTTACCCATCGTCAGAACTGGCACGCCACTTTGCGATACATGAGACTTTTGTGACGTTCCGTACTGTGTGAAGAGTACGGTATCTCCGACCCGAGTCCAGGTCCACGAGCTAGGGATAACATGTGGAAAGTCCCGCCGCGTGTAGAGGGCCAACGGCGCATCTTTGCGAATGACTTTTCCGCGTACCAGTTCGTCTCGCTCTGCCGCGATCCTCTTTAACAATTCCGACGCCGGCTCATCCGCCGGGTCCTGTGGCACGAGCTTACCCCGTACGGCCAGATCGAGAATAAACCGCCGCAGCCGGGCAATCGCGTCCGGGGCGTCGGCAATCTGTTCGTAAAGCTGCAACAGGCGCTCGGCGTTCATCGGGCCAGCGCCTCGGCCAGAATGCTCTTCAGCTGGTTGCGCAGGCGGGCCGCATTGTCCTCGGCATCCCTCAACTCTACCAACAGCACATCCGGGTCGCCATGGTCATCGGCCACCGTGTGCGGGTTCTTGAAGTCCAGATTGTAGCCGCGCGCCTTTACGTCGTCCAAACTCACGCGCCAAGCCTGCTGGCCCTCCTCGCGGCCCATCCGCTCCCTGCCGCCCCACCAGTCGACGCAATCCTGCAGATGCTCCTGCCGGATCGGCTTGGTCATGGAGTAGGCCTTCTGGCCCTCCGGCAAGCGGTGTTCCCAGTACCAGATGTCCTTGGTCGGCGTGCCCTTTTCGAAAAACAGCAGGTTGGTGCCGATCGAGGCGTAGGGCTTGAAGACGGAATTAGGCAAGCGCACGATGGTGTGGAGGTTGCACTCCTCCAGCAGATGCTCCTTCAGCCGCGTCTTGATGCCTTCGCCAAACAGCGAGCCATCCGGCAGGACGACGGCGGCGCGGCCGCCATCCTTCAACAGGCGCACGATCAGCGCCAGGAACAGGTCTGCGGTTTCCTTGGTGCGGAAGGTCGGAAAGTTGTTCTCGATGCCGTCTTCCTCACGCCCGCCGAAAGGCGGATTGGTGAGCACGATATCGACGCGCTCATCCTTCCCCCAGGAAATCAGCGGGCGAGCGAGCGTGTTGTCATGGCGCACGAAGCTCGGGTCTTCGATGCCGTGCAGCAGCATATTGGTGACACAGAGCATATGCGGCAGCGGCTTCTTCTCCACGGCACGCAGACCAGCCTGCATCTTCTCGCGCTGGTTAGGCGTGCGCACATGGTTCTTCTCCATGTGGCGGATGGCGCAGGTCAAAAAACCGCCGGTGCCGCAGGCGGGGTCGAAGAGGGCTTCACCAGGCTTGGGGTCGATGCGCTCCACCATGAAGGAGGTCAGCGCGCGCGGGGTGTAATATTCACCCGCATTGCCGGCCGATTGCAGGTCGTTCAAAATCTGCTCGTAAATTTCGCCAAAATGCTGGCGCTCCGTCAGGCTGTTGAAATCGACATCGCTGATCTTGTTGACCACCTGACGGATCAGCTGGCCGGACTTCATGTAGTTGTAGGCGTCCTCGAAGAGATCGCGCACCACGCGGCGGCGGTCTCGGGCTTGTGCCGAGGCTGGTAGTGCCTTCAAGGCGGGGAAGAGCTCGTTGTTGACGAAGTTCAAGAGCGCCTCGCCGGTGATGCCTTCCGGGTCTGCCGCCCAGTTTCGCCACTGGAATTTCTCCGGGATGGGCGAGACATAATTGTCCTGCGTCAGCTCCAGTTCCTGGTCCTGATCGTCCATTATCTTCAGAAAAAACATCCAGCAGAGCTGGCTGATGCGCTGGGCATCGCCATCGACGCCGGCATCCTGGCGCATGATATCCTGAATGGATTTGACGGTGTTACGGACTGACATTTCTACTCAATTTGCGTTAGTGAGGCGGTTTTTGATCGTTTCGGCGAGCTCAAACATCTGATCATCTTCGTCGGGATATAGCGCATTACGTCCGATGAGTGGAAACTCTTCGTTTCCCCAAAACTCTTCGGGGTTGAAACGAAATTTCGCAGCTACTCTTCGACCGAAGTCTATCTCGTGATGGGGGTAGAGCTGCTTCTGATCGTAGGCTCCCATATCGGGATATTCACCAAGAAGGTAGCCCTCCTGGATGTGAGGTCGAACGGCGGCAGGGGGGCATACACTGGCCAATCTTATAATTTGCAGTCCAGCTTCAGCACTAGCGGTAATTGCACCGCTGATGTTTGGAACACCTAGCACAAATATATAGGCCTCTTGATCTGCGTCTTGTGTTGCAAATGACGCCGCAATTCGCAAAGAATGAGTAACGTCCAGAAGCGGAGTTTTGCATATCTCGTAGTGCTGCAAGATCGACCATCGAAGAATACGGTGGCGCTGCAACCGGTCCAAGTCCGGAAAATCCGCTCGTTCGAATTCTGATATCAGGTCACGCTCTGCGGACTCCAATCTTCGAAACCTACCTTGAAGCGCACTAGCAGTAGGAGCAGGAACACCGCGGAAAAGGGTTGGCTTCAGCGTTGAGAGGTCTGTGCCTTGGCCGGTTCTTCGTCTGTAATCAGATTTCTGCCCCCTAAATAGCATTACATAATTAGGGTTCTTGTATTGAAGCCGGGCCACCTTAGTCGCTAAGTCAATGTAACTTCTAACGCGACAGCCTCGACCGCGTCGGATAGAATAACAAGTCCTGTTCGTGAGCTCTCCTCGATCAGTAAAACTGAATAGCTGCTCGGTCGCTATAGTTTCCATGGTTAAGCCGCCTCATCGTAAAGCGAATTTTCTATCGCTTGGACCGCTTTCTGAAAGTCGCTTTTTCCGCCAAAAGCTCGAATCAATTCCATTGGTGTCCCGAGCATGTTAACCGGAGGAACAAGCAGAAGTTTCGTATCGTCCAGAGCGAACACACCCTCGTCCGCATATTTGGTAAGCAGTACATCCAGTACGGCCCGCGCCTTGCCCTCATAGCGGGCAAAGACGTCGCGCTTCTTCACATTGTCAGCCCGCTCCTGTCGCGTCAGCGGCTTGCGATCAAAGGCGATATGGCAGACGAGATCGAAGGGATCGAGGTCAATGCCGAGCTCCTTGGCGATCATATCCAGTGGCAGGCCCTCGGCCGCCAGTTCCTTGACCAAGGCGTCCTTGCGCTCCTCCGATTTCCAACGCTTCAAAAAATCATCGAGGCTGGCAAAATGGCGCAGCAGCGCTGCCTTGGTAAAATCGCGCAGGCTTTCGGTGACGAGCTTGCCATTGGCATCGAGATATTCAACACGTTCGGCGATGACCTTTGCACTTATGCGATCGACATAGACCTTCTTCTGGCGCTCGCCGCCGCCGGGCGGAAACATTACGTCCTCGCCACCGGTGGTCGGCGGCTCTGCCGTATACTCGTCCTGCTCATTGTCTTCGAAGGCGGGCGGCTCATCATGTGGCGGCGTGATGGGGTCGTCCTCGCCCGCCACGTATATCTGCACCGGATCACCATCGAATTCGGGATCGGCGAAGTGGTTCGTCGCGCCGCGAAAATCCATGAGGGTGAAATAGAATTTCTGCGTATCCTCATGCACACGCGTGCCGCGTCCGACGATCTGCTTGAATTCCGTCATCGAGCCAACGGGACGATCAAGCACGATCAGGCGGCACGTCTGCGCATCGACGCCGGTGGAGAGCAGCCGCGATGTGGTGACAATCACCGGGTAGCGCGATTCCGGATCAATGAAGTTGCCGATCTGCGCCTGGCCGAGCGTGTCACTTCCGGTGATGCGCATGACATAGCGGGGGTTCTCGTCGGAGAGGTCCTTGTTGTCGTTGATGAGCGCCTGGCGCATGCGGGCCGCATGTTCCTCGTCAACGCAGAAGACGATGGTCTTCTGGTAACGGTCACCGCTCTCCTTGAGGAACTCTGTCACCTTGGCGGACACCAGCTTGGTGCGGTCATCCAGAACCAGGGTGCGATCGAAATCCTTGGCGTTATATATGCGATCCTCGACCTCCTCCCCGTCGCGGTCCAGCTGGCCTTTTTCCGGTCGATAGCCTTCCACATCACGATCGATATGGACCTTGATCACCTTGTAGGGTGCAAGGAAACCGTCGCTGATGCCTTGCTTCAGGGAGTAGGTGAAGACCGGCTCGCCGAAATAGGCGGTGTTGGAGACATACTCCGTTTCCTTCGGCGTCGCCGTCAAACCGATTTGGCTGGCAGCGGAGAAATATTCGAGGATGTCCCGCCAGGCGGAATCCTCAGCCGCACTACCGCGATGGCACTCGTCAATGACAATCAGGTCGAAGAAATCAGGCGAGAACTCGCGGAAGAGTTTCTGGCGTTCCTCGGGGCCGGTGATGGCTTGATAGAGCCCAAGATAGATTTCGAAAGATGGATCGATGCGGCGCTTGCGATCCAGAGCCAATTTCACATCAGCCTTGCTCCCATCCGCACGTTCGATCGTTTTCGACTTGGTGGAGAGCTTGGCCATCACGCCGCCAAAGGGACGAAAGTCGCCAATCATCGTCTGGTCGATCAGCACATTGCGATCAGCTAGGAACAGGATGCGCTTTTTGCGCTTGGCCTTCCACAGACGCCAGATGATCTGGAAGGCGGTATAGGTCTTGCCCGTACCGGTCGCCATGACCAGCAGGACGCGATCCTGCCCATTGGCGATGGCCTCGATGGCCGCGTTGACGGCGTTCACCTGATAATAGCGCGGAGCCTTGCCGCTGCCGTCATCGTAATAGTCCTGGAGCACAAGCTCTTCGGCAGAGGTATCCAGGCCTTTCCATCGACTGTAGAGCCGCCAAAGGTCATCCGGAGACGGGAACTGGTCAAGGCGGAGGTTTTCCTCCTTTACGTCCCTCAGGCCGGTACGATCGTGGAAGACGAAGCCGTCGCCGTTCGAGGCAAAGACGAAGGGGATCGCCAGCGTCTCGGCGTAGTCCAGCCCCTGTTGCAGTCCATCACCGACCGCATGAGTGTTGTCCTTCGCCTCGATGAGCGCGATCGGGATATTGGGCTTGTAGTAGAGGACGACGTCCGCCTTCTTGGCATTGCCGCGGGCGACGAGCTTGCCGCGTACCGTGATGCGCCCCTTGGTGAAGAAGACCTCTTCCCGGACCTGCAACATCGTGTCCCAACCGGCCTGCTTGACGGCCGGCAAGATGAACTTCGTGCAGATATCGCGTTCCGTCAAAGAGCGCTTGTCCATCCGGATGTCATTCCCCCACAATCCCATTGAATACACAATATGAATAGTGTTCGCAGCGTCAATGCAACCTTTAGGGCAATCGATAAGTGCCGCTGAGTATTTTCGATTCCTGAGCAAACGCCGTTATCGGGAGTAACGGGGGGAAGACGAGGATAAGAACCTAACGGCGTTTGCATTTGACGGAACGCAGAGTGCCTGATCAGGAAGGCTTGAGATGGCGCTTTGGTCGGAACGGGTAGAGGCCGTCGCTATACCGGTCAGCGATTTCGTGGAACACTTCTTCGCATTCGCGGACGGCAAACCCCTGGCGCTCAATATCATTGGTTAGGGAGTCCCGGACCTTGCCCAGCGCGCGGTCTTTATCCTCATGCGCCTGCGCGGCGGTAATGATCTGCCACAGCAGAACGCGAGCCAGGTCGTCGCGGGATGGACGGCAGCGCGCCTTGGCATCCTCACGGACCTGCTGTTGGCGTTCCGCCTGCTCTCCGCGCCATCATCAGTCACGAAACAATCGAGCAGACTCGCTACAAGACCCGCGAGGGAATGAAGACCGCGGTGAGCAAAGGTAAGGCTGCAGGCGGGATTGCCTACGGCTACCGCATGAAGTTCGAGCACGACGACAAGTTCAATCGCATCGCGGGTCTGCGGGAGATTGATGAAGAACAGGCCCAGATCGTCCGCTGGATTTTCGAGCAGTATGCGTTGGGCCGATCCCCTCAGGAGATGGCTATCGAGCTCAACAACCGTGATCCGTCGGTACCCGGCCCACGTGGCGCACTATGGCGCGACACGGCGATCCGAGGCCACCGCGACCGCAGAACAGGCATTTTGAATAACGAGGCCTATGTTGGACGCCTCGTATTCAATCGGCGCAACTTTCGTAAGAACCCTGAGACCGAGCAGCGGGAAGCCCGCATGAATGACCGGAGCGAATGGGTCATCGCAGAGGTGCCAGAATTGCGGATCATCGACGATGAACTCTGGACCAAGGTCAAAAAATGGCAACTGGACGTCGGGCTAGCTTCGTCAAAACCGATACCAACAGGCTCAACCGAACCCATCGGCCAAAGTATCTATTCAAGCGATGGGAAGGCAGCGGAGCTCTCCATCATCGGCCGCTTGGCCTCCATTCTCGCTTCGATGCGGGCGTTCCAAGAATACAGCGCCGGTCTGCGTGAGCAGCGCGCAAACGAGTTCGCCCGCCGTGTTAGGGCGGACGAGTTCAAGGATAGAGCCGAGAAGATGGACTATTTGCACCGGTTCGAGGCCGTCCTCGCTGAGGAGGAGGCTTCATGGCGTCGGTTACAAATCTCAGTGGTTGCGGGGGCAGGATTTCATCTTAACTTGCGGTCTTCACCTGCGCCTAATGCAACGTTTGAGTCAATCGCCACCGCGCATCGTATCGGGCTTTTTCGGGCGGCGGCGTAAAGCGTTCACACCGATCTGCCCAGACTGCTCCATCGTTTCAGAATCGCAGCCTTCGACGCCCAGTCCCATTGATGTTTGTCTGAAATCCAGTACACGAATTTCTAGTCCGCTTGTTCGCTCTGATTCTCAAACGGTTTACCGCAATAATGTAGCCTCCCTACATGCCCTCTGGAATGAACGCCCGTACATCTCGAGCATTGAACTACTTCATCGTAACAACGATGAAACAACCCTTTTCCAATCACCCAATTGGAGAGCTCGTCATGAAAATAGCAGTAGATTTTCCGCTGTTCACCTACACAAACCTCCCGTTCGCAATTGCAGTGCCCTTCCCGAATTATGCTGGCGCGGGTACGGAGATAACCATCACCAAGTATAATTACGTCGCCGGGCAGGCCAACGTCCTGAGGCCGTTCCAGAACCTCTATCAACAACTCATCGAGATCATTTAGGCTTAGCGTCTTCTCCTCGAGCGCCACAAAAATCGCTGTCAGGACTTTGTCTTTCGCAATATCTTTCTTAACAGAATCGGCCGTCTTCCTAACCCAGTCCGATTTTGTGATCAGGCTACTGAGAACATCCCGCGTTCGCGGCCAAACCTCTGGAATTTTGTGCCCCTTTTCCTCATTACAACCACGACACATTGGGAGCCAATTTTCATAGCCGTCGATGTTGAAAGAGGACGGAAGATCGAAATCCTTCAAAGCCTTTTCTCTCTGGCCGGGATCCCAGAGCAACCGTTCTGGCAGTACGTGATCAATACTTGTCTTGAAGAGGCGGAGCGGCTCTCCACATCGCCAGCATCGCTTTTCATGACACATCCAGATGGCGTATCGTTCGTGAGCTCTGAAGGTTCTTTTTCTCTGTCGCATATGCATGTCTACTGAGTTGAAGACCACGGGGTAATGTCTGAATGTTGCCGTGACCGAAACTGAGGTAGTGGAACTTAGGAGTACCCTCCGTCCCACTGATTTCCCCATATAGGCGGTTCAATTAATTCTTACATAGCTTTCTGCACCGCACGATACTCAGCAAGCCAAAGGATAGCATCGACTACTCGCTCAGACCAGAACGAGGCACAGGTGATCTCGAACACGAACCGTTCCGAAGTGCCCAACGAGCCAGTTCGCCGCCGGACGCACAGCTTATGAAAGCTGCAATGTCCACCAGCCCGCAGCGCGGTTCAACCCTCCGGGGCTAGAACTCAGCGGCATCGTCATCGGCAATCTCACCATGAAATGACGACGTATCAACCGTCATGTCATCAATGATTGGCTCGGAATCAACGATCCTGCCGTGGAAGGTCCCCGGAAAACTCTCTGACGTCTCCAGCGGGTCATCCGTGTTCATTCCGTAGCGCAGGACAACATACCAGGTCAGCGGGCCCCGAAACTGATCCCCCTCGAACCGGATCTCATTCTCGAAGGTTTCTACCGTGTCTATCTGGGTCGATGTGGAAAGCAGCTCCAAATCCGACCAAGCCTGCGTGTCCTGATAGTCCATCGCTTGCACGGCCTCGATGATCCTCCGGCGCAATATTCTGATCTCGTCATCCATATCCTTCATCCGATCATCGGAGTGCCAATGCCGATCCTTTCGATGTAGCGCCACTTCAACGTCTCGCAAAGACCGCCAATATCCGGATAGATGTGACTTTGATCGATGCCCATCTTGAAAAGCGTTCGTCGAAACCTCGACCGCATATTGGCAGGAATGACGAACTTGTCGGCATTCTCAGGCAGCCATGGCTTATCCGGCCGATTGTGGACTGAGAACAAGCCACGCTGATTTACGATCCGCGGAGCCGATTTCGCTGGTACGAGGAACATTACGCGATCAATAGAGAAGGGATCCGGATTCTTACCCGGATCTACGATGTCCTCGGACGGAATATTGACCGCATGAACGACAGCATCTTCGTTCTGATTTCCACTTGAGATCGCGAAATAGCAGGCAACTAGGGGATTGGTGGTCCAATCCAGCAGGCGAGTTGGAAGTCCGTGGTGCTGGGCAACTGCAAGCCAGTTCCAGTCACCTGTTACCGAGAGCTGGAACATTGGTCCGGCGGATTGCTGGAAAGCTCGAAAGACCCTTTCCTCGTGGAGGGGCGAGTATACGGCAGGCGGTCGTCCGACAGTCGGAATGAACTCGTGCCTTTCTGAGCCGCACCCCCGAAATACCCGCATAGGATGGGCCTTTGCATCGATAAACTCGATAAATTTGATCCAGCGAGCCTGCGTCTCGCGGACTACTGCCTCATATTCTGACGGCCCTGGCGCGCCTTGAGGACGCTTCTCGACAGCGCGAGGCAATGGTTTCCTTGGTGGTCGCGTCGTCATGGTGAGGGAGTCCGCATAGCGTGATAGAGAGCGGTTGGGAAATCAGCTGCTATACGCGACGCGGGAAAACACGTCTGAGCTGTCCGACGATCGAACTCTGGCCAAAACACCACCTTCGGCTCTCCCACCCGCTCACGTATTTCACCACTGATCGAAGGTCTCTCACTCGATCCAATGATGAGCAGATCAATGGGCCCCTCCGCACGAATCTCACCGTCCCAGTCTATGTAAGTGAAGGCCGTCGACCCGCCGAAGTCGCGGATCAGGATTTCAGTCTGCATGACGAGTGATTTCGCCTCGAAGCGTCCTACACCAAGAAGTCGTAAATCGTCACCATCGTTGCGGCTGTAGCGAAGACCGGACAGCTGTGGCGGTGAGAGCAGCGGTAAGCGAGCATCCGTGACAAAATAAGCGACACTTCGTGCCGCAAAGTCTGCAGCTTCTTCTGGCTCCATGCCAAGCTCGCCCCATGCATGGGTAAACGCTGCGGCGAGAACATCCCCTACACCAATGCGGAAATAGCTTTCGGCGGCGTAACTCTTTATCGAGATCGGAGACCCACCGAAATATACCTGAAGCCCTCCCAACCGGTCCTTGGTCAGAATGATCTGCGGAGCTGGCTTGCTGTCGAAGACGTTCTGCGCTGCTGCTGCGAGATTGTCGTCGGTTCGGGGTGCATCGCCCAACCCGCCAAAACCGAGAAGCTCGTCCTCCGAAAGTATCATTGCCAGTCTGTCGGCGGTCGAACCATTCGCGTGAAATTTCACGTAAGAGTTCTGCGGATCGTAAACAACCGTGCGGCCCTTGACCTTGGCGGTCCCCTCCATGAACCCGAAACGCAAAACTACTTCGCCGTCCAAACTAAGGGGCGTTTCTTGCTCGTTATCGTCGGGCACACTTGGAACAAACGACTTCTGCAGCGTGTCAAGATACTCGAAGATCAGCTCATGTCTGGTTGGCGCCAACTTCCCGACAATTCCGAAACTGGAGAGGGTCGCCTCGACATCACTTTTCCAGACGTTCGGCGCATAAGTGTGGAGCACCGTGCCCTCCGATAGCCCGCTAGCCGCGATGGCTGCGCGCATTCCCGATCCGAACAAGCGCTCCCATTTCGGGTACTGACAGCGTTCAAGATACGTACCGCCGGCGATAATCATGCTCGTACGACCTCGACCGAGCAACGAGTAGCTGAAACAAACTCGACAACCGCGACGTAACGTACTCCGGTATCCGCGCAGGCAATCAGCTGCGCGAGTCCTTGAAAGGCTGCCAGAGTTCCAACGATCCCACCGCCGTTCGTCACGCAAACAAGACTGCGCCACTTTCCATTTTCGGAGATTTGGACGAGCAGCGCGTCGCCCGCCTCAATACCTATGACCTGCTCCGGCCTAACCCCGACAAGATCGACATTGAAACGAAGATCACAGCTATCTTCCAAGACGACCGGCCTCCGGCTCATCGCGGCTTGGCGGACGCCCTTAGGTGCATACCCTCCCATCAGGCAGCTCCTCTCTTTGGACGGGGATAGGTCGCCTCTACGCATTCTCGGTGTTTGAGGCAGCCATTGCACTGACCGCACGCATACTCATGGACGTGGCAGGAAAAGGTAAGGCCAATCAGTTCGTATGGAAAGCCTGACGTGCGTAAGAGCTTCCTTGTCGACATCCGTCGCGCCGGCGCCGTTACCCGCAAATGTCCTTCCTGTAACGAAAGGGTACGATCAAGGGATTTAAGAAAAGGTGCCTTTCCATCAGCGTGCTGATCCGTCGACACCGAACCAAGGATGATCTCAGTGACTCCCTCAGGCATGAGTTTCATTGCCGCGAGTGTCACCAGCATCTGATTTCTATACGGCCAAAATTCCTCTGCGGACGCGCTGTCCGCTGCCGCCTTTCCCGCCATCGAGCCCGATCCGAGAGACGAGAGGTTTGTGTGGATTGTGCGGTGTTCGAGACCAATCTGACTGCACAATGCTGAAGACGCTGCAATCTCGCCTTTGGCTGCGCGTTGACCATAGTCAATCGTGATGCAGACCTCAGGCCTCAGCCACCATGCCAGCGCAGAAGAGTCCAGCCCACCCGAGAACAAAAGCGCCCTCATCTCAAAGAACTCCAGATCGCGCCGTAAATTGCCGTCGTGAAATCGTCGGTTATCGTGCAGCCGGTTCCCGCCAGCATCGTCAGACTTTCCGGTCGCGGTGCCTCCGCGAGAGCCACAACTGGAATTCCGAGACTTCGAGCATACCCAACCTCGAACAAAGTCCCTGCGTCCTCTCCGTCGATGACCGCCAGAACCGTATTGCACGACCGCAGTCCATCCAGGTCTTTACTCGCGATGTAATCGGAGCCCCCGTAAGCGCCCACATCGTGAATTGGCGAAAACGTATTTCCACCGAGCATAGCCAGACAGCTACGTATCTCGTCGACGAGCCATCTCTGTGAGAGCGTAAAAAAGGGAGCTGCGATGTATATTCGACCAGCTGTTTCTCCACCCGCATAAGGGGCCAAATCCTCAAGCCCTTCAAGCGAAACTTGGGTTCCACGCGTCGACACGTAGCGGGCGACCGCACGCGAGGCGAAATCGGCGGCCTTCACCACCGGCCAGTCGCGCTCGCCCCAAAGATGGGCGAAGACGGCGCTGAAGATGTCGCCTGAGCCCAGCTTAAAGACGGAGTCCGAGTGATAGGCGGAAATTTGGATGTTTCCGCCAGGCTGCATGACCACAGCCCCAAGCGGACCGCGCTTGACGACAATCAAGTCCGCATTGAAGCGACCGCGCGCAATTTCGTAATTCCACATGTCGGCGCCGCCAGCGCTATACTCGAGCTCCGCCTCATTGAGCACTACAGCGAGTTCTTTCGCTGTAGAGCCGTTGGCGTGAAAAAGGAGTGCAGCCGAAGGATGCTGAGGATCATAAACCGCCCGCCTAGCGCTCACGGTAGCGTCACCCTCGACCATGCCGAACCGGAGCATCACGTCGCCACTTGCAGAAATTGGAGGTAAAGGACTGTCTGGCGCTCCAACGAGATCCGATATGGAAAGCGGATGAAAGTAGTGGAATGCAATATCGAACGGGATCTCCCTCAGATCCGTCGTGACCCCGAGTCCGTTCATACTCTGCCGCACATCCTCCGCCCAACCAGTAGACGCATAAGCCACGAGATGGGATCTTGGTGAAAGCGCGGACAGTGCCACGGCGGCGCGCCCCGCCGACCCAAAGATCCGCGACCAGTTAGGGCGTACGCATTCCTCACGATAGACGCCGCCGACAATGATCATGCTGTACGCCCACCAATAACGTGGCAATGGCCTGAGCCGAGTTGAGTGACGGTTACAGCGTACTTCACTCCGCCCTGGAGGCATTCCAGGAAATTTGCATAGTTTTGGAACGCAGCAAGCGCGCCAACGATCATCCCATCGGATCTGATCGCTACTGCAATTGGATGCCTATCCGCAAATTCCATACTGATCTGGAGAACGTCACCCTTTGCAAGGCCGGAAAGCGGAGGAAGGCGTATTCCTTCCAGGTCCGTATCAATCCGGATATCGCATCGGTCGGCGTCCTCAAATCCTCCCAGACCTAATCCAGCAGCGTCCTTGCCTGCCGTCAATTTCGTCGTGCCCAGGTTCTCCGAACGTTGAGCAGTACTCTTTGGTTTGCTCTTACCAGCCATCGAATCAACTCCCCTACTTCTAATTGTAAGAGATCGCTCAACAGAAGGTAAACGGGTCAACTGAACAGTATACGCATGTCCCGCCACATAATGGCGTCAAGAAGCGACGCCCTCACCTGGATCGCCCTCGCGAAATCGAGAAACTTCTTTTCAAGAGCTTCATAATCTTTTGGTAGGCGGTAGTCCTCAGGGAACAGTCCCATGAGTGTGCCTGCCCGAAGAACGTGAACATCAAGGATGGCGACATCGTCGCTCCCTAACCAGTTTCTGACTATCCAGGACGCCGTCTTCGGTCCAATACCGGGTAACTCCATCAGTTGTTGGCGAAAGATCTGGTGGTTGTCGGTCTGCGGCGGGCGCTCGCGGATCGAGTTTAAAGCAACATGGAGCCGATCAGCCCGCTGCCGAGGATAGCGGTATTTGTGTCGTCTTCCCTCTACCAGTAGCGGCATGCTGAGCAGTTCCTCGATCTCCTGGCGAGAAGGGACTGGATCGGAGGAATAAACGCCTGCCTCATAAAGATGCGCCCATGCGGCACGATTGAGTTCCATCTTCACACCGTATCCGCCTAGTAGGCAAAACGCCAAATCTTCAGCCAGCGGCGTGCCTTTTGGGCTGACGTAGTCTTCGGGATCGTCTGCCTCGAACTCCGCCATCTTGACCCAATACGCTGGGCTGCCTGCCCAACCGCTCAGACCAAAACGCACACCTGGCACGACTTCGTCATCGGGAAGGAAACAGGGACTTGGATTCGACCTAGCGAGCATAACTGGAATTGTATATATGCAATACATATGAATGGCAAGATTCTGGAGATTGCTCGCAAGATCGAGAGCAAACGGCGTGAGGCACTAATGTCTCAAGCCGAGCTATCCAACCTGCTGAAAGTCAACCAAGGTCATTTGTCGAAGGTATTGGCTGGAAAGGTACCAGTTTCTGAGAAACTAAGCGTAAGGATGTCGAGCCTCCTGAGTGCTTGGCCATCGCCGGAGTCGAGCGACCCGGCCCTAGAGCGAGAGCTTATTAGGACAATTCGTCGCTCGAAGGAATTTCAGGAATTTATCCGTACTGCCCTCAAAATACATAATCTATAGCATTAAATTATGTCTTTTGATTTGCCTGCCTCAGCGAGAATGCATCCCTCGGCAATCGTATTTGTGAAAGCGAAAGCTGGAGAGATCAATGTCGCCTGCTGTAAGCCCCAGTGTTCACACTCGCCTGCCTCCACGGTTGAGCAGCTGAACATCGGGCTCTCTTCTGTCTTTTCGCCATTGTGTATTCGCTGCCACGCTTTATCTTCGCTTGAACGAAGCGCCGCAACAGCGAGGATACGCGTTCGAACGCTTCTTGAAGTGCTGGTTTGACTTGTGGGGTCTTGTTGCGCACGCGTCGTTTCGCACCGTCAGCGAACAGATTGACGGCTCGTTTCAGCACGAGGGAAACACCTACCTCGGCGAAGCCAAGTGGAAACGCATGGGAAGTCGTGATGCGGCCTATGACATGGAACAAAGCGTTATTGAGCTACTAGCGAAGAAGCGGAAGGGCTTTGAGCGCGTCCACTGCTCGCAGAGTGAGATTGAATCCGCTTGGCAGCAGGCATTTGTGGATGTCATCCGTGGGAAATGACTTGTAGTTCGAGACGGATGAGACCAGCTGGCCAGAAAAGCCCTTCCCCTTCCGGACCATCCCGTTGAGGACATGGAGAACAGTATAGCACATGTAGCACATGTAGCACAGCGAGTACTGTGATCGGCCTCGCAACTGGTTGAAATCATTAATGAATTCGAAACACAAAGTCACAGGCGTAACAGCTCGCAACAGCGAGATGCAACACCTTGCGAAAACTTAGCGATATGAAATGATATATTTAGAAACTCATCTCCCGCAAGTAAATATCTAAGTCATTGATTTAATTGAATGTTGCGTTTACTTTGAGTGCAAGGTCATCAACGCGAGAAGGTCCAAACTCCTTGCAGACCGACAAAGGGCCGGGTCCATACCGGCCCACCCCACCTTTTCAGGAGAATAGACATGGCAAAAGACGGATCGACGATCGCAAAAAAGCAGCTTCTGCAGCGCGAACAGCTCTGGCCAGGCGCTGAACCCTGGCTCTGGCATAGAAAGGCAAACAAGGGCTTCGCTACCATTCCGAAGACGATGCCGCTGATCCTCCAGATCATGGACGATCTTAGCAATGGCAAGCCGCTTTCGGCAACTTATCTGGGGCTTTGGTGCGAGACTTGGGACAATTCCATGGTGAACGTCTCTAAGCATCAAGAGATGGCCCATGCGGCTGGTTTTACAGGACAGCGCGCGGTATACACTTGGAGCGGCCGGATGCAACTTCTGCAATCCCTGAATTTCATCGATATCAAGCCGGGCCGCTCCGGGGCGATTAGCCACGTCATTCTCTGGAATCCACACCGCATAATCCGATTCCATCACGAAAAGAAGACGCCAGGTCTGGTCGAGGCGAACTACAATGCGCTGCTTGAGCGTGCCATCGACATCGGCGCGAACGATATGATCGACCAGGTCATCGTTCCACCTCCAGCGCCGGTCCCTCCCACGCCGCAAACCATAGTAACCCCTCCACCTTCGACCCCGCCGGCGGCGAACGTGTCGCCTTCCCAACCGATCGCACCCGCGCCGTCGGCAATGCCGACGACATTGGATGAGTTGGGTAATCTGAACACGGACAACCTGACGGCCCGTTCTTAGCTCACTTACGGACGATTTATGAAAAGTTTTAACGAATTTAATGTGGCGCTGGACGCGCGCCCGGTCCTAAATGCCGCGAGATGCGCCGGGGTAGTGACGCCGGCCTAGTGCAGCATTGATGCGCAAAGAAGCCGGCCGAGCAGTTCCCTCTCTCAGCTTATCCAGAGGATAAGCGACATCGTCTGTGCTGGCGACAACTTACTCCCGCTTTGCACCTGATAATTTAGAATTTGTATTTTGTACCCGGGATTTAGCGCCGATGATCGTAGCTGTTTAGCGTGCTGGATCGTAGCTTTGGGTTATTGTGGGATAGCGTAGCGTAGGATTTGGTTGCGGGGGCAGGATTTGAACCTGCGCGGGCCGACATATCAGCCATTAAAAGGCTGCACAGACGACCCCGTCCACAGACTTATCCGTCAGCTCGCGACCATTAATTGCCAAACAGAAGCATGGCCCTTTCGGCTATTAAGGACAACTCCTCAGTTTCAATTCACTCAGCTGCGTAGTCCAAGACAATTACGAGCGAGTTCATCGTTCTCCCAGATGAGTTGAGCCGCCGGTGATGAATAGCAGGCAGTCCAGGCGTCAACAGGGCGTAATTGCGGTCGCAGCAGTTAATTTCACTCGAAAGCTGACGGGGGCCACTGGTCCCCGTCAGCAATCTTGTCAGTCGCAGGCCTCGCATAATCCGGGTCAGGCTCCGTATGGCACCCAGATGTTCTTCACCTGAATCGCCCTGCGCAAATAGTCATCGCCCTGACCTTGGGTACGGTCAAGCCAATCCGGCTGACGCCCATTATTCACCCAAGTGGCCTTCAGGTTGCCCGCAGAAGCCCTATCGACCATCGCGCTCCCAACAGCCGATCCGAAATACCAGATAGCCGCAACGTCATCATGCTCGGCCAGCGTCTTTGCAAGCATATCGCGTTCGCCGGTCACAATGTTGATGACCCCGCCGGGAACATCCGACGTGTCCAGCACCTGATAGAAATCACCGGCAATCAATGGATGGCGCGACGACGGGATGACCACAACGCGATTTCCCATGGCAATTGCCGGCAGCACCAGCGACACCAGCGACAGCAGCGCCGCCTCATCTGGGCAAACGATACCGACGATGCCCCACGGCTCATTCATGGCAAGCGTGACGTGACGCGACTTGGTCGAGTGCACGGCACCATCGAACTTGTCGGCCTGGGCGGCATAATAGGATATGCGTCGCAGAGACGCGTCGAATTCGTCCTTTGCCTTCTTTTCGCTCACACCGGTGCTATCAATGATGCGGGCAACAAATTCGTCGCGCCGTGCATCGAGGTTCTCTGCGAGATAATAGAGCACCTGCGCGCGGTTATGCGCGGTTGCGGAACTCCAGCTGCCTGCCTTTGACGCGGCTTCCACAGCATTGCGGATGTCCTTGCGGTTACCAATTCCGGCCATGCCAATCACGGCGTTGCCCTTGCCGGTGACCGAATAGCTGTAGCCACCGTCGGGGCGTGCTTGCTTGCCGCCGATATAGTTCTTCATTGTCCGATCAAGGCCATCGATCGCCATCTTGCTGTCAGCGTTCGGCAATGCCGATGGTATGAAGGCTTCAGCGGGCTTGCTGACCGACAGGTTCTTTTCCCAGTCTGCCGCCAGATATTCGTAAAGCCCTTCGCGCGCACCTTCACGGCCGAAACCGCTTTCGCGGTAACCGCCAAAACCAGCACCGGCGTCCAGCATATTGGTGCAGTTGATCCAGACCACGCCTGCCTTGACCCGGGCAGCCAAATCAAGCGCGACATTGATGTTTTCCGACCAGATCGAGGCGGCGAGGCCGTAACGGGTGTTGTTGGCCAGCGAAACGGCTTCATCCGGCGTGCGGAAGGTGGTTGCTGCGGCGATCGGGCCAAAGATTTCCACCTGGCAGACCGTCGACGCCTGATCAACGTCGGTGAAGAAGCCGGGGGCGACATAATTGCCGTTGGCCGGCAACGGGTTGGAACTCTGCCAGAGTTCACCGCCCTCTTCCACACCCTTGCGGACCAGATCCGTGATACGTTTCACCTGCGTGGCGGAAACAATGGCACCGACATCGGTCGACTTGTCGAGCGGATCGCCTACCCGCAGGGTTTCTAGTCGCTTTTTCAGCCGTACATAAAATTTCTCGGCAATGCCTTCCTGCACCAGCAGGCGGGAACCGGCGCAGCAGACTTCGCCCTGGTTGAACCAGATTGCGTCAACAACACCTTCAACCGCCGCATCAAGATCGGCATCCTCGAACACGATGAAGGGTGACTTGCCGCCCAGCTCCAGCGACAGCTTTTTTCCCGAACCGGCAATCTGCTCGCGAATAACGCGGCCGACCTTGGTCGAGCCGGTGAAGGCGACCTTGTCGACGCCGTCATGGCCGCAGATCGCAGCGCCGGTCGAGCCATCGCCCTGCACGATGTTGACGACACCGGCCGGAAGGCCGACCTCGTGGCAGATTTCCGCAAAGGCGACAGCCGTCAGCGGCGTCAGATCGGCAGGCTTCAGCACCACGGTATTGCCGGCGGCAAGTGCCGGCGCGATCTTCCAGGCTAGCATCAGCAGGGGGAAGTTCCAGGGGATCACCTGACCGCAAACACCGACGGGCGAGAAACCACGGAACTCGTCTTCCACCATTTCAGCCCATCCGGCGTGATGGTAAAAGTGTCGCGCGACGAGTGGAATGTCGATATCACGGGTTTCGCGAACCGGCTTGCCATTGTCCATCGTTTCCAGAACGGAAAGGAAGCGCTCGCGCTTTTGTATATGACGGGCAATGGCATAGAGGTAGCGGGCGCGCTCATGACCCGACATCTTCGACCATTTTCCGAAGGCCGTGCGGGCGGCCTTGACCGCCTGATCCACGTCTTCCTCATTGCCGCAAACGATCTCCGCCAGCTTATCCCCGTTTGCGGGGTTCGAGACGGCAATCGTCTTGCGGCCATCAGGCGATACGAACCGGCCGTTGATATAGTGACCAAAGATGCGTCCATGAGCGTCGAGCCACTGCTTCACATCACCATTGGCTTCGGGGGAAGGTCCATATTCCATGGTTTCCAAAATGTCCTTAATGGGTCGCATTATTTCAGTCCTTATGCGGCAGCGTGATGGTGAGCGCTGGAATAGCGGCCGGTGACGAAATGTTCGAGCTGCCGCTCGATATCGCCAAGCATCGAACTGGCGCCAATGCGGAACAGGTCCGGCTCCAGCCAGCGATTGCCCAGCTCCTCTTTCATCAGCGTCAACCACGACAGTGCGTCCTTTGCCGTCTTCAACCCGCCTGCGGGCTTGAAGCCGACCATCTGGCCGGTCAGTTCGCCATAATCGCGCAGTGCCCGAACCATGGTCAGACTGACCGGCAGGGTGGCGTTGACCTCCTCTTTGCCGGTCGACGTCTTGATGAAGTCCGAGCCCGCCTGCATGGCCACCATCGAGGCGCGATAGACATTACTCAGGGTGTTGAGATCGCCCGTCGCCAGGATAGCCTTCATATGGGCGTCGCCGCAGGCTTCACGCATCGCGGAAACCTCGTCATAAAGTGCTGTCCAGTTCTGCGTCAGAACGAACTCGCGGGTTATGACGATATCGATCTCCTTGGCGCCTTGCTCGACGGCATAGCGGATTTCAGCCAGCCGTTGCGGCAGCGGGGTCAGGCCGGAGGGAAAGCCCGTCGCCACCGATGCGACCGGAATAGTCGTGCCTTCCAGCGCCTTGACAGCGTGGGGCACCATGGTCGGATAAACGCAGACGGCGCCGGTGGTGATGCCGGCATCTGCAAGGCCTAGTCCTTCGAGAATGTCTTCCCGGACCGGACGGCGCGCTTTCGCGCACAGTCGGCGCACGCGACCGGGCGTGTCGTCACCGGACAGCGTCGTCAGATCGATGCAGGTGATGGCCTTGATCTGCCAGGCGACCTGGTATTCCTTCTTGACTGAGCGCCGGGTGGTGATCGTCGCTGCACGCCGTTCGGAAGCGCTGCGATTGACCGACACATCTTCGAACCATTCCGGTTTGAGAGCGGTGCCGTTATTTCTAGGAAATGCTTCGCTCATTTTCTGTCCATTCTTCTGGTCAGGCTGCGCCATTGGCATGGTCGCGGCAAAATGCCTCGAACTCTTCAATGCTGGCATAGGCCTTCTGTGTTCCGGGACGGGTGATGGAATGCGCCGCGTAAAGCGATGCCTTCTTCAGGGAAGATACGACCTCGCGCGTTTCGGCGTAAAAGCGGGCGAAGGAGCCAATAAAGGCATCGCCGGCACCCGTGGTGTCCTTCGGCGTTACCTTGACGGGCTCGATGTTGACGATTTCATCTGACGTAATCATGCGCGCACCGCGCGCGCCCAGCGTCACAATGACGGTGCGAATGCCACGTGCGATCAGCGAACGGGCGGCGTTGACGATGTCTTCGTCGGTGTCGGTCGGCAACCCCGACAGCAAGGCAAGCTCGCTCTCGTTCGGCACGAGGAAGGTTACCTGGCGGATGCGCTCAGGATCGAGATTGGCAGCGGCAGGCGCGGGATTGAGGATTGTCTCGATACCGTTCTGGGCTGCAAATTCGATAGTGTGGTAGACGGTCTCAACTGGCACTTCCATCTGCATCAGGATCAGGCCGCACTCTTTCAGATCAGCGGCAGCCTTGTCGACCTCAACAGGCAAAAGGTGGGCATTGGCTCCTTTGACGATGAGGATGGAATTCTCGCCCGACTGTTCGACGAAGATCGGCGCGACACCGCTGGATTTGCCGGCAACCTTCACCACATGACGCGTATCAACGCCGAAGCTTGCGAGATTGCGAATGGTGTTATCCGCGAAGACATCGTCCCCGACCCGTGTGACCATCATCACTTCAGCACCAAGGCGCGCCGCGGCAACCGCCTGGTTGGCACCCTTGCCGCCGCACCCCATCTCGAAAGTGGGCGCCTCAAGGGTCTCGCCCGGTCCAGGCATACGGTCCACATAGGTGATAAGATCGACCATGTTGGAGCCGACGACCCCGATTTTCTTACTCATGCCGATATTCCCTGCTTATCTGTTTTAAAGGGCGCTGATCCTGGCGCCGAACCGATCGGCGGCAGCGTGGTCGAGATAGCCCAGCCGTACCGGGAAGACCCTGCGTTCACCCGGCGATAGTCTCTGCACGTTGTTCTTGGCCTTCTCCGCCAGATAGCCTTCCGGCTCGCAGGTGGATGGGAGGGCAAAAGCGGCAACCTGCGAATCCCCATTGACCAGGATCCAACGCACTGTCTTGGGGAAGGCGGCGAGCGGATAGGAGATGGCAAAGCCGTCGCCCTCAGGTCGTTGCATCATCAGATGCGTCAGCCCCTCACCGTCCGCCGTCAGGCCGTTTATGTAGAACACCTGTTCGGGGTCGTAACGTTGTGGTTCGTTGAGCACTTCCATGGCCGAAGGCTGCCTTGCGAGCGTCTCCAGCAAGGAAAGGTAATCGGGGTTTGGTGTGACGTGGCCGGGTACGGCCGTTCGCACCTTCACCTGCTCCGGCGCGTAGGGCACCGGCTGAACGATTTGCGCACCCTCGGCATAGGCAAAGTTTACATGGCACATATACATGAGATCCATGGACGCTGAAGACAGGTTCTGGATGTCCATGACAATGTCAAAAAGCGTATCCTCAGCATGCAAAGTCACGCTGGGTCGGGCCAGATAATTGGCGCCGAAGCCCATGACATATTCGACTTCGCCTGTTACCCGAACATAGGGGCCGCGCGCATCGTGACCGATGACGAAACCAGCCTTATCCATGGCGGCACAGGGCATTTCGCCATGCAGCGCATGATTATCCTGAGGCGAAGGGCATCCGTTGCGCAACATGCCGCTATGGAATGCAAAACATCCGTATGTCTCGACGATTGAACCGGCTGGTCGCGGCATCGAAAAGCGACTTCCCATAGTCAGGTCCACACCGTTGAACTCAACGCTCCAGATCATCTGCCCCATGAATGGCAATATGACGATCCGGCCGTAGCGGTTCTCCAATTGCAGCGCCTCAATGCCGGTGGCGTAGCGGAAGGTGGTAACCTTCAGCCCATCGGTTGCGGCTAGAAGATGCGGAAGATCGGTGAAGTCCTGTCTGCGAAGTTGAAATTCTGTCGCCTGCATGGGATCACCTGCCCGGGTTTCGCCATGCATTGATGGCGATGACGAGAATGAGGAATGCGCCCCAGATGAAGTCGATAAGGTGGTTGGAGAACCGCATCATCTGGAAACCGGAGGAAAGCAACATAAGGGCGATCAGCGCAATGGCGATGCCAAGAACCCGCCCCTTCCCGCCTGCCGGATTTGTGCCGCCGAGAACGGCAATCAGCACCGCCTGCAGCAGATAGGACGCGCCGTAGTCGGATTTCGCTGCATTGGTTCGCCCGGACAAAATGATGCCCGCCAGCGACGCCAGAACGCCGGTCAGCATGTAGGAATAGAGCATCATGCGATCCTTGCGGATGCCAGCAAAGACGGCTGCGCGCGGATTAGTCCCGATCAGCATCAGGTTAATGCCGAGCGTCGAGCGCGTCAGCAGGATCGCTACGGTGATGCAGACGCCGATGAACAGCAGAAACGGCGTCGCTATACCCAAGATCTTGCCGTTGCCGATCCAGTTCCACGCGTCAGGGAAGCCGACGATTGCCGGGCCGCCGGTCAATACCAGCGCCAGCCCCATCAGCACCTGACCTGTGCCCAGTGTCGCCAGTATCGGGGTAATTCGCAGCTTCGCGACCAAAAGGCCGTTGATAAGACCGGCCAGCAGGCCAACCGCCATGGCGAGGACGATGCCAAGCCCAGTGTAGAACACAACGCCCGAAGTGGAGGATTGTCCCGCCTGAACCATTGTGGAATGGAAATAGACGCCGGCGATGATACCGGCCAGATTGGCAATCCCCACCACGGAAAGATCGATGCCACCGGTCAGCATGGCAATCATCATGGCGATGGAAAGGATCCCCAGTTCGGGCATGATGTAGCTGATGGATTCGAAATTGTAGTAGTTCAGGAACTTGCCGGGGTTCATCCAGGTCATCAGCGCAAAGACGATGACGGTGATGACAAGAAGCTGAATGATGTTGCTGTCGTTGCCGAAAAGCCGACGCATGTCGAACGAATTTTTCATGATGCGCTCTCCCGTCACGCTATGCTTTTACGGTCGCGCCATGCCGTGATGGCGGTGGCGATAATGATGATCAGGCCGACAACGACCCGCTGCCAGGTAGTGTCCACTTTCATGATGATCAGCGAGTTTTTGACCATCACCAGCATGAACACGCCCATTAGTGTTCCGAGAACCGTGCCGCGTCCGCCAAAGATTGACGCACCGCCCAGAACCACCGCCGCGATCACGTCGAGTTCGAGACCGACAAAATCACGCGGGTTGGCAAGCCAGATCATCGAGGAATGCAGCAGGCCCGAGAAGCCCGCCAGCGCGCCGGCGATGCAATAGACAAAGAAGATCGTCGCACCTGTATTAAAGCCAACACGTTTGGCAGCTTCAGGAGAGCCGCCATAGGCATAAACGCTGCGCCCGATCATGGTGTAGGTCAGGACGAGATGAATGACCAGTGCCAGGCCAAGATAGACCAGGAACATCGCGGTCAGGCCGAAAGTCGATCCAGTGGCGGACGTCAGCGAGATAACATCAGTCTTGCCGAACTCGATCAGCTCCTTTGGCATCTTGTTGATGTTGACGATGCTGGTACCGACGAGACCGAGAACGAGACCACGCACAATCGAACCGGTCCCGAGCGTCACTATCAGCGGAATCATCCTGAAACGATGGATAATGAAACCGTTGAAAGCACCGAGAACGAGCCCAATCAGCGTTGCCGCAACAAAGGGAATGAGCACGCCGTCATAGCCGAGATAGACCATGCTACGCACAGTCAGATACATCGCAGCAATGGCAAAGGCCGTGAACGATACGTCGATACCGCCGGAAATCATCACGAGTAATACACCGAGCGCCATGATGCCGATCACGACATTGGAGCGCAACAGGCCGAAGATGTTGTCGAGCGACCAGAAGGCTGGATTGATGACACCGATGATGATCATGGCCGCGAGCAGGACGCAAGCGATAATGGATTCTGTGCTTTTCAGGAATTTCATGACTTGCGGCCCCTCAATTCAGCATCTTGAGCCGGTCGTTAACGGCGTCTTCGGTCATGCTCTCTCCAGACAACTCGTCAACGAAACGGCCGCGATGCATGACCAGCACGCGGTTGCAGTTCTGCACCAATTCCGGCACATCGTCGGAAATCATCAGCACGGCCAGCCCTTCCTTTTCGGCCAGCTTGCGGATGATGGTGTGGATCTGTGCTTTGGAACCGACATCGACGCCGACGGTCGGGCCGTTCAGGATCAGCACTTTGGCCCCAGTCAACAACCAGCGGGCCAGAACGACGCGCTGTGCGTTGCCACCGGACAAATGGTTGACCGGCGTGTGCGGTCCTGGCGCCACGATCTGCATGGCCGAGAACATTTCGCGGGTCGTCTCGTCCGCCTTTTTGCGATTGATGAAAAGACCGCGGACGAATTTCTCAATCGACGTGACAATGATATTCCGCTCGATCGATTGCGTCAGGAATAGCCCCTCGGTCAGGCGATCCTCCGGCACATAAGCGACACCGCAGGCAATACCCTCCTGAACGTTCCTTGGGTGAACCTCGCGGCCTGCGAGGCGCACTGAACCGGTAAAATCGGGGCGCATGCCAAACAGCGCCAGCGCAAGTTCGGTACGCCCCGAACCGATCAAACCCGAAATACCGACGATTTCGCCTGCCCTTAACGTCAGGTCGGTGTTTTCCACAGAACCCGGAACCGAGAGGTTGCGGACTTCCAGCACCGGTGTATTGGCACCTTCCTGCGGTGCCCACTGGTAGCTGTGGGCGGTCAGGTCCTGCCCGGTCATCGCGCGGGTGATTGCCGGCTCATCGAATTCGGCGATCGGCCCTTCGGCCACCTTCTTGCCATTGCGGAAAACTGTCAGGCGCTCGCTGATTTCGAGCATCTCGCGCATTTTGTGGCTGACGAAGAGCACGGCGATGCCCTGCGCCTGAATGTCACGCACAATCTTGAAGAGGGCATCAACCTCATGGCGCGTCAGCGCCGTCGTCGGCTCATCCATGATGATCAGGCGTGCATCGGCCATGACGGCACGGGCAATCGCCACGATCTGCTTTCCAGAGGTCGGCAGGGTTTCGACATCCGTATCAAGATCGATGCTCACGCCAAGGCGGTCCAACGCCTTTTGGGCCAGCTCACGGACATGCCGCCAGTTGACCGTCTTGCGACCTTCCATCAGAAAGGTATTGATGGCCAGGTTCTCGGCGACCGTCAGGTTACCGAACAGCGAAAAATCCTGATAGATCACTTGAATACCGTGGTGAACGGATTTTACCGGATCGAGTTTGCCGACAGGCTTCCCGTCGATCAGAATTTCACCGTCCTCGGGTGTGTAAACCCCGGACATGATTTTGATGACGGTGGATTTGCCGGAACCGTTTTCACCGGCAAGGCAATGGATTTCGCCCGGGCGAATGCTCAGCGATACGTCGTCGAGCGCCTTCACGCCGCCAAACCGCTTACCGATGTGGCGCAGCTCGATCAGATTTTCAGTCATAATGGCCTCGTGCAAGGCTGGAAAACACGGGGGTGCACGGAGAGAGGGATGCCCTCCCTCCGTGGTTCGGATCAGAAGTCGTACTTGTCCATGTTTTCTTTGGTCACCCCGACCCAACCTGCGCCGTAGAGCAGGTGTGGCTTGGAGGCGTCAGGAACCAGCAGGCTTTCATAACCGGGTAGACCCATGTTGAGACCCGCCTTGATCTGCTCATTCTTCTTCTCGAGAACCGCGACAGCCAGCATGTTCATGGCATAACCGGCCACGGCCGGATCCCAGAACTGGATGTACTGGATATTATCGTTCTTGATGTATTCGCCGGCAACGGAGACCAGGCCCGTTCCCGAGAAGAAAACCTTGCCCGACAGGCCGCCCTCGGCGATCAGGCGGCCAGCGCCTGCGGATGTCGGCATCGGCGCGCCGAGAATACCGGTAATGTCCGGATAGGCGGTCATTGCTTCCTTGAGCTTGGTGTAGTCGGTGTTGGCGTCGTCATAGGTTTCCAGCCGCTCGGTCGCCTGCGACATTTCCGGGAAGTTTGCCTTCTGGTACTCGACGGCGCCGTCGATCCATTCCATCTGCGACTTGGACGTCAAACTGCCAACGGTGGCGACGTACTTGCCCTTACCACCCATGGATTTGCCAAGTTCCTTCATCAGGTTGGCGCCATAGGCCTTATTGTCGAAGGCTTCGATGTCGAAATCGACGTTCTGGATGTTGGAAGCCTCATGGCTGATGACGACGATGCCGCGATCTCGGGCTTTCTTGAGCACCGGCTCTACCGCTTCGACCGAGAACGGCACGATGGCGATCGCATCAACGCCCTGTGCGATGAGGTTTTCAACGATCTGCACCTGAGCGGCGGCATCAGCCTGGCTTGGGCCAACCATCCAGACATCGTTTCCGGTATCGCCCTTGAACTGCTCGACGCCATCGCGCATGCGGTCAAACCACGCAATACCATCCACCTTCACGACGGTCGCAATGGTGTATTTTTTGCCGCTCGCCGTCGTGATCAGCTCCTTGTTGACCTTCGACGCATCGACGGCGCTTTGCGCAAAGACAGCCGAGGCCGAAAGCGTTGCAGCAAGCGCGATGGTAGTGAAAATCTTGTTCACGAATAACTCCTCCCTTTGAAACCGCAATGTGCCGGACCAACTCCAGTCGCAGCACCCAAAAATGTTCGATCCCTGACGCCGGAACCGCTTCTCACGCGTCCGACGCCTCCTCATTCTCCCGGAAAGGCCTCCCATGCTCCGGTGCATAGGCCACGATGTAGCCTATAAACCTGTTGTTTTCCTCTCCCGATAATGCGAACTATTATGATACAATCCGATCATTATGTTGCGATCGTTTCATGTTTGTTATTCTCCTGTCAAGCGCAGAGAAGTGCGATTGGGAGCAGAACAACACCGAAATTTGAAGCGAAGCGACGAGCCGAAAGCGGAGACAAGGTGAGCAGAATAAGTGCACACAATGCCAGGTTGGACGCCCTGGTCGGACTGGTTCAGGAAACGGGAATCCTGAGGCTGCGGGACGCTGCGTCCCGGCTTGGCGTCTCCGAAATTACCATTCGCCGCGACATTGCCGCCGATGGCGAGCGGCTAAGCTGTCTTGGCGGATATATTATCCCGGTTCAAGACGGCAGCGTTAGCAGCGACTATGTGCTAGAGCAGGAGAAGGACAGTCACGCGACCGCAAAAGCGCGGGCCTGTACGCAGGCGGCCGCTCTGATCGAACCGTATGATACTGTATTCATCGATTGCGGAACGACGATGCCGCATTTGGCGCGGCAGATTCCGGCAAATGCCCATGTCACCGTCATCTGCTATTCCCTTAATGTTGCAGAGGAGCTGGCGAGAAGAAACGATGTCCGCCTGATCATGCTTGGAGGGGTTTATCACCCGGAAGCGGCTTCGTTTTCAGGTGATGAGGGTATCGAGGTGCTGAAGCGCATCAATATCAATAAGGCATTTTTATCTGCCGGCGGTGTGGACGAACAGCATGGCGTCAGCTGCTCACACTTTCATGAAGTGCCGATAAAACAGATCGTTATGCAACGCTCAATGCAAAAGCACCTTGTGGTGGACAGCAGCAAGTTCAGCAAGGTGCGGGCCGCGCGCTATGCTTCCACAGGCGACTTCAATTCAATTGTTTCGGATCAACCCTTACCTTTTGTAAAATGAGCAAAAAAAGGCGCGCGTTTTCGCTGCTCGTTGAAGAAGGCGGAGGCCACGCGTGACGCTGGATGAGAAGGACAACAGTCAGCCAACGATATCCATCTGGCTGACCTCGACCTCCACTTCCGTCAGGCGTTCTAGGAACGCGGCAGTTTCGTAAACGGCACTGTGGAACATTGAAACATTATTTCCGGCCGTCGGCACGTCGGGCTATGGCGATAAAGCAGCGTTTCCCACATACGAGCGAGAGCATAACCAAGCGCAGCTACAATGCCGGACTCTATGTCTGCCTGCCGCGGACGTTGCCTCCGCGGCACGGCGGTTGTCGTTGCGCTTGCACCTCTTTGGGCTATGCCGATCCTGGCGGCGCCCCTGCCGGTTATCGAATAACTATGACCACCATAAGCGTGACCTGCTTGCCACCGATGTAGCCTTCATGGTCCGTTCAACGCTGTCCTTCGTTACAAAGGCATATCCTGATGCGCGGCAGCAGGTTATCCATGTGCGCGGCGCGCCCTAAACAACATTACCCAAACCCGCAGCCATGATTTTTAAAAGAGAAGAGCTGGATCTTTCCAAAGACGAAATCCGCCCTCAAAAGCAAGAGCATTGTCTCCCCGTCTGCAATTCGGCGGCAGACTATTGAGCTTTTCCACGTTGCCGCCACCGATGACGACCTCATCCGGTTCAAGAGCCGCGCTCAGGCGTTCAACGACGTCGTGTACGCGCTTTTGCCATTTCGCGTTGCCCTTCTTTTCCCTATAGGCCTCGCTGACATAGTGCTCATAGGTTTTGCCTTTGCGGTAAGGAAGACGGGCAATCTCCATCGGCTGGGCAACATTCTCGACGATCATCGCAGCGCCCAAACCCGTGCCGAGCCCCAGAAACAACATGCGGCCGCCCTTGTAAGAACCAATCGCCTGCATGAGCGCATCGTTGACGACGCGAACAGGACAACCAAAAGCGCCCTCATAATCATAGCCCACCCAGCCTTCGCCCAGATTGACCGGTTCTCGAAGCGGTTTGTTATGAACGACCGGGCCGGGATATCCCATGGCAATGACGTCGTAGGTCATATCCTTTGCCATGGCGGTTACCGCGGCGACCATTTCAGGTCCCGTCATTGTCTTTCCGCTTTCAACCTTGCGTTCTTCGCCACCGGTGGTCAGGCGGATCTTCACGTGGCTGCCGCCGATATCGATTGCAAGAACAGTTTGATCCTGTGCCATATCCTGGCCTTCGTCGACTGTGTTGTGGGTGCTATTCGGGATCAACCCACCCGCCTGGCGGCCCAAACTCTGCCATTTCCGCCGGGCCCCAGCTTCCCACATCGTATGCAGGCGGCACCGCGGGATCATCGAGGATAGGCTCCACGATCTTCCAGGCCAGTTCCGCCGCGTCCTGACGGGTGAATAGCTGACGTTCGCCTGCCATCGCATCACCGATCAGTCGCTCATAAGGCGCCATGTCACCGATACCGTCATCGACTGCGCCGAGTTCTACGGCCTCACCGCGCATGCCATCGCCCGCAGCCTTGCGGCGCGCGCCAATTCCAATTGCAATATCCGGCCCCAGCCGGAATCGCACATAATTGGCGGGGGTTGTCTCGACATCGCCAAAGAGCGCAATTGGCGGCCGCTTGAAGCGGACCACAACTTCGGTTGCATGCGCCGGCAGGTTCTTGCCGGCGCGGATAAAGAATGGCACGCCATTCCAGCGCCAGGTGGCGACTCGAAAGCGCACGGCGGCGAACGTTTCCCGGCTCGAGGCCGGAGCTACACCCGGCTCGTCCAGATAGCCTCTGAACTGTCCGCGCACCACATCACCACGGGTGAGCGGCGGCATGGCTTTCAGTATCTGCACTTTTTCATCGACGAGATCATCCGAGGCGCTTGTAGCCGGCGGCTCCATTGCGAGAAGCAACAGCACATTGATCAGGTGGTTCTGGATCACATCGCGGATACATCCGACCTCGTCATAAAACTTGCCGCGCCCCTTGATGCCAAAATCCTCGGCCATGGTGATCTGCACGCTTTCAACCTGGTCTCGGTTCCACACGGGCTCGAGAAAGGCATTGGCAAACCGGAAATAAAGAAGGTTCTGGATAGCCTCCTTGCCAAGGAAATGGTCGATCCGGAAAATGGCATCCTCGGCAAAGACAGCGTGCAGCGCTTCATTCAACGCTTCGGCGGAGGCAAGGTCACGGCCGAAGGGTTTCTCAACCATCAGCCTTGCCGAAGCGGCGATGCCCGCCTTGTTGAGGCCGATTACCACGGTTTCGAAGAGAGACGGCGGAATGGCGAGGTAATAAAGCGGATGCTGGTGCCCGCCAAGCGCCGTGCGCAGCTTTTCGAATGTCGCTTCGTTACGGTAATCGCCGGAGACATAGGTCAGCTGTGCGGCGAATTTTTCGAAGACGGCTTCATCGATCTTGTCCACATGGTTGGCGACCGCATCCCGTGCCCGCGCTATCAACTGCTCACGCGGCCAATCATCGAAAGCGACTCCGATGATGGGCGTTTGCAGCGCGCCGCGTTTCACCATGGCATAGAGAGAGGGAAAGATCATCTTATAGGCAAGATCACCCGTGGCGCCGAACACCACCAGCACGTCCGATCGCTGTCTGTCCGTGGCTGATATCTTCATTCGGCTTTCTCCAGATGGCCACCAAAGGCATTGCGCATGGCCGACAGCACCTTGCCGGCAAACTCGGCCTCGCCGCGTGAGGAAAATCGCTCGAAAAGCGCCGATGCCAAAATGGGGGCCGGCACGCCGGTTTCGACGGCCGCCTGAAGGGTCCAGCGGCCTTCCCCGGAATCGGACACTCGGCCGCCGTAATGGTCAAGGTGAGGGTCCTGTTTCAGCGCCTCCGCCGTCAGGTCGAGCAGCCAGGAACTGATAACAGACCCGTGTCGCCAGACCTCGGTCACAGCGGGAAGATCAAAGTTGAACTGGTAATATTGCGGATGGGCGAGAGGGGCGGTTTCGGCATCCGCCTCGCGATGTTGCGTGCCCGCATTGGCGGCTTTCAGGATGTTGAGCCCTTCGGCATAGGCGGCCATGACACCGTATTCGATGCCATTGTGGACCATCTTGACGAAATGCCCCGCTCCTGATGGACCGCAATGCAGATATCCCATCGGTGCCGTTCCGGTGACCGGGTCGGCAGCGATGCCCAGACCTGCGCCGGGCGCAAGGGAAGCGAAGATCGGGTCGAGACGCTGGACCGCGGCGACCGGTCCGCCGATCATCAGGGAGTAACCGCGCTCCAGCCCCCAGACGCCACCGGATGTGCCGGTATCGATGAAATCAATGCCGCGGGACGCAAACTCGGCCGCAAGATCAATCGCATCGCGATAGTTGGAATTCCCGCCATCGATGATGGCATCGCCCGCCTGGAGTTTGCCCGCAAAGTCCCGCGCGATTTTCGGCGTGATGGCCGCGGGCAGCATCAGCCACACGGCGCGTGGCGGAGAGAGCCTGGCAACGAGATCGTCCGGCGAGGTCGCGCCCACGGCACCTTCCTTCACCAACGCCGCGACATTGTCGGGATTGACGTCGAAAACCACGCAATCATGCCCGTGCTTCAAAAGGCGGCGCACCATGTTTGCGCCCATCCGCCCAAGCCCAACCATTCCAATCTGCATGCTGACACTCCTTTTGTGCAATTCGCTATTGCTGGTTCATTCGCCGAGACGAACGGTAAAATTCTCGTTTTCCCACACTCCAGCATCTCGCCAGTAGAAGGTGAAAACAATCGTGCCGCCGGCCGCCATATCCTGCACGGGCAAGTCCGCAAAATGCGTGCCGAGACCGGAGGCCATCGTGCTTGAATCTGTTGTCGTTGCCCAGCCGTCGGTGCTCCAGTGCACGATGGCATCATCCGCCAGTTCCAGCCGCAGAACCTTGCCGGCGGGCATTGCTGATATCTTGTTGTTGAAGCACCAGATTCGAAGATGCGATGGCGTCTTGTTGCGGATGTAACGATCCACACCCTGCGGCGGCATGTCGAAAACGGAGCCATCGGCAAGCGAACGCAGAAGCTTGATATGTTCTGCATGCGCCCAGACCAGCGGCATCGCGCTGCCGGATGGGTGGCCATAGAACAGCTCCCTGTCGGGAAGATCGGGTTGATCCCAGACCTGCTCGGGGAAAAGGCCGCTCTGCCCCGCCGATTTTTCCATTGTGGTCAGCAAAGCTTCCGCCGCCCCGCGTCTACCCGCAGCAAGTTCGTAATGGGCGCGCTCGCCGGTCAGAAGCGGCCATGGCCTGCCCTGACCCGTGCCGTCAAATGCTGTTCCATCAGGGTGCTCACCATATCCGTCGCCCGTGTACCTGTACCAGACCGGCCCCTGCGGCAGGTCGGCGCGCAGGCAATGATCGATCGCCTTCACCGTGGCGACAATGTGGGGATCATCTGGTGCGCGCAGGCCAAAGCGGACCAGCGCAAGTGCATCCGGGCTGATCACATCGCTTGTTGGCAGGAAAGCGCGATCCGGTGTCTGGTTGAGGATGGGCGTGGTGCCCGAGGGCTGGACGGCATCAGTGGTACCGGGAGAGGCGATGCGAACATAATGGCCGGAAATATCAAGATCCGAGCAGAGGGTTGGGTCGCCAGCAAATGTCCAACGCTCGATCTGCTCATTCCAGCAATCGGCCGTCTGGCGCAGATGCGTTGCTTGCGCCGCATCGCCCTCCATATCCAGCAGATCAGCGGCGGCAAGCAGCGCAGCGATCTCGACTGCAAGCGTGAACGGGCTGTAGCCGGCGTCCTCCTCCCACCTGTCCTCGCCGGTCGTCGGGCCGTTTGCCAGAATATAGGCCGAGGCGCTGCGGATCATCGGCATATAATTCGCCCTTGCGGCGTGGTCGAGGTTGCCGTGCCGATGCAGCATATCCGCAAGCAGGATCGGAAAGGCGCATTCGTCCATCTGGACGCCCGGCCAATAGGGCTTGCCATCCAGCCAGAGATTTTGCGGCCACCGCCCCGAGGGCTGCTGCACCTGGCGCAGATAATCAAGGATGGCCAAAGCCTCCTCGTGATCGCCGGCCGCCAGAAACCCGCCGGCGGCTTCCACCAGATCTCGCGGCCATATCAGATGATATCCGCCAAGATCGTCATCGCCCTTGGAGGCCCCCCATGGGATCGACAGGCTTGCCACGACGGCTCCGGGCCGGTCTGCGGCACGATGCGCGGCAAGCACGGCGGTTGACACGCGATAGGAATTGACGCCGTGATGGGTATCGCGGTCGAGGCCCTCAAGGCTGTCCTGCCAGCTGCGCCAGTTGGCAACATAGGCGTCGTGCGCATGCCTGAAGCCGGATTTCAGACTTGCGACAGCACAGGCCGCCGCTTCATATTCGGTCTGGCCGAAACCGAGCGCTAATGTCGCCGTATCGTGAGCTTCGCTAAAATCGATTTCCGCCGCCAGCGAAACATTGCCATCATCTGCCCGCTGATATTCCTCGATAAGGCGTCCGACGCGGCGCAATTGCTGCCAGCCATCGGAAACGCCCACAAAACCGGCGCTTGCGGCGCGCCAGGGAAGATCGCAAACAAGCGCCAGATATCTAGAGCGACCAGTCGCGAACAAAATCTGACGCCCTTCATACTCCCCTATCCAGGCGGAGTTGAGATTGCCGGCGTTGACCAGATGCGGCGCCAGAAGGAGGCTTACACGGTAATCCCCCATCTTTCCCTTCAAGGGCGAGAAGGAGACTTGCTGAAGAACACAGGCCCGCGCCGGATCGGTGATGACCTGTTTTTCAATCCGGTAGGATCCATCTGTCGCCGTGTTGGTGATGTGGAACGCGGGAATTCCACTCTCGAAAGGGCGGGTAATGGAGATGCAGTCCCGCTTCTCTTCCGAAAAATATCCGTCGTCTCTAGTGACCACAAGACCGAGATCGCGGGTGCAGGCGCTATCGATACGTGGATAATACACCTCGTTGAGGATGCCGTGGCTGAGCGTGAACCAGACTGGAGAGGTTTTCGACAGTGCGGTTCCCACACCATTCTTGGCGCTCGACGTCCAGCGTGCGTCAATGCCCGGTGCGCCGGGTGCGAAATCAAGTGCGGCACGCATCGTTACATGCCTCTGGCAGGGAGATGATGAAGGCGAAAGTTAATGGTACTATGGTATTGAAAACTCATGACGGAGATCTCGACCTTGGAGAAAGGGTCTTTCCGGGATAAAACGCGAGACGGGCTGCGGTTCCCGTCCCTAATCTCAAATCCGATACGGCCTCATCATTAAGCTAGGTATTCGCGAAGTGGCGCACAACTAAAGATTTGGTAATCGAGCGTGTGGCGGATTCCTTTGTGTCGGTGGGTCGCAATATGGCCTGGATGCATATGCCCTGCCGGTGGCGTCGCCTTAACCGGTTGGTGGTTTCCAATGTAAGCCGGGTCAACGACAACGTCATAGCCGCCATGTTCGCGCACGAGACCATGTTGGGAATTATATGGTTGATGGGGAGCGAACTGTCTCACCAAGAACAGTCTGACAGATTGCGTGATGCCTCAACCGCGCGGACCTGCCACTCGCGCCACACCGGCAAAAAAGCGTAAGCTGCGTCTCACGTCAGCAGCAGCAGAAACAACCCTCAAAGCCTCGCGAAGCCGACAACTCAGAGATCTGGATGTTCTATCCGCTCCCACGTTGAACCATCGAAGCGGAAAACATCTTTTGATGCGACGACCCAAAGCACGTTTCCGCTCGCCTGTGCAAAGAACGGGCCATTGTCGATGGATTCGTGATCCGCGCGATTGCTCAAGCGCGGAAGAGGAGGATTAAATCTACCAAAATTTCCGGTTTTGGGATCATACTCGTAAAGACCGCCGGGACGAACACTCGCAGCAAGGACAAGCTTTTCCCGATACAAAGTGATCATGTGAAAGAGATTGTGCTGCTGCCGCAATGCGAGGGGTGAAAATCCGCGTGCGTAACTCCCGTGCAAGAGCACGCCCTCTCTTCCGCATAGCCAGACGCTATCGTGATTTTCGATGTAAATCCCGGTTAGAGCGGCTACCGGAACTGGGACTTCCAATTCGTGCAACTCATAACCGTCCCAGAAACAAAGAACCGGTTTCGAACCCGGCCCCTCCTCCCCGCACAGATAAATCGCGTCCTCTGACAAGCCATTCATATCAAAAAATAATACGTCGCGAGAAGCAGGACTAAGCGCCGATCGTGTGACCCATTCCTGCCATTCCGGAGAAAGAAATACCGGCTCTTTTTCAGGTTTCGCATCTTCCTGCGCATTCGGGTTCAGCAGCAATTTGTCAGTCAGCAGGCGCCAATCATTGTTTCCTTGGCGCACATAGATTTGTCCGCCTTCTCCACAGGCATATAGATGCTGGCCGATCTCACGAATACGAGTGAGACGCCCATAACCTTTCGAATCTTCACTCCAACTACCGGCTCCCTGAATTTTCTCCTGAAAATTCTCCTTCCAGTAGGTGTGGTAAACGTCGCCTTCGGACGACAGCAAAACGAAATAACCATCTGGCGTAGCATGCTCAGCGCTATGATACACAGTCATGCTTTGAATATGGAAACCGAAGTCGGAATACGTCCAGTCCTGCGGCGGCACGTCGTCACGATCATACCGGTAAAACCGGCCATCAGGATCGAATGGCTCAGCATTGTCTCTCGTTGCGGCAACGGCGAGCGTTTTGCCCGACCTCGCATATGCTCTCGTAAAATCGATAGGCAGCTTGGTTTTCATGGTTTTCTGGTCGCTCCTTCAACAGCTCCAGACTTCAAAGCCGATATGGTTTCTTCAGGAAGGGGAGGATATTGTTTAGCTCGTAAAAGCTGGAAGGGATTTTTTCCAGTATATTGGGTCGTCAGGGCTGCCATAATCTCTTTTGCACAATCGGGCCTCACACTTATCATAGCCTGGGCCGACGCCTGAACTACTTTATGCAAGGGTGCCGTGAAAGGTGGCGTTGAATTTCTACCGGCATTTTCGATCGCCTTGTCCGCCAGATGCCCGCCCCAGTGCTCGGTTTGCTCGACCCGGGCATTGCCAATAACACATATAGCCATACCGTCATTTAGACTGGGCATCTTCGGGATGCGCTTGTCGGCTTCCTCTCTCGCACCATAACGAAGGGTCCAGTCCGGAACGATATGATGGGCCTGCATGCCGTATTGACCGCAGACGTTCTTCATCTTGGCGTAACGGTCGACCTGACACTTTTTGCGGTATTCGTCCCGATCGGAGACACGTACGGTTTCGCTCTGAGGTAATGCCTGCGGTCGAGTTTCCGGCTCCTCACGCACTCGCTGCCGATGTCGACGGAGCTCCTCCATCGCCCAATCCCGCATCTCCCAGCTGTCGTGTCCGGCGTCGATACCCTCGTCGAACATTTCTTTGATCCGCCGCTCCTGATCGTCCCGTGGGACGACGTCAGACAGATTTGCACCATTATCGGGGACAAGGACGCTTGATAATATCCCGATGACATTTAGGCGGCGGGCCCAAATGCCCACCCTTGCGAGACGGCCAACTTTTGCAAGATCGCTCACAACCCTGTGAGGCGGGGTACGATACCACTGAGGCGCTCGGGCGGGTCCCGGGGTTATCACCCTTCCCGGACCACGAGGAACAGTCTGGGGGACAGTCGGTCTTGTCGCCGGCATTCCTCCACGAAGTGCTTGCGCAGAGTTTTGAGCAGCCCCAGTCGTCGCTGCGGCAGCCGATCCCGCATAAGCGTATTTTTCGCCCTCTTTAAACGGCTCGGGCGACGCATCGCTCATAACCCGACCTTCGTCCGACCCGTCCTGCCATCGCAGCGATCCCCGCACCGGATCATCATCCTTGGGAGGGTCATAGGTCTGTGTGCTGCGGACGAAGATAGCCTCACCCTGGGTATTCCTGTTGTTCATATAAAAACGATCGAGGTGGCGAATGACGTGCGAGCCTTCGGCACGATAGCGGAACGGCAATTTCCCGTTCGAAGCTGAGCGTTGCAAAACGGTCTTGTGGCGGTTCAGCGTGTGCGCTTTGTCGACCGGGTTTCGTTGTCATTGTTCCTCCTCCTTCATGGCGTGAATTGCCAATGCCTCCAGCCGGTCAAGCCGGCTCTCCCACATGGCCCGTTGCTCATCGAGCCACGTTCTCACCGGTTCCAGCGCTTCAGGTACTATTGCGCAGGTGCGCACGCGCCCATCCTTGGATGTGGCGATGAGCCCCGCCTCCTCAAGCACGGCGAGGTGGCGCATGACCGTGGGCAAGCGCAGACCCGTGGGAGCGGACAATGCGGTAACCTGCGCCGGCCCGCTGCCGAGGCGAGCGAGAATTGCCCGCCGTGTGGGATCGGCAAGGGCCTGGAAGATGAGTGAGAGCTCTGGATAATGCTTAGCCATATCGCTAACTATCATGTTCCATCATTGCGGCACAAGCAGAAACTTAGTCGATCAGCTAAGTTTATCATCCGGCAAATCCGGATCGGGAATTGAAACAAGCCATCAAGAGTTGCAAAAAAGCAATTGACTCCCGCCGCCCGGTGGGTGAGCTTCGGCGGGAAAAAGACGGGGAAAAATCAAATCATCATGTCGCCAGAACGCTTTAACCAATGCCTGCGGGTCATTCGCTGGACGCCGATCAACATCGCCTCCGCGCTGCAATGCGAACTCTCCTGGATCGAGGCGCTTGAGGCGGGCAATGAAGAGGTTCCTGAAGGGCTGGCCACATGGCTCGAAACGCTTGCGCAGGCCCATGAGGCTCTGCCGCCGCCTTCCACCTACAGAGGCAAACGGTCAACCTTCTGACGCGGTCGATTGTCGTCAGCCTTCACCAACGATTGGATTGTTCGAAATGAAATACCTCATAGCCGCTCTTGGCCTGATCACCTTCTCGAGCCCCGTTTTCGCGGCTTCCTGCGAGAAGAACTTCACCGTCTCCGGTGTGCCGATGGTGACGGCTGTTTCCTACAAGTCCTGGCAGGAGCTGCCGAAGGCAAAGGCGCCGGCCGTGCTTCAGAAGCTCGCCCAGGCCGTGGCGGCGGAAGGTTTTTCGGGCATCCAGATCAACAAGGCGCTGTCGTCCATCGATGCGCACCAGGAGACCAGCGGCAGCGGCAGAATTCAGACGTTGCGTGTGGTGGCCCGGCAAAAGGGTGCGGCTGTGCGGATCGACGCCGTCTTCAACATTCAGGCAGGGCAGATTGCGGACAAGAACGTGATCCGCGAGGGTATCTGCAATATCATCAATGGCGCGTGACGCGGCGGATTCCAGGCCCTGCCCACCCAAAGCTGATTGCCGGTGAGGCCGCGTCTGCCCCTTCGCACGACGCTTGCGCTGGCGCCGTACCTGTGGTGGCCGGCATGGCGTTGACGGTCTGGATGTGGGGGAGCCTTCACAGGCGTCGATCACCTCTTGCTAAGCAACTTTTGCGTGCTTAAAAGGCGCGCAATATGATCAGTATGTGAGAGAGGACCAACGTCGTGGAACAGGAAAACAGCCATACCGGCAAGGGTCGGCGCAGGGCGCTATGGGCGGCAGTGGCAATTATCGCCGTTGCGGCCGCAGGTGTCATCGGCGGCAAGACCTTCTACGAGGCGAAGGTGAAGGAACTGGTTGCGCGCACCGGCGCGACTGCCGGTTCCGTGGAAGTCGATTTCCTCGGGAAAATTCATGTTCGCGATCTGACGCTGCCTCTCGAAGATGGCAAGAACCTTCGCATTGCCGCCATTGACGGTCGTCCGAAGCTGCCCTTTCTGGACGGCGCGCTGGACATGAGCAACATCGACGTGGATGTGCCCACCGGCAAGCTTTCCATGGCGCATGCCCGCATCGAGAATGCGGCGTTCGAGAAGTCCGCACAGGCGGAAGGAAACGGCGGCTCCCTGCCCCGCCGCATCGAGCGCTTCGCGGCGACGCGCATCTCCACGCCCGAGCTGACGTTGAGCCAGTCGGTCGCGACCACCGAGCAGAAGACGGTTTACAGCAACCTGGTCCTCTCCGAGATCGCCGGTGGCCGTATCGCCCGGTATTCGATCGACAAGGGCAGCTACGACATCAAGATGCGGCTTCCCGACAGCGACGGCGCGATTGAGGACAAGCATGTGGCGGTGTCGACCGGCGTGATCGCCGGTCAGGACATCGACGTCGCTTATCTCGCCCGGCTCTATACGGAAAAGGCCGGCCCTGACGACAAGGAGGCAAAACCTCTCTATGGGCCGCTTTCCGTCAAGACGGTTTCATTTTCCGACGGCGACAGCCGTTTCAGCTACGACGAGATCCGCAGCGATGGCTTTACCGCCCGCATGCCATCCGAACCGCTGCTGGACACACTGAAGGCACTGACGGTCACCAAGGATCCCGACCAGCTTCCGCCGGAGGAACGCCAGGCGCTTTTTGCCAAGGTCGTGTCCATCCTCGACATGATCGGCAGGAGCAACATGCAGCTCATCGGCTTCAAGGCCGACGCGCCGGATGAAAAAGAGGGAGCGGCCGGCAAAAGGGTCAAGGCCGCCATCGACCGCATCGACATGCAGATGGACAGCCGCAAGCTCGACTTCGGTCTGAACGGTCTGTCGATCGGTGACGGCGACGGCAAGATCGAAGTGGCGGAAGCAAGCCTCAAGGGTTTCGACTGGAGTTCGACGATCGAGGGTATTTCCCAGATCATCGCGCTCGATGAAACCGAGATCGAGACCTTTCAGTTCAATCGCCTGATACCGGAACTTGGCCGGGTGCGCGTCGGCGGCATCAACGTCGATATTGCCGCGCCGAAAGAGCCGGAGGAAGAAGCGGCCGGAACGCCGGAACGCATCAGGTTCACGCTCAAGAATTTCGAGATGGGGCTGACCAAGCCCTTCAACGGCATTCCGACCGATATAGAGATCAGGCAGGACGACCTCACACTTCCGATCCCAGCAGACGCGACGGAGGACGTTTTCGTGGAGGCCCGCAAGCTGGGTCTCGAGACGCTGGCTTTCTCCTATGGGCTTTCGGCAGGGTGGGACGAGCCGAACAGCAATCTGGTGATCCGCGACATCTCGCTCAGCAGCAGGGATTTCGGCAGCGTCAACCTTGCCGGACTGGTCAGCGGCTTTACGGAGGAGTTCTTCTCCTTCGACGTCAATCGCGCGCAGGCGGCGCTTTTCGGGCTTGCCGGCCGTGAGGTGAAGCTCACCGTCAAGGACGAAGGCTTGATGGCCAAGGCGATCAAGCTCTATGCCCTGCAGAACGACATGACCGAGGATCAGGTGCGCGGCACGCTGACGCTGGTGGCGAGTGTGATGCTGCAGCAGGTGGCGGCGGAGCAGCCGAAGCTGCAAGGCGCGGTGGAGGCGCTGGTGCGCTTCATCAGCACGCCCGGAACCCTGACTGTCACAGTCAAATCCACGGGCGTCAATGGCCTCGGGGTCTTCGACCTGGTTGCGGCTTCCGACAATCCGATGGGTCTTCTCGACAAGGTCGATATTCAGGCGACGGCCGAGTAAACCAGCCAGAAAACGTCTCAAGCCCGGTTCGCCGGGCTTGAGTCCGCCGCAACCGCGTTTTCGTCAAGACAGCGCGGAACTGCCCGCTCCCCGGAGTGATTATGACCTGGGCGGCTGAAATGCGCCGCCAGATTTCGGTCCGCATTGTTCGCGGTAGAAACGGTCATGAGGAGCATCGCCATGAAAACCGAGCAACTGACCTTCGGCCCCAGCGGACAGGTCCCCAATAACCAGACCTTTCCCGTGATCATTTACCGCAATGTCGGCACGGACTTTCATTCCGCGGATTTCGAAGCGACATTTTCCCGCAACGGATGGAGCGGCATCTGGCGCAACGGCGTTTTCGACTACCACCATTACCACAGCGGGGCACACGAGGTTCTGGGTGTCGGACGTGGCGAAGCGACCTTGCAGATCGGCGGGCCTGAGGGGCAAGTTCTCGATGTTGCCCGCGGTGACTGCCTGATCCTGCCCGCCGGGACAGGCCATATGAAACTTAACTCCTCCCCGGATTTTCAAGTGGTGGGTGCTTATCCGCCCGGGCAGGAAGCCGATATCCAAACATCCTCCGCCAGCGCTGACATGCTTGAGCGGATCAGATCCCTGCCGAAGCCGGAGACCGATCCTGTGCACGGAGCTTTGGGCGGCCTGACAGATATATGGCGCTGAAGAGGCGATTCCGGTTCCGTCAGGATACCGCAGGAGCGTGGAGGCTGGCTTCAGCGATGCCGGCGCCTATTGGCTTCGGCCAATGAACCACGACTGAATGACACCTTCAGCCTCCGTTCCGGTGGAACGTTCTAAAACAGGGACGTTCAACCGCGGTCCATCCGCCTGAGGAGACACGTCATGATCCGGAAGTCTTTCATTGCAAGTGCACTCGTCGCTCTCGTCGGCTTCGCTGCCGCGGCACCCGCCATGGCCAATGATGTGCGCATCGAACAATATGGCTGGTCCAATTCTGCCGGCGGTGCACAGGAGGGTTACGGCAACCGGATCCGCACGTACCAGAACGGCGGCTACAACCGGATTGTCGGTCATCAATATGGCCGGCATAACCTCTCGGCTGTCGGCCAGGAGGGGCACGACAATTACGGCTCCACCTATCAGAATGGCAGCCGCAACGTGGCCGGCATCGGCCAGTTCGGTTCCAATCACACCACCATCCTCACGCAGGACGGCAACGGCAACATCGCGGCCGGTGTCCAGGTGGGCCGCGGATGCAGCGCCAATGTGAGCCAGGGCGGCAACGAGAATGTCGCCGCCTTCGTGCAAGCCTGCCCTTGACCGGCCGCACGACGTGTAACCGGTCGCGCTCGAAACATCAGATCATCCGGGAGACCAGCCATGCCCCACAGCATCAGTCATAAGCGCCGCCTGGCGGCGATCTTTGCGCTGGCACTGCTTCCCGCCGGCACCGTTGCGGCCATATCGACCGCACGGGAGTCGACGGCTGGAAACGTCTGCGAGATCAGGGCAACGTCGCAGGCGGGCATGGTGAAGCTGGAGGCCTTTGCCGGAGCCGATGTCACTGCCGGCGGGACGTACGGCTTTCACGTCGAAAAATCGGGAAGCGGCGGACATTCGGTGATCAATCAGGGCGGCGACTTTGATGCCGCAGCCGGACGTCCGCAACTGCTGAGCGCGGTAACGCTCGATGCGAAGGGAGCCCGCTATAAGGCGGTGCTCGATATGGTTATCGATGGCCGGAGCTTCACCTGCACAAAGCAGGTTGATGGAGACTAAGCCAAGACATGCCCGTAAATTATCCCCGTGAAGGGCGCCGCTTCAGGCGCCCTTTTCTTTCGATGCTGCCGAGCGACTGAACAACGTGTGAACGGGCAGTTCCGATCAGGTTCAGTTGCGAAATGCGATGTTCGATCATCGGCAAGGCGCTGACGGATGGAGATCAAGAATGACGCGCAACATATTGAAACTCATGACTGTTACCCTGCTCGTCGGGGGCCTCGCACCTCTTGGTTCTCCGGCACCGGCCCACGCCGGCGGTCGCATCTCCTTCGATCTCGCACCCGGCAATGCCGCCGATGGCGACCTGCTTTCGACGGGCCTCCGCGCCTATTCGCTCTACCGTGGCCTGAAGGACGCCGACATCCGCCAGCTCGGCCGCGGCAACGCCGCCGGCATTGCCCAGAACGGCGGCGGCAATCTCGGCTTTATCAGGCAACGGGGCGTCGGCCACTCCGCGACGTTGCAGCAGAACGGCAACAACAATGCCTATGGCATTTTTCAGTACGGCCGCAACACGGATACCAACGTCGTGCAGGACGGCAATAACGGCAGCGGCCTGACCTTCAGCTACGGCTGGTAGGGCAAGGCGGGACACCTGCAGGTCTTCGCCGCAGGCTCAATTCGCAAGAACCTCGCCATCCCTGCTCTGAACGATATCCGGCGATGGAACCGGCGGAGCACCGGGATCGGGCAGAGGCGGAATTATCAGCCATGCGTCTGGGTAGTCATTGCGAAGATGGCGGGGATTATAACGAATATTGGTTCCAGCGGGATGGTGAAGCGTTCCAAGAGCGGCATCTTTTGACAGAGTGCCTCTGCTGATTTCGTGGAGCTTTCGCTCGCCGTTCAAGGCAAGCGTTACCTCTGAGAGATCGAAGTCATCGATGTGAATGGTCTGCCCAGTCGGTATATCGAGAACCCATCTGTCGGAATCGACAAAGCCATCGGTGTAAACATTGCCGGTGGAGGCCCGCAGGGAGGTGCCTTTCGGCAGGCTGATACCGTCAACGAGATTGCCATCGGCGAGAATGCATTTGCTGAAGGTAGAGATGCTGCCATCAGCCATGAGATCGAACTCCACGGGCTGCGTTGAATCACAACGCCAGTCGCTCTGAGTGGTCACGCCAATACCGGTTATCCGCATGTCGCCTGGGGTGAAACCGATCGTTTCGTAACTTTCATTGGTTTTTATCGCGATATAACGGGCGATCTCAACGGCGTCGATATCCGCGATCCGCACCGGATGCGGAAACACGGCCCTATCGAAGGCCTCCTTGTTGTAGGCAATGGCCAGTTCGAGCTTCGTACCCTTGGGCATATCTATCCCGCCCAGACGTGCGGGTTCCAGAAGTTCCGGCTGATAACGTATTGCTCTCTCCCTGTCGTAAGCGCTCATCTCCAGATAAAATTCACCGAACCGAAAAAGCGTGAAAAGCGCAACCGCGGTCACCAGCCCGTAAGGCAGGATCATCGGGCGCTTCCAGCGCCCGCCCACGTATCGAACCAACAGCCATAGTGACCAGACGCCCCACACAAGGGTCGTGATGAGAAAGAAGGCAAGGAGAAGCAACGCTTCGACGGAGGGCAATGCGACGGGGATCATGCAAACCCATAATTCTGGGGGGAATCGTGTCCATCCTAAGGGACATCCGTGCTTTAACCCACAGGCTGTGGTCATTTCAACTCGGCGAGGGCGAGAGATGCGACGTAGCCTGACGGAGGCGCGCGTCGTCGTCGGACGCGTTCTCATGCGGGCCCATGCAGGATGAGCGCGCCAAATACCGCTTGACCTCAACTGCGCTTGAGATCGTACCGATACATGGTGTTTCAGCATTGCTCCGGGACAACGATGATAACAAAACTCATGAAGATGCTGGAAGACGGGAGGGACAGTCCCCTTCTGCGCTTTTCAATCGCGAAGGCTCTGGCGGCAGCGGGGCAGTTCGAAAATGCAGCGCATCACCTGCAGGAGGCTATCCGGCAGGATCCCGACTATTCGGCGGTATGGGCAGAACTCGGCGAATGCCGTGCACGGTTGGGAGACAATGACGGCGCCGTTACGGCGTGGGTGGAAGGAATGTCGGTCGCCGTCAGACGAGGCGACATTCAGGCCAGGAGACAGATGGACGTCCGGCTCCGGCGTCTGCGATCACGCACCGCGCGAGCTCATTCGGCGGCTTGATCACTATGAATCCCGGCGTGATGTCTCAACAGGATGGCTTTGCAGGATGATACGGAGCTGTCTTGGCGTTCATGCCGGTCTGACTACACCGCTTACTGACGGCGACGCTGACCCACATGTCCGGCCCTCGGAAAGGCTCGGCCCGCCTTGATGAGACGGGCCGGCCGTTTGTTTACGGCTGGGCGCTATCCGACCGCCAGAACCGGTAAAGCTCCACAACATTGCCGCTGGTCATGAGCGGCATCGCGGCTTTCAGCCGGTCCCCCGGCCAATCCCACCACTTCATCTCCAGAAGCAGCTCGATCGAGTCGTCGTCGAAACGCTTGCGGATCGTTTTCGCGGGATTGCCACCGACGATAGCGTAAGGTTCGACATCTTTCGTCACCAGCGCACGCGTTCCAATCACGGCGCCGTCGCCTATGGTAATACCGGGCATGATGACAGCTTCCGAGCCTATCCAGACATCATTGCCGATGACTGTGTCGCCGGACGGCAGATAGCCGTTTGCGGCATTCTCGAATTCCGGCACTTCGGGCATGAAGAAGAAGGGAAAGGTGCTGATCCACTCATTGCGATGGCCCTGATTGCCCGCCATGATGAAGGCTGCGCCCGAACCTATCGAGCAGAAGCTCCCCACCACCAGCCTGTCCGCGCCCTCATCCGGCAACAGATAACGGGCACAGTCTTCAAAGCTGTGGCCGTGATAATAGCCGGAATAATAGCTATATTTTCCGACCAGGAGGTTTGGGTTCTTTACCTGCTTGTCGAGCGTGATGCCCCGGAACGGGCTTTCGAAATAGTTTTCCATTGAGTAATCTCACTGCATGTCTTCGCTTTCGCTTGCCTTGCGGCAAGCCGACACCAGGCGAAAAGCCGGCTGGCTTCTCGTCCGATGCTCCTCGCGCTGCGGCGGGAGCTAGATGCAGGTGGTACTCGATGCTTTGATCATGGCTCCCTGTTACCGCAAAACGAGCCAAAGGCAAAGTGCCGCCACACGACAGCCTTCAAGGATCAGGAAGCGATGGCCAGAATGAGCGCGATCATAAGCAGCATGGGGCCCATCCAACTGAAGTGACGCGCCACCGGCGGCCGGTGGGCTGGATTTCTCGACAGGGACAGATATCCGAACCCCACCAGCGTCATCCAGAGGCCGACGAAGAACATGATGAATTCATCAATATAGGCTGCGATCATGTCTTCCCCTCCCAGGCACGCGCCAATGGCGGCAAACCTAACCAGCATGAAGACGAATGGCAACGAATAGCCACGGCGCAGTGGCAGGCTGATCCGTCCCGAAAAGCAGAACACCGGGCTCAGGCTAAAAACCCGACCCCGGTGCCCCTGTCTGGAATAGTGCTTTCAGCGCCATGGAGGGCGTGAAGGCAGGGTGGGTATCAGAACTCCTCCCAATTATCCGTTGTCGTATTCAGTGCCGCGTTGCCGGAGAACGCCGCCCTGATCCGGCCGCCAAGGGCGCGGGCCGGTGAGGTCGCCGGTCTGTCGGCCGACGAAGCGGTTCGCACGGGCGCGGAAGCCTCGCTGTAACCGGCTTCAGACAGCTTGAACTGGGCGATCAGCCGGTTGAGCGACGACGCCTCGCGTGCGAGTCCGTGGCTCGCCGCGGTGCTCTCCTCCACCATTGCGGCGTTCTTCTGGGTGTCCTGGTCCATCTGGTTCACGGCCGTATTGATCTGCTGGAGACCGGAGGACTGTTCCTGTGCCGATTCCGCGATTGCCGCCACGTGGCGGTTGATTTCCTGCACTTCCGTGACGATCAGTTCCAATGCCTTGCCGGTCTCTCCGACGAGCTGCACGCCTTGATGGACCTGACCGTTCGAGGTCGTGATCAGGTTCTTGATCTCCTTGGCGGCGCCTGCGGAACGCTGCGCCAGTTCGCGAACCTCCTGCGCGACAACGGCGAAGCCCTTGCCCGCCTCGCCCGCACGGGCAGCCTCCACCCCGGCATTCAGTGCCAGAAGGTTGGTCTGGAAGGCAATCTCATCGATAACGCCGATAATATTGGAAATCTCATTCGCGGATGTCGCGATCTGTTCCATCGCGGCAACGGCCTTCTGCACCACGTCTCCGGATCTTTCGGCGCCGATCTTCGCGCGGCTGACGAGATGTCCCGCTTCCTGCGCCCGTTTGGTCGAATCCTTCACCGTCGTGGTGATCTCTTCCAGCGCCGCAGCGGTTTCCTCTACCGCCGCAGCCTGCTGCTCCGTCCGTTTCGCCAGATCGTCGGCCGCTGCGCGGATTTCGTTTGCGCCGGAATCGATGCCGCGGGCATTCTGGGCCACCTGGTTGAGCGTCGACTGCAGCTGTTCCGCGGCCCTGTTGAAGTCGCCGCGAATACCGTCCAGGCTCGGCACAAACGGCTGCGCTATGCGGTAAGTGACATCGCCTTCGGCGATCTTCGAAAGCGCGGTAGCAAGATTGTTGACCGCGAACTGAACGTCGGCGGCTTCCTGCGCCTTCTGTTTCTCCCGCTCGATCCGATCCTTTTCGGACATGGACCGGTTCGCGTCCGTTTCAGCCTCGAGCCGCAGGCGCTCCACTGCGCTTTCGCGGAACGCTTGAACGGTGGCGGCCATCTGACCAACTTCATCCTTGCGATCCATGCCGACGATTTCGCTTGCAGTATCCCCCGCCGCCAGCGCTTCCATGCGGGCGCGAAGGCGCGCAATCGGCGTGGTAATGCCGCGGGACGAGATGAGCAGGCCAAGCGCGATCACGGCCAGAGACATGAGTGCGAGTGTGACAACACCCGTCCAGATCGTCGTATTCGTGCTTGCGGTAAGGCGCTCCCGGCCCTCATTCATGACCTGGATGAGCTGTTCGTTACCCGCACTGATTTTCGGCGAAACCTCGGTGATTTTCCGCAGGACGTTAAGCGCCATCTGCTGGGCTTCGGCCCGCTGTCCTGCCTGCATGAGGGAAATGACCTGATTGCCGATTTCCTCGACTTCGACAACACCCTTGAGGATGTCCCGCGCGGCGTCCGTGCGGGCCGGCACGAGTTCCATGATCTTGTTCTGGCGTTCCTCGAGCTGCTTGCGATCTGCCCTGAAGGTCTTTACGGCCGCTTCGAAATCGCTGCTGGCCGGATCGTTGAGGCTGGCGCGAAGCATCTGCATGCCGAGCGCATTGAGATTTCCGCTTGTTCTGGCGTTCAGCACCGCAGCAAGGGCCTCGTGGCCGATGAAATCACTATAGACATTATCGGTGCTTTTATATTGCAGGCTGACATAGCTTATGCCGGAAAGCGACATCAGGCTCATCAGCGAGATGACAAAAACGACCTTCGTTTTTATCTTGGTATTCTTCAGGAATGACATGAACGGCCTCAAGGCAAGCGCTCCTCCTGCCGCCGCACGGGTGGCCGGGGGAACCATATGATGAAACATCGCGGGTAGCTGTTGCCCCTCCTCATAGGGCGACAAGCGGGTGCCTTTTTCGAACCGCAGGGCAGGTCGTGACGGGTCCGCTTGTTCTACCGGCTCCACCGATAAAACCTTGGAACCTGCGTATTTTAGATTTCACAAAACAACTAAACGAAGTGTTACCCTTGCCATGCAAGTGCTGACAATTCGGCATGCCGCAAACGGCTATTGTCTTGATAATGCTCAAGGCCCGGCGGGCCAGCGACAAGGGCCAATACAAAAAGGGCAGCGGGAATATCTCCCCGCCGCCCCTCTTTCATTCACCGCACCCTCCCGCATCCAGATGCAGGCGGTATTGCGGATTAATAATGCACCGACTGGGAATCGATCGGCGTCGTCTTCGGCGGAGCGAACTTCGTCAGGTCGATGCCCTCGACGGCGGAACGATACTCCTCGATGCTCGGCGTACGGCCGAGAATGGCGGACAGCACCACGACCGGGGTCGAGGCCAGAAGCGATTCACCTTTCTTTTCGGCACTGTCTTCAACGACACGGCCCTGGAAGAGACGCGTCGAAGTTGCCAGAACCGTGTCACCCTTGGCTGCCTTTTCCTGGTTGCCCATGCACAGGTTGCAGCCCGGGCGTTCCAGATAGAGGATGTTTTCGTATTCGGTCCGGTTCGTTGTCTTCGGGTTGATGTCATCGAATTCGAAGCCGGAATATTTCTGGAGGATTTCCCAATCCCCTTCCGCCTTCAGCTCATCGATGATGTTGTAGGTCGGCGCGGCAACGACGAGCGGCGCCTTGAATTCAACCTTGCCTTCGGTCTTTTCGATGTTGCGCAGCATCTGCGCGACGATCTTCACGTCGCCCTTATGCACCATGCACGAGCCGACGAAGCCGAGATCGACCTTCTTGGTGGCGCCATAATAAGAAACCGGACGGATCGTATCGTGCGTGTAGCGTCTCGAAACGTCGTTGTTGTTGACGTCCGGGTCGGCGATCATCGGTTCGTTGATGACATCGAGATCGACGACGACTTCAGCGAAATATTTCGCGTTCGCGTCAGGCTTCAATGCTGGAACTTCACCGGAACGGATTTCCGCAATGCGCTGATCCGCCTTCGCAATCAGGCCTTTAAGCGTCTGTGCGGCGTTGTCCATGCCCTTGTCGATCATGATCTGGATGCGCGACTTGGCGATCTCCAGCGACTCGATCAGCGTTTCGTCTTCGGAAATGCAGATCGACGCCTTGGCCTTCATCTCGGCCGTCCAGTCGGTGAAGGTGAAAGCCTGGTCGGCAAGCAGTGTTCCGAGATGGACTTCGATGATACGGCCCTGGAACACGTTGTCCCCGTGCTGCTGCAGCATCTGCGCCTGCGTCGCGTGCACCACGTCGCGGAAGTCCATGTAGGGCTGCATCGTTCCCTTGAAGGTGACCTTGACCGATTGCGGGATCGGCATGGTCGCCTCGCCCGTGGCGAGCGCCAAAGCGACGGTGCCGGAGTCCGCACCGAAGGCGACGCCCTTGGACATGCGGGTGTGGCTGTCGCCGCCGATGATGATTGCCCGGTCATCAACGGTGATGTCGTTCAGCACCTTGTGGATCACGTCCGTCATTGAGTGATAGACGCCCTTCGGATCACGGCCGGTGATGACGCCGAAATTGTGCATGAAGGCCATGAGCTTCGGCGTGTTGGCCTGAGCCTTCTTGTCCCAGACGGACGCCGTGTGGCAGCCGGACTGATAGGCGCCGTCCACCAGCGGCGAAATGACGGTGGCCGCCATCGCTTCCAGTTCCTGCGCGGTCATCAGGCCGGTCGTATCCTGCGAACCGACGATGTTGACCTTGACGCGAACGTCGGAGCCGGCGTGCAGTACCTTGCCAGGCGTCACGCCAACGGCGTTGCGGTTGAAGATCTTCTCGACGGCGGTAAGGCCCTGGCCTTCGATCGAAATTTCCTTGTTCGGTGCAAAGACAGGGGTCGCCTCGACACCAAGCGTTTCAGCGGCAAAAGTCTGGAGCTTCTTGCCGAAGACGATGGCGTACGAACTGCCAGCCTTCATGAATTCCATCTTCTGGGGCGTGAATGACGAAGCGAGATCGACCAGCTCGGTGCCGTTTTCGTCCCGCAGCTTGCGATTCTTGGCGTCGATCTTGAGGACCGTGCCGGTCTCGACCGAATATTTCTGCTCAAGGATGGGGTTGCCGTCATTGTTGAGGATCGGCTTGCCGTCTTCGCCGAGCTTCTTCACCCAGTTCTTCAGATTGATGCCGATGCCACCCGTCACGTCGACGGTGGTAGCGAAAATCGGCGAAATGCCGTTGGTGCCCGCAACGATGGGGGCATAGTTGACGAACGGCACATAGGGACTGGCCTGCTTGCCGGTCCACAGCGCCACGTTATTGACACCCGACATGCGCGAGGAGCCAACGCCCATCGTGCCCTTTTCGGCGATCATCATCACCCGCTTGTCGGGGTGCTGCTTCTGCAACGCGACGATTTGCGCCTGCGCTTCCGGCGAGATCATACACTGGCCGTGCAGCTGGCGGTCGGAGCGCGAATGCGCCTGATTGCCCGGCGACAGGAGGTCGGTCGAAATATCGCCTTCGGCGGCGATGAAGGTGACGACCTTGATCTCGTCCTCGACATCGGGAAGCTTGGTGAAGAACTCGGCCTTGGCGTAGCTTTCAAGCACGTCCCGCGCAATCGCGTTGCCGGACTTGTAGGCATCCCGCAGGCGGAACATGTCGGCATCGTAAAGGAAGACCTGGGTCTTCAGCACTTCACCCGCCTTGGTGGCGATTGCGGCATCGTTGCCGAGCGCGATGTCGAGCAGCACCTTGATCGACGGGCCGCCCTTCATGTGCGACAGCAGTTCCAGCGCGAAGGTCGGGGTGATCTCGGGGACGATGACGTCGCCGAGGATGATCTGCTTCAGAAACGCAGCCTTCACACCGGCGGCGCTCGTGGTTCCCGGCAATGTGTTATAAATGAAAAACTTCAGGGCATCGGCGCGGTGTTCGCTGCCTGCATCCTTGATCAGTTCGATGATTTCGGCGGTCAACGCACCGTCATCGATCGGCTTGGGCGCAAGTCCCTGTGGTTCTCTGCTTTTGATTTCAGCCAGGTAATCCAAGTAAAGGTTCATCGCAATCCCAACGTCATGATGTCTATGGAGCCGAACACAGCGCCACCAAACGGTAGTGCTGGTCGCCCCCGGGTTTCTGTCGGTTTCGACTACGCCAACCGGGGGCCGCTGACAAGATGTCGCATGCCTGTAAGCGCGGGGATGCGCGATATTTCGCCCATCCCACATCTTCGCCGCCAGGCCGCGCCAGCACTCCCCGCCTTATCGTCCCTGCGCCGGCTTGCCGAGGCCGAGCAGATGATAAAAGGCGATGGCGCCGATTGTGGCCGTGCCGATGCCATCGAGCGTGAATCCGCCCACATTCAGCTTGAAATTTCCTGCCCCCAGAACAAGGGCGATACCCACCGTGATGAGGTTGCGTGGCTCGGAAAAGTCGACCTTGTTTTCCACCCAAATGCGCCCGGCGGTTGCCGCGATGAGGCCGAAGACGACGACGGACAGGCCGCCGATGACCGGCCCGGGTATCGTCTGTATCAGCGCGCCAAACTTCGGCGAAAAGCCGAGGAGGATGGCCACCAAAGCCGCGACAATGAAAACGAGCGTCGAGAAGATGCGGGTTATCGCCATGACGCCCATGTTCTCTGCATAGGTGGTCATGCCGGTTCCGCCAAAGGCGCCGGAGAAGATGGTCGCGATGCCGTCGCCGATAAAGGCCCGACCGAGGTAGGGATCGAGGTTCCTGCCGGTCATCGCGCCGATTGCCTTGATGTGCCCGAGATTTTCCGCCACGAGGATGACGACGACCGGAGCTATGAGTGCGATTGCCGATGCGGAAAAGACCGGCGTGGTGAAGGTTGGCAATCCAAACCAGGCTGCGGCGGCGACGCCTGAAAAATCAACCGGTTTGCCGAGGCCGAGACCGTTCGCCACCACGAGATAGGCGAGATAGGCGATCGCGCCGCCGATGAGGATCGGCAAGCGCCGCGCCATTCCGGGCGCATAGACGGCAATCGCACCGACCGAGGTGACCGTCAGAATGGCAATCCATCGCGACAGCTGGTCGCCATCGGGATTGCCGGGGCCGGAGCCGGAGGCGCTGGCTATCGCGATGGGCGCGAGCACGAGGCCGATGGCGGCGACGATGGCCCCCGTCAGGACCGGCGGCATCAGCCGCTCGATCCAGTTATGACCGGCAATCATGACGATCACGCCAATCAGTGCATAAAGCACGCCCGCGGCGATGATGCCGCCGAGCGCAAGCGCGATATTCGGGCTTGCCGCGCCCGCCGCCGCCCCGGTCGCCACCAGAACGGGGCCGATGAAGGCGAAGGATGAACCAAGATAGCTCGGCACGCGACCGCCAACGGCGATGAAGAAGATCAGCGTGGAAATACCGGAAAACAGGATCGATACATTCGGATCGAAGCCCATGATCAGCGGCGCGAGAACCGTGGAGCCGAACATGGCCACGACGTGCTGCAAACCGAGCACCGCGGTCTGCCCGGCGGGCAACCGCTCATCCGGCATGATGCGCCCTTCGGTTTTCAATCGCCAGCGAGGAAAATAACCACCCGTGTCGCTCATCGTCGTCCCCCACGAACCTCCCGGCGCGAGACTGACGGCTTTTCCGTCGCAGATCGCAGCCGCGCAAAAAGAGTTGCCTTTTGATGATAAGCGCGGTCGGCCGAGATCGAATCGGTGGCCAGCGTATCTTTTCTCCGGTAGCGCGATTGGTTCTCGCTGTCATCCGGGCGGCGGGATCGAAATGCGTTTGGCGCCGGCGGGAGTGCACCCCGCGCCGGCACGCAAGGAAGCATCGGGCGGATATCAGTCCGCCTTGTCGACAGCCGTCAAAATCTCAACGGCCGCCGTGACACGATCCTCATTGGGATAGTTTTTGTTGGCCAGTATGACGATGCCGAGTTTCCGTTGAGGGATGAAGGCGACATAGGCACCAAAACCATTGGTGGAACCCGTCTTGTTGATGAAGACATCCTGTCCGGGCTTCAGGGGCGGTGCGATTTCCTGCACCGGAACGTTTTTGAGAAGCGCGCCGGAATTGGACTGGACAAGCGTCTTCAAGGCGACGGGCCGGGCATATTGCTCCCAGACGAGATCCTGCGTCATGGCGCCGACCGCGAAATAACCGGTATGGGTGCTTGCGATCGCCTGCCGGATCTTGCCGTCCAGTTTTTCAAGCCCCAGATTCGCGTTGACGAAGCGGATCATGTCTGTCGCCGTCGATCTGACGCCATAGGCTTCCGAAGATAGAATGCCCGGCGTCAGGCGGGCCGGCTCGTCGTTTCGCGTGTAGCCCTGTGCATAATTGGCCAACTTCGCCTTGGGAACGACCGTGAACGTGTCCTTCAGCCCGAGCGCGGGAAAGAGCGTGTCCTGCATGGCGGCGTCGTAGCCCTGCCCCATCGCCTTTGCCGTGATGTAGCCGAGCATGCCGATGCTGGGATTGGCGTAGGTCCTGTGCGTTCCGGCGCCGTAAGAAGGCTTCCAGCTCTTGAGATAAGCCAGCAGCTGCGTTTCCGTTTTGACATTGTCAGGCACCTGTAGCGGAAAGCCGCCTGCGGTGTGGGTGCCAAGATGCGTCAATGGAACGTCACCGAAAGCGGTGCCCTTCATGGCCGGAAGATAATCCTTGACCCTGCCGGACAGCGACAAATGCCCGTTCGCCTCGGCGTAGGTCGCAAGGGTAGCCGTGAATGTCTTGCTGATGGAGCCGAGTTCGAACAGCGTTTCAGCCGTCACCGGCTGGCCGGTGCTTTTTGACATCGCGCCGTAAGTGAAGATGTAACTCTCTCCATCGACGCTGATGCCGACCGCAAGCCCGGGTATGCCGTTCTTTTCCTTGATGGGCTTGATCGCCGCATCCGTTATCGCCTTCAGCCTCGCCTCGTCGGCGGCCAGAGCCGGCGTGAGGAGGATCGCCGAAAGCATGGCCGTCCATACGATATGTCTGCGATGAAAATTCATTTGTCGCGTCTCCAAAACCTCAGGTGGATATCAGGCGTTTCCCCAGCCAGCGCGAAAGACGTTTAGCCGCCCTACATTGCACGAACAAATCATGATATCTCGGAGGAGACACAAGAAAATCTAGGTCTCGAATGGTCCGTCAATTTCTTCCTCTGAACGGTTTGCGCGCGTTCGAAGCTTCCGCGCGGCATCTGAGCTTTACCCGCGCGGCGATCGAACTATGCGTGACGCAGGCGGCCGTGAGCCAGCAGGTCAAGGGACTGGAAAAGCGGCTGGGCGTCGCGCTTTTTCAGCGTCTTCCGCGCGGCCTGAAGATAACTGCGGAAGGCGAAGCCCTGCTGCCGACGGTGACCAGTTCCTTCGACCAGATGGCAACGACGCTTGACCGCATCGAGGCCGGGCAGGTGCGCGAACTGCTGTTTCTCGGCGTTGTCGGCACCTTCGCGGTCGGCTGGCTGCTGCCGCGCCTGCAGGCGTTTCAGAAGCGCCACCCCTTTATTGACGTCAGGGTTTCCACCAACAACAACCGGGTGGATATGGCGGCAGAGGGGCTCGATTTCGCCATCCGTTTCGGTCAGGGCTCGTGGCACGGCACGGATGCGTTTCGACTCTTCGACGCGCCGCTTTCGCCGCTGTGCACGCCGAAACTGGCGGAAACGCTGAAAGCGCCGGCCGACCTGATGGAAGCGACGTTGTTGCGCAGTTACCGCGCCGATGAATGGAGCAGCTGGTTTGCGGCGGCGGGCGTTACGCCGGCCGCACAGGTCAATGCCGGGATTGTCTTCGACACGTCGCTCGGGATGATGGAGGCCGCCCTGCAAGGGCTCGGTGTCGCGCTGGCGCCGCCGTCGATGTTTTCACGGCATCTGGCTTCCGGAGCGGTCGTCCAACCTTTTCCCGTCACCATATCGCTCGGAAGTTATTGGTTGACCCGGCTGCAATCGAAACCGCCGACCCCAGCCATGCAGGTCTTTTCCGACTGGCTGTTCGACAGCATCGGCACCGCCTGAAGCCTTTACACGAGGGCCAGCGCCACGCCGCCGGCCGCGCAGAAAAGAACGACGATCCATGGCGACGCTTTCCAGACCGTCAGCAGGATGAAACCCGCAAGCGCCAGTGCAAAATCCCTTGGGGTGAAGACGGCGCTGGTCCAGACCGGATCATAAAGCGCCGCGCCCAATATGCCGACCACCGCGGCATTGGCGCCGCGCATGGCGGCTTGCGCCAGAGGATGCCGGCGAAAACCCTCCCAGAAAGGAAGTGCGCCGACGAGAAGCAACATGCCGGGCAGGAAGATGGCGACGAGAGCGATGGCTGCGCCCGCCACGCCGTTCGGCTGAGGGCCCGCCACCGCGCCGAGATATGCAGCAAAAGTGAAGAGCGGACCGGGCACGGCCTGCGTTGCGCCATAGCCGGCAATGAAGGCATCCCTGGTGACCCAGCCAGCGGCGACGACTTCGGATTGCAGCAGAGGCAACACCACGTGGCCGCCGCCGAAGACCAGCGCGCCGGCCCGATAGAAGGCGTCAAACAAGGAGAGCCCCTGCCAGGCCGCGCCCGCCGCAAAAAACGGCAGCAGAACGAGAAGAAGGGCGAACGCGGCAAGCGAAACATATCCCACGCGTTTCGACACGCGGAAGGCAAGATGGCTGGTCAACCCCGCCGAGGCGGCGCGGCAGAAGACCAGCCCGGAGAGCGCTCCGGCGCAAAGCGCCAGGATTTGCCCGAAAGCGCCGGCGATGAATACGACACAGACGATGGCGGCCATCGCGATGGTCGCGCGCTCACGATCCGGCGCGAGGCTTTTTGCCATTCCCCATACCGCCTGGGCGACCACGGCAACAGCGACGATCTTCAGTCCATGCAGCAGTCCGGTGCCGACGGGGCCTTCGATGGATGCGGCGACCATTGCGAAAGCGACGAGAAGAATGGCAGATGGCAGCGTAAACGCCGTCCAGGCAGCCAGCGCCCCGAGCGGCCCTGCCCTCAGCAGCCCGAGCGCAAAGCCCACCTGGCTGGAAGCGGGACCGGGCAGAAACTGGCAGAGCGCCACAAGGTCCGCATAACCGGCTTCATCGACCCATTTGCGCCGGACGACCAGCTCATCGCGAAAATAACCGAGATGAGCGATGGGGCCGCCAAAGGATGTGACCCCGAGCTTCAGAAAGGCCGCGAAAACTTCGCCGGGCGTTCCGATTTTGTGACGCGCGGCGTCGTTCGAAATCGTGGGTGTCGAGGAATTCAACGATAGCTCCCTAAGCATATGACGGCTGCGCATACACATCGTCCGCACTGAAACGCCGAGGGTATCAGACACTATTACGACAGGGATATGAAGGGCCTTGCGAAATCAGCACCGTGTGAACCGGACCGGGAAACGTCTCAGCCGCCCTCCGGCATCCCGCCGCTCCTGCCCGGCTGAAACATGTCCAGCAATCCGCGATAGGGCTTGGCGACCGGCGTGGCATAAGCGCCGCGCTTGGCGGTGGAGAGCCCCATGGATACCAGTGCTTCCGCCTGTTTGACGGCTGCTGCGACGCCGTCAATGACAGGGACGCCAAATTCGGCGCGGAGTTCCGCCGTCAGGTCGGCCATGCCGGCGCAGCCGAGCACGATCGCCTCGGCACGATCCTGCCTCAGCGCCAGGGAGATTTCCTCCCGCAGCCTTTCGCGTGCATTCGAACCCGCCTCTTCCAGCGACAGCACCGGAATGTCGGCGGCGCGGACATTGCAGCGAGAAGACATGCCATAGCGCTGGACGAGATGTTCGAGCGGCAGCCGGGACCGTTCCATCGTCGTGACGATGGTGAATTTCTGCGCGATGAAGGCCGTGGCGGAAACCGCCGCCTCACAGATGCCGATGACGGGAATATCTGCAAGAGCCCGGGCCGCATCAAGCCCGGTATCATCGAAACAGGCGATGATCGCCGCGTCGACGCGCAGCGCCGGAGCCTTGGCAAGCTCCAGCAGAAGGCCAGGCACCGCGAATACCTCGTCGTAATAACCTTCGATGGAGACTGGCCCCATGGAAGAGGTGACGGCGAGGATTTCCGTATCGCGGCCCGCCACCCGTGTCGCGGCGTCGGCGATGGTCGCGGTCATGGACTGCGTGGTATTGGGATTGATGACGAGAATGCGCATCTTGGGTTTCTTCATCCGCGCGAATGGCGTCGATTGAGCGTGACGATCAGGCCGAGCGTGGCCGCAATCACCAGGAAGGAAAACAGGGTGGTAACGGCGCCGAGCGCATAAAGCACAGGGGTCGTGACATTGGTGGTCATGCCGTAGATTTCCAGCGGCAACGTGTTGTAGGTGCCAGACGTCATCAATGTGCGGGCGAACTCGTCGTAGGAAAGCGTGAACCCGAAGAGGCCGACACCGATCAGGCTCGGCGCGATCATCGGCAGCACCACATGGGCGAAGGTCTGCCATGAGGACGCACCGAGATCGCGCGCCGCTTCCTCATAGGACGGCGAAAACCGATTGAAGACGGCAAGCATGATGAGAACGCCGAAGGGCAACGTCCACGTCAGATGTGCGCCAAAAGCTGATGTATACCATGAAGGTTCAAGCCCAAGCTGCTGAAACAAAACACCAATGCCAAGGGATATGATGATGCAAGGCACCACCAGGCTGGCGACCGAGAGATAAAACAGCGGCGTCGCGCCGATGAATTTGCGACGGAAGGCAAGGCCTGCCAGCAAAGAGACAAGCACGGTTACGACCATGACCATCAGGCCGAGAGCGAAGGAACGGCGGAACGATCCGCCGAAATCGCCGACTGCCTGCTGTTCGAAGAGATTGCCGAACCAGTGCAGCGAGACGCCGTTCAGCGGGAACGTCAGGCCTCCGTTCGGCCCCTGGAAGGCGAGGATGAGGATGGCCGACAACGGGCCGTAAAGGAACAGCACGAAGAGGGCAAAAAAGAAAGCGAGGATATAGAATTCGCGGCCGCGTTTTTCCCGGTGCATAATCAAAGCTCCTTGCGGATATCGACGATGCGCAGGATGCCCGCGACCATCAGGAGAACGAGGACGAGCAGGATGACGGCATTGGCGGCGGCGGCCGGATATTGCAGCAGCGACATCTGGTTCTTCATCATCAGCGCCACCGAGGCGCTCTGGCCGCCGGACATGACCTGAACCGTGGAAAAATCGGCCATGACCAGCGTGACAACGAAGATGCTGCCGATCGCCATGCCGGGTTTTGCGAGCGGGATGATGACATTGGTGAGCGTCTGCCAGCCGGTCGCACCAGCGTCGCGCGCCGCCTCCATCAAGGATTTATCGATGCGCATCAGCGTGTTGAAGATCGGCGTGACCATGAACAGCGTATAAAGATGCACCATGGCCAGCACCACGGCGAAATCGGAATAGAGCAGCCATTCGATCGGCTCGGGGATGATGCCGGTGCCGACCAGCGCGCTGTTGACGAGACCGTTTCGCCCCAGAACGGGTATCCACGAAATCATGCGGATGATGTTGGACGTCAGGAAAGGCACGGTGCAGACAAGGAACAGCACCATCTGCATGGTGGTGGTGCGGATGTGAAAGGCGAGGAAATAAGCCACCCAGAAACCGCAGAACAGCGTGATGGCCCAGACCATCGCTGCATATTTCAGCGTATTTAGATAGGTCTGCCAGGTGACCCACGATCCCAGTGTCTCGCTGTAATTGAAGGTTACGAAATCAGGATACATCTGGGCGAAATCGTAATCCCAGAAGCTGACGACGGCGATCATCAGGATCGGCAGAGCCAGGAAAAAGCCGAGGATCAGGAAAAGCGGGGCAGCCTGCACATAGGAGACGAGTTTTTGCGGCAACGCGAAGCTGCGGGGCGGTCTGTCCTTCTTGTCGCTGACGCCGATGAGTCTGACCGTCACCATGGGGAGCCTTTCTGTGGATTTGCAGAAGTGCCGGCGGCATTGCCGCCAGCGGGCACGTTGGAAGGTCCGCCACACCCTCGACGTCATCCTCGGCTTGACCCGAGGATGACGTTGAGGGGTGGGTGCCTGTCGCAATTGACCGGCGGCACTTGCCGCCGGTCGTCCTGAAAGCATCACGCCGCGATGAACTCGTTCCAGCGGCGAACCATGTAGCGGTCTTCGTCCATGACCGAGTTCCAGCACGCCACCTTGCCCATGCGCTCTTCGAAGGAACCGCCATCGCGCACGGCACCGGCCTTTTCCATGACCTTGCCGTCTGGCGCGATGATATCGCCCTGGGCCGCCTTGCCCTCGACCCAGTAACCCCACTCGTCGGCGGTCATGTGCTCCTTCGCCGTTTCCATGGCGGCGGAGTAATAACCCTGACGGTTGAGGTAGGCGCCGACCCAGCCCGAAGTGTACCAGTTGATATATTCATAGGCTGCATCGAGCTTCGCACCGGACAGATGCTTGGCAAGACCGAGACCGCCGCCCCAGGAGCGATAGCCTTCCTTCAGCGGCTGGTACTTGCAGGCGATGCCCTTCGAGCGGACCGCGGCAACGGCCGGTGACCACATGGACTGGATGATGACTTCGCCCGAGGCCATGAGGTTGACGCTTTCGTCGAAGCTCTTCCAGAAGGCGCGGAACTGGCCGTCTTTCTTGGCCTTGATGAGGAAATCGATGGTCTTGTCGATTTCCGCCTTCGTCATGTTGCCCTTGTCGGCATATTTGATGTTGCCCATGGCTTCCATGATCATCGCCGCGTCCATGATGCCGATGGACGGGATGTTGAGGATGGAGGTCTTGCCCTTGAACTTGGGGTCCATGATATCGGCCCAGCTGGTGATATCGCGGCCGACGAGATCGGGGCGGATGCCGAGCGTATCGGCATTGTAGATGGTCGGAACCATGGTGAAATAATCGGTCTCACCCTTGGCAAATGTCTTGTCGCCGGGCTTCTCGACGTAACCGACCGTGTGCGGCGCAGTGCCCTGCGCGACCACGCTGTCAGGCTTCAGCTTGCCGTTTTTGAACAGCGGCACGATCTTGTCGTAATATTTGAGCTTCTTGATTTCCATCGGCTGGATGACGCCGGCCGGATAGACCTTCTTCAGGATCCAGTATTCGATATCGGCGATATCGTAGGAGTTCGGCTGGGTGACGGCGCGCTGGGCAGCGGCGTCGGAATCCGTCGCCGTCATCTCAAGCGTGATGCCGAGGTCCGCCTTGCACTTTTCGGCAATGGCGTTGAGGTTGGAGACGCCGGTGCCGAACTGGCGGATGGTGATGGGGTTCTGCGCCCAGATGGTCGGGAAGCCGGTGATGAGGCCGGAGCCGATCGCCGCACCCGTGGCAGCCGCGCCCGCTTTCAGGAGGCCGCGGCGGGACAGGCCCTTCTTGCTGCTGGTGGTATCGGTCATTGCAAAGTTCTCCTCTGGTTATTTTTGGGGGCACTTCTCTACCCGGCCGAGCACGATGGCATCGGCCGCATTCCATGAAAGCGGTATGGCGTCGCCGGTCCTGACCGGGTTTTCGAAAAAGGCGGCGTCGCTGAGGATGACGTTGAAATCCTCCATGCCGGCGCCGGTCACGGCGATCTTCACGGTGGCGCCGCGATACTCGACATTGGAGACGATGCCCGTAAAACCGAGACTGGGTTGATCGGTCTCACCCACACGCACCCGATCGGTGCGAACGGCGATATCGACCGCCCCGTCATCCGGCGCCGCGCCTGTCGCGGTAAATGTGCCGCCGCCTGCGACTTCAAGCGTCACCAGCTCGCCGGACCTTTCCCTGAATCGTCCGGAAATGACATTGTGGTCGCCCATGAAACGGGCGACGAAAGCGGTCGCCGGTCGCTCGAAAACCTCACGCGGGGTCGCGGCCTGCTCGATCCGGCCATCATTCATGACGACGATGATATCGGCCAGTGCCATCGCCTCTTCCTGACTGTGGGTGACGTGGACGAAGGTGATGCCGAGTGAAGTCTGCAGCTTCTTCAGCTCTGCGCGCATGCGGATCTTGAGGAAGGGATCGAGCGCCGAAAGCGGCTCGTCCAGCAACAGCGCCTCGGGATCGGTAATGAGCGCGCGCGCCAGCGCCACGCGCTGCTGCTGCCCGCCGGAAAGCTGGGCCGGGCGGCGGCCGGCATAAGGCTCAAGCTGCATCAGGCGCAGCATCTCCAGCGCCTTTGTGCGCCGGGTCTCCCTGTCCACGCCCTTCATCTTGAGGCTGAAGGCGACATTGTCGACGAGATCGAGATGCGGAAACAGCGCATAGGACTGGAACATCATCGCCGTGCCGCGCCGGGCGGGCGGCAGATCGGTCACGACGGTGTTGCCAAGCCTGACATCGCCGCTGGAAATGCTCTCGTGACCAGCGATCATCCTGAGCGTCGAGGTCTTGCCGCAGCCCGACGGGCCGAGCAGGCAGCAGTAGCTCCCGGCCGGTATCTTCAGGCTTATCGCATGCACGGCGGTGGTGTTGCCGTAAATCTTGGATACGGAAGCGATGTCAATTGCGGCGGCTTTGCTCATAAACACTCTCCTGCGACACTTCTATCCATGCAGGAGGCGTGCCAATCGGCTTTCTCATTGATGCAAAAGGATAATTTAAAAGAGGAGAAACACAGGGTGGGAAGAGTGCCCAAATTTACAGCGATTGTTTTCGATGCGATGGAAAAATTGTATGCAATCTTGGCGACCAATTGATTACGCGCCGCTGGTTCACATGGCGCATGAACGCGCAAGTCGCTGCGCGAAGCCTGCGGCGCACGGGCCACTGCGCACGCCGTTCTGCAGGCGTGCGCAGCCATGGAATGTTAGAGCACACCGAGGAACTGCCTGAGTTCCGGTGTTCGGGGGTTAGCGAAAACTTCTTCCGGCGGGCCGATCTCGTGTACCCGTCCCTGATGCATGAAGACGACGCGCGAGCAGACGTCACGGGCGAACTTCATTTCATGCGTCACCATCAGAAGTGTCATGCCCTCTTTGGCAAGCTCACGCACGACAGCGAGCACCTCCGACACCAGTTCCGGGTCAAGCGCGGACGTGATTTCATCACACAGAAGCGCGATGGGCTGCATGGCAAGCGCGCGGGCGATGGCCACGCGCTGCTGCTGACCGCCGGAGAGCTGGTCCGGATAGGAGTCGAACTTGTGCGCCAGACCGACACGCTCCAGCATCCTGCGCGCCATCGCCTCCGCCTCGGGCGCCGCCAGCTTCTTCACAACCATCTGCGATAGCATCACATTGCCGCCGGCAGTCAGATGCGGAAAGAGATTGAACTGCTGGAAAATCATGCCCACCTTTAATCTGAGGGCCTTCAGATGCAGCTCGTCATCAAGCAGCTGGGCGCCCGCCACCTGAATGGAGCCGCTGCTGATCGTCTCAAGACCGTTGATACAGCGTAGCAGCGTCGATTTTCCCGAACCGCTTTTCCCGATGATCGCGATCACCTCTCCGGGCTCGACATCCAGGTTGATGCCCTTCAGCACTTCGTTGTCGCCAAAGCTCTTGTGGACTTCAGTGATTTCGATGAGCGACATTGAGCTTCCTTTCGAGAAACTGGCTGGATTTCGACAGCGGCCAGCAGAGGGCGAAATAGATGAGCGCCACCAGCCCGTATACCGTGAAAGGCTGGAAGGTCGCGTTGGTGACGATCGTGCCGGCCTTGGACAGTTCGACGAAACCGATAATGGAGGTGAGCGCGGTGCCCTTGATGACCTGGACGGAAAAACCGACTGTCGGTGGAATGGCGATCTTCATCGCCTGGGGCAGGATGACGTAACGCATCTGCTGAAGGCGGCCCATGGCAAGGCTTGCCGAGGCTTCCCATTGCCCCTTTGCGATCGACTCTACACAGCCGCGCCAGATTTCCGCCAGAAACGCAGCAGTCCACAGGATGAGCGCCACGCCTGCGGCAAGCCAGGCTGGAACATCGATTCCGAAGAGGCCGAGGCCGAAAAAGGCGATGAAAAGCTGCATCAGGAGCGGCGTGCCCTGAAAGACTTCGATGTAGATGCGGGCAAGACGGCTCAAGGCCGGACGCGGACTGATGCGCAGCCACAGAAGCGCGAGGCCGACCAGGCCTCCGCCAGCGAAGGAAACCAGCGACAGCAGCAGCGTCCAGCGCGTGGCAAGCAAGAGGTTGCGCAGAATATCCCAGAAGGTGAATTCCATCATCGCGCCAGCCTCCGCGGAAAAAGGAGGCCGCCCAGCGCCAGCATGCCCTGCCGCAGCAGGATCGCGAGCAGCAGGTAGATCACCGTCGAAACAATATAGGCCTCGAAGGCGCGGAAGGTTCGCGACTGGATGAAGTTGGCCGCAAACGTCAGATCTTCCACCGCGATCTGCGAGACAACCGCCGAGCCGAGCATGACGATGACAACCTGCGACGTGAGCGCTGGCCAGATGCGCTGCAGCGATGGCCGGAGCACCACGTGGCGGAAGGTTTCGAAGCGCGTCATCGCAAGGCTTGCCCCCGCCTCGAACTGGCCTTTCGGTGTTGCCTGGATGCCGGCGCGAATGATCTCGCAGCTATAGGCGCCGAGATTGACGATCATCGCCAGATTGGCGGCGGTCAGCTCCGAAAGCTTGAAACCAAGCGACGGCAGGCCGAAAAAGATAAAAAACAGCTGGATGAGGAAAGGCGTATTGCGGATGAGTTCGACGTAACCGCCGACGATGGGCCTTAGCCAGGAGGGGCCAAGCGCACGGGCCCAGGCGCAGGCGGTGCCGAGCGACACGCCGATAACGCCGCCCACCAGCGTCAGCTGGCTGGTGATGGCAATACCCTTGGCAATCTGCGGCCAATATTCGCCGAGCCACAGGAAATCAAATTGATAGCTCAAGAAAAGTCCCCTTGCGCCGGTGGTGAGAAAGCCGTCCCGGGGAACCGGGACGACGGGGATATGTGACGATCAGAGATCGGCCGGCAGATCCTGCCCGAGCCATTTGGTGGCGATGGCATTCAGCGAACCGTCCGCCTTGGCCGCGGCGATAGTCGCATTGACCTTCTCCAGCAGGGCCGTCTCATTTTTGTTGAGGCCGATGTAGCAGGGCGAATTCTTGATCAGGAATTTCATTTCCGGCCGCTTCGGCGGGTTCTTCGCCAGAATGGCGGCGGCGACCACATTGCCGGTTGCGACAACCTCCGCCTGACCGGACAGGAAGGCGGAAATGGTGCCGTTATTGTCCTCATAGCGCTTGATGGTGGCGTCAGCGGGCGCAACCTTCGTCAGCTCGAGGTCTTCGACAGAACCGCGTGTCACGGCAACGGTCTTGCCCTTCAGGTCCTCGGCTTTGGAGAGGGAGACGTCCTGCGGACCGAACACGCCGTTGAAAAAAGGAGCATAGGCGGTCGAAAAATCGATGACCTTCTCGCGTTCGGCGTTCTTGCCGAGGCTGGAGATCACCAGATCGACCTTGTTGGTCTGCAGATAGGGAACGCGGTTGGCGCTGGTGACTGGCACCAGCTCCACCTTCACGCCCAGCTTGTCGGCGATCAGCTTCGCGACGTCGATGTCATAACCCTGCGGGGTCATGTCGGCCCCGACACTGCCAAAGGGTGGAAAATCCTGCGGCACGGCGACGCGCAGCGTGCCGCGTGCGACAATGTCGGCAAGGGCGTCCGCCTTTGCGGGCGCGGAAAATCCGAAGGCGGCAGCCATGGCGGCGGCGGCGATGAAGGTCCGTCTGAATATCATGGTTCATTCTCCTTGTGCTGGTTCTGTTGCTCGGTTTTTTTGTCGGTATCGCCGCGGTTATGTTCCGGAAGGGCGAGCGAGTGGCGAAGACCGGCGAGCGGGTCAGGTCGCCGGGTGAGATCGAGGCCGGTTTCCACCTCGTCCAGATGTTCGATTGAAAGCTCCGCCGCCCTCGCGAAATCGCCGGCTGCCATCGCCTCGAATATCCGGCAATGTCCCTGATGCGACTGCAGCGCATGAAATTCCGACTGGTAAAGCATGGAAATGAGGATCGTGCGGGCCGTCAGGTCGCGCAGCAGTTCAACGAGGACGGCATTGCCACAAAGCTCGGCGATCCTGATGTGAAAATCGCCCATGAGGCAGGTCAGGCGCTGCCGGTCGCCCGCGGCTATGGCGACTTTCTCTTCCTCGAGATGCGCCAGGAGAACGCCGCGCCCTTCTTCGGTAAGGGTCCGCATACTGCGCACTAACCCGGATTCGATGATCCGGCGCGCTTCATAGATGGTCATCGCCTCCTCGGCAGACGGCTCGACCACGAACCAGCCCCGCCTCGCACTAACGTGCACGATTCCCCGGGTTTCCAGCCGCATCATCGCCTCGCGTACCCGGGTGCGCGATACGGAGAAAAGACCGGCAAGCTGGTTTTCGCTGAGCCGTGTGCCCGGCCGGATACGCGCCGACAAAATGCCGGATACGATGGCCTCTTCAATGTTTATCTGACGATCCTGCCTGGTATGTAAATCTTGCATACAAGACAGAAAGCAAAGCCCGTGCCAGACGGATTCCCCACTTTAAATCGCGGGGAAAACGACATGAGCTCAAAATTTGAGCAACCTGTCCAGCGCACACGAAAGAAGCAGCCTGTTAACAGGACAGATTTTCATCACTCGATCAAAAACGCCCGCAGGCGATTAACCCTACCCGGCCTTGAACCGGTCGAAAGCCGTGAGATATTTGACCGTAGGGTCGGCGTCCCAACGATAGATTTCGGTGCGCAGAAAATGCAGCTCCTCCGCCAGCATCTCTTCCGGCAGCTCCGCCCACCAGGATTTCGGCCGGCCGTCCGAACCGTCCGACCAGCGATAACCCCGCTTCTTCAGGTGATCCTTCATATCGAAGGGGCTGTTCTCCGCGTAGATCCGGACGCGCGATCTACGGCTAGCCGCGTGAAGCTCCATGAAGGGCGTCATGCCTTCCTGGCCCGGCCGGTTCTGCTCGAGCACCTCCAGCAGCGCGAAGCAATCATCAACGGCGCGATGACCATCATGGAAATAACCGGACTGACCGATCAGATAACCCAGCTTGTTGCCCTCAAATCCACGCACCCGCCAGTCGATTTCGGAAACGGAGCAGGCCCAGGCCTTCTCATTGAATATGGGCGAGAAGGCTTCACAGAAGGGACGGTCGAAGCCGGCATTGTGGGCAATGATCAGATCAGCATCGCCGACGAGAAAAGTCAGCCGCTCCATGTCGATCGCCTGCCCCGCAACCATGTCATCGGTGATCCCAGTCAGCCGGGTGATCTCCGCCGGTATGGCGACGTTGGGCTGCCGAAGTCCGCCGTAAATGCCGGTGACGTCGCCAATGGCGCCCTGATCGTCGAACGTGAAGGCGATGACGCCGATCTCGATTATTTCGTCCGTCCGGTGGTTCAGACCCGTGGTTTCCGTGTCGAGGATCACGCCCCGGCGGGAAAATTCCGGCCTTGGCCGTTCCACGACCTGACGCGGCATGAGCTTGCGCAGAACGCGGTAATTGCCGGTGGATTCGAGATAGCCCGCCAGCCCCTCATCATCCATTGCGACCCTCTGCACCGCTCCGCGTCCCGGCATTTTTCGCCCCCGTTCGGTCTCGGGAAGCCGCGCGGCCGCGGAAGCGAAAAAGTCCAACTGGGAGGTCATGAGGTGCCTGCCGCCTTGCCCGGAAATCGAAAATCAGTACTCCAACATATGCGTAGAGGCTCACGGTAACAACAGCAGACGCTCTCATCCACAGAAAGGCGGCGCCAATCCGTTAACGAAAGACACGCACGGTTTCAGGCTTCGGAAAAAACCGCCGTCATCTGTAAATCTGCGGCGATCTCAACCACGGCGGTCAGGGAGCCGGACGCCCCAGGACAGTCTCGCAGCTCGCCGGATCGCCGATGATCTCGCTCGTGGTGATGATGGAAGCTGCGTCCGCGGTGATCTTGATGATGCAATCGCGGCGATGTTGCTTGATTTTCATGCCCTCGGTCTGCGAGACCTGCGCCTGCCCGTCGACGGTCCGGTATTCGCGCCGGTTGCTGAGCCCCGCATAGGTCTCGACATCCACTTTCAGCCAGTAGGATTCGGTAGCGCCCTTTTCGATGATGACCTTGTTGGGGCGGCCAAGCCGGGCGATTGCCGCCTCCCGCGGCTGCCCTTTAAAACCGGCCACAGTGCGGGTGATTTCCGTCTGCCCGGTGCTGGTGCACGCCACGGCCATGGTCAGCATCGCTGCCAGCGCTCCGGTTTCAAGCAATCTCATGTGCAATTCATCCCCTCGTCACACGTCACCGGCCCGCGGGTTGCGGTCGCCGCCGGCCGCAAATCTAGGAGCGATCATCTCGCACTGAAAGGAGGAGCGGCGTATGGGCCGATCAACTTGTCATGATCAGCCGCGGCCCCCGCTAGCGGTTGCGGAACACGGTGCAGGGAACACCCGCCCCACGGATTTCACCACAAAGCGCATTGGCTTCGGCTCTGGTCTCGCGGCCGATGCGCGCGGCGTAACGCGGGCGCGAACCGAAATTGCCACCCCTTTGCCGCACGATCAGTGCGCGCTCGGCATTGAGAGGCCCCGACAATTGGCCTATGGCACGGGTAAAGAGCCGGTTCGCCACCGTCGGATTGTAATGGGCGGCAAGCTGCACACCCCATGGCGCCCAGTCGGCCGAAGATATCAGGACGGGATCGTTGATCGTGCGTGTATCGGCAAGCCGCAGGCAGGCGTCGATGAAGGGCCGGCTGCCGTCCAGCGCCGGCGCGGCCTTATCCGGTGGATTGTCTTTCCAGCTTTCCACAGGGTACCCGGTGATTGCAAAGACATAATCGCGCGTTTCCACCGGTAGGCGACCTGTCGCGATAAAACCGCGCAGCCCCGCCTCGCCGGCATTATAGGCTGCGGCTGCGAGACCGAAATTGCCGAAGCGCAGCTTCAGCTCCGACAGATAGCGTGACGACGCCTCCAGCGCAGCAATGATGTTGAAACTGTTGTCCAGACCACGCAGCCTCGCCGTCCCCGGCATGAACTGGGCAATGCCTTCCGCCCCCTTCGGGCTCACCGCATCGGCCCGGAACAGGCTCTCCCGCCAGATCAGCCTGGCGAAATAATCCGGCGGAACGGCATGGCGCGCGGCGAGAACCTCGATGGCGTGGCAAAGGTCCCTGTTGTAGCTCTGGGGACTGATGCACAATTCGGGCGCCACATCGTGGGCATGGGCGCAGGACGCCTTGCCGTCAGCCGGCGTCTCGGCCTGCGCCGGCCCCAGCAACGCCGCCAGCCAGCAGAGAACGAGCACGACCCTGCCTGTTGATGTCATCCCTGCCAAACGAAAGTCCCCGTAATCTTCAGGCGCGCTGCGTCGATTATCCGACAATCGCGACGATATGCCTATACCCCGCACTTGCATGGATCGATTTCGGTTTCAGACGTTTCATGGCCCCCCATGCCAAGGCCCGCAGGGGATGGAAGGGAACCCCAGATGCCTCTAAAAGTCCTGCCATTCCTCATGCGCGACAGCCGCGCTCGATGCGCCACGCACGCCCGACGGGCGGGATAGCGGGTGGCGCGGCGCGGCGGCACCGCGCTGGCCGGACCCGCTGCGCGTAGAGGCCGCATGACGCGCAGTCTCCTCGAACCGGAACTGGCCTAGGAGCTCGAACAGGGCCGCGGCCTCCCGCGCGAGGCTGTGGCTTGCGGCCGTCTGCTCCTCCACCATCGCGGCGTTCTGCTGGGTAGCCTGATCCACGCTGTTGACCGCCTGATTGATTTCGGCAAGCGCCGTGGACTGTTCGCGGGCCGCATCCACGATCGCCGCCACATTGGTATTGATGTCGCCGACCTGCTCTGCGATTTCCTGCAGCGCCGAACCCGCCCTGGTGACGAGGCCGACGCCGTTTTCCACCTGCTTGCCCGAAGCGTTGATCAGGTTCTTGATTTCCTTTGCAGCCGTCGCCGAGCGCTGCGCAAGCTCGCGCACCTCCTGCGCGACAACGGCAAAGCCCTTGCCTGCCTCGCCTGCACGGGCCGCTTCCACGCCCGCATTGAGCGCCAGAAGGTTGGTCTGGAAAGCAATTTCGTCGATCACGCCGATGATGCTCGAGATTTCCCGCGATGATTTTTCAATCTGATCCATGGCGCCTATGGCATCGCGCACCACCTGGCCTGAATGTTCGGCATGGTCGCGGGCACGGGCAACGATTCTGCCGGCTTCTTCCGCCCGACGGCTTGAATCACCGACTGCGGTGGTCACCTCTTCAAGCGCGGCAGCGGTCTCCTCTATCGAAGCCGCCTGCTGCTCCGTCCGTCTGGCAAGATCATCTGCCGCGGATCGTATTTCATTCGACCCGGAAGAAATGGCGCCGGCATTTTCAGACACCCGCGTCATGGCCCGCTTGAGCTTTTCCGAAGCCGCGTTGAAATCCGTGCGCAGCCGTTCAAGCGAGGGAATGAAAGGCGTGTCGATGCTCTGGGCAAGATCGCCTTCGGCAAGGTCTGTAAGGCACTGCGCCAGCTTTTCGACATTCTCGACACGGCCGGTCACATCGGTCGCGAATTTGACGACCTTGAACACTTTCCCATTCAGATCGAAGATCGGATTATAGGAAGCCTGGATGAAGACCTTGCGGCCGCCCTTGCCGAGACGCATGAATTCATCCGCCACCAGATCGCCGCCGGCGAGCCTTTCCCAGAACTGCCCGTAGGCCGGTGAGTGTGTATAGGCCGGCTCGCAGAACATGGAATGATGCCGGCCCTGCACTTCCGGCAGAGAATAGCCCAGCGCCGTCAGAAAATTCTCGTTGGCAGTCAGGATTTCGCCGTTCGGCGAGAATTCGATGATGGCCTGCGCCCGGGAAAGGGCGTCGATCTTGCCGGCGTCTTCCGCCGCCTTCAGCTTGCGTGCGGTGATGTCTGTAGCGATCTTCACCACCTTCACCGGCTTGCCGCGGCGAAACACCGGGTTATAGGAAGCCTCGATCCAGACCTCCCTGCCGCCCTTGCCGATGCGCTTATACTGCTGCTGATCGAACTGACCGGCAGCAAGTTTTGCCCAGAAGCCCTTGTAATCCGCCGAAGACACGACGGCGGGTTCGACGAACATGCTGTGATGCCTGCCGAGGATTTCCGAAAGTTCGTAGCCCAGAGCCCGACAGAAATTCTCATTGGCGGCAAGAATCTTTCCCGAAAGGTCGAATTCTATGATGGCCTGGGATTTGGAAAGCGCGGCGAGAACCGCGAAAGCATTGGCACCACGATCAAGAACACTCAAGCACGCTTCTCCGATAAAACAGGAAGTTTCTATCCAAAATTATTCACGCATATTATAATTTCAGTATTAATTGATATTTAATGATAATTTTTATTCTCGTCTGATGCACGCGCGTACTCCAGCGAAATTTCCATTCATTGATTTGTTTTTTTGAAATTTCACACCTGTTCCCGTAGTCGAAGACAGGGCGATGCAATAGTTCCATTGCTACATTTGTTCCGAGTCGGGATCCCGCTTCCGGCTTGGGCAATATATTTGGGGGAGACATGATTGATCTTGTGGCAGTGCTTGCGGTGTGGACCTATATCGGTGGTTTCTTATGGTTGACGGCCCGGCTGGCGAAGCGCACGGGCGAACCGGTCTGGCTTTTTGCCAAGGGTCGCGAAAGGCAAACCGTTCCCGCCACGCTTTTCCGTGTCGCGTTTCTTCTCGGCGCGCTTCTGCCGCTTTTCACCCTCTGGCTGGAACCGCAACAGGCCGGTTGGCTGCTGGACCGACACTATACCGGCGCAGCCATCCGCTTCGCTGGGGTGGTTATGGCGCTGGCGGGAAGTGCGCTCGCGCTCTACGCGCAGCATTACATGGGCAAATCGTGGCGCATCGGCGCGGCCGAAGGCCACCTCGGAACCATCGTGGATACCGGGCCTTTCAGCATGTCAAGAAACCCGGTCTTCGTCGGGCAGATTGTGCTGTTTACGGGATTGGTTCTGGTGTTCACCTCCGTTCTGCAGCTCACCGTCGCCATCGTCCTCATCATCGCGGTGATGCTGCAGGTCAGCATTGAAGAGCGCGTGCTGACAAAGGAACTTGGCCCGGCCTATGTTGCCTATCGCCGCAGGGTGAGACGCTGGCTTTGACACTGGTCACGCATTGTTTCGGAACGTTTGCGCTGCGGCTGCATTTTACGCCGGATGGGGAGCCGTCAATCTGCCCATGAGTTACCCGCCGGCAAGGGGGAAGCCGTCAACCTCGGAGGACCATACCCATGCAAAAGAACATGATCTGTATCTGGTACGACAAGGACGCAAAGGCAGCAGCCCGTTTTTATGCCGACACGTTTCCCGATAGCGAGGTTATAAAAGTGTATCACGCGCCGGGCGACTATCCCTCCGGCAAGCAGGGGGACGTCCTCATGGTGCAGTTCACTGTCGCAGGCGTAACCTGCATCGGCCTCAATGGTGGGCCGCAATTCAAGCACAGCGAAGCTTTCTCATTCCAGATATCGACTGAAGATCAGGAGGAAACCGACCGCTACTGGAACGCCATCGTTGGCAATGGCGGCCAGGAAAGCGCCTGCGGCTGGTTCAAGGACAAATGGGGCATCTCCTGGCAGATCACGCCGCGCGTGCTGATGGATGCCATGGCTGCCGGCGGGGCAGAAGCCAGACGAGCCTTCACGGCGATGATGGATATGAAGAAAATCGACGTCGCCGCCATCGAAGCCGCACGCCGGGGTTGATGGAGACAGACGGTTCAGCATCAGGTAGCCGAACGCCCGCTTTCCACGTAAATAACTGACGTCTAAATAGAAATACATGCATTGCGCTTCCAGCGATCGTATTTCGCCGCGCCGACGATGCTGCGCCGCAAGTCATCATAAAACGTTCAACAAAATGTAAGCTATCCGTCAAATACGACTGTTAGCAGAGCCCGTGGCTTCGTGCTCAGGACATGACGTCCCTGCCGATCAGGCCATCATTCCATCAACGGGGCTCAACTCATGAAACCTTCCGCTCTGACCTCTTTCATGGCCGGCGTTGCCATTGCCGCCGCCTTCGGCGCCACGGCTGCCCACGCTGAAAAGACCAAGTTCGAATTCTGGTACGGCCTTTCCGGTGACCTTGGCGAACGCGTTCAGGACACCTGCAAGAAGTTCAACGAATCCCAGGCTGAATTCGAGATCGTCTGCACGTCTCAGAACGATTACGACGCCACGCTGCAGAACACCATCGCCGCCTACCGCGCCAAGAAGCAGCCGGCGATCACCCAGATTTACGACGCCGGCACGCTGGACATGATGCTGTCCAAGGCTTTCGTTCCCGCGAAAAAGCTAATGGCTGACAATGGCTACAAGATCGACTGGGACAATTATTTCCCGGGCATTGCCAATTATTATGCAACGGCTGCGGGCGAGCTGAACTCCTTCCCCTACAATTCATCCACCGCTGTGTTCTATTACAATGTCGATGCGTTCGAAAAAGCCGGCATCACCTTCAAGCCCGATACATGGGAACAGGTTGAAGAGGCCGCGAAGAAGCTGAAAGCCGCCGGTTTCGAATGCCCGCTCGCCTTCAACTTCGACACCTGGATGCTGATGGAACAGTTCTCCGCCATCCATAACCAGCCGATCGCCACCAAAGGCAACGGCTATCAGGGCCTCGACGCGGAACTGACGATCAACAAGACCAAGTTCGTCGACCATGTAAAATTCTTCAAAAAGATGCAGGACGAGAAGCTGTTCGTCGTCAAGACGAAGCAGCTCGGCATGGACATCCTGCCCGCTTTCACCTCGCAGACCTGCCAGATGTTCATGTCTTCGATTGCCGGGCACGGCACCGTGGGCAAGGGCATGCCTGAGGGCGTGAAGTGGGACGTGGCCATGCTGCCGGTCTGGAAGGGCACGCAGCGGCAGAACTCGCTCGTCGGTGGCGCTTCCCTGTGGGTCATGGCCGGCCGTCCGGAAGCGGAATACAAGGGCGCGGCAGCATTCCTCAACTTCATCGCCCAGCCGGAGATGGTTCAGTGGTGGTCCACGGTCACCGGTTACATCCCGGTCACCAAGACCGGCTTCGACGCCATGAAGGCCAACGGCTTCTACGACAAGGCACCCTATAAGGGTCGCGAAAAGGCAATCGAGAGCCTGACCTTCACGCCGCCTTCCGAATATACCCGCGGCATCCGTCTCGGCAACTTCACGCAGATCCGCAAGGAAGTCTCCACGGCACTCGAAGCCATCTTCATGCAGAATGCCGACGTTCAGGGGGAACTCGACAAGGCCGTCGAGCGCTCGAATGCCGGCCTGCGCCGCTTCGAAAAGACCTATGCCGGCGCCAAGCTGAACTAAACTTTGCCGTTTTGAAGGGGCTTGCCCGCGGGATCTCCCGGGCAAGCCCGTCCAGTTCTCCACTTTTGCCGGTTACTCAATGGAAAAGCGCGCCGTCTTCAAGAGCACGTGGTTACCCGTGCTGTTCGCCCTGCCGCAGCTTCTGCTGATCTTTCTGTTCTTTTATTGGCCTGTGGCAGCGGTCATCAACTGGGCGTTCACACTTGAACCGCCCTTCGGCGGTGCGGCGGAATTCGTCGGGCTCGCCAATTTCAAGGAGACCTTCTTCGATCCGCTTTACTGGCAATCGGTGCTCGTCAGCCTGATCTTCGCCGTCGCCGGTCCGTTCTTCACCATTCTCATCGGCCTTGTCCTTGCGCTTTGCGTGGATCGCGCCCTTCCCGGCTCCGGCTTCTTCCGGGTGCTCTATATTCTTCCTTACGCCATCGCCGGGCCTGCGGCGGGCATGGCATTCCGTTTCATCCTCTCGCCGGAACGCGGGCTTGCCGCCTCGCTCAACGCCTGGTGGCCGGATTTCTGGAACCCGGCAAAATATGGCGAGCACGCGCTGATCCTCGTCATCGTCATCTTCATCTGGAAATGGGCGGGTTACACCTTCATCTTCCTGTTCGCCGGCCTGCAATCCGTGCCGCGCGCGCTGACGGAAGCAGCCGCTATGGACGGCTCCGGGCCCGTCCGCCGCGCCATCGACATTCAGGTGCCGCTGTTGGCACCGACCCTGTTCTTCCTGACCGTCATCATGATGACGGAGGGTTTCGTCGGCGCGGATACCTTCGGCATCGTCGCCTCCACCACCGAGGGCGGTCCCAACCACGCCACCGAAGTGATGGTCTACCGCATCGTCAGCGAAGCATTCGAGGGGCTGAACTATTCCGGCGCCTCGGCACAGAGCCTCGTCCTCATCGGCCTCATCATGATTTTCACCTTCATCCAGTTCCGCTTCGTCGAGCGGCAGGTCCATTACAAGTGAGGCGACGATGATCCAGCGCACCCCTTATGCCGACGCCCTGACCTACGGGCTGATGATTGCCGGTTTTCTTCTGCTCATCGGTCCCCTGCTCGTCGTGATCGCCGGCGCTAGCCAGTCTGTCGTTCAGGTCAACAGCATCCCGTTCAGCTTTCTGCCACAGGGCGAATTCCTCACCAATGCCCAAACCGCCTGGCAACGCGCCAATCTCGGCAACGCCCTTCTCAACAGCATGATCATGGCCACGCTGGTCACGATCGGCAAGGTGGCCCTTTCGGCCTTTACCGCCTTCGCCATCGTGTTCTTCCGCTCGCCGCTGAAGCACCTCTTCTTCTGGACGGTGTTCATCACCCTCATGCTGCCGCTGGAAGTGCGCGTGGTGCCGACCTATTCGGTAGCCGCGGATATTTTCCAGCCTTTCCGCTCCATCCTCGGATGGTTCGGAATTGAGGTCTCAGTGGAGTGGAACCTCCTGAATTCCTATGTCGGCCTCACCCTGCCGCTGGTCGCAACCGCCACCGGCACCTTTCTATACCGCCAGTTCTTCATGACCATCCCCGACGAACTGGCTGAAGCGGCGCGCATGGACGGATCGGGGCCAATCCGCTTCTTCGTGGAAATGCTGTTGCCGCTCTCCAGAACCAACATGGCGGCGCTCACCACCATCATGTTCGTTTATGCCTGGAACCAGTATCTCTGGCCGTTATTGATGGTCACCGATCCTTCCTACAAGACGGTGATGATGTCGCTGCGCGCCCTTCTGCCCGCCGAAGACGGCACGCCGGACTGGAACGTGACCCTGGCCGGCTCCCTCATCATCATCACACCGCCGCTTCTCGTTGTCGCCTTCCTGCAACGCTGGTTCGTCCGCGGTCTCGTTTCGTCCGAAAAGTGACGGCACGCGGCTTTTAACAACAAGGTTCCCATCATGGCTCAGATCGATATCCGCCAGCTCCGCAAATCCTATGGCAAGACCCCCACGCTGCATGGCGTGGATCTCACTTTCGGCTCCGGCGAATTCGTCGTCATCCTCGGCCCCTCCGGCTGCGGCAAGTCCACCCTTCTGCGCATGATCGCCGGGTTGGAGGACATCACCTCCGGCGAGATCGCGATTGGCGGACGCGTAGTCAACAGGCTCGAGCCGCGTGAACGCGGATGCGCCATGGTATTTCAGAACTACGCGCTCTATCCGCACATGACCGTCGCCGGCAATATCGGCTACGCGCTGAAAGTCGCTGGCGTCGCCAGGGCCGAGCGCCAGCGCCGGATCGAGGAAACGGCGAAGATTGTCGGCCTTTCCGATTATCTGGAACGCAAGCCGGCTGCGCTTTCCGGCGGCCAGCGCCAGCGTGTGGCCATGGCCCGCGCAATCATTCGGGAGCCGCAGGTCTTCCTGTTCGATGAGCCGCTCTCCAATCTCGACGCCAAGCTGCGTGTCACCATGCGCGCCGAAATCCGCAAGCTGCACCAGCGCCTGTCCGCCACCTCCGTCTTCGTCACCCACGACCAGGTGGAAGCCATGACGCTGGCCGACCGGCTGGTCGTGATGAACAGGGGTATCGTCGAACAGGTCGGTCATCCCCTCGATATCTATCATCGTCCCGCCAGCACCTTTGTTGCATCCTTCATCGGTTCGCCGGCCATGAACCTGTTCACCACCCGGGTTGAAGTGGAATCCCACGCCGTCATGCTGGCCGGCACGCCGGTGAAACTCTTTCCCGAAACCGCACTGGAACTGCGCGGCCGCGACGTAACGGTCGGCATCCGCCCGGAGCAATGCCTCGTCAGCGCGGATGGCGAGGGCGTGCCGGCCATCGTCGATTTCGTCGAAGAACTGGGATCGGGCCGCATCGTACACGCCGAGATTGCCGGCGAAACATTCTCCGCTGCCATAGGCGAGGACCTGGCCGTGAAGCCCGGCCAGCGCATCCATCTCGGCCTGCCGGCCGCACAGTTGCACTTCTTCGATCCGGCTACCGGCAAGCGTATCGAAACGGAAAGCGCCATTGAGACCCGCCGCACGGGGAACGAGGCGCTTCTGGCAGTCTGAACGCGGACGGCGCCGAAAGAGAGGTCCGGTGGCAGGCCGCCTGCCGGACCTTCACACGACGCGGCCCCGTCACGACGATACGAAGTTGCAGACACATCAACCGCCCGCGACAACCGGTCGGCAGCGACGGTTGCATCGTCGCAAACGCGATCCCGGGAAAAATCTTTCGGTTTGTAAATCATAATCGGAATAGTCTTTGCCGCGCCAACTCCCTGACGGGGATATCGTCGCCGCAAGCAAGAAGCGGGCTTGCGCCCGCCAGCGGATGCGACAGCGAGCCGTCCGCGCCGAAACACCGACAAGAGAGTGAAACCCAATGGCAAATGATCGCAAACTGCATCTCGGCGCCTTTATGAGGCCCGTCAGCCTCCACACGGGCGCATGGCGTTATCCCGGCGCCTTTCCTGACGCCAATTTCAATTTCGCCCATCTGGCGCGTTTCGCGCAGCAGCTCGAAGCTGCGAAATTCGACGCATTTTTCATGGCCGATCATCTCGCCGTCCTGAACATGCCCACGGAGGCACTGCGCCGCAGCCATACCGTTACTTCCTTCGAGCCCTTCACGCTTCTTTCCGCCCTGGCCGCCGTCACCCAGCGCATCGGTCTCGTCGCCACCGCGTCCACCACGTTCGACGAGCCCTATCACGTGGCCCGGCGTTTTGCCTCTCTCGATCACCTCAGCAATGGCCGCGCCGGCTGGAACATCGTCACAACCTCGAACCCGGACGCCGCCCGGAATTTCGGCCGAGATGATCAACCCGACCACGCCGAGCGCTATGGCCGCGCGCGGGAATTCTATGACGTCGTCACCGGGCTGTGGGATTCATTTTCGGATGATGCCTTCATTCGGGATGTCGATAGCGGACTGTTCTTCGACCCTGAAAAAATGCATGTGCTGAACCACAGGGGCCCCGAATTTTCGGTGCGCGGACCGCTCAATATCGCCCGCCCGGTGCAGGGCTGGCCGGTCATCGTTCAGGCCGGCGCATCCGAACCCGGACGCCAGCTCGCCGCCGAAACCGCTGAGGTGGTCTTTGCGGCCACACCCACCCTTGCAGCCGGCAAGGCCTTTCACAAGGACGTAAAGGACAGGACGGTCGCCGCCGGACGGTCGCGTGATGGCATCGTCATTCTGCCTGGCGCGTTCGTTCTTGTCGGCGATACGGTCGAGGAGGCAAAAGCCAAGCGCGCCAGGCTCGACAGCCTCGTCCACTATGAAAGCGCGATAGCATCGCTGTCGATCGCGCTGGGTCACGATGTGTCCGGTTTCGATCCCGACGCCCCGCTGCCCGACATTCCGGAAACGAATGCGAGCAAATCCAGCCGCGAAAGAGTGATAGAACTTGCCAGAAGCGAAGGGCTGACGGTGCGTCAACTCGCGCAGCGGCTGGGCGGCTATGCGGGGCTCGCCTTCGTCGGCACGCCGAAAACCATCGCCGACGAGATGGAACAATGGCTGCATGAGGAAGGCTCGGACGGCTTCAACGTCACCTTCCCCTTCCTGCCCGCCGGCCTTGACGATTTCACCACGCTGGTCGTACCGGAACTGCAAAAACGCGGAGTTTTCCGAACGGACTATGAAGGTCCGACATTGCGCGATCATCTCGGACTGCACCGCCCGGTCAACCGCTTCTTTGCTTGATAACGGGATGTCGCGCCGATCCCTCCGGGATTAGGGAGATTTTCCACGCCGCTTTCGAAGTTTGGCATGGGGTTCCAGAGGTGCGTATTGACCACAAAAACACCTGCCTTTAGCCTTTATGTATATAAAATCCATAAAATAGGTGAATTAAATGAAGGCCGAACATTCCCGCCGCCATATCCTCAAGCTCGGTATTGCCGGCGCGCTTGCCGCGCCGCTTGCAACTCGCGGTGCGCTGGCACAGAGCACGCCGGAATTTCCGGCAGAGCTGAAGCTGGATTGGGGATTTTATTCGTCCCATACACTGCTGATAAAGAACAAGGGCTGGCTTGAGGAAGCGTTCAAGGATGTCGGCACCAAGATCACCTGGGTACAATCGCGCGGCAGCAACAACTCGCTGGAGTTCCTCAAGGTCGGCTCGACCGATTTCGCCGGTTCCGCGGCGCTTTCGGCCTTTCTTGCCCGCGCCAATGGCGTGCCGCTGAAAGTCATCTATGTAGCAAGCTGGGGCGGTTCGTCCATCATTCAGGTGCGTCCGGATTCGCCGGTAAAGACGGTGGCCGATCTCAAGGGCAAGACCATTGCCGTCACCAAGGGCACGGCTCCCTATTTCACCCTTGTCCGCGCGCTTGCTCAACACAAGCTGTCAGTCGATGATCTCAAGGTTGTAAACCTGCAGCACCCCGAGGGGTTCAACGCGCTGCAGCAGGGACAGGTGGATGCCTGGGTCGGTATCGATCCGCACACCTCCCAGGCCGAGCTTGCCGGCGACAGGGCAATTTTCGATGAGCGTAGCTGGCGCGACGGCAGTGTCTTCAGCGTATCGGAGACGTTCCTGGCAAAACACCCGCGCGCGGTAGAGCGTCTGCTCGGCGTGTGGGTGCAGACGCAGAAATGGATCCGCGAGAATAACAGCGAATTCATCGATTTCGTCACGAAGGTCACGGGCAACGATCCCAAGATCACGGAACTTACCATCAACAAGCGTGACTGGAACGACCCCGTCCCGGGTGAAGAACTGCTGAATTCGATCCGTATCGTTACCCCGCTGCTTGGCGACGACGTCCTGCGTCCGGGCGTCAATGTCGACAATGTTCTTGCGTCATTGATAGACCCGGCTCCGGCGAAAAAGGTGCTGGGCGCATGAATTCCCATCCGCGCGAATTTCAGCGCGTGAGACAGCCATCCAGACAGTCTCCTTCCCGATCGACGCTTGTGCAAAAGGTGGGGGCTTTCTTCACACGGTTCGACCTGCGCGGTGCGATCGTGCCGGTCGGGTCTTTGCTGCTGCTCGAGCTTTTTGTTCGCATGGGCTGGGTGAGCCCTTATGTGCTGCCGCCGCCATCGGAACTCTACGATACGTTTCTGCGGCTTGCCGAAGGACCTCTCTGGACCAATGTCGCGGCAAGCACCGCCCGCGTTTTCGTCGGCTTCGTCATCGGCTCGGTGCTTGCGGTCATCGTTGGATCGCTGGTTGGGCTGGTCGTTGCCGCCGAGCGTTATCTGGAGCCCACGTTTCAGGCCCTGCGCGCGGTTCCGAGCCTCGCCTGGGTGCCGCTGCTGATGATCTGGTTCGGCATCGGCGAAACCTCTAAAATCGTCCTGATCGCCAAGAGCGCGTTTTTCCCGGTCTATCTCAACCTGTTCTCCGGCATCCGCAATGTGGATCGCAAACTTGTGGAAGTGGGCGAAATGTATCGCCAGCCCCTGCCCGTACTGGTCTGGCGAATTTTTATCCCGGCCTCCCTGCCTCATCTTTTCACCGGCCTGCGTTACGGGCTGTCCCTCGCCTGGCTGAGCGTCGTGGCAGCCGAGCTTCTGGCCGCATCCGAAGGGATCGGCTACATGCTTTCCGACGGGCGGGAACTGTCCCGTCCCGATCTGGTGATGATCGCCATCATCTGCCTTGCGGTGCTCGGCAAGATTTCCGACAGCCTGTTCAAGATCGTCGAGGAACGCTGCCTGCGTTGGCGCGATACCTATCCCCTGCAGGAAGGAGGTCGGTTGCGATGAGCCTGCTTCAGGTTGACGTGCGCGAAAAGGCCTTCGGCGATACCGTTGTCCTTCAGGACATTCATCTGGGGCTCGGCGATGGCGAAGCGGCGGTTCTTCTCGGGCCAAGCGGCTGCGGAAAGAGCACGCTGCTGCGCATCGCCGCAGGTCTGGACAGGCGATTTGCCGGCGCAGTGACGATCAACACGGCGGAAGAAGACGGAGCGACGGACACGCCGCCGATCGCCTTCGTCTTTCAGGAACCCCGCCTGATGCCCTGGCTGACGGTTGCCGAAAATATCGGCTATGCGGCCGGCAAGAAATTCGACGTGCAGCGGGTTGAAGGGCTGATCAACGACGTAGGCCTCAGCGGCCACGGCGCGGCGCTGCCGAAGGCGCTTTCCGGCGGCATGGCGCAGCGTGTCGCCATCGCTCGGGCGCTCTATACGCAACCGCGTATCCTGCTGCTGGATGAACCCTTCAGCGCGGTCGATGCCTTCACGCGGATGAAGCTTCAGGACCTTGTTCTGAAGCTTGTGGAACAGCGCGGCATCTCATTCCTTCTCGTCACCCACGATATCGATGAAGCTCTCTATCTCGGCGACCGGATTTACATGATGGGTGCCCATGACGGTCGCATACAGGAGGAGATCGAGGTGGACGTGCCACGCCCCCGTGACCGGCGCTCACCCCGGCTGGCAACCCTCAAGAACGACGTGCTGACAGCCCTGCACAAGGCGCATGTCATCTGATCGTCCGCCCCCTCACCCTTTCACACCGGACGAGATCATGATGGCTTCCGTTACCCGCCGCTGGAAGATGACGTAGGCGATGATGACCGGCAGCGCGGCAAGCATGGCGATGGCCATCAGCCGGGCATAGGCAACGCCGAATGTGTCATTGACCTGGGTGATGCCGACCGGGATCGTCATCATGTTTTCCGAGGTAACGACGAGGAAGGGCCAGAAGAAGGCGTTCCAGACCGTGATGAATGTCACGATCGCCATGGCGGTCGTAATGCCCCAGTTCAGCGGCAGGTAGACCTTGAAAAGGATTGTATACTCACCGCCGCCATCCAAAACCACAGCCTCGCGCATCTCCTTCGGCACGCTGTCGAAGAACTGCTTGTAGACGATGATGACGATGGGCGTGATGAGCTGCGGCAGGATGATGCCTGCCCAGGTGTTGATGAGGTTAAGGTTTTTCATCAGGATGAACTGCGTGACGACAAGCGTCTGCGCCGGCACCATGAAACTCGCCAGCACGATGCCATAGAGCAGGCGTCGGCCCGGAAACCGTATCTGCGAGAGGGCATAGGCGCACAACATCGAGATAAGAAGCACCGATACGGTAACGATCGCCGCCGTGCCGACCGAGTTGATATACCAGTTCATCAACTGCGTGTTGAAGATGGCGTTCACATAGGCGCTCAGCCGGAACTCGTCGGGTATCAGCAAGGTGTTCCCTGCAACATTCTCATCCGAGCGAATGGAGGTGACGAAGGTCCAGTAGAGCGGAAATATCCACACCAGCGCCGCCGAGAAGGTCAGCACGGTCAGGATGATGTTTTCTAGTCTTCTGGTGAGGCTCATGAGTTCCTCCGGATGCGCAGCAACTGGAACTGGAGAATGGAAACGATGACGATCAGCAGGAACAGCACGGTGGCGACGGCAGAGGCATAACCGCCATTGTTGAGCTGGAAGGCTTCACGATAGACCTTTAGAAGCAGTACAAAGCTTGAGTTGAAAGGGCCGCCGCCGCTCAGGAGATAGATCTGGTCGAATATCTTCAGTTGCAGGATCAATTGAAGGGTCAGCACGAGGGCTGTCACGGGCCATAATAGCGGCCAGGTCACGCGCCAGAAGCGTTGCCACGTCGTTGCGCCATCGAGCGAGGCGGCCTCATAAAGCTCGGCCGGAATGTTGCGAAGACCCGCGATGAATAGCAATACGTTGAAACCGTTGGTCCACCAGATGGTGACGACAGCGACCATCGGCATGACCCAATAGGGATTCTTGAAGACCGCGACCGGTTTTCCGGCAAACAGGGAAATCACCGGCTGAAGAATGCCGAACTGAAGATCGAGCATCCACGTCCAGATTTCCGTGACGATCGATACAGGCAAGACATAGGGCAAGAAAAACAGGCTCATCGCAACCGTCTGCCTGACGCCCGAAAGGCGGCTGACGGCGAGTGCGATCATCAGCGCGATGACGGTCGTCGGGACCACGGTTAGAAGCACAAAATAACCGTTGTTCTTCAGCGACGTTATAAACAGGCGGTCGCTCAGCAGCTTTGCGTAGTTTGCAAACCCGACCCAGTTTCCATCACCGATCAGGGGCGCATCGGTGAAACTCATGCGCACCATCTCGACCAGCGGATAAAGGAAGAAGGTGGCGAAGACCACGATGAACGGCGTCACCATCGACAGCGCGATCAGCGATTTCTTGCGCCGGTTTTCAATCATAGCCATGGACTGTCTCCGGGACTTCACGCATTGCAGGCGCCCTCCGGCCAGAGACCGGAGGGCCGGTTCCTGTCACTTCAGCTTGCTTTGCAGCTCTTCCTTGATCTGCTCCACCGCATCCGTGCCGCTCATGAAGCCCTGAATGGCCGGAGCGATGACGTTGAGCGCGGCATCATAGGCAGGCGAAGCGACACCCGTGATCGTCGTTTTCGGATCGAACACGGCTGCTTCTGCAAGTGACGCATAGGTGGCGTTCGGCTGCATCGCCTTGTAATCGCTGCCCTCGGTGATCGATTTATAGGCCGGGATGTGGCCAGCATCGGCCCAGCTGATGGCGTGTTTTTCCATCCAGCCGATTACCTTCATCACCGCGGCGCGTTTTTCGCCGGAAACGGTCTTGTCACCCTGGTTGGGAATGGCAAAAGCGTGTGAATCCGCCCATGTAGCGCGTTTACCCATGAAGGGCGGAACCTCGACCGCGCTCCATTTGAAGCCCAGCTTGTTGTTCTTTTCCAGGTCCTTGTAGGTCGGCACTTCCCAGACGCCGTTCAGCTGGAAGGCGGATTTTCCGGCGGAGAAGAGCGCGACGGAAGCGGGATATTCCGACTGCTCCGGCGCCCAGCCGTTTTCGCGCCATTTCGACATGGTATCGATAGCCTTGGCGGCCTTCTCCGCATTGTCGCCGGCCAGCACCTCGCCATTGGTGACGAGTTCACCACCCTGCTGCGAGAACAAGGTGTAAAAGACGCGCCAGACACCGGCTTCTCCGCCGGATTGATACGTGACCGGCGTTTCGACGCCTTTTTCCTTGGCCCAGGCCAGCGCCTTCTCGAAGTCGTCTATCGTCTTGATACCGGTCAGCTTGCCTTCGGCATCGATATAGGGCGAGCCTTTGAGAAGATCGGCATTGTAATAGAGAACCAGCGCGTGAATATCGAAAGGCACGGCATAAAGCTTGCCGTCATGGGTGGCCGCATCGAGCGGCGCACTGAAGAAATCGTCCTTCTTCAGTCCCGCATCCTCAAGATCCTTGTCGGTAATCTCGCTCAGCACCTTCTCCTGCAGCGCCAGCGGCGCACGGGACAGGTGATAGGTCATGACGTCAGGTCCTTCGCCGACGGCAGAAGCGGTCCGTACCTTGGTATAGAAGGGCACGCCCCATTCGAGCGTCGTTCCCTTCACCTGAATATCAGGATGTTCCTTGTTGAAGGCATCGATCAGCGCCTTCATGCGCACGCCGTCACCGCCGGACAGGAAATCCCACCAGACGATATCCTGTCTGGCCAGCGCCGGCAGGGCGGTCAAACCCAGAACCGTGCCAACAAGCAATGTCTTGATCAGTCGCATCGTTCACTCCTCCCGTTTTCTTTGAAAACACCCCATCGGGGATGGTCTGCTGCCTCGACAGGCGCCTCCTCGCGCCTATCGCAACCTTCTGCCGTCGCTGTCGAAAACCATGATGTGGTCGGGCGCGGCGGTGAGCGAAACCGGACGGCCATCCAGGCTCTCGCGCGAGCCCTGGCGCTGCACGATGATTTCCCTGCCGGCCCCGGTGCGGGTATAGAGGTAGGAGACGTCGCCCAGCTCTTCCGCGACCTCGACGACGACCGGCAAGGCACCGTCCTGTGTTATGATCAGATGCTCGGGTCGGATCCCGATCTCGACACGCTGCCCGGCGGAGACGGGTTGCGAGAACCGCGCCTCGATATGTCCATGCCCGCCATCGGGCGAAAGCGTCACGACGCCTTCGTGCTGTCCGACGACGTCCGCCTGCAGGAAGTTCATCGCCGGTGAGCCGATGAAGCCCGCGACGAACCGGTTATCAGGATCGTCATAGAGGGTGAGCGGTGCACCCGCCTGCTGCACGACGCCGCCCTTCAACACGAAGATCTTGTCCGCGAGCGTCATGGCCTCCACCTGATCATGGGTGACATAGATCATTGTGGCACCCAGCTTGCGGTGGAGCCGGGTCAGCTCCAGCCGCATCTGCACGCGCAACTCCGCATCGAGGTTCGAAAGCGGCTCATCGAACAGGAAGACCTTCGGCTGTCGAACGATGGCGCGGCCGATGGCGACGCGCTGGCGCTGTCCACCGGAAAGCTGCGAAGGCTTTTTCTGCAGATGATCTTCCAGCTGCAGGATGCGGGCCGCCTCGCCCACCCTCTCATTCACCTCCGCCTTCGGCCGGCGGGCAAGACGCAGGCTGAACGCCATGTTCTCGAACACCGTCAGATGCGGATAGAGGGCATAGTTCTGGAAAACCATCGCAACGCCGCGATCCGCCGGCTCGACGGCCGTGACATCACGGTCGTCGATGGCGATGCATCCGCCGCTGGTCTCTTCAAGACCGGCAATCATCCGCAGCAGCGTGGATTTTCCGCAGCCGGAAGGCCCGACGAAGACCGCGAAGCTGCCGGTCGGGATATCCATCGAGACATCCCGGATCGCCGCGAAGGAGCCGAAGGACTTGGCGATATTGTTGAGACGGACACCCATGGCCGCCTCACTGAACCTTCAGACGCAGCACATGATAAGACAGCGCCGGCACGGACCCCTTCAGCGCTCCGTCTTCGACGCCAACACCGCTGCCCGGCACCGGCACGACACGATCCGGCTGATCCGGGCCATTACCGACACGCAGATCGTAACCCGCCATGGCCAGATGCAGATCGAGCGTGGCCGACGAGAAACCGGTGAGGCTGACATCGAGGTCGGCGGCCTCGGTCAAGTGCCGGTTCAACACGAACAATGTCACCATGCCTTCCGCCTCGTCATAGACACCGGCGACATCGAGATATTTGACGTCATCGGCCGCATTGCAGTCATAGGTCGGGCAATCAACGGCGACATTCAGCGCGACGCCACGGCCATAAAGCGAAGCAAACTGGTATGGATAATAGATCGTCTGACGCCATGCCGGGCCGTTCTTCTCGGCACGGATGGGCGCGATGACATTGACGAGCTGCGCGATGCAGGCGATGCGCACCCGATCCGAACGGCGGATGAACTCGTTGAGCAGACCCGCCACGAACAGCGCGTCCTCGAAATTGTATGTCTCTTCGAGAAGTGCGGGCGCTTCCGGCCAGTCCCAGCTCTTGATGCGTTTGCCGTCTTCTTCGCGGATGTGATACCAGACGTTCCATTCGTCGAAGCAGATGGAGACGTCGTTCTTGGCGCGCTTCTTCGCCTTCACATAATCGATGACGCCCGCAATCGTCTGGATGTAGCGTCCGGTTTCCTCGATCTTGCCGAAATAATTCAGCGTGTCGCGGCTGTTGTTGCCGAAATATTTGTGCAGCGAGATGTGATCCACATTTTCATAGCACTCCTCGAGAACTTCCCGCTCCCATTCGGGATAAGTGGGCATGCCGTCATTGGAGCTGCCGCAGACGATTGCTTCAATAGTCGGATCGAAACCCTTGAAGGCCTTGGCGGTTTCGTTGGCGAGACGCCCGTACTCCACCGCCGTTTTGTGACCGATCTGCCAGGGACCGTCCATTTCGTTGCCAAGGCACCACATTTTCACGCCATGCGGCTTTTCGGCGCCATGGCTGCGGCGCAGATCGCTGAGCGTCGTACCGCCGGGGAAGTTGACGTATTCGAGGAAGTTGCGGGCGTCGTCCAGACCACGGGAGCCAAGATTGACGGCGAGCATCATCTCGATGCCGGCCATCTGCGCCCAGTCGGCGAATTCATTGATGCCGATCTGGTTGGTTTCCTTGGAGCGCCAGGCGAGATCGAGCCGGATGGGACGCTGGTCGCGCGGCCCAATGCCGTCTTCCCAGCGATAGGCCGAAACGAAGTTGCCGCCCGGATAACGGATGGCCGGGATCTTCAGGTCCTGCACGAATTTCAGAACGTCCTTGCGAAAGCCGTTTTCATCCGCCTGAGGATGGCCCGGCTCGTAGATGCCGCCGTATATGGCGCGCCCCATATGTTCGATGAAGGCGGAATAAAGACGATCGTCGATACGCCCAATCCGGAAGTCCCGGTGGACTGAAACCCGCGCTTTCATAAGGCTCTCCTCCCATGCGCATTTATATCGTGAAATATGGTATGAACCACATTTGATAATATAGTTGCCGAGGGAATCCGCGCCTGTCAACCGCGAAAATCATACTTATTAAATTTGCTGGATCAGGCAGCCGTTCGCAGGCGTAAAACGATGTCCTGGTCGTAATTTCCGAACCCGCGGCCAAATATGTTCAGCCCGCCCGGATGTTTCGCATCCGCCTTGACCTCGATGCGCAGACGGATGGAACGGTGGCTGGTCAGATCGATATCCGCGAGCGTCACATCCGAAATCCGGGTGCCATCCACAAAGGTCCCCTGGGCGGTAATCCGCCATGTTTTCAGCATACCGTATTGCGAACCGGACAGCTTCCACCAGTCCGGCGTAAATGTTCCCCGCTTGTCTCCGAAATCGCCGGGCGACGTCCAGACGCCGATTTCCCTGCCGTTGACGGACAGGGTGATGTCCGACGGCCAGTTGCTGTGGGTTCCGGGAACCTCTGAACTGACCTCCATGGAAAACTCGACTTCCTCGACCTCCCGCCCCTGAATCTTGGCGTTATTAGGGAACTGATACTCGACGAAACCCGATGTCAGCCATAACAAGGCCGTCTTCATGCGGTCCGGATCCATGAACGTATCGGGCACATCCAGAAGCCCGATAATGCCCTCCGGCGAGCAGATGCCACAGGGCGCCGTTACCGAACTTTGCGTGTAAAGGCCGAGAGGCATCGCCACGGCAATATAGTTTGAGGTCGCCGGGGTTTCGGGTTTTCGGAAGGAAACGATAAGTTCGTCGCAGGTGGCAAAGCAGATTTTCTGGCTACCCTTGCGCGCCTTGCGCGTCTCGGTTCGCAGCAACCCCGCCTCCTCCAGAACGGCCACGCCGGCGGAAACGGTGGACTGGGGCAAATCCAGTCTCTGCGCAATTTCGTTGACATTGAGACCGCTCGCCTCGTGCAAGAGCTTCAATATCTGCACGCGGATCAGCGATGCGGCCGCTTTCAGCACATCGAATTCTTTTTCAGCATCAACGAGAAGGAAATTGGGCGCCATATTCTAATCTTCAGATTTATCGATCCAGATCAGAATTTCTGGCTTAAATGCCATGCACTTGTCCAGTGCTGTTTGCCATGCAGGCGCTTCCAAAAGACGGAAAGCGGGATTCACCGCCCTCGCTTCATGAAAAAGGCATCGCCACGCGGCTGCGAGACCGCGCGGCGGTGCCCTTTCGTCGTCAGCCGCGCTTGCGCAGGGTCCGCGTGCCGGTGTCGACGAGATTTTGCGCTGCTTCATCCACGCTGGCGCGGCCGAAGGCGAGCGAATCGGCGATGGGGCGCATCACGCCGCGGTCGAACTCATTGGCGCCGATCGGGGCGGGCTCCGGATAGGGATCGAGCTTGCCCGACAGGCTCTCAATGTAATCCACCGTCTTGCGCTCGGTCTCGTTGAGCGTCGGCAACAATGCCTCGCGCACAACCTTGGCGGGCGGCACGCCGCGCTCGACGCCAAGCACCTTGCCTGCTTCCAGATCGTTGACGAAGAAGTTGATGAATTTCGCCGCCGCTTCCGCGTTGGTCGAAGTGGACGAAATGGACCAGATGAGGCCCGGCCGATAATAATGCCCGGTCGGCTTGCCCGGCCCCTCACCCGGAAGCATACCGATGGACAGCGTTTGCTTATTGAGTTTCTGGTAACCGACAAGCTGGTTGGAATAGGCAAAACCAATGGCCGAATTGCCAAGCGTCAGCGCATTGGATTCGATGGTATTGTCGTCACGCGTCTGGATATCGGCGGAAACGCAAAGCTTGTTCTCGCGCAGGTCCTCCCAATAGGCGAACCATTCCTTGGCATCTTCCTTGTTGAAGCCGATGGTGCCGTCCTGAAACAGAAGCTTGCCGCGCTGGCGCAGCCAGACGTCGAAGACATAATGATAACGCGCGCCATAGGGTACGGCCCAATAGTTGCGCTTCGCCGGGCCGTTCTTCTTGAAATCGCGCGCCAGTTCAGCAAGCGCTTTCCAGGTGATCTGATCCTGTGGAACGGAAACACCCGCTTCTTTCAGCGTGTCGGCGTCATACATCATGCAGAAGGAATTCAGCCCGAGGCCGACGCCGTAAAGCTTGCCGTCGATACGGCAGAGATCGATCTCGCTTTTGCCGAAGGTGGAAAGATCAAGCGACTTGCCGACGAACTGATCCAGCTCCATGCAAGCGCCTCGACCCGAATAATCGGCGATGGTGGAAGGTTCGAGCTGGAAGATATCGGCGACGTTTCGCCCCGCCATCGATGTCGCAAGCTTGGTCCAGTAATCGGAACCCGCGATCATTTCCCCGCTGATTTCGGTCTGCGGATTGGCCTTCTGGTAAAGAGCGATCACATCGTTGGTGCGCTTGCTGCGATCGGCAGATCCCCACCACACGCAACGAAGCCGGGTTTCAGCCGCAGCCGCGCGAAAACCGCCCGCCGCAGCACCCAGGCTCGCCAGCGCCGCCGTCACCAAAAACCCGCGTCTATCAATCATTTGCATCTGCTCCTCCCGCGTTTTGCAAATTTTTCTGATATCACTTAAATTCTTGCAAATTTTCTTTGTTTGCAATATTTGCATCATAACAGATTTTTTTGCAAGCGCAGGAGCCGATATGAACGATACGCCCGACATCAGCCGTCCGCGCCAGTCGGATATCGCCCAGCGCGCCGGGGTCTCCATCAGCACAGTCTCGCGTGTTCTCGCAGGGGAAAAAGGAATCAGCGCGTCGATCCAGACCAAGGTTCTGGGAGTTGCGGCGGAGCTCGGATACCCCTTGCGACCGGCGACCAACCAGTCGGCCGGTGTGCAGCTGGAAGGCAAGACAATCCTCGCGCTCATGTCCGCGGAAAGGGCGACGGGCGATATTGGCGCCTTTTACCACGATATTTTCGATGTGCTGCGCAGCCTCGCCCAGACGGACGGTTTCGAACTCGACATCAGGCTATTGCACCAGAAGCAGATCGACGATTCCCTGATCCAGCGGGTCTGTGAGGTGGACGGCCTCCTGGCCATCGGGCTCGATCCCGAGGAGGAGATCATCCACCGCATAACGCAGGGCGTACTGCAACCTGTTCTTGTCAACAGTGCTGACCCCTCCATGATGCTCGATTGCGTTTCGCCTTCCAATTTTTACGGCGGCGCGCTGGCGGCCCGGCGGCTTCTGGAACTCGGCCATCGCAAGGTCGCCTATATCGGTCCGCATCATCGCCACACCATCAGGGAGCGCATGCGCGGCTTCCGCCATACGATACTTGAGGAAAAAGGAACGACCTATGAGGAGTTCCTGCTTTCGACGGCAGATAGCGGCTTCGGCCAGGCGGGCGACGCGGTTCGCCAGCTGCTGGCCAAAAACCCTGAACTGACAGGCATTTTCTGTATGAATGACGCAATTGCCCTTGGCGCACTCGGGGCAGCGCAGGAGCTGGGCCTCGGCGTTCCCGACGATCTTTCCATCATCGGTTTCGATGACCTGCCCTTTGCCGAACTTTCTACCCCACGTCTCAGCACGATCCGGGTCGATCGCCGCGAGATTGCGCGCGAAGCGGTTGACCTGCTGCGGCGGCGCCTGACCGAGCCTTCAGCCAATGCCCGTCAGGTGCAACTTGGCGTGCAGCTGGTGGAAGGACAGACAGCCGGCAAGGCGAAAAAGACGGGAAAGGCGACGCGCGATGCATGACACCATGAGCAGACCCCATATGGCGCGATTTAACCCGCTGCACGGCAATCCGCTCAAAAGCCGCGCCGATGTCCGGCGGGCGCTGCATGATAGCTTTGTGCCGCTTCTTCCCTATTTCTCGCAGGGTGGCGCAAGGGTGACGCTCAGCGGAGCGGCCGCGCACTTCGACCGTGCGGCGGCCGATCTGGAAGGCTTTGCCCGACCGCTCTGGGGCATCGCTCCGCTTGCGCTGAGTGGCGATCGTTTCGACCATTGGCCGCTTCTCGCCCGGGGCATAGCCAACGGCACCGATCCTTCCCATCCTGAATACTGGGGCGATGTGCGCCAGAAGGATCAGCGGCTGGTGGAGCTCGCTGCAATCGGTTTTGCACTGCGGCTTGCGCCGCAGCATCTGTGGGAACCACTGTCCGATACACAGAAAGACAATGTGCGCCGCTATTTGCTTACCGCCCGTCAGCGCGGTTACGCCGATAATAACTGGAAGTTTTTTCGCGTCATGGTCGACATGGCGCTGGATAATCTCGGTATCGAATTCGATCGCAGCCTGACCGAAACCTTCCAGAAGGAGCTCGACGATTTCTATATATCCGACGGCTGGTATCGCGACGGCAACTATCGCCGCATCGATCACTACATTGCCTTCGCCATGCATTTCTACGGGCTGATTTACGCGAAACTCAGCAAGCCTGATGACGCCTATGCCGAGCGTTACCGGCAGCGCGCACGGCTTTTCGCTGGCGATTTTGCCAGCTGGTTCGATGAGGATGGCGGAACCCTGGCTTTCGGCCGCTCCATGACCTACCGTTTTGCCTGTGGCGGTTTCTGGGCGGGCCTTGCCTTTGCCGACGAGGAGGCGCTGCCCTGGGGCGAGATCAAGGGCCTTTATCTGCAGCACCTGCGCTGGTGGGCCAAAAAGCCGATTGCCGATCGCGATGGCGTGCTCTCCATCGGCTACGCCTATCCGCAGCTCACCATGTCGGAAAGTTATAATTCGGCAGGTTCGCCCTATTGGGCTTTCAAGGCTTTCCTGCCGCTTGCCCTGCCGGAAAGTCATCCCTTCTGGCAGGCGGAGGAAAGGCTGCCCGAACCGTCCGCAAGCCCTAAGCCGCTTGTTCATCCCGGCATGGTGATGATGCGGACGAAAGGCAACGTCACGGCGCTCTCCAGCGGCCAGGAAAATCTCTCCATGCGCGGCGGGCCGGAAAAATACGCAAAATTCGCCTATTCCTCCCGCTACGGCTTCGGCGTGGAAGTGGACGAGCGTGGCTTCAAGACCAACGGTTTCGACAATATGCTGGCCTTTTCCGAGGACGGACTGCATTACCGCGTGCGCGAGACCAACGAGAAGGTTCTGCTGGCGGGAGCAAGCCTGCGGGCGACATGGAAGCCGTTTGCCGATGTCGCCGTTGAAACCACGCTGGTTGCGGCTGGCGACTGGCATATCAGACTGCACCGGATCACCTCTGCCCGCTCCCTTTGGGTTACGGAAGGTGGTTTTGCGATCAACCGCAACGATGGCGACCGCGACGCCGTGAGCGAAGAGGCCGGACGGGCGACGACGGATTGTGGCACTGACATATCGGCAATCATCGATCTCGGTTCGAACATAGACCGGCACGGCGTGGCGCTGAAGGCACTGCCCAATACAAATCTCATCAACGCCAAGACCACCGTGCCGCAATTGCGCGGCCAGATCGCCGCCGGCGAGAGCGTTCTGGTTTGCGCGGTCTTTGCCGGAGTGAGCGGCCCGGAAGGCGAGAAAGCAATGGCTTCGGTTCCAGCCATTCCCGACCTGGAGGCGCTTGATCGCCTCTTCGCGAGAGAGGGCGTGCCGGTCAGCAGCATGGCGGCCAGGGGAGAGCCGCAATGACGAGCCCGATTCCGCGTCTCAGCATAGCCATGGACCCGGAACGGACCGAGCATGTGCTGACATCGCAGGCGCTCGACAGGTTGTCAGAGAGGGTCGAGATTCTCGACACAGGCACAATCCGCGATTTCCACGATCCCGCGGTGAAAGAGCAGCTGGCGAAGACGGATATCCTCCTGACCGGCTGGGGCTGTCCGGATATCGGCGCGCAGGAACTGGCGCTGATGCCCCGCCTCAGGCTCATCTCCCATGCTGCCGGCACGGTAAAATATTTCCTGTCGCAAGCGGTGTTCGATCGGGGCGTTACGGTGTGCAGCGCCGCAGAGGCGAATGCGCAGCCGGTCGCAGAATTTTCTCTGGCGATGATCCTGCTGGCCGGCAAGCGGACCTTCGGCTTCAGGCGTCTTTATCTGGAGCATCGCGACCGAGCCCCGGTCGAGCGATTGCAGGCGCAGGCCATCGGCAATCTCGGCCTCACGGTCGGCATCGTCGGCGCGTCACGCATCGGACGTCGCGTCATTGGTCTATTGCAGCCCTTCGATCTCAATCTCATGCTTTTCGACCCGCTTCTCGGTGCTGCGGAAGCGGAAAAGCTCGGCGTCCGTCTTGCCTCGCTCGAAGAGCTGATGGCGGCGAGCGATGTCATTTCCCTGCATGCGCCCTCCCTGCCGCAGACGCGGCACATGATTGGCGCGGCAGCGCTTGCCCGCATGAAGGACGGCGCAACCCTGATCAACACGGCGCGCGGCGCACTTGTGGATGAAGACGCGCTTCTGGCCGAACTGAAAACCGGACGCATCGAAGCCGTCATCGACGTGACCGATCCCGAAGTGCCGCCGCCGGACTCACCCTTTTACAGCCTGCCGAACGTCTTCCTGACGCCGCATATTGCCGGCGCCACCGGTCTCGAACGGGCGAGGCTCGGCGACATGGCGATTGCCGAAATCGAACGCTTCTGCTGCGCGGTGCCTTTGCAGCAGCAGGTGCGGCCCGAACATCTGGACCTGATCGCGTGAGACCTTTCGAACCCGGCCTGTGCTCCGTCACCTTCCGCTCCCTGACGCCACAGGTCGTGATAGAGCTTGCGGCCAGCAATGGCATCAGGGCAATCGAATGGGGTGCGGATGTCCATGTCCCGCCGGGCGACCTCGAAAATGCGCGGCAGGTTGCTGCGCAGACGGCAGAAGCGGGCCTCTCCGTCTCGTCCTACGGTTCCTATATCTTCGCGCCGGATTTCACACCTGACGATGTGACCAGTGTGCTCGAAACCACAAGGGCGCTCGGCACACAGCATATCCGTATCTGGCCGGGGCAACGCAAACGTCCATCCGCCGATTACACACCCGCGGAACGCCGCGCGGCAACGGAAGCGCTGGCGACAATTGCTCACCGAGCGGAAGACTACGGCATGACGATCGGCCTCGAATATCACCCGAATTCGCTGACCGACGCCCTCCCCTCCGCCCAGCAGCTGGCGCAGGATTTGCCGATGCCCAACCTGTTCTTCTACTGGCAGCCCGCCCCGGGCCTGCCGCTGGAAGAGGCACTCGCGGAAATATCCGCGCTCGGCCCGCGCATCTGCCATCTGCATGTGTTCGCCTGGCTCGCCGACGCCAGCCGCCTGCCGCTTGCCGACCGCGCAGACTACTGGCGGGCGTGCATCGCGGCTTTGCCTGAGGGCGAATGGACGAGAACCGCCTATGCGATGCTGGAATTCGTCAGGGGTGATGACATCGGCCAGTTTGCGGAAGACGCGCTGACGCTTCGGAAGATTCTCGACAGGTCTTAGATCCCGCCTGCTCATCATAAATATCCTGCAGCCGAACTTGCCATAGTGAAAATTATGCACCATATTTATTGAGGATATGGGTGCTGGATGGGCAAGCTGGTTCAAATTGGAAACATGATCGTACGCGTGTATGCGAACGATCACCTGCCACCACATTTCCACATCATAACACCTGATGCGGATGCCCTTGTCCACATAGAAACTCTGGAAATCCTGCGTGGCAAACTATCCCGCAGGGCGGAGGCCGAAGCTTTGGCATGGGCGAAGGCCAATGGGAGCCTGATTGTTGAGGAGTGGAATCGCACTAACCCGCGTTTTCCTATTGCAGCTAAGGGAAGCAAGTCATGACACCACGCGTCAAAGCCATCCTGCCCACCCTGCCCAGCTCACTCACGATCGACTGGGCCGATGGCAGACGGTCAACCGCCAATCTGACGGGGTGGATCGCGACGGGAGGAGAGTTACTCGCTCCCCTCCGTTCAGCGGGTATCTGGGAGACTGCGAAAGTCACCGACTATGGCGCCAGCGTGGAATGGGAAGGCGATGATCTCGCAATCGACTCCTATCATCTTTACCAGATCGCCGAGGACCAGCGCGACTTTGACGTCGACGACCTGCGCAAATGGCAGGAGGACATCGGCCTTTCCAACAATGAGGCGGCGGATTTTCTTGGTGTGACCTTGAGGACATGGAACAACTACCGCGCTGGCACACCGGTAAGCCATGCGGTGAAGATGCTGTTACGGGCCAGCCAGCGCGACCCGCTTCTATTACATGCTCATTTCCGCCCCCGGCGGCCGGGACGTCCCAGGCACGCCGCATAAGACAGTTCCTCTGCGGCACTATATCCGCCGTCCATCCGCCCCAAACAGATGCGTCTTGCCCAGATCGAAGGCAAAGGGAATCGTTTCTCCGATGCGGATCTGGCGTTGGCCATCGAGAAGCACGGTCGCTGGCTGGCCGTCGGGGGTGCTGGTGTAAACCACCGTCGAGCCACCGAGATGTTCCACGAGCTGGATGGAAGCTTCACCGAGAGAGGATTGCGCCTGCGGGTTCACATGTTCCGGGCGCACACCGAAGGTGAGCGGTTCCCCCTGCTGAGCAGTGACCGGTTTTTCAAGCACGATGCGCTGTCCCGCCACTTCGATGGTGCGGTTGGAGGTGTCGCCTGAAGCCACTTTTGCGGAGAGGAAATTCATCTTCGGTGAGCCGATGAACCCCGCGACGAACTGGTTTGCGGGATTGTTGTAGAGATCGAGCGGGCGGCCAACCTGCATGATGCGGCCGTCGCGCAGCACGACGATCTTGTCGGCCATGGTCATGGCTTCCACCTGGTCATGCGTCACATAGATCATGGTGCTGCCGAGCGTCTGGTGCAGCTTGGCAATTTCGACGCGCATCTGCACGCGCAGTTCCGCATCGAGGTTGGAGAGCGGTTCGTCGAACAGGAAGATTTTCGGCTCGCGCACTATGGCGCGGCCGATGGCGACACGCTGGCGCTGGCCGCCGGAAAGCGCCTTCGGCTTGCGCTGCAACAGCGGGCCGATCTGCAGGATATCGGCAGCCTTCTGCACCCGCGCCTCCACCTCCGGCTTCTTGTAACCTGCCGTTTCCAGCCCGAAGGCGAGGTTCTTGTAGACACTCATATGCGGATAGAGCGCATAAGACTGGAAGACCATGGCGATGCCGCGCTTGGAGGCAGCGGTTTCGTTGACCCTCTCACCGTCGATACGCAGATCGCCTTCGGAGATTTCCTCAAGCCCGGCGATCATGCGCAGAAGCGTGGATTTGCCACAGCCCGAAGGGCCGACGAAGACGGTGAATTCGCCCGGCTCGATCTTGAGATCGATGCCGTGGATGACCGGAAAAGCGCCGAACCGCTTGACGATTTTTTCGAGCGTAATGCTGCTTGCCATGCTGTTTCTCCCGACTGTCGCGCCGCATGCGGGACGGCTGCGACAGTGTTGATTGTCTTAGAATACGTTCCCGATCCGGGATCCGTTCAGCGTTTCATTCCCGTCGTCGCGATGCCTTCAATCAGCAGCCGCTGGAAGAACAGGAAAAACAGGAAGACCGGCACCAGTGACAGGTTGGACATGGCGAAAAGCGAGGTCCAGTCCGAGCTGCCGGTGGAATCCACGAAGGACCTGAGACCGAGCTGCACGGTGTAGGTGTTGATGTCGTTCAGATAGATCAGCGGACCGAAGAAGTCGTCCCAGGTCCAGATGAAGGAAAAGATGGCGGCCGTTGCCAGAACCGGCAGCGACAGGGGCAGCATGATCTTCCAGTAGATACGGAAGGGTGAGCAGCCATCCATGACAGCCGCTTCATCCAGCTCACGCGGAATACCGCGGAAGAACTGCACCATCAGGAAGATGAAGAAGGCGTCCGTCGCGAGATACTTCGGCACGATCAGCGGCAGCGATGTGTTCACCCAGCCCATTTCCAGGAACAGGATATATTGCGGGATGAGCACGACGTGATAGGGCAGCATCAGGGTGCCGAGCATCAGCGCGAACCAGAAATTGCGCCCGCCGAAGCGAAGCCTTGCAAAAGCGAACGCTGTGAGCGAGCAGCCGACCACGTTGCCGATGGTGGCCAGCACCGAAATGAAGAAGGAGTTCCAGAAGAACTGCCCAAAGCTCACCTGCAGCCCGGTCCAGCCTCTGATATAACCGCCGACATCCACCGCCGAGGGAATGAGCGAGGATGAGCCGAACAGCTCGTCCTGCGGCCGGAAGGAGCCTGAAATCATCCACAGGATCGGATAGAGCATCGCAAAGGAGGCGATGATCAGCGCCGTATGGAGCATCACCGATTTCAGCGGCGAGCGTTGCGGGCCTTGTCCCGGCCGGGGAGCGGTAACAGCGTCAGTCATCGTAATGCACCCAGTATTTTGCGCTGAGGAACGAGAAGGCCGTGAACAGCGAGATGATGATCACCAGGATCCAGGCAAGCGCCGAGGCATAACCCATGCGGAAGAAACCGAAGGCTTCCTGGTAAAGATAGAGCGTGTAGAACAGAGTCGAATTGATCGGCCCGCCGGTGCCCTCGGAAATGATGAAGGCCGGCGTGAAGGCCTTGAAGGCATCGATCGTCTGGATCACGGCGTTGAAGAAGATGACGGGCGTCAGAAGCGGCAGCGTAATGCGGAAGAACTGCCGCACCTTGCTTGCGCCATCGATTTCGGCGGCCTCATACATGTCCTGCGGAATTTGCCTCAGACCTGCGAGGAAAATGATCATCGGCGAACCGAACTGCCAGACCGACAGGATGACCAGCGTGTAGATCGAATAATCCGGATTGGAAATCCAGCTCGGCCCTTCATAACCAAAGGCCTGCCAGAGTATCATGTTGACGAGACCGTCAGAGGCGAAAAGCTGACGCCAGAGAACGGCAATCGCGACGCTGGAGCCCAACAAGGACGGCAGATAGAAAATCGCCCGATAGAGGGTCAGGCCGCGGATGCCGCGGTTGAAGGCGAGCGCCACCAGCAGCGCGAAAATCAGCTTCAGCGGCACCGACAGCAGCACATAGGTGAAGGTGACCTGCATGGCGGCGGCAAATTTCGGGTCGGCCGTGGCGATGCGCACATAATTGGCCGCACCCACCCAGTCCGGCGACTGCAACAGGTCGTAGTTGGTGAAGGACAGATAAAGCGACGCAAGCGCCGGGCCCAGCGTAAGGCCAAAAAAGCCGATCAGCCAGGGCAGGAGAAACAGGTAGGCGTGAATGTTGCGGTCGAAGATCCGCTTCAGGCCGCCCCGTTTCGGGAGAGCCGCGCCACGGCTCTCCCCCACAAGAGTTTCAGATCGAAAGGCCATAAACCATCACTTCCGTTTGATAACGGTTTCGGATTCCTTGACGAGGCGGTCACCGCCTTCTTCCGGGGTGATCTTGCCGAAGCCGACTTCTTCCGCCGTGCGTTTCAGGACAAAGGCGAATTCGCCCGCACCCGGAGGTGGCGCCGGCGGCAGATCGCCGACGCCGGGTGTAATTTCGGCGATATATTCCACCATGCTCTTGCTGACTTCATCGAGTTTCGGGGTCAGCGCGTTGCGCATGGATTCCGACGCCGGAACGCCGCGCTCCACGCCGAGAATATCGATGCCTTCCGGCTCGGCGACGAGGAAATTGATAAACCCGACGGCCTGTTCGATACCGGCACTGCCATTGGCGACGCTGATGAGCATGGAAGGTTTAAGGTAGTGGCCGGAGGGGCCGTCCTTCGTGCTCTTCGGATAGGAGCTGATGGCAAGTTTGGCCTTGTTGAGCTTCTGATACCCGACGAACTGGTTGGAATGGGCAAATGCGGTTGCCGCTTTGCCCGTCGTCAAAGGGTTGGTTTCGATATTGAGCTGGTCGAGCGCCTGCACATCGGCGGGCACACAGGCACCACTCTTGCGCAGATCCGCCCAGAGCGTGAACCACTTGGTCGCGTCGGTCGGATCGAAGCCGATGCCGCCATCCTGCGTGTAGAGTGACTTGCCGTTCTGGCGCAGCCAGTTTTCAAAGCTCGGCTCCACACCGCTCGCATCGGCTGTGGCGTAATAACCGGGTTTCGGCTTGTTCTTGCTGAGCTTGGCGGCATTTTCCGCAAACTCCTCCCAGGTCTGGCCGATGGCCGGCGGTGTCGCGCCGGATTTTTCCCAGGCCGCCCTGTCAAAGAAGACGGCGCTGGAATTGACCCCCAGATTGATGCCGTAAAGCTTGCCATCGACCCTGCCGGAATCGATGTTCATCTTGCCGAAATCCTCGATCTTCAAGCCCTTGCCGATGTAATCATCCAGCGGCGCCAGCGCGCCGCGCCGGCCATATTCGAAGATGTAACGATAATCCATCTGGATCAGATCGGGCGCATTGCGGCCCGCCACCTGCGTTGCAAGGCGGGGCCAATAATCGCTCCAGCCGGCGAATTCCCCGGCGATGTCGAGATCGGGCTTCACCTGCTTGTAGGCTGCTATCGCCTTGTTGGTGCGATCGGCACGCTCCTGCGACCCCCACCACAACATGCGAAGGCGCGCAGCCTGCGCCTGCGCCGAACCACCTCCCAATGCTGCAAGCGACAGGGCCGCAAGCCCTGCCGAAAGCACAGTTCTCCTCTGAAGCATCACGGGCATTGGCAACTCCTCCCTATTGACTGCCAATTGATGATGAACGCAAACGACACTTGCCGTTTTATAACTAATTGGTTACATGGGAACACCGATCGCAAACATTGTCAAGCGGGTGCCGAAATGGAAGAAACGACTAAGAACCAGCCGTCCGATCCGGGCCCCGATCCGGCCGTGGAGAAAACGCCGCCGCCAAAGCGCAAACGGGCCACGACCCAGGTGCGAAACCCGGAAAGAACCCGCGCCGCCATTCTTGAAGCTGCCCGCCGCGAGGTGGCCGCCAAAGGGCTGGCGGGGGCCAGAATCGATGTCGTCGCCCGCCGCGCCGGGACCAACAAGAGGATGATCTACCATTATTTCGGCGACAAGGATGCGCTTTATCTCGCCGTTCTGGAAGACGCCTACCGCCATATCCGCCACACTGAAAGACGGCTTGATCTGGCCCGTAAGGCCCCGTCCGAGGGCTTGCGGGAACTTGCGCTTTTCACCTGGCACTACTTTCTCGACCACCCCGAATTCCTGAGCATCCTCGCCACGGAAAACCTCAATAAAGCCCGGTATCTCAGGCAATCACCGACGATCACAGCGATGCACTCAAATTTCATTTCCGAGCTTGAGGACGTGCTGCGGCGTGGCAGCGACGCCGGCGAATTCCGTGACGGCCTCGACCCGATCGACGTTTATCTGACCATCGCTTCGCTCGGCGCCTTCTACCTGTCGAACAGGTTCACCCTGTCAACGATCTTCCAGCGCGACCTGACAGACCCTGCCGAGCTGGAGCGATGGGGCCAGCACATCGTCGACACGTTGCTTGCTGCAGTGCGGCGGGTCTGAACGAGCCAAACCGGATTCCTGTTTAACTACAGCGATGACGCGCCATTCGCATCCGCGAAGCACGTCATTTTCTTTTGCGGCGCAGCGAATAACTGCAAGGGCGAGCCTTCAAACCTCATCAATTTCTCCTGTCAAAAAACACCTTGACAGATCGTGTTCTTCGCGATCACAAATAACCAAATGGTTACAAATTACCATGTTTGACGGAAGCGGCCTTGCGGGAAAAGGTCGCCTTGGGAGGAAATTCATGAAACGTATCGGCGTCATCATGCACGGCATCACCGGCCGCATGGGTTACAACCAGCATCTCGTGCGCTCCGTTCTCGCCATTCGCGATCAGGGCGGCGTGCTTTTGAAGAACGGTGAAAGGGTGATGCTCGATCCCATTCTCGTCGGCCGCAACGGCGCGAAGATCGAGGAAATCGCCAAAAAGCATAATGTCGCGCGCTGGACGACCGATATTGATGCCGCTCTCGCCAACCCTGACGACACACTTTTCTTCGACGCTGGAACGACACAGATGCGTGGCAGCCTTTTGGAAAAAGCCATCAAGGCCGGTAAGAACGTCTATTGCGAAAAACCGATTTCGGACACGATGGATGAGGCGCTGGCGATTGCCCGCCTGGCCGAAAGTGCGGGCATCAAGCACGGCGTGGTGCAGGACAAGCTGTTCCTGCCCGGCCTTCGCAAGCTCGCCATGCTGCGCGACAGCGGCTTCTTCGGCAAGATTCTCTCCGTGCGGGGCGAGTTCGGTTACTGGGTCTTCGAGGGCGACTGGCAGCCAGCGCAACGCCCCTCATGGAACTACCGCCTGAAGGATGGCGGCGGCATCATTCTCGATATGCTTTGCCACTGGCGTTATGTGCTCGACAATCTGTTCGGACCGGTGAAATCCGTGAGCTGCCTCGGAGCGACGCACATTCCGGAGCGTTTCGATGAACAGGGCAAAGCCTATAAGGCGGATGCGGACGACGCCGCCTACGCCACCTTCGAACTGGAGGGCGGAATTATCGCCCACATCAACTCTTCATGGGCGGTACGGGTGCGCCGTGACGATCTCGTCACCTTCCAGGTGGACGGCACCCACGGCTCGGCCGTCGCTGGCCTGACGAAGTGCTTCACCCAGCACCGCACCAACACGCCGAAGCCGGTATGGAACCCCGACCAGCCGCAGACCATCGACTTCTACAAGACCTGGCAGGAAGTGCCTGACAATGTCGTCTATGACAACGGCTTCAAGGCGCAGTGGGAAATGTTCGTGCGCCACCTCGTCGATAACGACCCGTGGCCTTATGGCCTGATGGAAGGCGTGAAGGGCGTGCAGCTTGCCGAGCTGGGGCTGAAATCATGGAAGGAACGCCGCTGGCTCGACGTTCCCGCCCTTTCCTGAGGAGGCTGACATGAGTGAACTCAAGCTTCCGAAGGACGACCGCAGCATCGAGGTCTACAGATTATCCGGCACGCCGGTCGCGGTTGAAAAACGAAGTGCCGCCGATTTCAACCGCGTCGCTTTCGCAGCCGCCCACGTGGTGGCCGATCCGCTTGCCGACAACGACCCGTGGCTGACCCCCGCGATCGATTGGGACGCGACCTTGCGGTTCCGTCATCGCCTTTGGGACCTCGGCCTCGGGGTCGCGGAAGCGATGGACACGGCTCAGCGCGGCATGGGGCTGGCATGGCCGCAGGCCCAGGAGCTGATCTCCCGTTCGCTCAAGGAAGCCGCCAGCCGCAAGGATGCGCTGATTGCCTGCGGGGTGGGCACCGATCATCTGAACGGCAGCGGTTACGATCTGAACCAGATTGTCCACTCTTACCTCGAACAGCTTGATTTTGTTCAGGGAGAAGGCGGGCGCGTTATCCTGATGGCCAGCCGCGCGCTCGCCGCCGCCGCCCGTTCGCCCGATGATTACCTCAAGACCTACACCAGGGTGCTTTCCCGCGCCGAGCAGAAAGTGGTGATCCACTGGCTGGGCGAAATGTTCGACCCGGCGCTCGAGGGCTACTGGGGTTCGGGCGACCATATGACCGCCATGGACACCTGCCTTGCCATGATCGAGGAGAATGCCGACAAGATCGACGGCATCAAGATTTCACTTCTCTCCAAGGAAAAGGAAATTGCCATGCGCCGCCGCCTGCCCGCTGGCGTGCGCATGTATACCGGCGACGATTTCAATTATGCCGAATTGATCGCCGGTGACGAGAAGGGTCATTCGGACGCCCTGCTCGGCATTTTCGACGCCATCGCTCCCGCTGCGTCCAAGGCGCTGGCCAGCCTGAAGCGCGGTGCCGACAATGAGTTCTTCGATATTCTGGAGCCGACGGTGGCGCTTTCACGCCACATCTTCAAGGCGCCCACCCGCTTCTACAAGACCGGCGTGGTGTTCCTCGCCTATCTCAACGGATTGCAGGATCATTTCACCATGGTCGGCGGCCAGGAAAGCACCCGTTCCACGCAGCATTTCGCCGAGCTTTTCCGGCTGGCGGACAAGGCCAACGTGCTGGCTGAACCTGACCTGGCGACGCACCGGATGAAGGCATTTCTCGCCGTCCGGGGTATCAGCTGAAGCAGAACGAGGGAGGATAGAAGATGAGCCTTGAAGGCCTTTCCATCAATTTCGCGACCGTGCGGCAAGGCGCAAATTTCGGAGCCATCGTGGATGCCTGCCTCGCCCATGGCATCACCACCATCTCACCGTGGCGCGAGCAGGTGAACGGTATCGGCCTTGCGGAAGCCGCCCGCATCGTTGAGCGGAACGGCCTGCGCCTGTCCGGTCATTGCCGCGGCGGTTTTTTCCCGGCTCCTGACGCTGAAGGCCGACGTCTCGCCATCGAGGACAATAAGCGCGCCGTCGATGAGGCCGCCGCCATGAAGGCCGACTGCCTTGTGCTTGTCGTGGGCGGCCTGCCCACCGGTTCGCGCGATCTGAAAGGTGCGCGGCAGATGGTGGAGGACGGCATGGCAGAACTTCTTCCTTATGCGCGGGCTGCCGGCGTGCCGCTCGCCATTGAACCGCTGCATCCTTTCTATGCCGCGGACCGCGCCTGCATCAACACGCTGAAACAATCGCTCGACCTCTGTGACCGGCTGGGTGCCGGCACCGGCGTGGCCATCGATGTCTATCATGTCTGGTGGGACCCGGAACTGGAGGAGCAGGTGGCGCGGGCCGGCAGGAATGGCCAAATTCTCGCCCATCACATCTGCGACTGGCTGGTGCCGACCACTGACCCGCTCAACGATCGCGGCATGATGGGAGATGGTGTGATTGACCTCAAGGCATTTCGCGCCATGATCGAGGCTGCGGGCTTCCACGGCCCGCAGGAAGTGGAAATCTTTTCGCATCGCTGGCAGGCGCGCCCGGTGGACGAGGTCCTCGACACCGTGGTCGAGCGTTTCAAGACTGTTTGTTGATAGATCCGGGAGAGAGACAATGCCTGAAAGGGTGAAACGCAAACGCTATGCGCTGGTCGGCACCGGCAATCGTGGCACCACCATGTGGGGCCGCGAATTGCTGGCCGGCTGGAGCGACTATGTCGAACTCGTCGGCATTTGCGACCTGAACCTGATGCGCGCCGAGCGCGCCCGCGCCATGATGGGATCGAGCGCACCGCTTTACGACGATTTCGACCGGATGATGGAAGAGCAGCGCCCGGAGCTGGTGATCGTCTGCACGCCCGACGATACGCATGACGACATCATCATCCGCGCGCTGGAAGGCGGGGCAGACGTCATCAGCGAAAAGCCGATGACCACCACCCCCGAAAAGATTGACCGGATTCGCGCAGCCGAGGCCAAAAGCGGCCGCCGGGTCGATGTCTCCTTCAATTATCGCTTCTCTCCCACCGCAGCCCGCATCAAGGAACTGATCGACGAAGGCGCCATCGGCACCGTTACCTCGGTGGATTTCCACTGGTATCTCGATAACCAGCACGGCGCGGATTATTTCCGCCGGTGGCACGCCTTCACAGAACACTCCGGCAGCCTGTTCGTGCACAAGGCCACGCACCATTTCGACCTCCTGAACTGGTATCTCGACTCCGATCCCGTCGAGGTGAAGGGCTTCGGGCAATTGCTGCATTATGGCAAGAACGGCCCGTTCCGCGGAACGCGCTGTCGCACCTGTCCGCACAAGAATGAGTGTGATTATTTCATGGACCTCGGCGCCGATCCTTTCCTCGATGCGCTCTACGAGGACCCGTCAAGCATTGACGGATACATGCGTGATGCCTGCGTTTTCCGGGAGGACATCGACATTCCCGATACCATGAGCGCTTCGATCCGTTATGCCAGCGGCGTGCAGGTTTCCTATTCACTCAACACCTACATGCCGATAGAGGGTCACCACATCGCCTTCAACGGCCACAAGGGTCGCATCGAGATGCGCCAATATGAAAAGCAGCCCTGGACGGAGCCGCCGGCCGATGAAATCCTGCTGGTGAAGAGCTTCGGTGGCGGCGTCGAGCACATCTGGGTGCCGCATGAGCCGGGCGGCCATTATGGCGGCGACAACCGCATGCGCGACATGATCTTCAAGCCCGGCTCCAACGACCGGCTGCGGCAGCGGGCTGGTTCGCGCGCTGGCGCCATGTCGGTTCTGACAGGCGTGGCGGCACTGAAAAGTGCGCTGGAAGGCGGCTCCCAGCCGGTGAAATCCCTGCCCCTCTAAGCGGCCTCAGCCCGTGGTGCCATCCGCCACGGGCAACCACCAAAAAGAACGGGCGATATTCCGCAGATTACGCACTCCTTCCATACCGGTAAATTGATTGCCGGGGGGAAGAAAGAGTGAGTCATGTCTAGTTTGCAATCCATCGTTCCGCTCATCATCATCGGCGTCAGCCTCGTCGTATTCTTCAAATGGGTGGGGCGCGACATGAATCGGGAAGAGAAGAAGCCGCGCTCCCGCCGCTGACCGATCACGCCCGCCCGCGCCCTTGCACGGTTACGGAACCTCGTCTTGCCGTCAGCGTTTCCCTGTCAGAAGGAGAACGCCATGACGCAAGAGCAAAAGACGAAAAACGACGACAACAGGGCTTCGAAGGCCAGCGACATTCCTGCTGCAGGTCCGCACGCCAAACCTTCCCTGACCGACCATGAAAAGACACCAGGCGCAGGAAGCCTGCCGGATGGCGACAGCAAGGACGTCACGCCTGGCGCCGGCTGATGACCATTTGCGCCGAAATATCATACATTTATTATATTTCGGCGCATTAACAGTAACTTAGCCCCCGAACCGTCGCGAAATACCTGTTTCTTCACGGTGGTCATTGCAAAATCGAAAATTGAGCTTATATTTGCCTTATCGACCATTGCTTGTGACGTCGTTCTGGAACAGACTGTTCCCCGTCGGATTTCCTCTCAAATAATCGATCTTATCCCGCAAGGTATCGCGGGAACCACAACGATTCTACGAAAGGAAATCGTTATGAACACTGGTACTGTAAAGTGGTTTAACGCCACCAAGGGCTTCGGCTTCATTCAGCCTGACAATGGCGGCACGGACGTTTTCGTCCACATTTCCGCTGTCGAGCGCGCTGGCATGCGTTCTCTGAACGACGGCCAGAAGATCAGCTACGAGATCGTCCAGGACCGTCGGTCCGGAAAGAGCTCTGCCGACAACCTTCAGGCAGCTTGATATTCGTCATTTTGGCACCGCAGACCACGGATGTACTGGCTGCGCTTGCCGATGACTGTGAGAGGTCGGGTTAAAGCCCGGCCTTTTGTTTTTGGGCCATGGAGGTCCTCATGCGTAAAAATTCCTATCATTGCGGTGACACCGTCTTTTTGAAGTCCGGCGTCCTTGGCAATGCACAGCCCGATGGTCCCGGCCGGATCGTGTCAGTCATGCCCGAAGCCCAGGGAACGGTTCGTTACAGGGTGCGTTTCCAGCACGAGAATTTTGAGCGCAGCGTCGCACTCGATGAGATAGATGCATCGATGTCGACGGCCTCGCGGCTAGGCAAAGGCGAAAGCCTCTCGCCACGCGAAACCGGATCAAGCTGGATCAACCTGAACACGATCAAAATCAGAAAGTAGCGGCATTGGCCGCTTAAAGGAGATAGTCTTGCAGGTACTCGTCAGAGACAACAATGTTGAACAGGCCCTTCGCGTCCTGAAAAAGAGAATGCAGCGTGAAGGCATTTTCCGCGAGATGCGCGCCCGCGAATCCTATGAAAAGCCGTCGGAAAAGCGTGTTCGCGAAGAAGCCGAAGCCGTACGCCGCCACCGCAAGCTGGAGAAAAAGAAGATGCAGCGCGAAGGGCTGCTGCCAGCGCCCAAAAAGGCCGCCCGTACCCGGTAAACGCCCTACACCGCACTTCCGCGAAGGAGACTGCCATGGCCGCCACGAAAGAAGGTTTTTTCAAGCCCGGTAAACTGTCCGCTCAGGACAAAGCATCATTGACCGACAGCGCGGCAAAGCAGATCATCAACGCCGAAGCCGACCAGCGCGCCCGCAAGACGGAACGCCTTCGCCAGCTTCGCGAGGCACAGGAAGCGGCGGTTGTCGCCGCCGATCCGTTGCCCGCAAAGAAACGATCCGGTAACAGATAGCGGGCGCTTTTACATCACCCGGTCAACGCAGGGGGACGACACCATGGCAAAGGGTCAGTTGCGCAGTAACAAGGAAATCCGCAAGCCGAAGAAGGACAAGACGAAAACAACCGCCGCGGCGCCAGCCGGTTCGCAGGTGAAGTTCGCAAACGCCACGACAGCGGATGGCAAGAAGAAGTAGGGCACGGTGTCGGCGCGCAGGTCACGACGATAAATCTCTCGTCTGGGAGACCGGACTTGTTTTGGCCATATTGCTCTTCTATATATCTCTCATAGCAACTGCTGGTGAGCGCGAATGAATTCGTCGTTCGCAGTTGTTTTAGTCGCTTCAGACTTTTGACCACGGATGTACTGGCACTGGTGTTGAGAGCGATATGAGGAAGGTCGGTGCAATATTGCCCCGGCCTTTTTTGTTGCCGTGAGCAGCCGAAGATAAATATGCACGACTGCCGCCGACTGCGACGGAATTAACTTGTCTATTCCGCCCAATGGGCGCACCCTCCCAATCACTGAAAAGGGCGTTACCGCCGCTTTACGACGGCCGCTGAAGCCCTCGTCCTGCTCATGTCGTTGACCCGCAGGAACGATACGGACCCACACGACATGAATGTCCAAGGCGCGACGCTTTAATGGCACGGCCTGTCGCTCGGATGCACGGAAGCGGCGTCGCATGACGTCCGCAGCGACGCGAGACACCACAGTTTTGGTGAACCCCATAGAAAGGAGGACGTGATGTCTTCCACATATGAAAATTGCATCATTTCGTCACAGGACCTCAAGATGCTCCAGTCGGTGTTGGCAGACCTCGGTTATGACCGGCACACCATGGACGAGGAGGTCATGCTTTACAACAATGCCGCCCGAAAGGTGATCCAGCTGTTTCAGGGCGGGCTGACCGACCCTGCCGAGCTTTCGAAGGAAATGCGCTTTCTTTTTGGCGTTCATAAACATGATCGCAGTAAATCATGGAAACCGTTGCCACGTTACGCGATTCAGGGGCTGCCGCCTCTTTACCGATAACGGCGCTCTTCCATCCATGACGACAGGGAAACCAAGCCTTCAAAATCACCGATGAAAATAACGGCTTGGCAAATGATGTATATCAGGCAACACTGAAATGGATACCTCCGTGCGCGGATCAGGCGGCACGAAGGTGGCGGATGGAACATGCGCGCTGAAGGCCGGGACAGGCCTCGACGTCAGCGGGTTTCATACCGGCGAGTTTGCGTCTGCGTGGAGAGAGAGTATGACGTATGACTGGAGCGGCCGCAGAATGCGCCGCATGCGAGCGGCGAAACTGACGATCATCAGCCTTGTGGCCGCCTTTGTGCTGACCGCGCCTATCTTTGCCCACTACTGAATTTCAGGCCCGCTTGTTTCGACTAGACGGGCTGGCGGGTTTCTGCGCGTTTCCGCAGACGGTTTTTCACCCATTTCTGAACGGGCTGATCGTAACGGACCGTCAGCCACCATGAAATCCACGTCGTGCCGATGAGAAACAGGACGCCGGCCGGCAGGGCGATATTCTGCTGCGTGATGGACGGGACCAAAAACTCCGTCCATGCCAGAAGCGGAATATGCAGGACATAGACGGCGTAAGACGCCGTACCAAGAAACCCCGAAAGTGCACTCACCATGGGGCCCGGCACCGTTCGGCTGGCCACGAACAGCAGCAGCGGCCAGAGGAGCAGGACGATTGCGAGGTCGAAGAAGGGCCGGACTTCGCGTGATACGGGCACGGCAAGGATAACACAGACGAGCACCAGACACAGCGCGGCCTGGACGGGCTTCAGCTCCGGCACACGGTTGCGGAACCGGTAAACCAGCACGCCGGCGAAAAACGAAAAGAATACCCGGCCCATGCCGGCATACATTTCATGCCAACGGAAACCGAGATGCAGCTTTCCAGACGCGGCGGCGGCCACCACCAGTACAATGGCGCTGGCAACAATGACGGCTGCGATCTGTTTCACCGTCGCCCGCACGCCCCAGCGGGCATAGACCACGTTCACCACCAGTTCGTTGAAAAGCGACCACGCCGGGCTGACGAGAAACAGCGCGCCATTGAGGGTCAACGTGAAAGGCGCCGGCAGAAAGAGAAGCCCCGTCACCAGCGCAAAGGCCAGTTCACCGGGATCGATGAGACGATGCAGATCGTCGATTGGCGTCGGCAGACCCAGCACATAAAGGCAGATGAAATAGGCCACCATCAAAGCCAGTGCCAGCACATAAAGCGGATAAAGTCGGGCGAAGCGCGCCTTCATGAAAAAGCCGGGCGTGATAGCCCCGTCACGCAATCTGACGCCATAGGCGTGAGCCAGCACGAAGCCGCTGAGAGCAAAAAACAGATCAACGGCAAGATAGCTCGAGGCCGGATCCCTGCCGAAAAACTGCTCGGCATGGCGATGGACGATAAAGAGCGCAGCCACGCCCCTTATGCCGTCAAGCAAGATGAAGCGTTCCGGGGATGATGGGGCCATGGCGTTGATGCTCAATGAGATAGCGGCAATTGTTCAATGGAAACCAGCTTTACCGCGTCCCGGTTCTCCGCTTCCAGTCACAAACCGTTTAATCTTGCAGTCGCCGCGAATTTTTCCGGACATGGGGTCGAGGCCGGCACCCTTTCGCAGCGGAGAAAGGCGTGCTACGTCCGGATGTCATCGATGTTTCGACCCCGTGACACAGCCGTGTTGTTCCTGCAAATGTGTGATTTTGCAAGAACAAGTTCCGGCAATGTCCATGGGGCAGGTTCGGCGACAACCACTCTCGCGGAGCCTTCTCATGCCCACAATTGCCGAACGTATCAGAAAAATCATCGTGGACCAGCTTGGCGCAGACCCTGCCGCCGTCGTGGACGATGCCAGTTTCGCCGACGATCTCGGGGCAGACTCTCTGGAAATAGTTCAGGTGGTCATGGAGATCGAAGAGGAATTCGGGGTGGAGATTCCGGATTCCGCCGCAAATACGATCCTGACCGTCGGCGACGCCATCCGCTTCATCGAAAAAAGCACGGCTTGACGGTGAAGCGCCGGAGGCGGGCCTGATCCGCCGATAGCGCCGCAACCGGGCAAATTTCGGGGAGTCCCGCTCTAACTATCCTGCTCATCGAGGTGGTGGCACATCAGACCAGCAGGAGATTTTCGGCAAAGGCCATCATCAGGGGACCCACTCCCTTGGCGTCATCGCTAACCACTGGCTCGGTCAGATAATATTCCGGCGAGCCGTCGCGATAATTGCCCTCGAAACCACCAAGTCCAGCGACGTGTACGATGCCGGTAAGACGAGTGACACCGTCTTCGCCCGCCAGAAGCCGGGTCTCCAGCAGAGCCGAAAGCGCGCGACGACCTGCGGACAAAGCCGCGCCCGCCGCCTCTCCCTGCAGCAGCCCAAGACGGACCGCACGCAGCAGCGCATAGGAGAACATTGCGGAGGCGGATGTCTCCTCGTAATTGCCCTCCAGATCCGGATTATCGAGAACCTGCATCCACAGACCGCTGCCTGTCTGGCGTGCGACGATCTCAGCCAGGAGGCGCCGTGTGCTCTGTCGCAATTCATTTGTCCGGCCATCATCCGGCAGTATCGTGAGCGCATCCACCAGCGCCATGGCCAGCCAGCCGACCGCACGGGCCCAGACGGCCGGCGATTTGCCGGTCTGCGGATCGGCCCAGCGCTGGGTGCGGCTTTCATCGTAGCCATGAACATAGAGCCCGCCGGTATCCGCCGTCAGGGCAAGTGCCGTTGAAAACTGCCTCAGCGCGTCGTCGATCAGTTCGCCCCGCCCCGTTGCCTGCGCATATTCAATCTGGAACGGAAGACCCATATAGAGACCGTCCAGCCAAACCTGATGCGGATAGCGTTTCTTGTGCCAGTAATTGCCGCTGGCGATGCGTGGATGGCTCCGTAGCTGCCCCGCCAGATGGTCCGCGGCAGCAAGATACCGTGGGTCGCCCGTTTCTTCCGAAAGGGGAAAGAGGATACGGCCGGCAAGAATATGGTCGATATTATATTCCTGCGGATCGTAACCGGCGAGCGCGCCGTCGGTCGCTATCTGCACATCGGCGAGCCGGTGCAGATGGTCGCTCCAGCGCGCCTCTCCGGTGGCCTCGGACAGCTGCTGCAGGCCGCGGTAGATGCATCCATCCTCATAACACCAGCTGCCGCCCTTGTAAGGCCTATAACGACTGCAGAATTGCTCAAAATATTCAGTGGGTTTCATGGATTTTCTCAATCGCGATCTGAAACAGTGGAAATGGAAGCGTCGCTCAGCATGGCAGGATCGTCGCAGACTATATGTGTCTGCTCGACAACAATCGCCTCATGGCGCATGGGACGAACCCGGTCAGCCATGATGGGAGGTGCGGCGATGGCCGATGGATCGCGCGAGACGATGGTGAGATTGCGGATGGCGACATTGCGGATGGGTGCTTCGGGAAGGCCGAGAAAGACGCCCGCAGCATGGGCGAGATTGCGTATTTCGACATCTTCCACGGTAATTCCATCGATGAATGGCGTGCCCTTGTCGATCGGCGCCGGCTGCCGCGACTGTACCCGTTCGTCATGTCCATCAGCATCGCAATGATAGTGTGCATTGGCGGAAAGCGCGGTTTGCATGCCGTCCAGCAGCACCCGGCGCATGGCGATATTGCTGACGATGCCGCCCCGTCCGCGCCGCGTCTTGAGGCGCAGGCCGCGATCCGTGCCGACCATGTCGCAATCCTCCACAGATACGTCATGCACGCCGCCGGACATTTCCGAGCCGATCACCAGCCCGCCATGGCCGCGCTCCATCAGACAATGGCGCACACGAATGCCACGGGTTTCCGCGAGATGATCGTCCTCGCCATCCGGGCCGCGCTTTCCTGCCTTTACGGCGATGCAATCGTCTCCGACCGAAAAACGAACGCCCGATATCGTGACGTTGCGGCAGCTTTCAGGATTGAAACCATCGGTGTTCGGGCTGTCATGCGGCGCGTTGATGGTGAGGCCGGCAGCGATCAAGTCTTCGCAGCCCTGCGGATGGATTGTCCATGAGGCGGCGTTTTTTATCGTAAAGCCGAGAAGCTGGATCTTGCGGCAGGAAACGAGATGCAGGCCGCGCGGCCGCCGCGCGCCGTCACGTGTTTCTTTTGGCCAGCTCCACCAGTCACCCCTGTCGCCCGAACCATCGAGAACGCCCCTGCCCTCAATGATGAGATTATCTGTCCCGATGGCGTGAACCGGCGCGGCGAAACAGGCATCCGGAAGGCCTTCCCAGCTTCCGAGCATATGGCCCGCATCATCGCGTGCTGGCAGGATCGGCCAGGCTTTACGGCTCAAAGGGGCGCGCAGCACGGCTCCCTCGGCAAGATGGAAGGTCATGTTGCTTCTGAGGCGGACAGGGAAGGACGTCCACAGACCGGCCGCAAGCTGCAATGTGCCGCCATGCGGCACCGCAGCCACCGCCCTTTCCAGCGCCTCGGCATTGGCACGCGCGCCCTTTTCATCATCGAGCGCGACATCCGGCGTCAGGGAGAACGCCGCAGCCTCCACAAGCCCGGCGCAAGGGCTGGTTCTGAACTCCAGCGCTGCGAACCCCTCGGCCTCGAACAGATAGCAGGTATCCGGGAAGAGATCATGCAGCAGCGTCACCACGGTCGCAGTTTCGCCGCGCCGCTCGTCGCCTTCCGCCGACGACAAACGCCACTCCGTCCTCGCCGGAAGGAAATGGCGAGCGCCGGGTGCGGCGAGGCAAAGCGCTGCCGTTCGCGCTGAAGACGCGATGATAAGAGGTTCGTTCATGTTCATTTCCCGTCTTTCGTCCCTATCCGGCCAGGCCCTGGCGGACATGCCTCGCATGTTCCGGCAGCCGGTCAGTGAGCCCGCCGCCACGGACGCGGCGGCGGGCAATTGCCGTCAATCGAACTTCGCCAGAACATCATTGGTGGAATCGACGATCTGCTCGGCCGCCTCCTCCGCCGTCAGCTGGCCATAGGCATATTCTTCCAGCGTATCGATGAAGGCCGAGCGGATTTCCGGATGTTCGTTGAAGGGCGATACCACCGGCCCGGATGCGGCCATGACGATGGCATTGGCGGCTCGCACTTCCGGCTCGCCCTTGTCGCCCAGACGTGCAGCCGCAGCCTTGGATGCCGGCAAACCACGCGAGGTGCCGAGTGCGTCGATACCCTCAGGCTCGTTCAGCAGGCAGTTCAGTATCTGCGCCGCTGCTTCCGGGTTCTTCGAGTTTTTAGAGATCGAGAACACCATTGAAGGCTTGCGATAGACCCCCTCGGTCACCGCGTCTGCAAGCTTCAGCATCGGCACGGGTTTCAGAACCTGCCCCTGCTTCAGGGGATCGGCATATTTTGAATAGGTCGAATCCCATTCATAGGAGCCGGCAATGCGGCCTTCAGACCAGGACGGCTTTTCATAAAGATTGACATTGCCATCGGCCGCTTCCTCTTTCTGGGAGCGGATGGATCCGGTTTCGACCAGCTTGCCGACAAAGGAAATGCCCTCGGCCAGTTCCTCCGGCGTCCAGGCCACGCGGTTGGTCTTGGGATCGACCAGATCCTTGCCGGTTTTCTGCACAACGGCCAGCGTCACCAGAAGCTGGGCGGTCTCCTTCACGGCGTTGAAGGTATAATAGTCCTTACCGAGCTTTTCCTTGATGGTCTTCGTCGCCGCGAAGAACTCATCCCAGGTCTTCGGAATTTCGACACCCGCCTTTTCGAAGGTCGTGGCATTGAAGAAGAAGACGCGGCCGGTGGTGGAAACGGAAAGCCCCTGCAGCACGCCGTTCATCGACCCCGCCTCCAGATCGCTCTCGGCCCATTGGGAAAGATCGAGCGGCTTCAGCTGGCGCAGATCGGCAAAACCTTCGCCATTCTTGGAAAACAGCGGCAGCCACGGCCAGTTGACCTGAACGATATCAGCTTCCGTCTTGCCCGCCATCTGGGTGGTGAGTTTTTCGAGATAACCGTCGAAACCGGTGAACTCGCCCTTGATCGTGTGGCCGTATTTCTCGCCACAGGCGGCAATCGCTTTCTGGGTGGCGACATGGCGGCTCTCGCCGCCCCACCATGACATGCGCAGTTCCGCGGCACCTGCCGCAGGTGCGGTCGCCATCGCCACATAAGCGGCACCGGCAAGCATCACCATCATTCTGGTCATCATCTTCATTGTTCTTCTCCTCCTCGAAAAATCAGGCACGCCCGTCCGCTCCTCACAGCGAAACGTTGCGCCCATCGGCCTTGTCGAAAATATGCAGCTTCTCCGGGTCCGGCTTCAGGCGCAGAAGACCATCGCGGCCGAGCACCTCGAATTCCGCCGCGCCGACGACGCTGACGACCTTCTGGCCGCCGAGATCGGCGTGCAGATAGACCTCGTGGCCCATGAATTCCGCATTGGTGAGTTTCGCCTGCAGCGCCGGACCATCGGTCGCCTCCGCCAATGAGAAATGCTGCGGACGGATGCCGATGACGGCGTCCGTGGGTCTCGCCGATAGTCGCTGTTCCAGATGCGCGCCGATCGGCAGGCGCTGACCGGCGATCACGAATTCAGTACCCTCGATTGCCACATCCACGAGGTTCATTTCCGGCGTGCCGATGAAGCCGGCGACGAAGAGATTGGCCGGATGGTTGTAAAGCTCCTTCGGCGTCGCGACCTGCATGATGCGACCTGCCTGCATGACGCAGATGCGGTCACCCATGGTCATGGCCTCCGTCTGGTCATGGGTGACGTAGATAACAGTCGATGACAGGCCTTCCGCTTTCAACTGGCGGTGCAGATCGGTAATGCGAACCCGCATCGAAGCACGAAGCTTGGCGTCGAGATTGGACAGCGGCTCATCGAACAAAAACACACCCGGTTTCTTGATGAGCGCACGGCCGAGCGCCACACGCTGCGCCTGCCCGCCGGAAAGCTGCTTCGGCAGACGGTCGAGCAGCGGCTCGATCTCCAGAATGCGCGCGACATTGTCGATGGCCTTCTCGATCTCCGGCTTGGCGACACCGGCGATCTTCAGGCCGAAGGCGAGATTGCCGCGCACCTTCATATGTGGATAAAGCGCATAGTTCTGGAACACCATGGCAATGGAGCGCTTGCCGGGCGGCAGGTCGTTGACCCGCTGATCGCCGATCAGGATTTCACCGCCGGTGATTTCCTCCAGCCCCGCCACCATGCGCAACGTCGTGGATTTGGCGCAGCCCGAAGGGCCGACGAACACCATGAACTCGCCATCCTCGACGTCGAGATTGATGCCGTGCACCGCCTTGAAGCTGCCGCCATAGACTTTTTCGAGATTTTTAAGTTGAACGCTTGCCATTTTCAGCCCTTGACCCCGCCAGACGAGATCCCTTCAATGAAATACCGTTGCGCCGCGAAGAACACGATCAGCGCGGGCGCGATCGTCAGCACCGACATCGCCAGGATGCGGTTCCATTCAAAGGCTTCGGTGGTGTCGATGGAGAGTTTGAGCGCCAGGCTCACCGGATATTTGTCGACCGAGGACAGGTAGATCAGCGGACCGAGAAAGTCGTTCATCGTCCACATGAACTGGAACAGGCAGACCGAGATCAGCGCCGGCGCCAGCATCGGTACGACGATGTAGACCAGTGTCTGCAGGCTGTTGGCGCCGTCCACCCGGGCGGCCTCTTCCATGTCCGAGGGCAGCGAGCGCAGGAACTGTACCAGCATGAAGACAAAGAAGGCATCACCGGCGAAAGCCGAGGGCACCCAGAGCGGCAGGAAACTGTCCAGCCAGCCGAGATCCCGAAACAGGATATATTGCGGAATGCGGGTGACGACATTGGGCAGCAGCAGAATGGCGATGACCGAGCCGAACAGGATCTTCTTCAGCGGAAAATCGAAGCGGGCGAAGGCATAGGCCGCCATGGTGCAGGAAATCGCCGTGCCGATGACCTTCGGCAGGATGATCAGGAACGAGTTCCAGAAGAACCGGCCGAAGGTGTAGGGCGTCGAGGTTTCCCAGCCGCGGATATAGCCATCCAGCGTCGGGTTTTCCGGGATGAAACCGGCACCGGAGAAGATTTCCGAATTGGTCTTGAAGCTTGCGCCCACCAGCCAGATCAGCGGGTAGAGCATGACGAGTCCGACCGCGAAGAGAAGCACGTAGCGGACCGAGGTGGAAAGCAGCCTGAGCCGCGCCCGGCGGGCCGCCTGCATGTCGTTTAGGGTTGCGATATCGGTCATGGCATCAGTTCCGCTTGTCGCCGGCGTAATAGACCCACTTCTTCGAGGACCAGAAGGCCACGAGGGTCAGCACGGTGATGATGGTGAAGAGCACCCAGGCGATTGCAGAGGCATAGCCCATGTTGAACTTCTTGAAGGCCTCGTCGTAGATATAAAGAGGCAGGAGATAGGTGGACTTCAGCGGCCCGCCCTGGGTGATGATGTAAGGGCCGTTGAACTCCTGGAATGCCTGCACCATCTGCATGATGAGGTTGAAAAAGATCACCGGCGTCAGAAGCGGCAGGGTGATGAAGAAGAAGGTCCTCACCTTGCCGGCACCATCGATGGCGGCCGCTTCGTAAAGCGATTTGTCGATGGATTGCAGGGCCGCAAGGAAGATCACCATGGCCGAACCGAACTGCCAGCAGCGCAGCAGCGTGATGGTGAAAAGCGCATTGCCCGGATCTCCGAACCAGTCCACCGGCGACAGCCCCACGGCGGCAAGCGCCATATTGGCAAGGCCTTCGCTGGCGAAGATATAGCGCCACAGAACCGCAATCGCGATCGAGCCGCCGAGGATGGACGGCACGTAAAAGGCGGTGCGGAAAAAGTTGATGAATTGCAGCTTGTAATTGAGTATTGCCGCGATGAACAGCGCAAAGGCAAGCTTCAGCGGCACCGTCAGAAACACGTAGAACAGGGTGACGTTCAGGGATTTCATGAAGGTGCGGTCGCGGGTGAACAGCCGCTCGTAATTGGCAAGCCCTGCCCAGCTGGGATCGCTCATCAAGTCGTAACGGGTGAAACTGAGATAGAGCGAGCCAAGAAACGGAATGGCCGTGAAGACCAAAAGCCCGATGATGTAAGGCGTCAGATATCCCAGCCCGAGGAAGCGCTGAGATTTCATGATGCTCCTCCCCGCGTCCCGGCGGAACGCGACTGACAGAATACAATTTCGTACAAGTGATTCTCCCGGAACGGCCAGCGGCGGGCGCAATAAAGCGTATTTCCTCGCCGCGACCGATCTCCTCCCTCATTGATACGGCGCGTAAAAGCAATTTATGCGGTGACAAAACCAAATTTCAGCGCCAAGGTGAATTAACAAAGACGAGGAAAAAGATGGACGAAATCGAAGGTGGCATTCTGTCATCCGTTCCGCCTGCGGCGCTCAACCTCAACCTGACGCGCGCGACGATCAAAATGGAGCATTCGCGCACCTGGCAGATCGACAAATCCAATCCGGTGGACGATCTCATCATCTGCCTGGAGGGGCGCGGGCACTATCTCGTTGATGGCGAAGCAAGGGTACTGGAGCCCGGTGACGCCATGCTTATTTTCCGAGGGCAACGCTTTGTGGGGTGGAACGAGCAGGCCGTGACCTATCGCGGCGTGGCGCAGCATTTCACGCTCGATATTTACGGCCGCCACAACCTGATCGCGCAGATGGACCTGAAACCGAAACTGCGGCTGAGCCGCTGGTCGCTTCTGGAGCCGCTGGTGCGCCACTACCGGCAGAGCGCGCCTCCTTCCTCCGTCACTCTGGGTCAACATCATCTCTTCATGGTGCTTCTGATCGCCTTCATCGATGACGCGTTTCTGGGCTGGGTCGACCGCCCGAGTTTTCAGCCGGAGGGTACGGAAGGCCTCGACCTTGCGGTGATGAAGGCGATCACGATGATTTCCGCCAATCCGTTGGACCCCGACATTGCCGGGCGGGCCACCGATGCGGCGCCCTATAATCGCGATTATTTCCTGCGGGAATTCCAGAGGCGGGTGGGACGGACGCCGCGCAAATATCAGGAGTTCAAACGCATGGAACGTGCCATGCATTTTCTCGAGGCCGGACTTTCGGTCTCGGCAGCGGCGGCCGAGGTGGGTTATGGCGACCCCTATTATTTCTCGCGCATGTTCAAGCGGACACTGGGATTAAGCCCGCGTGACCATATGAACCGGATACGCCGCAGCCGGCACGGCAACCTGATGGCATTTGACGAGCATGAGCAGCAAAGGCTGCTTGCCGACGAAACGGAAAAGGCCCCGGCATAGCGGGGCCTCCTCGTTTGAAAGCGCTGGAATTACCGGAATAGTGACGGCAACCACAGGGACAGCGACGGAATATAGGTGACAGCAAGCAGCACTGCGATGCTGGCGCCGAAGAACGGCCAGATCGTCCGCATCGCCTCCCGTATCGATATGCCGCCCACCGCGCAGCCGACGAAGAGCACCGTTCCGACCGGCGGCGTGTTGAGGCCGATACCGGCGTTCAGGATCATCACCACGCCGAAATGCACGGGGTCGATGCCGAACGCCTTCACGACGGGCAGAAGCACCGGCGTGGAAATGATGACCATCGGCGCCATGTCCATGAAGGTGCCGAGCAACAGCAGGATGATGTTGATGACAAGCAGCACGATGATCGGATTGTCCGAAATCGCACTGATTGCCGCGATCATCAATGTCTGGACCTGCAGGAAGGCCATCAGCCAGCCGAAGGATGCCGCCGTGCCGATGACCAGCAGAACCATGGCCGTGGTACGAACCGCCCCCATCACCGCTTCCACGAAGCCGTCCCAGTTGAGTTCGCGATAGACCAGCATGGCGACAAGGAAGGCATAGAGCACGGCGATGCAGGAACTCTCGGTCGCGGTGAAGATGCCCGAACGCACGCCGCCGAAAATGATGCCGATCAGCAGGATGCCGGGGAAAGACGCCAGCAAATAATACATCAGCTTCGAGAAACCGGGGAAAGGCTCAGACGGATAGCCCTTGCGCCGGGCGACGATATAGGCCGTCACCATCAGCGCTGCTGCAAGCAACAGCCCCGGAATGATACCGGCGGTGAAGAGATCGGCCACAGAGACATTGCCGCCCGCCGCGATCGAATAGAGGATCATGTTGTGCGAGGGCGGGATCATCAGCGCGATAATGGCGGCATTGACGGTGACATTGACGGCATAATCCCTGTCATAGCCGCGCTTGGCCATTTGCGGGATCATGAGCCCGCCGACGGCGGAAGCATCGGCGACGGCCGAGCCGGAAATGCCGCCGAACAGTGTCGAAGCCACGATGTTGACCTGACCGAGACCGCCGCGCAGGTGCCCCACGAGGCCTGCCGCGAAGCGGATGAGGCGATGGGCGATGCCGCCGCGCACCATCAGGTCACCGGCGAAGATGAAGAACGGTATTGCCATCATCGCGAAGACATTCATGCCGGAATTCATCTGCTGGAACACCACGATGGGTGGCAGGCCGAGATAAAGAACCGTGGCGAAGGACGCGATGCCGAGGCAGAACGCGATCGGCGTTCCGATCAGCATCAGCAGGGTGAACACCCCGAAGAGAATGGTGTAAGCCATTTATGCGGCCTCCTGCACGATCACGTCTGCAGCGATTTCCTCGCCGATGGAAAGATCGACGAAACGTTCGGCAGCAAACAGCGCGATAAGGAAACCGCCGCCGATCAGCGGAAAGAAATCCGTCCCGCCCGGCCAGCCGAGAACAGGGATCGTCGCCGTCCATGTCCCCATGGCAAGCGAGGTGCCATACCAGGCCATGCCGGCACCGAAGAAGAAGATCAGCGCAAGGCTTGTCAGGTCCATGCCCTTCTGCACACGCGGCGGCATCATGTAGCGCAGAATATCGAGCCCCAGATGCACGCTCTCGCGCACGCCGACGGCGGCGCCAAGCATGATGAACCACGACATGAGATGCAGCGACAGCGGCTCAGACCAGCTGGGTGAATCGTTGAGAATATACCGCGCAAAGACCTGCCAGCCGACGATAAGCGTCATGGCGATCATGCCGATACCGGCAATATAAAGCGACGCGTGGCTGAGCGCGCCGAGAAAAGGGCGGATGGCCCGCATGAAGTGTCGCATTATCTGTTCCTCCCGCATCAACGGCGACAAAAGAAAACCGGCCTTGTTTCCAAGGCCGGTTTCCCACGCGTTACTTGACCGCTTTCACCCGTTCCAGAAGGTCCTTCATCTTCGGATCGGTGACGAACTTGTCGTAGACCGGACCCATCGCCGCAGCGAATTCCTCCTTGTTGACCTTGATGACATTGGCGCCACCGGCGCGGACCTTTTCTTCCGAGGCCTTTTCACGGGCGCTCCACAGTTCGCGCATCTTGCCGACCGAATCCTTGGCCGCCTGGCGCAGCAGCTTCTGGTCTTCCGGGGAGAGCTTGTCCCAGGAGATCTTCGAAATGACGAGGATTTCCGGGTTCAGAGAATGTTCGGTCAGAGAATAGTTCTTTGCCACCTCATAATGACGGGCGGATTCGTAGGATGGCCAGTTGTTTTCGGCACCGTCGACGACACCGGTTTCAAGTGAGGAATAGACCTCGCCCATCGGCATTGGCGTCGGGTTGGCGCCGAAGGCCTGCATCATCGAAATCCACAGGTCCGACTGCTGCACGCGGATTTTAAGCCCCTTCAGATCCGCCAGTTTTTCGATGGGCTTTTTGGTGGTGTAGAAGGATCGGGCGCCGGAATCGTAAAAGGCGAGACCGACGAGACCGTGCGGTTCGAAAGCAGCCAGAACCTCATCACCAATCGGACCGTCGACCGTATTGTGCATGTGCTCCGTCGAGCGGAACAGGAAAGGCAGACCAAGAACGGTGGTCTCCTTGACAAGATTGTTGAAAGGCGCGGCATTGACGCGGTTCATGTCGATGACGCCGAAGCGGGTCTGCTCGATGGTGTCCTTTTCGCCGCCAAGAACGGAATTGTTCATGACCTGTATCTTGATACGGCCATTGGTCCGCTCGGCCAGAAGCTCGCCCATATATTTCACGGCTTCGACCGTGGGATAACCGTCCGGATGAATATCGGCCGAACGCAGGGTGATTTCCTGCGCCATGGCGGAAACACCGGACAGCGCGATCCCCATCGCGACGCACATCATGCTTGCAATCTTTTTCATGCTTTCCTCCTCCATTGTTGAAACGGCCCAGCCCCTCCAAGGCTTGTCGGGCCGATTTTTTCACGCCCATCCGGGCCGGCATGCAAAGACCTTTCATGTGAAAAGGATGATGGGGCCTCCCTTCCCCAACCATCCCGGATTGACCTATGACGCCTTGAATGGCGGCAGCTTGAACAGCTCTTCGGGGTTTTCGACCAGCGCCCGATGACGCGCCGCCTCATCCGGAAGCCAGCCAAGCGTCAGTTCCGCAAGGCGGGCATCATCAGGATAGGCAGCCGTCTCGCGCACGGAATTATGCGGCCAGTTGGTGTCCCAGACGATGCGTTCCGGCGCATGCGCCGCGATCACCCGCGAAAAGGCGGCGACATCCTCGTAGGGCCAGCTTTCGCGGGAGCTTTCATAAACGCCGGCGAATTTGAACCACAGATTGCCGCCGTCGATGAGTTTCAGAAGCGCCGCCATTTCCGGCCCATCGGTTTTGAGGCCCTTGAAGAACTTGCCGTGATGATCGAACACCCAGCGCGAGCGGATTTTCTGAAGACGCGGCAGATGGTCGAGAAGACCGTTTCCGTCGAACTGCACCGCCACCATCCAGTCGGCCGCATGCGCCCGCTCGTCCACCGCTTCCAGTTCGGAAAGGTTCACCGCGCCACCCGGCAGATCCATGATACGCGCGCCGACCGCACCCGCGGCGGCAAGCTTCTCCATGTCCTTTTCGCTCGTGGTGGCATCGATGATGACGACCGCGCGCGCCGCCTCGCCCATCTCGGCAACACAGGCCAGCGTATTGCCATTGTCTCGCTGATGGGCATTGCCCTGCGTGATGATGACCCGGTCTATGCCGAGCCATTGCATGAGGCGACGATAATCCTCCGGTCCCGGCAGGGCGCCCGGCGGAAGGCCGGGGCCACCCGGCAAGGCGGGATATCCGGGTAGATACATGTGCATCTGCGTATCGACCGCGCCTTTCGGGAAAGCGGGTTTCGGCGCGGTGCCGCTCAGCTTTCTGACGAGTTCACTCATGGGTCTGGCATCCTGAATTCAACGAGTGCATCCCGGTTGATCTCGATGCCGAGACCGGGACCATCGGGAATGGCGACGATACCGTTCACCGCTTCGAGAGGTTCACTGAGAACCGCCTGACGGAACGGATTATGGGTGCGGTCAAATTCCATGATCGGTTCGATGGGATTGACCCGCACCGGATCAGGCGTCATCGCCGCCATGAATTGCAGCGCGGCGGCGATCTGTACGCCGGTGCCCCAGACATGCGGCACGATGCGCACGCCGTGCAGCGTGGCAAGCGTGGCAATCTTCTGCGTTTCTGAAAAACCGTCGCATCCGCAGAGATCGGGCTGGAGAATATCCACGGCACCGGCGGAAAGCGCCTGCCACATGCCGTGACGCCCATGCCAGGTCTCGCCGCCCGCAACCGGGATCGGCTGCCCTGCCCGTACACGCTGATAGGCATCGAGCTGTTCGGGAACCACCGGCTCCTCGAACCAGTCGATGCCATAGTCGGCGGCGCGGTTGCCAAGCGTGACGGCTTCGGCGACCGTATAACCGTGATTGGCATCGATCATCAGCCGCATGTCAGGCCCGATCGCCTCTCGAACCGCGGCTATGACCCTGAGGTCCTCCTCGATGCCGAAGCCGATCTTGATCTTGCAGGCGTGGAAGCCGTCAGCGCGGCGCTCCGCCATTTCGGACGCATTGTCTGAAACGCGGTCGACACCATCACGCTTGAAGCTGCCAGTGGCATAGGCGCGCACGCTCTCGCGCCAGCGCCCACCGAGCAGCATCGAGATGGAAGCACTGTAATGCTTGCCCTTGATGTCCCACAACGCGATATCGATGCCGGACAGGGCCGTAAGACTGAGGCCGCGCTGGCCCTGATCGCGCAGGGCATTATAAAGCACGGCCCAGATCTTTTCGGTCTGGCGAGGGTCCTGGCCGATGAGCCAGCCGGAATAGGCCTGGACCACGGCGGCGTTCGGCCGCGCCGGGCCGAGGCATTCGCCCCAGCCGACGGTCCCGTCGTCGCATTCGATTTCCACCAGAACATGGGCCCGCCGGTCGAAACGCATGGAGGCGCTTTCGAACGGCGTGTCCAGCCGGTGTTCAAGCAGATGCGTGCGCACTGCCGTGATTTTCATGGCTCCCCTCCCGTTATGCCGTGATCAGGCTTTGCGCTTGTGCGTGCCGATCAGGGCTTCGAGCATGCCGATTTCCTCATTGGTCAGGTCCTTCAGCGGCGCACGCACCGGACCGGCATCGAAGCCCTGCAGGCGGACGCCGGCCTTGATGGCGGAGACGGCATAACCCTTGGCGCGGTTGCGGATCGCCATGAATGGATAGAAGAAATCGACAAGAATGCGCTCGCAGGTGGCACGCTCGCCGGCGCGCAGCGCTGCGTAGAACTCGTTGGCAAGGCCGGGCACGAAGTTGAATACGGCCGAGGAATAGGTGGTGAAACCGGCACCGAGATAGGCTTCGGCGAACAGTTCCGCGGTTGGCATTCCGCCGAGATACATCAGGCGGTCCCCCATCTTGGCGGTGATCTGGCGAACGAGGCCGATATCGCCGGTGCCGTCCTTGAAGCCGACAAGGTTCGGGCACTCGTCGCACAGCCGCGCCAGCGTATCGGCCTGAAGAACCGAGTTGTCACGGTTATAGACCATGACACCGATGCCGACCGACTGACACACCTTCTTGATATGGGCGTAAAGCCCTTCCTGCGGCGCATCGATGAGATAATGCGGCAGAAGCAGGATGCCATCGGCACCGACCTTTTCGACGGAGCGGGCGATATCGACCGCAATTTCAGTGCCGTAACCGCAGCCGGAAACGATGGCGGTTTCGCCGGCGACTTCCTTGGCGGCGGAAACGATGGTCGGAATCTCATCCGGCTTCAGCGAAAAGAACTCGCCGGTGCCGCCTGCGGCAAACAGCACCGGCGCCTTGTAACCGGCAAGCCATTCGACATGGGCCCTGTAGCTGTCGGCAGCGAAACGGCCCTCGGAATCGAAATGGGTGACCGGGAAAGACAGAAGGCCGGAGCCGAGAGCCGTTTTGATTTGTTCAGGGTTCATGATCGGTATTCCTTTGAAGTTCAATGACTGAAAGTCACCTAAACCACTTGCCGTATATTTGTCAACAATTCATCATACAAGTTATATGATGAATTTTACAGGCGGGCGCGGCTCAGCGCGCCAGCCAGCCGCCATCGACATTGAGAATGGCGCCATGCACATAATCCGCCGCCGGCGAAGCAAGGAAAACCGCCGCCCCGGCTATATCGTCTGAATGACCCCAGCGGCCAGCCGGAATGCGCTCGAGAATGGCCTTGTTGCGGGCCGCATCCGCGCGCAGTGCCTCTGTATTGTTGGTTTCGATGTAACCCGGCGCAATCGCATTCACATTGATGCCCTTCGCCGCCCACTCATTTGCCAGAAGCTTGGTGAGACCGGCGACGCCATGTTTTGCAGCCGTATAGGACGGCACACGAATGCCCCCCTGGAACGACAGGAGCGAGGCGATATTGACGACCTTGCCGGCGCGGCCGTTCGCCAGCAGCTCCTTTGCAAAGGCCTGCGTGGTGAAAAACAGCGCCTTGAGGTTGACGTCCATCACCTCGTCCCAGTCCAGCTCGGAAAATTCAACGGAATCGGCACGGCGGATGATGCCGGCATTGTTGACGAGAATGTCGAAACCGGCACCGGCAAAACTGTCTTTTGCCGCCAGCGGATCGGCAAAGTCGATAGACAATGCGCTGGCCTTGCCGCCGTCCCTCGCGATGATGGCAAGCGTTTCATCCGGCGCACGACGGGCGGCGCAGACGACGTCCGCGCCGGCAGCGGCGAGCCCCACCGCAATCGCCTGGCCGAGCCCCGTATTCGCGCCGGTGACGAGCGCCTTGCGCCCCTGAAGCGAAAAGGGGTTCCTCATTTCAGGTCTCCCGGCTGAATGAAGTCCATGTCGGTATAGTCGACATTGTCGCCGGCCATGGCCCAGATGAAGGTGTAGGAGCCGATGCCCGCACCGGAATGAATGGACCAGGGCGGGGAAATCGCGCCTTCTTCATTTGAAATGAACAGGTGGCGGGTCTCCTGCGGCTCGCCCATCAGGTGCAGCACGCGCGACTTTTCATCCATGCCGAAATAGAGATAGGCCTCCATGCGGCGGTCATGAATATGCGAGGGAATGGTGTTCCAGACCGAGCCGTCCTCCAGTGTCGTATATCCCAGCACCAGCTGGCAGCTTTCCATGACCAGCGGATGGATGAACTGGTTGATGGTGCGCTTGTTGGAGGTTTCGGTTGCACCAAGCTTGACCTCCTTGCTGTTCGCCAGCGTCACCAGCTTCGCCGGCAGGCTGCGATGCGCCGGGCACGAGGTGATGTAGAATCGCCCGGCGCCGTCGAAGGTCACCGCGCCGCTGCCGGCACCGAGATAAAGCACGTCACCGCGGTTCAGCGTGTAGGTTTCGCCGCCGGCGCTGACCGTGCCCGCCTCACCGATGTTGACGATGCCCATTTCACGTCGATCGAGGAGGGAAGGTGTCCTGGTTTCCTCCACCTTGTCGAGCGTCAGCGGCTTTCCGTCAGGCACGGCGCCGCCCATCACGAAGCGGTCGTAATGGGTGTAGATCAGCCTGATTTCACCGGAACGGAACATGTCGCTGGCGAGGAAATGCCGGCGGAGACCTTCGGTATCCAGCGTTTTTGCATATTCCGGGTTCACGGCCTGCCTTGTTTCGACGGTCAGCATCAAACTCATCCTTCATGATTGTTGCGTATGGCACATAATATATGTTATCCGCTTTTTGTACGATCTGTATGACAAGGTCAAGAGGCGCTGCCATATCTGACTGCGTCGATGACGTATAATGCTGATGGAGAATTGCGATGAAACGGCTTCTTGTTACCGGTGCGGCAGGCCAGCTCGGCCGCGTCATGCGCGAACGCCTCGCACCGGTGGCCGAGATCTTGCGCCTCGCCGATCTTGCTCCGCTAGACCCGGCAGGCCCGAACGAGGAATGCGTGCAGTGCGACCTGGCGGACGCAAATGCCGTGGATGCCATGGTCGCCGGTTGCGACGGGATTATCCACCTTGGCGGCATATCGGTGGAAAAGCCGTTCGAACAAATCGTTCAAGGCAACATCATCGGGCTTTATAATCTCTATGAAGCCGCCCGCGCCCACGGACAGCCGCGGATCGTTTTTGCCAGTTCCAACCACACGATCGGTTATTATCCCCAGACGGAGCGTCTTGGCCCCGACGCCCCCTTCCGACCGGACGGGCTTTACGGCGTCTCCAAGTGTTTTGGCGAAAACCTGGCCCGCATGTATTTCGAGAAGTTCGGGCAGGAGACGGCGCTTGTGCGCATCGGTTCCTGCACCCCGGAACCCACCAATTATCGCATGTTGTCCACCTGGTTCTCGCACGACGATTTCGTATCGCTGATCGAAGCGGTATTTCGCGCACCGATCCTCGGCTGCCCCGTTGTCTGGGGCGCGTCTGCCAATGACGCCGGCTGGTGGGACAATTCGCATCTCGGTTTTCTCGGATGGAAACCCAAAGACAATGCGGAGGCCTTCCGGCGGCACATTGCCGAGACAACGCCGAAACCCGACCCCGGCGATGCCATGGTGCGGTTTCAGGGCGGTGTTTTCGTCGACAACCCGATCTTCAAGGCGACGTGAAATGCGGCAGGGAACGTTCCCGGCAGGCGGTGGGATTGCAAGCCGGGCCGCGAATAACGTATCGAGGAACGGTAGACGCAACCGATATTTTTAGAACGGCGACGAAGATGACAAGAACGACGACCTCCGAACCGGCAGCGCCACAGGCCAAAACGCTTGTGGTGAAGGTTTCGGAGGAACTCCGCAGCCAGATCGCCAAGGGCCGTTACAAGACTGGCGACCGCCTGCCATCGGAAGCGCAGATGACGCAGGAATTCGGCGTGAGCCGAACCGTTGTGCGCGAGGCGATTGCCTCCCTGCGCTCAGACGGTCTCGTCGAACCGCGTCAGGGCGCCGGTGTCTTCGTACTGGAGCCCGCCCCGGTCGAACGGCGGCCTTTCCATAATGTCGATCTGGCCCGCGTCTCCTCGCTGATCGAAATGCTGGAACTGCGCACCGCGGTGGAAGGCGATGCCGCGGGCCTTGCTGCGATCCGCCGTTCGCCGGCGCAGGAAGAAAAGATCATCGAGGCCTTCGACGCCTTCCGGGCCAGCGCCGCCAAGGGCAGCCCGACGGCCGAGGCCGATTTCGCCTTCCATCTGGCCGTTGCCGAAGCGACCAACAATCCCCGCTTCAGCGAGTTTCTGCAGGTGCTCGGCCCGACCGTCATTCCCCGCCGCGCCGTGGCCGACAACGGCTCCGAGACCGTGCTTTCGCCCGCTGATCTCAGCCGTCTGGTGGGAGAGCACGAGGCGATACTGATCGCGATACAGGACGGCGACGAGGAGGCGGCGCGAAGCGCCATGCGCAACCACCTGAAAAGCAGCCAGATGCGATACCGCGCGATGTTGCGCGCACCGCGCTGAGATTGCCGCCTGAACCGCATTGACTGAGGAGAAAGATATGCAGCAGCTTCCGACCTTCCCCACTGTTTCGCCCGACGATGGCGTAGAACGCACCGTGCTTTCCGAAGCGCCCGAACTGATGGTGGTATCGTTCCGTTTCAAGACCGGCGCGGAAGGCAAGCTGCACAGCCATCCGCATGTACAATCGACCTATGTCGCCAGCGGCAGCTTCCGCTTTTACCGTGATGGCGAGGCCTACGACCTCAAGAAGGGCGATAGCCTCGTCATTCCCGGCCATATCGAGCATGGCTGCCTGTGTCTGGAAGAGGGCGAACTGATCGACTGCTTCACGCCG